>OCZU010001142.1_pt1 | contig 17765 bp, 19 predicted proteins | sample 1539001 | NCBI WGS metagenome assembly OCZU01 (sample SAMEA3539306, study PRJEB22396) | soil metagenome | biome: tundra; feature: field; material: soil | place: USA | collected 2010-05 | depth 0.15 m | reverse complement strand
CCGACTGATTATTGCAAGATTCTTCTCGATGAGGCGCAAAGCGCGCTTGCCTCCTCGGTGGTCGTAGCCATGAAGACGGCTGGCCGCGGGTGGTTCCAGCAAGCGGCCGCCGCAGCGCAGAATTCCATACTGGGTAATGGCGGCTCGGCGCATCGGGTCGTCGGGAGATCGGGCACTTGGACGGACCACGGCCATCATGCACTGATGCGAATCGACGCTTTCCGCGCGGTAAACGGCTATGACGAGTCGTTTTCTCATAACGAGGATGCCGAGCTCGATATGCGTCTGCGTCAGGCGGGTTTCAAAATCTGGCTGACCAGCAGGACGTCCCTGACTTACCATCCTCGGTCCTCGCCTGCCGCTTTATTCCGTCAATACGTCAATTATGGTGTGGGGCGAGCACGCACGATTGTCAAACATCACGCACTGCCAAAAATACGTCAACTCGCCCCCGCAGCGGTGCTACCAGCAGCACTGCTTGCTCTGGCCACGCCGGTTTTGCGCGCAGCAGCCATACCGCTGTTGATTTGGGCGGGTTTCTGTCTCGTGTATGGAATCGTGCTCGGTCTTCGGGCGAAAAGCTGCGCGGCAGCGGCATCAGGGTTGGCCGCTATGATTATGCATGTCGCATGGTCTGTGGGATTTTGGAAGAGCCTGCTGCGGGAATTATTCGGAACACGTGGTCGATAATGCGTGCCAAGATTGGCGGCGCGAAGCCAATCCTGTTGTGTTGCAGCATACGAAACGAACCATTCGCATGAATCTTGCGGGCAGTGTCAACCTCGAATCTCGGAGCGGCAACGCTCGTCCGGAGCACAGGCATCCTCTGGTGTCCATGGTTACCATCGCTCGATACTCGGCATCGACGATTGCCAATGCGATCGAAAGTGTGCTTTCTCAGGATTACCGCCCGCTGGAATACATCGTGATCGATGGCGCTTCGACTGATGGAACCGTCGAGATCGTCGGCATTTACTCGGCGATGCTGGTCGATAGGAGCGCTTATGATCGCGTTGGAGCGTTCGACACGTCCTTCCGATTTGCGGCAGACAACGATTGGGCCGTGCGCGCTCTGATCGTTATTTCCGCGATATGCCTGTGGCTCGTCTCATTGCTCACATCAGGGTGCAGCGGGTTGGTATATTGCTGGCAATATTTCCCGATCGGTAACGCCGTCTATTTCAAGACACGCAGAAAGCCGGCCGAGCCAGCACGCAATTCGATAGACCCCATATCGGTCGGATAAACGTAAGTACTTTGAGCAATAACGCGATTTCATCCAGGTCGGCAGCAGGTATGCAACGGACCACAAATGGTGTCATTTCGGTCGTATCGCGTTATAAGCTGGTTGGCGAAAACATGAAGGTGGAGGCAATAGATTCGCATGAATATCAATGACATCATCAGTTTGGACAGCCTGCGATTGGCCCTGCGTCGATGGCACGTCTTGGTGATAGCCCTCTGCGTATCGTTGGTCTTGGGGACGCTTACGTATTCTCTAATCCCGCGCAAGTATTGGGTGTCAGCGATCGTCATCGGAACGCGTTATGAAAGCGACATTACGCCGAATAATCAAACCAACGCGTTTTCGGCCGCTGCGTTGCTTGGTGGCAGCATCAACGATTTGCCCAACATCAACGATTTTCGCCTCTACACGCAGCTCCTCACGTCCCCAGAGCTCGGGACAATCCTGATCGATGATCCGTTAATGCATCAAATCTTCGAGAAACAGTGGCAACGGGATCATTGGGCACCCCCCGATACATTTTCCCAGCATTTAGCGAATACCTTTTTTGGACTGATAGGACAGAAGGCGTGGTCCGCACCCGATGGGTTCACCGTCGCCCGCTATCTCACACGACACATTTCCATCACTGCTGGAAAGGATGCAAAGGTACTGAATATTGGCATCTGGACTCCCGACCCCGACTTTGGCAAGACGCTCCTGTCGCTCGTAAATTTACGCGCTGATGATTTGGTCAAAGGAATGGCTCAAAAGCGCTTTAAAGCTAAGGTTGAGTTCCTGGAGAAAGCCATTTCGACGGCCGATGTGGAGGAAACCCGCACCGCTTTAGGTGAAGCACTCGCCAAAGCGGAAACCGATCAGATCTATTCGCTTTCGAGTCTGCCGTTCGCCGCGGAGTTTCTTGCGCCGCCCGATGCGCCTAGTCAACCACAATTCCCGGATTTCATCATCGTGATATCAATATTCGTCACGGGCGGTGTGCTGATATTCCTGTTTGACTTTTTTTCGCTCAAACAAAAGGGCGTCTCACTCTACGGGAGAATCTCAAATGCTTTAGCAGGGGCTCGACGCACAAGCCGGGGACGGTCATCCTTTGAGTCAATTGATACTGCGAATTGATCTGGCTCGTTTGTTCGCCCCTGCCGGTAGAGGCGCTTGGCACTTCAGCTACCGGCAGTTTGCACACAATCAAGATACCGCCTAGCAGCAAGGTTTCGACTATTCTATCGGCCCGACCAGGCGTCACCGGGTTTTGGCAGATATCGGACGGAAGCCGATATCAGTGCCATCTTGAACACATTTCGACGTGCGTTACCGCCTTGGCTGCTCGAAGCGATTTCTGCGATTGACCATCGGCGAAAGAATGCGGCGTCGACGTGTCTGCAACTAGGACAGGATCTCAAAAAAGCAACTCCCTCCAACGCGGACTTCAACGATAAGGGTTGAAATTATTGTCAATCCAGTTCATGTTTGCTGTACTGCAGTGGGAGCACGTGTCGAGTTCCTGAATTGAATAGCCAACCTGCTGGGTAAGTAGACTGGAATGAACCTTGCTCGATTTGGTATTTTTATTGGCATATCAAACCTCTGGAGAGACCTGAATGACGGATGACCATCATTCCCGACTCGCGTCCGCTGCACGTGCGGCTTGGAGCGCCGATGACGACGATGAAGCCTCCCCCGCCCTGGAGGATTCGAGCGGGAGCATGCCGGGACTCCATGTGGTGAGGGGGGACGCGTCGAGCGACATCGCCGTAGTGCCGTCTATCCTGACCGAATCCGAATGCTCACCCGTCATTCAGTCTACGTATTTCGCCAAACGTGCGATCGACATCGTCGGCGCTGTATTTCTCGGCTTACTGCTGTCACCTTTAATTCTGGCTATCATTACCTTCATCCGCATCGAGGGACAACCGGTCTTCTTTTGGCACAAGCGCATCGGTCACAATGGGCGGCCATTTCACTGCCTTAAGTTTCGCACCATGGTACGCAACGCAGAGCATGTGCTGCGCCATCTGCTGAACGAGCATCCGGAACTACGAGATGAGTGGACGACCAATTTCAAGCTCCGCAATGATCCGCGCATAACCACGACGGGCCGTGTTTTGCGCTTGACCAGCCTCGATGAACTGCCACAGCTTTGGAACGTGCTTTGCGGCGAAATGAGTCTTGTCGGCCCGCGCCCGATCGTTCGCGCCGAGCTCCTGCGCTATGGTCGTAATGCATCAAGGTACCTGGCCGTGAAGCCCGGACTGACTGGGTTATGGCAGATTAAGGGCCGCAGCGACACAACGTAAAGGCGTCGTGTGGCGATGGACAAGTTCTACATCCAGAACCAGAGCATCTTGCTGGACATCTACATTCTTGCAGCGACGCCGGCGGCGGTGTTGAAACGCAATGGGGCATATTGACGTGCCGATGCGACCAAGCTTAAGAAGCTACGAACTTGAATTGCGTCACGTCTCTCGACACAGGCATCAGCATCACCGCGGACTGGCTTCGAACCGCGGCATTTAAACTGCGGCAAACAAATAGGGAAACTGGAGCGTCTGAACTACCCATGACGATTCGTCGCTCCGTCTGAAACTTGGCTGGCTGGCGGCGCCATCGCGATTTCAATGGATCATCAAGCGGGACTAGTCTTCGCTCGCGTGCATTTAAGGTATTTTGTATGAATCGAAGGCGCATCGCCGATGCGATTTCACCAGTAATAGACATTGCCTTGGTAGCTTTTGTTGTTCCTGCCGCACTTCTACTTAAATTCGTGCGGTGGGTTGGTCTGTCTCGACTTGGAATTATTCGAGCTGTTTTGAAGAGAATCGGGCTGCTGCCGATTCGCAATCACTACTATGAACCGTTTGTCATAGAGAAGGACCTTAGCCGCCCTCTGAGCCAGCAACGAAAGCTTCCAGGAATCGACCTCAACGTCCAGGGTCAGCTTAGCTTCCTATCAACGCTTACGTTCGAGAATGAACTTAAAGACCTCGATTCCCCCCTTGCAGGCCCTCACGACTTCAGGTTCGGAAACGGCCTGTTTGAATCGGGAGATGCGGAGTACCTGTATCAAGTGATCAGGCGGCTGCGACCGACAAGAGTCTTTGAAATTGGCAGCGGAAACTCGACGAAAATGGCGCTGGCGGCGATAAGGCGAAATGCCAGCGAAGATGCGGGCCTTGAATGCCGGCATGTGTGCATCGAGCCGTACTCGGCACCTTGGCTGGAAAATTCTGGAGTCGAGGTGTTGCGCGAGCGTGTGGAAGATATCGACGTGTCGCTCTTTCGTGAACTCGACAGAAACGACTTGCTTTTCATCGATTCGTCCCACGTCATCAGACCACAGGGCGACGTCATAACAGAGTATCTCGAGATTTTACCCATCCTGCGGCCCGGCGTGGTCGTCCACATTCACGATGTGTTCACTCCACGGGATTACCTGGACAAGTGGGTATTCGAATCCATGCTGTTGTGGGATGAGCAGTACCTATTGGAGGCGTTTCTATGCAACAACGCAAACTGGAAAATCATAGGAGCGCTCAATTTCCTCAAGCTAGAACACTTCGATGCGCTGAAGAGGGCGTGTCCATATATGTCTCTTGCGAGGGAGCCAGGCTCATTCTATATCGAGAGGACGTGATCATTTGTACGCCAATCGCCTGCTTATGTTTTGGGTAATGCGGGGAATTCTGGCGTCGCTTCCAACTGCCCCGATAGGTCGCGCTGGATGGGCGTGCACTGGGACGCCAGGTAATTAAATTGCCTCTACCGAACGTCATTATTGCCGGAGCGCCGAGATGCGGTACAACCTCGCTCTTCAGATGGGCCGCGGCTCATCCCGAAGTAATCACTTCCCGCATCAAGGAAACTCGCTACTTAATCGACAAGGGATATCCCCTTTATAGCCCGCGACATAATTTCGCAACGCATGGCGTGGAGGGTTACGCCCGGCTTTTCCCCGATCGTGGCGGCGCTGGCAAGCGCGTGTACTTGGAAGCGACACCGGATTATCTTTATCAGCACACCGCACGCAGAGTTCTCGCGGACTTACCAACAAAGCCCGTCACCATCTTTTTGCTGCGAAATCCGGTGGAGCGGATGCTGTCGCTATTTCAGTATGCGATGAACAATGTGGGATCACTTCATGGCCGATACTCGCTGAGAGATTGCCTGGTCGCGGCCCGCGACGGAGTGCCGCTAGGCGATGCGATCATCGATTCTGCTTTTGCGCACAGCGTGTACCACACCTGGCTGGAGAAGTGGATAGCTGAGGTGGGCCGCTCTAGGACCGTAGTTTATTTCTTCGACGATCTCGTAAGCGACCCCGGCTCCCTCATGCGCGATTTCTGTCATCAGGTCAAAATCGACACTGGGTTTTATGAGAAATTTACGTTTAAGCCACAAAATCAGAGTTATACGGTACGCAGCACGCTATTGGCTCGTGCCAAGTGGGCGGCCAGGAAATTCCTGCCCGCGAACGTGCCGACTCGTGCGCTGTTCAAAGTCTATCGCGCCATCAATGTGCGAGACGACGTGCGGCCAATTGTCGTTGATGCCGACCTATTGCGGGAACTGCGAGATCGCTTTGCAGAGCCCAATCTACGACTCGCCGAGCTTCTGGGGCGAGATTTGCCCAAAAATTGGGACTGAACGCGGCCATGAAATGTGTTTCTGATATCGGAATCGCAACTCCCTCGACTAGGGGATCCGGCCGCCACGGACAAAATATCCGTCCACCTGCAACACGCGGCCCGTCCGACTATCCCTGAACACGGGAACGATATTGAAGATTTCGAAACCGATTGATTGCATGTAGGAGAGCATCTCCGAGAATGTAGGCGCTCCTTCGTAGAGGGCGACCAACGACAGTTCCAACTGCATGGCAACCACCCTATGAAGCAGTCCGCTGGCCCCCTTCAATACCTGCAGTTCGTAACCCTGTGTATCGATCTTGATCATCAGCTCTCCCTCCGGCGGAAGCAGCCGCGGCGCCAGTTCATCTAATCTCTCAAGAGCGACCGTCTGCTTAGCCACGTATGCCGATTGGGGTGCTGCCTCCTCGTGTTCGCGCCGCATGGGCAAGACGCTGCTGCTTAAGGTATTAGCCGATATATTGAATTCGACATGGCCGCGTTCGCTTCCGAGCGCGGCGCAAGGTGCAACCTCCCACGATGCGCCACGCCGTTTAGCATGGGCAACCAAAGTGCTGTGCACACTTGGTATGGCCTCAAAGGAAATCAACTTTCCGGCAAAACCGGTTTCAAATACCAAATCACCCCATTGGCCTGAATTCGCGCCGACATCGAGAACTATCTTGACCCCGGTTAATTTCAGAACATCCTTGACCACTTGTTGCTCGATATTGGCGCTGGCAATTGGCCGCACTTCCCAGCCGAGTCGCCGAACCAGTCGCTGTACGCTTGATTTGACTGTCATATGGTGTCTCTGCGACTTTCCATCCGGCTGTTCCTGCCGCTAAATCGGGCCCAACGCTCTACGAAAATAGCTGATCGTCTCCTTCAACCCATCCTCGAGACTGACCTTCGGTTCCCAACCAAGGGCTTGTCGCGCCAAGCCAATGTCGGGCTGCCGCTGTTTTGGGTCATCGGAAGGCAACGATCGATAAACTAGCTTTGACCTGCTTGCGGTGAGCTTAATCACCATTTCGGCAAGCCCGAGCATCGTGAATTCGCCCGGATTGCCAATGTTGACCGGACCCGGAAAATCGGAGGCTGTGCCCATCATTCGAATCATCGCCTCGACCAAATCGTCCACATAACAAAAGCTTCGGGTTTGCTGGCCATCCCCAAAGATTGTGATGTCGTCCCCGCGTATGGCCTGGACGATGAAATTGCTAACCACCCGGCCATCATTGGGATGCATGCGTGGGCCGTAAGTATTGAAAATGCGGACGATCTTTATATCCACCCCATGTTGCCGGCGATAATCGAAAAACAGGGTTTCGGCACATCGCTTTCCCTCATCGTAGCAACTGCGAATCCCTATGGGATTCACTCTGCCCCAATAAGCTTCCACTTGTGGATGAATCTCTGGATCGCCATAAACCTCGCTGGTAGACGCCTGCAGTATTCGTGCCTTGACGCGCTTGGCCAATCCCAGCATGTTGATGGCGCCATGCACGCTGGTCTTGGTTGTCTGGACAGGATCAAACTGGTAGTGAATCGGGCTTGCCGGACATGCCAGATTGTAAATCTCGTCAACCTCGACATAGAGCGGAAAGGTAATATCGTGGCGCTGCAGATCGAAGTAAGGATTAGAGCATAGGTGAGCTATATTCCGCTTGGTCCCGGTAAAGAAATTATCGACGCATAGCACCTCATGATCAGCATCGATCAGTCGATCGCACAAATGCGACCCGAGAAAACCCGCTCCGCCTGTAACCAGTATTCTTGACATTTTGTCGCCTATTCAAACTCTGAAGATCATTGCTCGCGGCCAATATTAGAGCACGCCCCGCCCAAGAGCGATGGGTGAAAATTCAAGATCTTTGGGACACCTGCGGCATTCAACCACGGCGCGCGCGCCGCTGACTCATGAGAAAAGCGAATTCCCGAAATCATTACGGTAGCCGGCTCGCAGTATGAAGGCCCAACGGCGCCATGTCGGTCCGGGACAGCGCAAGCTTCCGAGGCCGGATTTCGGGCGCTGCCAAGGTGTGTATACTATTGAAGGACCGACGTGTTAACCATTCCCACTGCGCCAACCCGACCATTCCAAGAATCGGAATTGCGGAAGATCAACGCTTAGCATGCGACACATGATTGGGCAGTTGACGCCTGCATTGCGCAAAGTCCTCCACAACACCGCTTGGCTGATGGTCGATCGCATCGTGCGGATGGGCTTGGGGCTTTTAGTCAGCGTCTGGATAGCCCGGTACCTTGGACCGACACAATACGGAATTTTGAGTTTTGCGATATCGTTTGTCGCCTTGTTCGGTACGATGTCTACGCTGGGGCTCGATGGCATCGTCGTGAGACATCTCGTCACCGGAGGGGCCGACTCTAATGAGATCCTCGGGACAGCGTTCGTACTTCGATTGCTGGGTGGGATTCTCGCGCCACTGCTGGCGGTTGCTTCCATTCACTTCATGGAGCCGAACGACCCGATTACCCTGCTTCTGGTGAGTCTCCTGTCAGTCGGGCTATTCTTTCAAGCATTCGACACCATCGATGTCTACTTCCAAGCCCAGGTTCAATCGAAGGTGACTGTTTGGGCAAAAAACGCCGCCTTCCTATTGGTCGCCGGTATCCGGGTTTTCTTGGTGCAAGCCAAGGCTCCATTATGGACATTTGCGGCCGCTCAAGTAACGGAATTAGCTCTTGGCGCACTAGGCCTGATGGCCATGTACCGATGGCGAGGCGGCCGCGTTTCGATATGGCGCGCCCGAAGATGGCGCGCAATCCAGTTGCTGCAGCAGAGCTGGCCCGTGATTCTGACCGGCATGGCTATCATGATCTATTCGCGCATCGATATGGTCATGTTGAAATACATGCAGGGAGATGCCGCAGTGGGCCTCTACGCGACGGCCACCCGGATATCCGAAGTGTGGTATTTCGTACCTGTCGCAATAGTATCCTCGGTTTCGCCCGCAATAATTCGGGCCAAGGATAACCCGAGAATATATTATGAGCGGATTGGAAAACTCTTCTCGCTGATGTCTCTGATTGCACTCGTCATTGGTTCCGGAATCGCGCTGAGTTCCCACTGGATCATTCATGTTTTGTACACCGAAGCCTTTCGTGGAGCGGCGCCGGTTTTGGCCGTACATGTATGGGCATCCTTATTCGTGTTTCTGGGCGTGGCCCAAGGGCCATGGAATATCTCACAGAATCTCCTGAAGCTTGGCTTCTACAGAACTCTGGCGGGCGCCGTCGGGAATGTTCTGCTCAATCTCGTACTTATTCCAAAGTACTCGGCAATGGGTGCTGCAATCGCGACCGTGATTTCTTACGCGATCGCGGGAGTGTTCGCCAATGCTTTCGACGCCCGAACGCGGCCGATATTCGTGCTGCAACTGAGATCCGTTTTTCCACGGCAATTATTCACGGCGCATAAATCCTTGAAGTGAATGTGGGGCTACGACACCGATCCCTAATGACCTCGCGCCGACCGAAATGGCTGTGCAGGTAATGGAAAACGCCGTTGCTCACCCTGACCTCGTGCAACACACTGAAATATGCCAATATTACGACATGGCCATAAGTCACCAGCAAAGCAACATTGTCACGGACAAGGATAGACACCCTCGATTGATCACAGAAAGAATGGAACTGCTGCCAGATATTTCCGGCACGGTCCGACATGCGATCTAGGATCGCTTGCAGAGGACCAACGGAAGATGATTTCAAGACTCAAGTCGATGGTGAAGGAGAAACTCCCGTTCGCCTTGCCTATAGCTGCGCTCATCATGCATCAGTTTTCAAAACGAAAGATTCGACGCCTGCTTCGCGAGAGACGCGACATTTTCGTCGAGCTAGGGGCGGGAAATAAGAGTGGCGCAGGGAACTGGATAACAATCGACGTAACGCGAAGCTGCGATATCTATTGGGACCTTCGTAAGGGGATTCCGTTTCCGAACGGCAGCATCAAAAGGATTTATTCGTCCCATTTTTTCGAACATCTTTCGTTTAAAGAAGCTCAACGGTTTCTGGACGAATGCAAGCGAGCGCTTGAGCCAGCTGGCCGATTCTCGATCTGTGTTCCCAACGCGAGAATTTATATTGAGGCATACGCGAAGGGGGATTCATTGGATGAAGCGACTTTCTTTGGTTATGGTGCCGCATACAATCATACGACGCGAATCGATTACGTTAACTATATGGCTTACATGGCCGGAGAACATAAATACATGTTTGACGAAAAGAACCTGGTTTTTATTTTGCAGTCAAAAGGATTTCGGAACGTTCACTTGCGGGATTTCGATCCGAGCCTCGACCTACCAGAAAGAGATTTCGAGTCCATCTACGCCGAAGCCGAAAAGTGATCTCTCAGCCTCGGCCCGATCGCTTTTCCCAGCCGGCCCGGGGCCAAGGGTGGCGCCGCCCTACGCCTTTATCATGACTCGGCAGCTCCAATGAGGTTCCTCAGCAAGATTCATAGGGCCGTGTTCGCGCGGCCGATGTTCCAGAAACTCAATACGACGCTTTTTTATTTGTCTCTGCACGGGCTCGGAGTGTTGAACTATCAAAACGACGAGATCAGCGGGGAGCGATATCTGCTGCGGACATGGTTGCCCAGGGCGATCACCGGACGAAACCTGGTTTTCTTTGATGTCGGCGCGAACGTCGGTCACTACAGCGAGATGATGTTGGAGTGCTTCCCAACGGCATTTGTCCACGCCTTCGAACCGCACCCTCGGAACTATTTGCACCTTTTGGAACACGCATTCCCGGCCCACCGCGCCAAATGCCACAACATCGCTATTGGTCAGTCCAGCGGTTCGATGACCCTGTATGACCACGCCGACAACGATGGATCGGAGCACGCGTCCCTGCATGAGGCCACCATCACCGAGTTCCACGAACATTCCGCCATCGGAACACATGTGCGGGTAGAGACATTGGATGACGTAGCAGCAAATGAAGGAGTCGAGTATATCGACTTCCTGAAAATCGACACGGAGGGCCATGAGCTGGCTGTCCTCTCCGGCGGGTCGCGACTGCTGCGCGAAAAAAGAATCGGGCACATACAGTTCGAATTCAATGCCCTGCACGTTTTCAGCCGCGCGTTTTTCAGGGACTTCAGAAATATTCTCTCCGATTACGAACTCTATCGACTCTTGCCGAAAGGGCTGCTCCCGCTCGATACCAGCATCACTTCAACGGAGATTTTTGGCTTCCAGAACATCCTCGCAGTGCCCAAATCACGCCGTAGATAGACGATTTTCAACCCCGCTGAAATTTTGGGCAAATGACCGCGATCAACCTGAATATGGGCGGTAAAGCCGTTGGATCTTCTGAAGAGCTACCCGATCCAGCGGCTTGCCGAGCAATTCATCACCCAAACCACATGCCCACAACCTGTATCCATGCTTCGACTTCGCTATTTCGCCCATTGTATTGACTGCACCCAACAGAAACCCCAAATGCTTTCCAAATAGATACTGGCCGAATCTCACTCTGTTCCTTACTGAGTTATAGATGTACATCGGCTGCGGATCTGATGACATGCCAACGTGATGGAGGATGCGCGCGCTCGGCGCGACGACGATTCGGTAACCGCACGCCTTTATGCGTAACGCAAACTCCGCCTCCTCGTACGCCAAAAAGTATCTTTCCGGCAAACCTCCAACAAGATCCCATATTTTAGATTTGCATAGAATCGCGGCACCGGGCAAATAATCCACCTCGTAGGGCGTATCTCTGAGCTGGGTGAGCAGTCCAACAATCTTTGTCCGTACTTTTTTGATCGTGCCACCACATGCCCAAATCTTCGCAGGTTCACTGGCAAACGCGATACACGGTCCTACAGCGCCGATATCCTCGCCGTTCAGAACTGTCACCAATTCCTGCAAGGCATTTGATTCAACGAGCGTGTCATTATTCAGTATGAAAATGGCATAGTGAGCCTCTTTCCGACCAAATTTCACGGCCATGTTATTGGCCTCAGAAAAACCTGCGGCCCCCCCTGTCCTATAGAGTTGAACGCTCTTCACGAACTCAGGGGGTATCTCTATCTTTTGAGCGGGATCATTATCTGCCACCAAAATATCCACGGCATCATGTCCCATCGCGGTTCGAACACAATTCCATGTATCGACTTCCGATCCGTAATGAAGAATCACGCAAATAATGCGATTAGACGTTCCCATGTTCCTTGCACTCGGCTATTCCCTGCACTTGGCGGATTCCATCCGTCAAACCCTGACTCCATAAATGTTAAGCTGAAGATCCATGCCATCCAATGCGCACTGACTAACCAACGGATACCTTGGGACAAAAGCTTCTTTTATGAAATATCGGAAATCCGAACACTTCAGAACGCGAAGAATCTCATCCAATTGCTGTGGAGCGTCTTGATGGGAATGGTATTCCAAGAATAGCGAGGACACATTGCGCAGTCGATCCGCACAATCAGAAATGACTTGATTCTCCGCTCCCTCGATATCAATCTTCAACAAGTCAACCGGCTCGTCAAGAAGATCTCTCAATCTGAAACCATCGACTCGGGTTACGCTCAACAAATCCCCCGGCATTGTCACGCGACCGGAAAATCCACCTTCGGTTCGAAAATCAACCGGCTCATTTGCAACCCAAACGGCCCGATTATGCACATCGACATCGGAAAATCCTGCACTCGTGACGTTGGTCCGAAGTGCCGCACAAATGACCGGATCTGCTTCAAATGCTTGAATTTTTGCGAGTGGATAGAGGTGTTTGAAATAAAAGACGGAAAGACCTACGTTAGCTCCGCAGTCGATGATTCGTGGTTCTTGATTGGATGCCTCGAATTTATAACACTCATCGATGTAAATCTCTCGCAGTCCTGCCATTAGCGACGTCGCATCGACATAGGAGAAATCGACGCCGAAGAAGCGGATCTCTCCGGTTTGATAGCGTTCATCCCTTCCTGCATTACGAAGCTTCAAGATGTCGCGAAAACCCAAACCACAGCGCGAGCGCAAAGCGAAGGCATCACGTATTTTATTGATGATCATCTTGAAACCAGGTAACGAAGCCGGTTTCTGATCCGCCGATACAGCGGTATCGCTAAAAATCTCTCGAAGAATCGATTATCCAGCGTGCGGCATTGAAATACGCCCTGTGGATGGCTGAGCGGAAATTGCATGGCTTCCGCCCTCAGATTCGACAGCTCCCCACTTTCAGAAGTGTGCGTTGCGCCGGGACCGAATCCTATATTCGAAACCAGGTTTGAATTTGGCAGTATCGTCAGACGCCCTTGCAACATGCACGCAAATATCCATTGGTAATCCCATGTATCAATCCGGCCTTGATACGTCCGCTCAAAAATTCCGGTCCAGTATTTTTCTTCCGCCGGAGAGCCGACTAAATCCGCTAATCTGCCGCCATCTCGAATTCGGGGCCATTTTTTCATGTCCACATCATAGTGGTTTTTCCATCGATCTCTCCATGAGGCCCAGCCCCATATGTGGCAATATTTTGAGAAATAGTAGCTGTCACTGTTGATCCGATGGCCAAATTGGAAATTGATGCCATTGATTTGCCCAATACGCTGATCCAGCCGATAAAACTCGAGCAACTCTTCACAAAACCGAAAGAAAGTAGGGTCTGGTAAGCAGTCGTCTTCGAGAATTATGGCCTGTTCAACCTGATCGAATATCCAATCGATTCCGGTGGACATTCGCCGCTTGCATCCGAGATTCGTTTCCGAAAAATTAGTTAGGACTTCGCAATCCCAACCCACACGCTCAATGATGGCACGCGTGGCCGCCACTTTTTCTGGCTCGCCCTGTCTACCGATCCGCGCACCATCACCGACCACCAATAGTTTGGTTGGCTTGGCCTTGGCGATTTCGGCGAAGACTCGTTCGGTCGTGTCCGGACGGTTAAAGATCATGAAAGCCACTGGTGTGGTGAGTTGAAAATCAGACATTAAGCGGATTCCGGATGTTAAGACGAGAAATGCGCCAAGCAGGCCCGTTAACCATCAAGCACTACGCTTGAAGGCAACGCTTTCTTATTTAATCCAAATGACGTAGATCCAAACGCAACCACTCCCAGAGCGAAGAAGGCTTCAGACAAACCCGTAAATTTTGGAAATTGCGCCTGCCTTGCAATATTGGGCGATGCAAAGAATTCCGCGGCGAAAGGAGGAGCCGTTGCACGTGCCTAGCCGTCGCCCGCGACCAACGGCACTGCAGAGTCGAGTACCGGTAGGTCCGACTTGCCTCTGTTTCGCAAATACACAGCGTATCCCGCCGGTAGCGACAGCCAACAGTAGGCCAACCCTCGGTATCCCGACGTGAGCATGGAAACAAATGACACGCAGATCGCCAACATCGCGATGAGCGCCGTGACACCCTGAATCGAGCTCACCCTTTTCTTGAGCGTCTTATAGCAGACCACAACAAACGCGATGGAGAAAACACCCGGAAGAACGCCCATTTCCGCCATCAATCCGATTTGAAAACTATCGATACCGGATTTCTTGATTATAGTGTGACTCAATGCGAAGTAGATTACTTTTACCGCATCTTCAACGTTCTTATTCATTCCGAGACCGAGCCCGGTAATTGAATGCTGGAGGATTACATACATGCCCCCGAGCACGGATGCAAGACGGAGCAACGAGCTCGAGCTGGAATCGCCGCCGGAAACCCGGCTCTCATATCCGACAAAGTAAAAAACGGCCAACACGACGGAACCGACCACCGCATATCGCAAGAGCGCCTTCCAAGGGACCCCACACAACCGAAATATGAACAGCAGCAGGGGCGGCAGCACGATCACCATGGAAGTCGAAACGGTCGTGGCAAGACCCGCCACCATGGAAACGTAGGACGTAAAGTCCGATGGTATACGCGGCTCGATCCGGGTGTAGGAGTTGTAGATTGCCAGGCTTATCGCGATGACATAAAGCGCCGCTAGAATCGACGCTTCGGGCGTAAAAAGCGCAGTACGGTGCAACGCACTCACTATAAAATAGTTTGTATTGTTCGCGAGGGTGATTTGAATCGGTGAAATAAACTGGAGAACGGCGAGCGGGCCCAACCAGACGCCGGTTTTCACGAAACTGATGAAGAACGCGCGGGTGGCTTCGTCATTCTCGAAGATCTGTACGAACAACATCATGTGCGGAATGATCACCAGCAAGTAATATTGCAAGTAAATCGCGGATGTGGAGCGATTCAAGCTGTTCAAGTAGCTCATCGTGCTGATGCCCATGGCGATCACCCAAAACGCCAATCGTCGAAACTCAAAGGAGGTGAGGACGATCGCCGGCAGAAGTAGCAGAATCAACAACTCGTAAGGCGAAAGCATCTTATCGCCGTAAACTGTCACACCAACAGCCGGAGCCCACTGCAAGAAACCCGAGATACCTGCGACGCGCCTGAGCATGCTAGCCTGCGGATGTCTGGTCGTGGCGCCGATATCTTCGGACGGTGCGGATATAAAATCGCTGTAAGACTGCCAGCGATCGAGGACCGATGATGTGCCCAAGCTGATTGGATACTACCCTCAGCAAGTGCAACCAGTATTGACGTAGCGTGTAGCGCAGATACGCCCCCCGCCCGTATTCGCGCATAATGACTTTGCCTGCTTCCATCCGGCTCAAGCGGTAGCTCGAGTGCGACGCCCCGCCGTGCTTGAATACGACTGTGGGCGGCACATCGGCTTTCAGGAAGCGCACACCGGCGCGCTTCGCGCGCGCCGTCCAATCGTGGTCGGCCGCATACCGGTAGGAGGTGTCGAAACTGCCGACCAGATCATAGGCACTCCGGTCCACCAGCATCGCCTGATGACAGAGTCCGAATCCGCGCTCCAAGGCCGTGTTTGCCTTCATTAGCATCGATCGGTCGAGCGATGGGTAGTGCTTGATGAAATCCGAATAGCAGATCGTCGGATCACTTCCGGACTGTCGACGGGCATCGACCAACGATGCCAGTGCCTCCGAATGCGCGAACGAATCGTCGGAGTTGATGAAAATCATGCTGGACCCGGAACTCGCCAGCAAACCTTTATTCATCGCAAAATAAATGCCGTTGTCCGGTTCGGAGATGAGACGGATTATGCGCTCGTGGTAGCCACGGACTATGTCGACCGTCCCGTCGGTCGATGCGCCATCAATTATAATATATTCGAGCGGCTGGTAACTTTGCGACAAAACACTTTCGATCGCCTTGGAAATACTGGACGCGGAATTGCGCGTTACCGTGATGACGGAAACCAATGGATTCATTTGCACTGTATCTTACACCCTCGCATGGCGCGATCGAGGTTTATGACCAGGCGGCCCATGCGCTTGGTTTCCCGGAGCTGTGCAATCAAAAATTGCCCCACCGACAAGCCTTCTGTAGCTCCGGCGCCGGCGTTTGCGTTGGTATTGGCAGCGCTGCTCGCCACGGCGCCGTTGCCACTCAAAATCGTCGGGAAATATAGATCAACGCGCTGTCGATCTTATAAAAACTATCCGGTCGCGGGCCTTGCGGTTCAGTCGCCAGGAGATGGTCGCGCGCCAAATTCTGCGCGTGCCGGAACTCCAAATTGAGGTCCCAATTTGGAAGGATGTCTCGCCACTGGGCGCCGCCGCCCATGTAGATCGAATAGGCGGGCGTCGCGAGGTCGTAGCGCGCCGCGCCGGCAAATAGATCAAGCGCGAGAGGGCTTTGAAAACGGTACCGGTAATCGAAGGCGCGCACGCCAATCAAATTGTGGCCATCGACTTTATCGAACTCGACGCGCACGCCCAAATCATTATTGACCGCGACCTCGCGACGAACACCGATTCCCACGTGAGGATCAAAGGCGAGTTTGGTCGAGGTGATCGGCAATGTCTCCTGCAAATCTTTATGCACGACGCTGGCATTGATGCCCGCGTCGATGAAGCGCTGCGCGCCGTGATCATCCTTGGATGCGCTCGCGGAATTCTCATCGGCGGAACCATCGTCGAACGAGCCGTCGTCGCGCGTGCGCGCATCGCCGCCGTAACGCACGAATCCGGAAAGCCGCACGAATGATTTGCCGAACACGTCCTGCCCGGCAAAGATCTCTCCTCCGAGTGTGGCGCCATTCCATGGACGAGAATACCGCAAGGTGAAGTCGACGTAATGGCGGTACGGATACGGAACGACATCGGGATCGTAGACCCGGCTTTGCGCACCATAATAATTCTGGTTGACGAGAGTGCGCACTCGCTCCTCGAGATAACCGCCAAACGAAGGAAGCCATCCAACGCGTAACATCTGGCTGCGTGCACCAACGCCATCGTTGAATACGCGCTGATCGGCGCCCCAGTTACCGTCGACCAATCCGTAATTGGTCATCCCGTCCAAGAAGATGAAATGCGTATACCAGGTGTTCTGCCACTCGGAGATTTCATAGGTCATGTCGAAATAGCGGCCGATTTTCGGAAAATCGATGCCTGCGGACAACGCGGAATTACCAAGCAGGTAGCTGCCGCCATCTTCGGTATTCTCTCCGGCGTACTGGAAGTAGACGGCAAACGGTACTTTGCTCGGAAATATGAAGCGGCTGACATAGGAAGCCTGCTGATTCCCTTGATCCTGGGACTGGCCGCCCGGCTTAAAGAAATCGCGCAACAGAAAACTCGCCGAGTCGGGCAGACCCGCTCCACCGCCGTATTGCAGCAGACGGTTGACGCCGATCGACCAGCCGCTGAACGGCTCGATCGAAAATTCGGCGCCGAACAGATGCGGGTTTCCCCTGGCGACCTGTCCGTCGTAGGCAATCGCGTTGGACGACGACATCTTCGCCCAGAAGAGCTCGTACTGGAATCCGAGCCGCGTGAGCGGCTCGTAGTTCGACAGCGTCACGGATGGCATCGTTGGCGCTTCCGTACTTAT
>OCZU010001141.1_pt1 | contig 17772 bp, 9 predicted proteins | sample 1539001 | NCBI WGS metagenome assembly OCZU01 (sample SAMEA3539306, study PRJEB22396) | soil metagenome | biome: tundra; feature: field; material: soil | place: USA | collected 2010-05 | depth 0.15 m | reverse complement strand
CGGCCGCGGCAATTGACGAAAGCAGCTGTGGACTTGGCCGGTAATCACTTCCTCGACTTGGATCGATGCCGGGTCGAGGTGTTTGGTCGCCGCGGCCATGCAAATATCACGGTCAGTAATCATACCGACAATTCGGCCTCCATTCTCGACGGGAAGGACGCCGAAATCTCCATTCCACATTTGCATCGCCGCCATCGAGAGGTTTGTGTCTGGACGGCAAGTGTGCACATCTCGTGTCATTACATCTTGTACTTTCATAATTTTGCCTTTCTGGAACGATTTAACGCCCTGTCTGGCAAATACACTTCTCGAATCTTGTGAAGAACTGCGCAATTCTTGGCAGGCGTTGGGCTAGCCAGTCGGGATAACGGCCATTGTCGAATCTTGTCCTGACCTGTCATTGGATCGGTTGCCGGCTTGAATAGTCGCGTTAATCGAGACGATGCAAACTTGGTGTCCAAGTCAGAAGACTAACCGCGGCTTTGGCTTTCCTTGCGCTAGAAGTTCCAAACAGTGCTCGCTACTTTTATCACAGCGCGACCGATCAGGTTAGGTCGCGATTAACGCTTCTGCCACCGAGGCTGATTTGGCGTGGCGCGAGTTGTCGAACCACTCATGAACGAGGCCATCGAACTCCGATGGGCGTTTGGCAAAAAATCTTTCGGCCATTTCCATCCCGTCGCGCTGGAGCTCAGCCTCGCTATTCTCGATTACCGCCAGCAGTTCGTCATCCTGCTTCCCCCAATGTTTTTCACTCCGCTCCTGCCGCAGCCGATCCGCGAGAAAGGTCAAATCGTGAACGCGACCGAGCAGATGGCCCAAGTCGGTCAACTCTCCGCTCACCGAGCCAACCACGACGTGATTCAAAGGCCGCAGAATGCGCAATTGATAGCCAAGCAACTTCACCTGTTTCCGTAGCTCATGGAACTTTCCAGCGGATGGCTTCGCTTTCGCCGCCGCCAGCGCTCTGCGGCCCGATTTGTAACTGCGTTGGACCGCGCGTCGAAGGTGTTTGGAGCGATAATCGTCGATCGGCCACTGCCCAGCTTCATCACACGCTCGCTCTAGCATTGGGATCGCCGAGTTTCCCCAATCTCCAAATGCGACGAGAAAATTCTCCAGTTCGAGCGCAAGTAGTCGCTCGATTTTTTGATAGGAAAGATAATGATGGTGCGTTGCGTCTTCGAGCTGCCGCATCGTCTGCAAACGCACCTCCGCATCGCGAATCTCTGTCATTAACCGGCCGACGTCCCGCAACCGCCGATCCTCGCGTCGAAACGCCTTGCCAATTTTCTTTCGCGCGAGTTGAAGAACGGCGCGCGCCTTCTTGAGATGCTTGCGCATGGCGTGCACGCGTGTGTCGTTCGGCTCGTCCGCGCCTTTGGCGACGGCCAGAGCGGCGTCGATTTGCTGGCGAAACATCCGGCGAAGATTCTTGCCGAGCGACTGTTCAGCGCGCAGCTCGTAGCTCATATGTCATCTTTCGTTAGGCCGCGACGGCAGCTTCGCGATGATTTGTTTCGGCAAGGATGCGCCGCACTTCGTCATCGGTCGTTTGCGAAAAATCTTCATAGAACTGTCCCACCCCGTGGAATTCCTCCGGCGCAATCACCGCCGCCACTTCATCAGCGGCGTTGTGTATTTGATAGAAGGTGGAGTGTGCGATCACCGGCGCGGCAACGACAATCCTCCCGGCGTTGAGCTGTCGCAGGGCCGCAACTGCGGCGGTCATTGTCGAGCCGGTGGCGATTCCATCGTCGATAAGAATAATCGTTTTGCCTTTCACGTTTGGCGAAGGGAGATCGTCGCGATACGTGCGCTGCCGGCGCGCGAGTTCTTCTTGTTCCTGCGCCACGACTGCATCAATAACTAACTCCGGAATTTGCAAACCCCCAACCACATCCCGATTGAGCACGAGGACGCCGCCGCTGGCGATCGCGCCCATGGCAAGCTCCGGATGCTCGGGTAAACCCAGCTTGCGTACAACAAACACATCCAGCGGCAGGTTCAAGCTCTTCGCGACTTCAGCCGCGACCGGCACGCCACCGCGTGGTAATGCCAGGACCAGGACATCCGGCCGATTCGCGAAGGAGGTTAATCTCGTCGCGAGAGCGCGGCCGGCTTCAGCTCGATCTTTGAATTGTGTTGTCATTTTTGTCCTTTCAGATGTTTGGTGAACCAGGTGGCAGCAAGCCGGGCGACTTCCTCAAGTGCGCCCGGCTCTTCAAACAAATGTGTGGCGTGCGGAACAATGGCTAACGACTTTGAGCACTTCAGTTGTTCATAAGCCTTTTCGTTCAAACGCAGCACATCCTCATCCCGCTCGCCCACGATGAGGAGTGTCGGCGCCTTCACATGGCGCAATGCTTCACCTGCCAGGTCCGGTCTGCCGCCGCGGGAAACCACGGCATCGATATCAGAGCTCAGCGCTGCCGCTGCGATCAGCGCAGCCGCACCGCCCGTGCTGGCCCCAAAATAGCCGATACCGAAAGATCGACATCGTGGATCATCTGCAATTTCTTCCGTGACAATGGCCAGCCGGCGGCTGAGCAATCCAATATCAAACCGGAGATGTCCGGTATAAGCGTCCTGCGCTTCTTCCTCCGGCGTGAGCAGATCGAACAGCAGCGTGGCAAGGCCTGAACGGCGCAAAATTCTGGCGACCGCTTGGTTTCGGACACTTAACCGGCTGCTTCCACTGCCGTGCGCGAACAAGACCAGGCCGAGGGCATTTTCCGGGATCTCCAAATCGCCCGAGAGCGTCACTTCGCCAGCCGAGATGCGCAGGTGCAACGATTGCGCTTGCTGGGCAACTGTCGCTTCAGCCATTTCCTCGTCTTGTTCGCGCGTCTTCATGCCTCGTTAGGCCGCTGCCCGCGGCTCCTCCTGAGCTACCCATCGATGGCGGCAGATTGCTTCAAGCGTTTGTTCGATGTCCTCAGCGGAGACTTCTGCTGGGTTCGCCGCCTCACGCGCTTTGATCGCGACATCGTTCAGCGAGAGAATGCCGCAAAGCTTTCCCTTCGCGTCGATAACCGGAAGTCTTCGCACTTGTTTCTCGCGCATCGTTTCGAGCGCTTCGCGGATATCGGCATCGGGCCGACACGAATAGAGCTTGCGCGTCATCACTTCGCCGACCGTGATCGCGGCTGGCACCTGATTTTTACATCCGGCCGCGATACAAATATCGCGATCGGTCATGACGCCGATCACCTGTCCCTTCTCCAGCACGGGAATGACGCCGCAATTGCGCATCCACATTTCTTTCGCGACCGTGGAGAGATCGGAATCCAATCCACAGGTTCTCACGTCTTTGGTCATTACACCTTTTACTTTCATGATTTTGCCTTTCTCAAATCCAGTGAACACGCTGCATCCTTCGAGCGCTTCGCGAATCTTGCGAAGATATGGGCGATTTTTGCGGCGAGTTTAGACGCGGAACGTTATTTGTTCTGGAGCGCCAAACGTCGCGCGAGTCTGCGCAGATAGCTGCGACCTCGACGAGCATTCGCCATCGTCGCGTTGGGATCGGCGCCGCCCGCCATTTCGAGAATGAACGGGCCGTGGAAATGGACCGCGACCAAATCTTGCAGCAGCTGTGTCCAGTCAATTTTTCCATCGCCGGGTGGCAAGTGATCATCCCTTATGCCGCCGTTATCATGGGCGTGAACCATTCGTAGATGCCCCGCGAGTTTGTGAGTCAAATTGTGCACATCTCCGGACAAAAACGCATGACCAGTGTCGAGACAGACGCCGACTTCGGCGCCATTGATTCCATCCAGGATCCAAAGAATGTCGCTCGTGTTGCCAAAGAGTAGATGCGGTAATTTATTTTCGAGGACGCAAATTACTCCGAGCTCGCGGCAGCGACGCGCGATCCGATTTATGGAATCGATAACATGTTGCATGTTCGACAACTGTTCTTCGGCTGGAGCGGGCCCATGATTTTCCGGCCCAGGGTGCAGAACGAAATAATGCGCGTGTAAAAGGGCGGCAGCGTTCGCGGCTTTGCAGATCTCGACGAGCGAAGCTTCACGTTGCGCGGCGTCGGAAGACGAAATGTCGATGTTAGGCGCAAACGGAGCGTGTAATGAATATGCTTCCATTCCCAGCTCGGAAATTCGCGCGGCCGCACGATTCACTGCTGCTTCATTATGAAAATCGAGATGTGTGGGCGATGAGCAGACTTCAATCGTGCTAAAGCCACTCTCGCGAATGAGCGGCAAGCAATCAATGATGTTCTGATTGTAAAAGCAGCCGGTTGAAAGGCCGATGCGCCAATGTGGCATGTGCTCTCCTGTTTAAAGCTGATTGTTTGAAGTCGAGGAGGTTGAAACCGCAGTTTGAAAACGGGCATACTCTTTGTTCCTGGGCGGAGACACAGTTGAAATCGACAAGATCATCGCGGCCGGTAACGAACAAACCCGCAAAAATGCGCGTATAAAAATCCGCCCGCATCGCTCGATCGCATCCGGTAAATTGTGTCCATCCAAAAGGGCGCACGTACTTGGAATGGATCAAACCCGCGATGTGTCTTGGGTGCCAACCAAGTGCCAGCATCACGCGAACCAGTCGGCGGATGCAGGCGGGTCGCAACAATAAATCGTTAGGCCGCTCCAGGATCATCCGGGCGCAGGCGGGCAAAAGGTCGAGCGAGAATCGATCGTATGTCTTGCCCCAGCTTTCCGGCGCATCTGGCTTCTCCGAATAAAACCACTCGTGAAACTTTGCCGCATCGGATGTTTTGTAATCATCGATCAGGCCCCGCATCGCCTCGCTCGCGTCCGGAATTTTTGCGCATGCCTTTTCTGCCAATTGCGTCGTGGCAACAGAGTCTCGCATTACCGCGATCGCTTCGCGCGCGGATAAATTCTCCATTGGGATAACGAACAAAGGGGATAACTGCTCCAGGATGGCTACGGCCCAGGAAAAGTTCGCTGTTCTCAACTGCAGGCGATTACCTGGTCGGCTCAACATTTCAGAAACAGCATTGCTTCTTGGATTTCACGAGCATGACATTGCTCCGCTGGTTGCGGCGAAACTTCTCGTTCCTCTTGGGAAGCCAGCGCCGAACGGTCCGAAATATTTTTCGTCCGTTGATATCCGAGCGAAAGCAGAGAATCACGATTGGCTATCACAAGCCACGAAGGCGATTGCAAAACACTGGCTTCGCAGGAACCGAAGGTTTGGGTCTAAGACTGTTCCTGTTGCTGTTTAGTTTGTTCAGGCGACCCTTTGGACAGCTTAGGAACAAAGTCCTGTCGAATTTTGTCCGCAACAACGCAGCTAATAAACTTTTCTACCGTTCCAAGCCATCCTGTAACCGTAAGAGCGTCGATAGGTGTAGCATCGCGAGGGCCACCGGCTGGTGCATCAATCAGATCTCCTCGATGAACTATTTGATGTCTTCGGCTCATTAACGAACTTAGCTTCGGAAATAAGTCCCTCACGGTTTCTAAATCGATACCTGAACCTTTTAACAGCCGTGAGATGTCCCCAGTATCACTAAAGCTCATCCGGTCGAGAGATGCTGAGACGGACTGACTAATAACCTCGTCAACAGTCTTGCCACGATGAGCGGCAAGTTTGCCCAAAAAGAATTTCTCTGGACGAAGGGCGTCTTGCGTTCCTACCAATGCGATTTGATCCAGACATTCTTCCGTTCCCATCGGGAGATAAGTTGCGCCAATATATCGAAGAAAATCTTCGAGAGTTGCATGGAGGAAGACCACAGCCGCACGTAGCAGATCGTGTCGGTGAATAGTGATGAAGTCAGGGGACGGATTGGGATAAGCGGTATCAGCAAGGCGAACGAGCTCTTTAACGCGGAGCAAGTTAACGGTGATTCGCTCCAGGTGCTTCTGAATGAAATATGCAAGCTCGTTAGTCGACGAATCTAGTTCTTCCGGTGATTGGTCGCTGAGCCCAAGAGTGCCGATAGGAACTTCTGCTTGGGATCTGTTTCGGAGGAATTCTTTGCGGGCACTAGTTCGGATCTCCCTCGTTGCGCCAAACCTCTACAGCTTGCGTGACAGTCATCTGAGGCCGGTCGGACAACGAGCGGGTTTGGTCGCGTTTTGGTACCAGCGGCACGGCCAAAGCCTCGCTAACGATTGTTTGGGCTTCCTCCAGAATGCAGCGGAGATGATCAGCTCCGCGGAAGCTCTCCGCATAGATCTTGTAGATGTCTTCCGTTCCGGACGGACGCGCCGCGAACCATCCACTCTTAGCTATCACTTTTAGGCCGCCGATGAGAGCGCTATTGCCGGGTGCGCGCGTTAGGACAGTCTGAATCTTCTCGCCTGCCAGCTCGCTGAGTTTCACCCGCTGCGGCGAGAGTTTTGATAACAGTTCTTTTTGCTCCGGAGTGGCTGGCGCTTCAATCCGGTCATAGACGGGCTCACCGTAATCACGGGTGAGTTCGTGGTAGATTGCGCCCGGATCGCGCCCGGTTCGCGCGGTAATTTCCGCCGCAAGCAAACAGGGAACGAATCCATCTTTGTCCGTCGTCCAAACGCTGCCATCCAGACGGACGAACGTCGCCCCGGCGCTTTCCTCTCCGCCAAAACCCAACGAGCCATCAAGCAAGCCATCAACGAACCACTTAAAGCCGACCGGCACCTCGAAGAGCCTTCGGCCTAGCTTTGCCGTGACGCGATCGATCATCGCGCTGCTCACTACGGTTTTTCCAACGGCCGCCTCAGGACGCCAGTTAGGACGGTGTTGAAAGAGCTGGGAAATAGCTACCACAAGAAAGTGATTGGGCGGAAGAAGCCCAACGCTTTTCGTGACAATTCCGTGCCGATCGTGGTCGGTATCGCAGGCGAACGAGAGATCGAAGTGATCCTTCATTCCGATCAGCCGCTCCATCGCATAAGGCGAGGATGGATCCATCCGAATCTGGCCGTCCCAATCCACGGTCATGAAGCGAAAGGTTGGATCTACCGATTTGTTGACAACGGTCAGGTTCAAGCCGTGGCGCTCTGCGATCCGCGCCCAATAATGGACGCCAGCACCGCCCAACGGATCGACCCCGAGTCGCAGGTTCGCGCCGCGAATCACATCCAGCTCGATCACGTTGCCCAGATCGTTGATGTAGACATTGAGGTAGTCGTGTCGATGCGTCGTCGAGGCGCGCAACGCCTGTTCGTGGGGAATTCTCTTCACTTCTTTGGGGCGAGTTTCCAGCAGCGCATTTGCCTGCGCCTCGATCCAATCGGTCACGGCGTTGTCCGCCGGCCCTCCGTTAGGCGGGTTATATTTGAAGCCGCCATCATGCGGCGGGTTGTGCGATGGCGTGATGACAATCCCGTCGGCCAAGCCGGTTTTTCGCCCGCGATTGTAAGTGAGAATCGCATGGGAAATAACCGGGGTTGGCGTGTATTCGTCCCCTTCGGCGATCATCACCTCGACTCCGTTTGCGGCAAGCACTTCGAGCGCAGTGGCGCAGGCCGGGACCGAAAGCGCATGCGTGTCCATGCCGAGAAAAAGCGGGCCGTCGATCTTCTTCTTCTTGCGATAAAGACAAATGGCCTGACTAATGGCGAGGATATGCTGTTCGTTGAAGGACCGCTTGAGTGAGGACCCTCGATGGCCTGACGTACCGAAGGCAACCCGTTGGGTCGGCACCGAAGGGTCGGGCGCATCGATATAATAAGCCGTGATCAGCCGCGGCACGTCGACCAGGGGGAATTGGTCGGCCGGTTTTCCCGCATCGGGACTTACGTTCTTGCTTCTCACTTCAAATGGGCCCACCGATCGCACGTTCACTTCCCGCCTTTTTCCACCTCTTCAACCGCCTCATGATATTTTCTGCGAATCTCGGCAATGTTCACGGTCGGTTCCGGAACCTCGATCCCGAGGTTTTCCATCGTCTCAACAATGATCCGCGAGATCGCCAAATCGCGGAACCATTTGTGATCGGAAGGAATCACGAACCATGGCGCGTCGTCGGTGCTGCATTTGCTGAGCGCGTCCTCGTAGGCGGTCGCGTAATCGTCCCAGTATTCTCTTTCCGAGTAATCCGCTTCGCTGATTTTCCATCGCCGCAATGGATCATCGAGCCGCTTCTCGAAACGGCGCAGTTGCTCTTCCTTGCTGATATGCAGAAAGAATTTCAGAATGTGCGTGCCGTCCGCGACGAGGCGTCGCTCGAAGTCGTTGATCTCCTCGTAGCGCTTCGACCAGATCTTTCTCGCAACCAAATGATGCACTCGCACGATGAGCACATCTTCGTAATGCGAGCGGTTGAAAATCACGACCTCGCCGCGCTTCGGAGTCTGGTATTCAACGCGCCATAAAAAATCATGCCCGCGTTCCTCGGCTGACGGTTGCTTGAAACTAACGACGCGGCAACCCTGCGGGTTCATCGAGCCGATGACATGCCTAACAACCCCGTCCTTTCCACCCGCATCGGGAGCCTGCAGGCAAATGAGCAGTGAACGTTTCTGTTCGGCGTAGAGCTGAAACTGCAACTCGTCCATCCGCTTTTGCAGTTTCTTGATCTTCGAACGTGCCGATTTTTTATCTTCGCGCTTGTCGGCGAATGACGGATCGAAATCCTTGAGCTGGAGATGGCTCCCAGGCCTGACCAAAAATTCTTTTCGACAGTTCATAGTTCAGTTCTTCTGCCTGCGAATCCTCACGCTGCGGGTTTGTCTCCATACGACAACGCTTCAAAGCCGGAGATAACGCCTGAAGGCAAATTGGCAACAAGCGTTTGTTTTCGGCCTTGAGCCGGATTTTCTCTCCGGGTTTCACGCGGAATCCTTTGTGATAATTCATGCGCTGGGGTTTTGATAAGACCTTGCAGTAATCTTTGTCAGCAAAGACGACGCGAAATCGATTTATACAGTAAGATTTGATATGAGATTTCGGCGGAGGCAAGGCGATCGCGTTTTGGTGGTCGGCATCTTCCAGAGGCCCGAGATCGGGCGCGCCGTGTTGAAAAATCTCCACCGGTCCGGGTTTCGCCGCGCAGCTGCAATCTACTCTTCATCCGCGGGTCGTTTGCGCGTGGATGAGCATGGCATCTCGGCGGTTGGCGCAGCGATCGCCGCTTCGGCCCTCGGAGTCGCCGTTGGCGCCATCATTTTTTGGGAACACGAAATGGTCGCCCACTACCGGCCAGTCGAGGTTGCGTTGCTTTTGACTGCTTTCATGATGGTTGGCGCTTTGGCCGGGTGGCTCCTTGTTCGATTGCGTGAGCGGCACGTTGACGATGCGAGCCTCGTCCGCTGCACAAGCACGATCCTGCCAGGTGAAACGGTGGTGCTGGCTGAAGTTAAAGCCACCGAAACGTCGCGCCTGCTGGCGATTTTGCGGGATGTGGAAACAGAGGCGCCCGTCACGTTTGCTTTTCATTCGCCGCCGCCTTTCCGATTCAAGTCGAGTGCGCGACCGCTCGGTCATGAACTGCCGTCGGGTCAGCGGCTGGCGGAAAATGCGGCGCTCCTTGCAGGCGCGATCCCGGTCGACCGCGAAGCGAAGCCGCGCGGGCCATCCTTTCTGCTCCGGTTGCGCGAGATCGAGCACGCGCTGGAATGGACGAACGTGAGTCTCACGATGTCGGCCGAGGTGCATCACGCCTTCACGCTTTCGGCGGAGTGGCTGCTCGATAACGCCTATTTGATTCGGGAACAGGTGATCGATCTGCGGGAGAGTCTCCCGCAAAAGTATTATGGCGAGCTGTCTCTCATCGGCAGCGGACCCGAGGCGGGTTTGCCGCGGGTTTACCAGGTGGCTTCGGAAATGGTGGCCGAGACCGGCGGCGCCCTGGAACCGGAGATCATCCGGAAATTTCTGGTCGCTTTCCAGGCGATCGCGCCCCTGGACATCGGAGAACTCTGGGCCCTCCCGCTGATGTTGCGTTTGCAGTTGCTCGAAGGTCTGCGCGCGATCGCGATCCAGGTCGAGCAACAACAAAGCCAGAGCGAGGAGGCGGACTTTTGGGCGAATCGGCTCATCACCGCTGTGCGCCACAGTTCACCGCGGTTGCTCAAGGGAATGGAGGAACTGGTGGAACGGTATCCCGAGCCGACGCCGCATTTTGCGAGCGAACTGGTGGCCCATCTTTACGACGAAGAGGCGGCGCTCCCGATGGTGAGCGGCTGGCTGGAACGCTCGCTTCGGGCGCCCCTGCTCGAAGTCATCCAGCAGGAACATCGCCGCCAGGCGGTGCAGCAGACGGCGCTCGCCAGTTTGATCAATAGTTCCCGCCGCCTTGCGCAAATTCAGTGGCGGGAGCTCTTCGAATCGACCAGCTGGGCGGAAAGCGAGTTGGCGGCCGATCCCGCCGGCGTTTATGTCCGCCAGAATTTTGAGACGCGCGATCGATGCCGGAGCGCGGTGGAGGAAATCGCCCGATGGTCAAATTGTTCGGAACAAGAAACCATCGACCAGGCGCTCTTGCTCGCGAAGGCCGCGGAAGAAGAAGTCGCACAGAACGTTGGTTATTATTTGATCGATGAGGGGCGGCCAGCGCTCGAGCGGGCGACAGGCGCGCGAGTTCCGTTGGCCGAACGCTCTCGTCGATGGCTTCGCGCGCACGCGGCGGGAGCATATTTTGGAAGCCTTTTCCTGCTCACGGTTGCGCTGGTGGCAACGCCTCTCCTTTTCGTTGCTCAATCGGCTCACGGGCTGACACTCGGGCTGCTGGGAGTTCTGCTGCTCGTGCCCGCAAGTGAGGTGGCGGTGCTGGCCGTGAATTATTTCGTGATCTCGCTCCTGCCGCCCCGGGTTCTGCCCAAAATGTCCTTCAAAAAGGAAGGTATTCCCGATGATTGCCGCACGCTGGTGGTGGTGCCGACGATGTTGGCCACACCGGACGCGATTCAAAACGAGCTCAATCGCCTCGAAATTCGTTACCTCGGAAATACGGATGCGAATCTGCGCTTTTCGCTCGTGACCGATTTTGCTGACGCACCGCGGGAGAGCATGCCAGAGGACGCAGAGTATATCGACATCGTGGCCCGCGGGATTGAGGAATTGAATCGCCGGCACGGAGCGGGGCGATTCTTTCTTTTTCATCGTGGACGCACGTGGAGCGAGAGCGAGCAACGCTGGATCGGCTGGGAACGCAAGCGCGGCAAGCTTGAGCAGCTCAATCGATTCCTCATCGGCGAATCCGCGCCCGAGTTGGAAGGATTCCTCTGCGCCGGCGATCGCACGCAACTCGAGGGTGTTCGTTTCGTCATCACGCTGGATGCCGATACCCAACTGTTGCGCGACACCGCCCGAAGATTGGTCGAAACGCTGGCGCATCCGTTGAATCAGGCGCGTCTTTCGCCGGATGGCCTTCGGGTGATTCGCGGCTACACGATCATTCAACCGGGTGTCAGTGCATCGTTGCCGAGCGCGACGGCGACTTGGTTCTCGCGCATCTTTGCCGATCCGCGCGGGATCGATCCTTACACACACGCCGTCTCCGATGTTTACCAGGATTTGGTGGGCGAAGGCAGTTATCACGGCAAAGGCATCTACGAACTGGAGACCTTTCATCGGCTCCTGTCCGAACGATTTCCGACGGCGCATTTGCTCAGTCACGATCTGTTGGAAGGCAGTTACATCCGGGTGGGGCTGGCGACGGACATCGAGCTGCTGGATGTCTTTCCGAGCAGTTACATCGGGTGGTGGAATCGGCAGCACCGCTGGATTCGCGGCGACTGGCAAATTATTGACTGGCTGAAGCCGCGCGTGCCGGTGGGCGGCGGCGGGGTTAAACCCAACCCGCTGTCCGCCTTCAACCGCTGGAAGATCTTCGACAATCTGCGCCGCAGTCTGGTGCCGCCGGCGACCGTGGCCCTTCTCCTGGCGGGTTGGCTTTTCACGCCTGCGCCGCTGTTGTGGAGCGGGCTCATCGCTGGCCTGATGTTGTGGCCGGTCCTGAATTCTCTCTTCGGTCTTCTGCTCCATCCGCCGGCGCCCGGGACCAGGTTCTGGCGCGATCCGCGCGACCGCCTGCTGCGCTCCATATTCGCAGTTGTGTTTCTGGCGGATTACGCGGGCATGGCACTCGATGCCATCGCTCGCGTCGCCTACCGGCGAATCACGTCGCATCGGCTACTGCTGGAATGGGAGACGGCGCAAGATGCCCGCCAGCGCGCAAAGAATCAGCAGCGCCGGTTTGTCCTCAGTCGGCTCTGTATTCCCGCGCTTTGCGTTCTCCTTTTCGCCGGCGCGGCCTGGCGGGGAGCCGCGGCGATGGTGGCCGCGGGTCCGTTTCTTCTTTTGTCGGCACTCTTTCCGGTGGCGGTGATGCTGATCGATCGCCCCGCCAGGAGTTTTCGCGGTGGAACGTTGACAGCGGACGACCGCCGATTCCTGCGCGCAGCTGCGCGACGAACCTGGAGATATTTCGATGAGTTTGTCGGGCCGCAAACCGCCTGGCTGCCGCCGGACAATGTGCAGGAAACGCCAAAGCGGGAAATTTTTCTGCGCACTTCACCGACGAACATCGGGCTCTGGATGCTGGCGACAGTGGCGGCGAATGATTTTGGTTACATCACGATCGACGACCTGGTGACGCGCAATCTCGGCACGCTCGAAACAGTGGGCCGGCTCGAGCGGTTCGAAGGTCATCTCTTTAATTGGTACGACCTGAAGACGCTTGAGCCGTTGCATCCACGCTACGTCTCCACCGTGGATAGCGGCAATTTGCTCGCGAGCCTGTGGACTTTTGAAAGCAGCTGCGATGAACTCGCGGCGCGTCCTCTTCTGGATGCGAGTGCACTGCGTGGAATAGCCGACACGCTGGACGTGCTCCGGCAATTCGCCGCTCCAACGAAGGAAACGGAATGTCCTCCAGCCTTCCTTCGCCTGGCGGAACTGACCACAGGCCAGCCGAGGAATCTCGAGGAAATCATCGAGCGCGTCCGGGCGGCGCGAGAGCCGGCGCAGGATCTTCTGCTCCACTTCGGCGAGCAGGAAACCGATCCGCGCACTTATTGGGCGCAACAAATCTCGAAGCAGGTCGCGGCGTGGAACGGGGTGATCGATAAATATCTTCGGCCGGTGGAAATCCTGATGGCGCCGCCGGCACAATTGATGTCGTTAGGGGAAGCGACCCACGAATCCCGGCGCGACGCGCTCGCCGCCACTTTTTCGCTGCGCAATATCGCCACCGAAGGCATCCCGGGGCTCGTGCCCCTGCTTGCTTTCCACGGACGACGCGACCAACCGGAGATTCCTCCCGCGGTGAGCGAGTGGCTTGATCTTCTCGTCACGGAGGTGGAGCATTCACGCCGGAGCGCCTCGGAGCAGCTCGCGCAGTTGGATGAACTGATCGCCAACAGCCAGCAACTGGAAGGCGGGATGGGTCTGCGATTTCTCTACGATGAGGAACGGCGGATTTTTGCCATCGGCTACCAAGTGGCGGAGCGCCGGCTCGACAACTCGTTTTACGATCTGCTCGCGAGCGAGGCGCGCCTAACGAGTTTCCTGGCCATCGCGCGCGGCGAAGTGCCGATGGAACATTGGTGGGCTTTGAGCCGCCCCTTCGGCTCCGCCTACGGACGGTTGCCGCTCCTTTCCTGGAGCGGGACAATGTTTGAATATTTGATGCCGCTCTTGTTCAACCAGACGCACGAAAATTCGCTGCTCGATCGCGCCTGTCACGACGCCGTGCGCTGTCAGATTGAATATGCCAGGCAAAACAGCGTGCCGTGGGGCATTTCAGAATCCGCCTTCAGCGCGCTCGACCGGTACAACGTCTATCAATACCGGGCCTTTGGCGTGCCGGCGCTGGCGTTGCAGCGTGGGCAGGAAAACGATCTGGTCGTCGCGCCATATGCTGCAGCGCTTGCTCTCGCCGTCGAACCGGCCGCCGCCATGAAGAATCTGCGGCGGCTCGCCACCTTGGGCGACTCTGCGCTGCTCGGCGATTACGGCTACTACGAAGCGATCGACTATTCGCGACGGACCGAACCCGGGGGCGCGGCCGGGATCATCATCCATTGCTATATGGTGCATCACCAGGGGATGTCGCTCCTCGCCTATGACAACGCTTTAAATGACAATGCGATGCGGAGGCGGTTCCATTCCGACTTGCGCATTCGCGCCACCGAGCCGCTCCTGCACGAGCACATTCCGGAACAAATTTTGCCCACCACCGGTGAGGTGCACGAAGAGCGACCCCTTCTTCGAACGATTTCAAGCGTCGGCACCGCGGTCGTGGCGCAAACACCGGACATCTCCTCGCCCCGCATCCACCTGCTCTCCAATGGAACCTGCTCGGTCACGGTAACGAACTCCGGCGGCGGCAATCTGCGCTGGCTGGATCTGGACGTGACCCGCTGGCACGCCGATGCGACCTGCGACGTTTCGGGTCCGGCTTGTTATCTCCGGGATTTGGAAAGTGGAACGACCTGGAGCAATACCCATCAACCGCTCCGAACTCCCGAGCGCCGTTACACCTGGAGTTTCACGCCGGACAAAGCGGAGTTCCGGCGCAGGAGCGGACCGTGCGAGACGATCACGGAAATTGCGGTCTCCGCGGAAGACGATGCGGAAGTCCGGCGGATGACCCTGGTGAATACTTCACGCAAATTGTGCCGGCTGGAGCTGACCAGTTACCTCGAGCTCGCGCTTGCTCCGCACCGGACCGATCGCGCACACCCTGCTTTCAACAAACTCTTCATCGAAACCGAATGGCTGCCGCATTGCCAAGCGCTGGTCGCCCGGCGCCGCCTCCGCGCTCCCGACGATCAGCCGATGTGGGCCGCGCACCTCATGGTCTCCGAGTCCTCCTCTTTTATCGATTCGACCGAGTTCGAAACCGACCGCGCCCAATTCCTTGGCCGAGGGCGGACGCCGGCAAATCCCGAAGCGATTACCAGCACCCTAACGAACAGCATCGGCGCCGTACTCGATCCGATCTTTAGCCTGCGCCGGCGCGTCACAATTCTTCCTAACGAGCGATTTCAATTTGCGCTCGTAACGGTAGTGGCGGAGTCGCGCGAAGCGGTTGTCGCACTGGTCGAGCGCTACTCGGAGTTTCACACTTGCGCGCGCGCATTCGAAACCGCGTGGACCCATTCCCAACTCGAGATGCGCCGGCTCCACATCCGGCCAGGCGATGTACACACTTTTCAACAACTGGCGACGCTCATTATCTTTCCGCAGGCCCAACTGCGACCACCGCCCGCGCGTCTCGGCCGCCGCGCCGAGGGTCAGCATGCGCTCTGGCGGCTGGGCATTTCCGGCGACCTGCCGATTGTCGTCATCATGATCGGTCACCTCCGCGACATCGAAGTTGTGCGCGAAATGTTGACTGCGTATACCTTTTGGAACCTGCGTGGCTTGAAGGTCGATCTCGTCCTCGTAAGCGAGGAACCGCCGAGTTATGACGAACCGTTGACCGCTCACCTGCGCCAGCTGACCGAAGCGCAGGTGCACCTGACCGGGGTGGATCAGCCCGGTGGCGTTTATCTTCGCTCGGCGACGAAGATTTCGAAGGAAGAGCTGATCGTGCTTCAGGCTGCTGCGCGGATGGTACTGGTCGCAGCCCGCGGCACGCTCCGCCAGCAACTTGCCGCGACCACACCCGTCATCGTGAAACCGCAGCGCCTAACGCCCGCTCGGCAATTCCAGGAAGAGCCCTCCGCGCCGCTGGCCTTCATGGAGCTGAAATATTTCAACGGCCTTGGCGGCTTTACCGAGGACGGAAAGGAATTCGTCATCTATCTCGGTCCCGGCCGCCAAACGCCGCTTCCCTGGATCAACATCATGGCCAATCCGAAGTTCGGCGCGTTTGTTTCCGAGTCGGGCGCCGAATGTGTCTGGGGCCGCAACAGCCAGACCGACCGCCTCACGCCGTGGTTCAACGACCCGATCTCCGATCCGCCCGGAACCGCTATATATATACGCGACGATGACATAGGCGTCGTTTGGTCGCCCACGCCGCAACCGATCCGGGAGAAGGACGCTTATCGCGCGCGACATGGCCAGGGTTACACAACCTTTGAACACAACAGCCACGCGATTGAACAACGGCTGCTCACCTTCGTGCCGGTCGATGACGCCGGCGGCCAGCCGGTGCGCCTCCAGCGGCTGCGCTTGCGCAACAGATCGTCGCGCCGGCGCAAGCTGAATGTCACCTCCTACGCCACCCTCGTTCTCGGATCCGACCCCGAGGGAACTGGCATGCATGTGGTCACGAAATGGGATTTGCAAAGCCAGTGCCTGTTTGCCCGCAATTCCTACAACCCGGAATTTTGCGACTGCATCACTTTTGCCACTTCGACTCCAACACCTGCTTCGTTCACTGGTGATCGCGCTGTGTTCATCGGGCGTAACCGCTCGCTGCGCGATCCCGCCGCGATGGAGCACGAACGATTGACTGGCGATGTTGGAGCCGGTTTCGATCCTTGCGCCGCCGTGCAGGTCGTGGTCGAGATCGAACCCGGACAGAGCGCCGAGTTGACTTTTCTTCTCGGGCAGACGGACGACGAGGAAAAAGCGCGCGCACTTGTGAAGCGATTCCGTGATCCCGTGAACGTCGAAGCCGCATTTCAAGAAACCAAGCGTTGGTGGGAGCGTCTCCTGAGCACGATCGAAGTGGAGACGCCGGAACTTTCGACAACTTTTCTGCTCAACCGCTGGCTGGTTTATCAGACACTCAGTTGTCGCCTCTGGGGCCGCACGGCTCTCTATCAATCGAGCGGCGCTTACGGCTTCCGTGACCAGTTACAAGATGTTATGGCCCTCGTGCACGCCGCACCCGACATCGCACGCAACCACATCCTGCGCGCGGCCGCGCGGCAATTCGTGGAAGGCGACGTCCAGCATTGGTGGCATCCCGATTCAGGTGCTGGCGTGCGGACCCGTATCAGTGACGATCTTCTCTGGCTTCCGTTCGTCACGGCGCATTACGTCCGCACCACGGGTGATGTCGCCATTCTCGATGAAACGATTCCATTTCTCGAAGGCAAAGAGCTTAAGCCGAAGGAAACGGAGAGCCTTTCGGTTCCGACCGTCTCTCATACACAAGGCTCGCTGCTGGAACATTGCCGGCGCGCCCTCGCGCACGCCGCCACGGCTGGTCCGCACGGATTGCCGCTTATCGGAGGAGGCGATTGGAACGACGGTCTCAACCGCGTAGGACTGGGCGGCAAAGGCGAGAGTGTCTGGCTCGCCTGGTTTGAGATTTGTGTGCTGGGAGATTTCGCGGAACTGCTCACCCTGCGCGAGCTGGGCGAGGAAGCGCAAGCCTGCCGCGCCCGCTCCGCCGAGTTGGCGAAAAGAGTCGACGCTCAAGCGTGGGACGGAGCGTGGTATCGCCGCGCATACTTCGATGACGGCGCGCCTCTCGGATCAAGCGAAAATCTCGAAGCCCGCATCGATTCGCTCCCGCAAACCTGGGCCGCGATTTCCGGCGCCGGCGACTCCCATCGTGTCGAGGTCGCGCTGCGGTCGGTCGAGGAACATCTCGTTCGTGAAGCCGACAAGCTGATCTTGCTCTTCGCTCCACCGTTCGACAAAACCGCCGCCGACATTGGTTATATCAAAGGTTATCCGCCAGGTGTGCGGGAAAACGGCGGCCAATACACTCATGCCGCCACCTGGGTTCCCATGGCTTTCGCCCGCCGGGGAGATGGCGACAAGGCGGTGCGACTTTTGCGAATGCTGAATCCCATCGAGCGTGCCCGGGAAGACGAGGATCGCGAACGGTACAAGGTCGAACCTTACATCATGGCGGGCGACGTTTACTCGTTAGCCGACCATGTCGGACGCGGCGGCTGGACCTGGTACACAGGCGCGGCGGCTTGGACATAT
>OCZU010001140.1_pt1 | contig 17781 bp, 13 predicted proteins | sample 1539001 | NCBI WGS metagenome assembly OCZU01 (sample SAMEA3539306, study PRJEB22396) | soil metagenome | biome: tundra; feature: field; material: soil | place: USA | collected 2010-05 | depth 0.15 m | reverse complement strand
TAGTCCGCGGTGTCGGTCAGGAACACATCGTGCACGACACAGAAAAGATCTTCCCGCGCGAAGCCGGCGACGACTTTGGACGATTGCGGCGCGACCGCGACCGGATTCGAGTTGTAGACGAACAATGCGCGTATGGGAGGATTGTCGGCGTCGAGAAGGGCATTGCCGATCGTCGACATGTTGATGGTGCGCGGCGCGTTCCAGATCAGGTCCGGACGCTCGAGCGCTTTCACGTCGACCGGATACGCGCCGCTCGACGATAGCAGCGCGCCACCGGCGGGATCGCGCCATGCGCCGACCAGGGCCGGCAGGCACGCCGCGGTCCGGATCGCCATGCCCCCGCCGGCGTGGCGCTGCATGCCGTAGTTGAGCCGTATCGCTGCCGGGCGGATCGTGCCGTAGTCTCGGGCGAGACCGACGATCTCTTTCGATGCAAGGCCGGTGATTTTCGCAACCCGATCGGGCGGATAATCGCCGGCCCTCGCCGCGAGCTGCTCGAACCCCAGCGTGTACCGGTCGATGTAGTCGCGATCGATCAAATGCTCGCCGATCAACACGTGCATCATTCCCAGCGCGAGCGCGGCGTCGGTTCCGGGAAGCAATGCGAGATGCTGATGACACTTTTCCGCGGTCTGGCTTCGGTACGGGTCGATCGCGATCAGCTTGGCGCCGCGGCGTTTCGCTTCCTGGACCCGGCTCCACAGGTGGAGACTTGAAACGATCGGGTTCGAGCCCCAGATGAGTATCAGCCGGGCGTTCTCGAACTGCTCCATATCGATGCCGATGGACGCGCCGACGGTCGCGGCGTAGCCCGCCTTCCCGGCCGTCGCGCAGATCGTCCGATCGAGCAGCGATGCGCCGAGCTTGTGAAAAAAGCGCCGGTCCATCGAGCCGTATTGCAGCAGCCCCATCGTGCCGGCGTAGCTGTAGGGGACGATCGCCTGTGGGCCGTCCGGCGACGCCGCAATCTCGGCGAAGCGGGCGGCAATGGTGTCGAGCGCCGCGTCCCAGCTTATGCGCCGAAACCTGCCTTCGCCCTTCTTGCCGATGCGCTGCAGGGGATACAGCACGCGGGCGTCTGAATACGTGCGCTCGAGGTAGCGTGCGACCTTGGTGCACAGGACTCCGCTGGTCGTCGGGTGCTCAGGGTCGCCCTCGATCTTGATCGCGCGACCGTTTTCGACGGTGACGTGCAGAGCGCAGGTGTCGGGACAGTCGTGCGGGCATGCGCCGCGGACGACGGAACGGCCGGAAACGAGGGACACGGGTTGGTCGAGTGGCATGGTGAGGCGCGGCAGCCGTATTGTAGACCGGGTACGTGCCGAAGCTGCGCGCTGAACCGTGATTGCGGTATCGTGGTTGCCATCGAAACGATCAGCAGCGACATGTCGCCTGGCGTACCCGCTCTATCGCTGCGTTCCGGGGCCAAGATGCCATCGCTCGGTCTCGGCACTTGGATGATGGGCGAGCATGCTCGCGACCGGAAGAAGGAAGTCTCCGCCATTACGCTTGGGCTCGATCTGGGGATGACCTTGATCGACACCGCCGAGATGTATGCCGACGGCGGAGCCGAAGAGATCGTCGGCGAGGCGATCGCCACGCGGCGCGAGCAGACATTCGTGGTCAGCAAGGTTTATCCGCATCATGCCAGCCGGCGCGGTGCTATCGCTGCATGCAAGCGCAGCCTGAAGCGGCTTGGCATCGATAGCCTCGATCTCTACCTCCTGCACTGGCGCGGGGACATTCCACTCGCCGAGACGGTCGATGCATTCGAGTCGCTGCGCCACGATGGCCTCATACGCGATTGGGGGGTTTCCAATTTCGACCACGCCGACATGGAGGAGCTGTTTGCGCTGCCGTACGGAGCGCGTTGCGCGGCAAATCAGGTGATGTATCACCTCGGCTGCCGAGGAATCGAATGGGATCTCCTTCCGTTTTGTCGGAAGCACAAGGTCGCGGTGATGGCGTATTCGCCGGTGGGTCGAGGCAGGTTGTTGCGTGATCGCCGCTTGCACGCGCTTGCCGAAGCGGTAGGCGCAACTCCAGCTCAAGTCGCGCTGGCCTGGCTGCTCGGTCAAGCCGGGGTATGCGCGATTCCCAAGGCGGCAAGCGAGACACACGTACGCGACAACCGGGAAGCTGCCAACCTGCGTCTGATCTCCTCGGTGATCAGGCAGCTCGATGCGGCGTTCCCGCCGCCATCCGGTCCGACAGCGCTCGCGATCCTGTAAGGCGCGAAGGTGCCGAAATGCGGCACCCCTGTCTGCCAGCGCGGCACCCTTTGAGCGGCTCAGGACATACGCCGGGTGACGCACGAGGGGAACATAAACGTACTTTAAAAACATATACTTACATAGCGGTTGGATGGCTGCCAAGAGCAATGGCATGCATGTTGCATTGAATGGTCCAAGGCGAATCAACCAGACCGCAAACGCAACCGAGGATCGTGCCATGGACTATACCCACTACGACTTCCTGGACCTGCCTCCCGGCGCGTCCCCGGCAAGAATAGAGGCCGCTTATCAGACGATAAAGCAGCGCCTGAATGGATATTCCGACGAGCAGATGATCCGCATGATTCACGAGGCGTACACCGTGCTTTCGGACGCCGAACGACGCCAGCAGTACGACCAGGAATTGCAACGCGTCGCCGCGGCAGCCGACGCCGAGCTCAAGAATGCCCTCGACAACCAGGGCTCGCGACCGGCCAGGCGCGTCCAGGATGTTCCGATGCCCCTGCTCACCGTGGTGAGCGCATGGGCCGCATGAATTCGTTTCGCCATCAGCTCGATGCGGCGCGGCAACTGCGCTGCCGCGCCGAGCCGTCGCGCCGCGCTCCGTCGCGCGCTCGCCTGCGGCCCGGTGCCGCGCTGCTGGCACGATACAGACGCAAGCTTCACCCCGGACGCGTGGCGCTCGATCGCTATCGTCCCCTGATCGTGACCGCATCGAAAGCATCGCTACTCCCGATCTATATGTGATCGGCGTCGACGAAGAGCCGGAGCTGTTCGACCGCACGGCTTCGTCCGCCTGGATGAACATCCATCGCTCTCGACATGACACGATGAGTCTCGGTTAACAGGAGCAACGGTGGCGCAGAGCATCGATGGCGCCTTTCAACTGCAATGCGCATGGGAAGCGGCGGCGACACGCCCGGGGAACGCAACGTGGAAAAATGCCTGAATTGCCAGTTCTACGACCGCCGCAACGCGCGGCCCACCGACGGCCGTGCCGCGATGTGGGGACAATGCCGCCGTCACTCGGCACACTTGAATCCCCTGAGCGCCAAGAGCTACCTTGTCGAAGGCGTGTGGCCGCTGGTTCGCGATGACGATTGGTGTGGCGAATGGAAAGCAGCAACACTCGCGTCGCGAACGCGATCCAGCGTGCGCACGGATGAGCTGTTAACGCCCGCGGCCGCAACCGCCTCCAGCAGCGCAGACCGCGCCGCCTCCCCCGTCGCGCTGGTCGCTGTCGCGGCCGGCGACGACTAGCCGCAACGCAGTCGCGTCGGGGCGCGCCGCGCTCCGACAGCCTTTTTTTCTCCGCGTCTCGCGTACGTCCGCGGACGTCTCAGACGTCCGGCGCTCGGATACCATTGCGGGCGTGAATCGTGCAATCCTCGCCTCGCTCGCCGACGGCGCCATCGCTGTTACTCCCAACCGACGCCTTGCCCGTGCGCTGTTGCAAGCCTTCGACGCCGAGCGACTGGCGTCGGGCCTCAGTGCGTGGCCGACGCCAACGGTCCTCCCATATCCAACATGGCTCACGATGCTGTGGGAGCTGATCTCCGCGGGAGCGACTGACGACGAAACCTTGCTGCTGACGGCCTCGCAGTCGGCCCTGTGCTGGGAGCAAATTGTGGACACAGACGGCCGCGCGCTCCTCAATCCGCGCGGCGCCGCGGCGCTCGCGGCAGAAGCCTGGTCGCTGGTCCATGCCTGGGGCGCAGGCGGCGAAAGTTGGCGCGCGTGGCGTCGTGACGACCGCGACGCGGACGACTCTTCGATGTTTGCCGCGTGGGCCGAGCGTTACGCCGCTGAGCTGCGCCGCAGTGGCGCGCGCGATCTCGCGCAACTTTCCGATGCGCTGGTGCCGCTCGCGCCGCGCCTTGCGTCACTGACTCGAACCACGATACTGGCCGGATTTGTCGAATTCACGCCACAGCAGGAACGTCTTTTCGGCGCCTTGACCGAGGAAGGAGCCACGCTGGTCCGTCTCGGCACTCTGCCGGCAGTCGACGCCAGGGTGCGGCGCACGATCGGCTCTTCGCCGCGCTCCGAGCTGATCTCTGCGCTGACCTGGGCGCGCGACACAGTTGTCGATTCCGCCGGCGCGCGGGTGGGCATCGTGGTCGAGGATCTGGCCGCGCGTCGCGAGGAGGTCGTTGCCTTGGCGGAAGATATTCTCTGTCCGTCCGCCATCCTCCCGGGCCAGCCTTCAGCCGCGCAACCGTTCGAGGTATCGCTGGGGCGGTCGCTGGCGTCAATTCCTCTCATCGTAACCGCACTCGACCTGATCGAGCTCGCTGAGTCGCGACTCGACGCGGGCGCTGCGGCGTCGCTGTTGCGCTCACCCTATTTGCCCGACGCGGACTTTGCCTGGACGGCCCGTGCCGCGATAGAACGGGATTGGCTGGAGGAGGGCCATCGCGAGGTGACGCTCGCGGATGCCCTTGCCGCGCTGGATCGGCGTGCGCCGCCGCTGGCGGCGCGCTGGCGCGACGCGTCGGCCGTGCTCGCGCACGAGCGCTCCGCATCTCCGCGTCAGTGGTCGGATGCATGGCGACTGTGGCTTGCGGCGGCGGGTTGGCCCGGACCTCGCACGCTCGACAGCGCCGAATACCAGGCGCGCGAGGCATGGGAGCGATTGCTGATGGAGTTTTCTTCGCTCAGCGTGGTGGCAAAGCAGATGCGACGAAGCGCGGCGATCGACAAGCTGCGCGCGATGTCGGGCCAGACGGTATTTCAGCCCGAAGGCAGCGCCGCTCCCATTCAGATCCTCGGCGTGCTCGAAGCGAGTGGCATGGCTTTCGACGCGCTATGGGTCACGGGTCTTGCCGCCGATCGGTGGCCACCGGCGCCCAGTCCCAATCCGATGCTGCCAATCGCGTGGCAACGGGAGCGCGGGATTCCGCATGCCGACGCGTCCACCGATCTGGCGTATTTCCGCGCATTGACAGCCGGCTTTGCCGCCGCCGCAGCCGAAGTTGTCTTCAGCTCCTCGTCGACCATCGACGATCGGCCGTCTTCGCCGTCGGCATTGATCGTGAATTTCCCGGAAGGGCCGTTGCCCGCGTCGACCGCGACTTGGTCACGAATTCTGGGCGTCGATCAGCATCTCGAACGCATGATTGACGAGCGCGCGCCGGAGCTTTCTCCGGGCAGCGTCGCGCCCGGTGGATCGCGGATCATCGCCGCACAGAGCGACTGCCCGTTCCAGGCGGTCGGACGGCATCGACTCGACGCGCAGCCCTGGCCCGCCCCGCTCGGTAGCTTGTCGGCCCAGGAGCGCGGTGCCCTCGTGCACTTCGCGATGGCTGCATTCTGGAACGGCACGCGCGATCATGCGACGCTGCTTGCACTGGATCACGCGGACACGAAGCGAGCTGTCGAGAGTGCGGTCTCTTCTGCGCTGGCGCAGTTCCCTGCTGTACGCTGGCGTAACCTGCCGACGCTCGTGCGCGCCGCGGAGGCGACGCGACTGGATCGTCTTCTTCGCATATGGCTCGAGATCGAACGGTCGCGACCGCCGTTCGCGGTCCAGGACGTCGAGCGCAATGCGAGAGTCAATCTCGCTTCGCTGACGTTCCGGGTGCGATTCGATCGCGTCGACGCGCTATCCGATGGGGGCATAGCGATCGTCGACTTCAAGACCGGCATTGCCGAGCGGCCGGGACGATGGTTCGACCCCCGCCCTCGCGCGACGCAGCTGGGCATGTACGTGATCGCACAGCGCGACGCCCAGCCTGATGTCAAGGTTCGCGCCGCCGCGTACGCGCAGTTACGGCCGAACGATGTCGACGCGGTGGGGCTCGCCGCGGACCCGGACGCGTGGCCCGGGCTCGACGATGTTGCCAAATCTGTGCATGGAGATTGGCAGGTTCTGGAAGCATGGTGGCGTTCCAGGCTTGGCGCGCTGGCATCGGAAATAGCCCTCGGCAACGCCATCGTCAGTCCGCGTGTGAGCCCGTTGGCATGTCGCACGTGCGGCCTGCAACCTCTGTGCCGCATCCAGTCGGTGCGCAACCTCGCCGAACAAGGTCTCGACGATGAGTGAGCACGGGATCGCGTCCGACCATTCGGCACGAGCGGCCGCGCTCGACGTCTCGCGCTCGTTCATCGTTCAGGCACCTGCGGGGTCGGGCAAGACCGAGCTCCTGATCCAGCGCTACCTCGCTTTGCTTTCGCGTGTCGAGCGGCCCGACGCTATCGTAGCCATGACTTTCACTCGCAAGGCGGCCGGAGAAATCCGCGAGCGAGTCATCGCCGCGTTGCGCAGCGCGGAGGCGGACTCTGCACCCGTGGAGGCGCACGCCGCGCTGACCTGGCGTCTCGCTCGCGGCGCTTTGCAGCGTGACGCGGCGCTGGAATGGAATCTCATCGCTCATCCGGCGCGGCTGCAAGTGCAAACGATCGATGCCCTGTGCGCATCGTTGATGCGGCGCGCCCCTCTTGCCTTGAAGGTCGGGAGCTTGCCGCGCTTTGTCGATCGGGCCGCGCGACTCTATCTCGACGCCGCGCGCTCGGAGCTCGAGGGCGCCGGCCCTGGAGACGCGGCTTGGCGACGCCTTCTGGATCATCTCGACAACGACGCCGATCGCCTCGTCGAGCTCATTGCCGGGATGCTGGCGAAGCGCGACCAGTGGTTGCAATTCCTGATCGTCGATGACAAGGAAGCGATGCGCATCCATCTCGAGAAAGCGCTCGTCGAGGAGGTCGATCGCGAGCTGGACGCGCTGGCGGCGGCGTTTCCAAGCGACGCGATGGCACCCCTGCTCGAGCTCGCTCAGCATGCGGGCAGCAATCTCCGGCTCGACGACCCGAGCCACCCACTAGCGGTCGTTTCGGAGACCGACGGGGTTGCCTCGTCGTATATCAACGGGATTGCGAACTGGTCGTCGATCGCCGAATGGCTGCTCAGAAAAGAAGGTACGTTTCGGGCGAGCGTCGACAAGCGTCAAGGATTTCTCGCGCCAAGCGGGGCGCCAGCGAGGGAGCGTGGCCGGCGGCTCGACCAAAAAGACGCGATGGAGCAATTGCTCACGGAGCTGCGGCAGGTTCCGGGACTTGCCGCGGCGCTTCATTCGGTGCGAGGGCTCCCGCCGCCGCAATATGAAGATGCCTCGTGGTCTTTCATCGCGGCGCTCCTCGACGTGTTGCGGCATGCGGTCGCGAGGCTGCAGCTCGTGTTCGCCCGCGAGAACGGCATCGATTATCCCGAGTCGACTTTGATTGCATTGCGCGCGCTGTCCTCGGAGGATGGTCCCACCGATCTGCTGCTCGCCCTCGACATGCGCATCGAGCATCTGCTGATCGACGAGTTCCAGGACACGTCACTCGCGCAGCACGAGCTGGTCGAACGCTTCACGGAAGGGTGGACGGCGGGAGACGGACGGAGCCTTTTTGTCGTCGGCGATCCGATGCAATCGATCTATCGCTTCCGCGAAGCCGATGTGGGCCTGTTTCTCGCTGCGCAGGAAAGCCGCCGCATCGGCGGCGTCGCGCTCGACCCGCTGACGCTGACGCGAAACTTTCGCTCGCGGCAACGCCTGGTCGACTGGGTGAATGCCACTTTTTCCACCGTAGTCTCTTCCACGGCGCATGCAGCACGCGGCACCGTCGTATTCAAACCATCGGTGGCGACTCGCGATGGACACGGCGATGTTCCAGTCACCATCGATCTCTGTCTCGACGCCTCGGAAGAAGCCGCGACAGTCGTGTCCCGGGTCAAAGCGGCTCTGGGAGGCGACGCGGCTTCGATTGCAGTGCTGGTGCGAAAGCGCTCCGATCTCGATGCGATATTGCCCGCGCTGCGCTCCGGCGGGATCGCATTCAGCGCGGTCGAGCTCGATCACCTTTCGGAGCGGCAGACCGTGCTCGACCTCTGTTCACTGACCCACTCGCTGGTTCAGCCCGACGATCGCCTGGCATGGCTCGCGTGCTTGCGCGCGCCGTGGTGTGGGCTCACGCTGGCGGATCTGTTCGTGGTCGCCGAAAGCTGCGGCAAGGGCACGTTGAGCGAGTCGCTGTCGGGAGCGCTGAGAGAAAGCGTCATCAGTTGCCTTTCCGAGGACGGCAGGGCGAGGTTTACGCGCTTCGCCGACATCGTGAAGACCATATTCGAGGAGCGTGGGCGCCGTCCCCTCTCCACAACAGTGCGCGGCGCATGGCTCGCGTTGGGGGGGCCTGCGTGCATAGGTGATCCGATCGACCTGGAAGCTTCCGAACGTTTTTTTGCGTTGCTCGCCGAGCATGAGCTGGGCGCCGATATTCCCGATTGGGGGACCTTCATGGAGGCGTTGGAGGCATTGCGCGCGGAAGCGGAGTCCGACCCGAGCATGCGAGTGCACATCATGACGCTGCACCGTGCCAAGGGACTCGAGTTCGACGTGGTGCTCATGCCCGGCCTCACGCGCCCGCAGCGTCGCGAAGACCGCCAGCTTCTCCTCTGGCGACGGCGAAGCCACGGCCTTCTGCTGGCGCCAATGAAATCGCGCTACGTGGCTCAAGGCGACGACGACCCCGTCTACTCGTATTTGCGGCGACTCGCCGCGGCGGAAGCGCAAGCGGAGCTGGGTCGCCTCCTGTACGTGGGATGCACCCGCGCGAAGGAGCGGCTGCATCTGACGTCGACGCTTCAGTTGGAAGAAGACGACGGAGCGCCCAAGGGTTGGAAAAAGCCATCGTCGGGAACGGCGTTGGCTACGCTATGGCCGGCTATTTCCACCTCCGTATCGGGTCCGCCGAAGAACTCGAGAGCCAAGGCGGTCCGTGAGGACAGAGGTGTCCCGCTGCTCCGCCTGCCCGCGCACTGGCGGCTTCCGCCGCCGCCCAGTGACATACCAATCCGGCAGGTCGCCGCCGTCGATTCATTGTCCGACCGCGATCCGGTGGAGTTCGACTGGGCGCGTGAGACAGCCCGTCGCGTCGGCACCGTTGCCCATCGCCTCCTGAGGCGGCTGGCGGAAGAGGGACTCGAAGGCTGGACCGCGCCACGCATCGCCGCGGAACGCAAGCGAGTCGCGCGCGAGCTTTCTGCGCTGGGGCTTACCGATGGCGAAGTTGATTCCGCCGTCGAACAAGTGCTGGCGGCCATTGCGACGACCATTACCGATCCGCGCGGACGCTGGCTGTTCGATTCAGGCCACGCCGAGGCTTTCAGCGAGCATGCGCTGACGGGTCTTGTCGACGGAAAGCTGGTCCATCTGGTGCTCGACAGGACCTTCGTCGCTCCGGACGGTGTCCGCTGGATCGTCGATTTCAAGCTATCGCGGCACCAGGGAGCAGACGTGGAAGCATTTCTCGACCGCGAGCAGGAGCGCTATCGCACGCAACTGCAGGATTACGCGGCGGTGATGCGTGCAATCGATGCGCGGCCGATTCGGGTGGGGCTTTACTTCCCGCTGGTTCCCGGATGGCGTGAGTGGATTCCGGCTTTCCAGGGAACGCTGTTGAGCGCGTAACTGGAAGCGCTGGACCGCAGCCGGTCCCGCGGGGTAAAATTGAGGATTATCAAAGCCTTCCGGCAATTCGCCGGGAGTCGCCTTCCGGCAATCGCAGCGTGCAGGTCATTCGCGGATTTTCCAAACCCAGGCACGATCGCCTCGCGCTCACCATCGGCAACTTCGACGGCGTGCATCGCGGCCATCAGGCCATGCTCACGCGCTTGCGCGAGGCTGCGGAGGATCTCGAGCTCCCGGCTGCGGTGTTGACTTTCAACCCTCATCCACGCGAGTTTTTCGCACAGAAATCGGCGCCGCCGCGTTTGTCGACGCTTCGCGACAAGCTCGAACGCTTCGCGGCGTACGACGTGGCCCAAGTCCACGTCGCGAGGTTCGACGCGAGTCTCGCGGGTCTCTCCGCGGAAGAATTCATCGAACAGGTGTTGGTGCGCACACTGAAGGCAAGCTGGATTCTGGTCGGAGACGACTTTCGCTTTGGTCACGACCGCGTCGGCGATCTGGCGCTGCTGCGGAAAAAGGCCGCGAGCTTCAGCGTCGAAGCGATGCCCACTGTCACCATCGATGGCGTGCGCGCGTCAAGCAGCGCCGTACGGTCGGCGCTGGGGCGTGGAGACATCGAGCGCGCCAACCGGCTCCTTGGCAGACCGTACGTCATGTCGGGCCACGTTGCGCATGGCGACAAGCTTGGACGCAACCTGGGCTTCCCCACGGCCAACGTAATCCTGCGGCGTGAGCCCGCGCTGTCCGGGATTTTCGCCGTGCAGGTGAACGGTCTCGGCGACCGTCCGCGTCCCGGCGTCGCCAGCCTCGGCGTGCGTCCGACGATCAAGCACGAAGCGAAGCCCTTGCTCGAGGTATACATGTTCGATTTTGATCAAGCTATTTACGGCCGCAGAATCGAGGTCGAATTTCTGCACAAGCTCCGCGACGAGGAGCGGTATGACAATCTCGAAGCGCTGACGCGGCAGATCCGCGTCGATGTTGCGCAAGCGCGCGATTATTTTGCGACAGTCAGGTAAACGAAAGCGACGATGGCCGATGCCAGCAAGACCGACTACAAAGCGACGCTGAATCTCCCCGACACGCCGTTTCCGATGCGCGGCGATCTGGCCAAGCGCGAGCCTGGCTGGGTGAAAGAATGGCAGGAGCGCAAGGTGTACGAAGCGATTCGCGCGGCCAGCAAAGGGCGCCCGCGCTTTGTGCTGCACGACGGGCCGCCGTATGCGAATGGCGATATCCACATCGGTCACGCCGTGAACAAGGTGCTCAAGGACATCGTGGTCAAGAGCCGGCAGCTGGCGGGCTTCGATGCGCCCTACGTTCCGGGGTGGGACTGTCACGGCATGCCGATCGAAGTCCAGATCGAAAAGACGCACGGCAAAAATCTGCCGACGGCCGAAACACAGCGCCTCTGCCGCGCGTACGCGAGCGAGCAGATCGTGCGTCAAAAGGCGGAGTTCCAAAGGCTCGGAGTGATCGGCGATTGGGAGCATCCGTACACCACCATGGCGTACCGAAACGAGGCCGACGAGATCCGTGAGCTCGGACAGTTGCTTCAGAAAGGTTATCTCTACCGCGGACTCAAGCCGGTCAACTGGTGCTTCGACTGTCAGAGCGCGCTCGCTGAGGCGGAAGTCGAATACGAAGACCGGCAGGACATCGCGGTCGACGTTGGATTTGCGCTCGACGATCGTGACCGCGAGAAGCTGGCGGCGGCATTCAATCTGCCATCGCTGCGCGACGGTCCTGTCCATGCGGTGATCTGGACAACCACGCCATGGACGCTGCCGGCCAATCAGGCCTTGAACGTCCATCCCGATTTTGAATATTCGCTGGTCGAAACCGCGCGTGGGACGCTCCTGCTCGCATCGGATTTGAAGGAAGCCTCGCTCAAGCGATACGGGCTCGAGCGCGGCGACACCAACGGCGCATCGGATCCGGCTACGGTGGGGCGGAACCTGGAGTTGATCCGCTTCCGCCATCCGTTTTACGATCGCGCGGCGCCCATCTATCTCGGCGACTACGTGACGCTGGAGCAGGGGACCGGCATCGTTCACAGCTCGCCCGCGTATGGTGTCGACGACTTCATTTCGTGTCGGCGTTACGGCATTTGCGACGACGACATATTGAATCCGGTTCAGGGTGACGGGCGCTACGCCGAAAGCCTTTTGTTCTTCGGTGGGCTGCGGATCTGGGACGCCAATCCCAAGATCGTCGACAAGCTGCGTGAGAGCGGAGCGCTTTTTCACGCCGAAAAGATCACCCACAGCTACATGCATTGCTGGCGGCATCGAACGCCCATCATCTATCGGGCGACCACGCAATGGTTTGCCGGCATGGACGAGGTGCCGGGCTTCAACGGCACGCATCCGAAGGAAACCTTGCGCACCACGGCATTGCGAGGCATCGAGGCCACCGAGTTCTTTCCATCGTGGGGCAAGTCCCGATTGCACGGCATGATCGCCAATCGCCCCGATTGGACGCTTTCGCGCCAGCGCCAATGGGGCGTGCCCTTGCCGTTCTTCGTCGACAGGGAAACGGAGCAACTGCACCCGGATACGCCCGCCTTGCTGGAGCTTGCGGCGACCAAAGTTCAGGCCGGCGGCATCGAGGCATGGTTCGAGGCGACGCACGAAGATTTCGGCGTCGATGCCTCGAAGTACCGCAAGCTGACCGATACGCTCGATGTATGGTTCGATTCCGGTTCGACCCATCAGACCGTGATGGGCGGCCCACAGGGACGCGCGCTGCGCCGTGGATCGCATCCGGATGCAACGGGGTTTCCCGCCGATCTCTATCTCGAGGGATCTGATCAGCATCGCGGCTGGTTCCATTCGTCATTGCTGACGTCATGCATGCTCAACGGCGTTGCGCCTTACAAGGCGCTGCTGACGCATGGTTTCGCGGTCGATGGCCAGGGCAAGAAGATGTCGAAGTCCAAGGGCAATGTCGTTGCGCCGCAGAAAGTGTGGAATGGGCTCGGCGCCGAGGTCCTCCGGCTCTGGGTCGGCGCGACGGACTATTCCGGCGACCTTTCGATTTCGGACGAGATCCTCAAGCGCGTTGTCGAAGCCTATCGGCGGATACGGAACACGCTGCGATTTCTTCTTGCCAACACTGCGGATTTCGACGCGCAGCGGCACGCGGTGCCCGTGGCCGAATTGCTCGAGCTGGACCGCTATGAGTTGGGTGTCGCCAACCGTTACTTCGCGGACATGCGCTCGAGCTACGACAAGTACGAGTTCCACCAGGTTGTCCGCCAGCTGCAGCTCTATTGCTCCGAGGAGCTGGGCGGCTTTTATCTGGATGTGCTGAAGGATCGTCTCTATACGGCGGCGACGGATTCGCGTCCTCGCCGGTCGGCGCAGACCGTGCTCGCGTACGTTCGCGATGAATTGCTGAAGCTGATGGCGCCGATTCTCTCGTTCACCGCGGAAGAAGCATGGAAAGTGCTCCATCCGGACGACGCCACGATTTTCGCGCTGGTATGGAGGACCGATTATGATTTTGCAGAGGCTCGAGACCGCGCCGCGCTGGAGGAAAAGTGGAGCCGCATCGTCGAAGTGCGAAACGCCGTGCTGAAGCGCCTGGAGGAGGCCCGTGAGAAGAGTGACATCGGATCCTCGCTCGAGGCCGAAGTTGCGATCGCGGCGCCCGCCGGGATCTACGAAGCGCTGACCTCACTCGGCGACGACCTGCGGTTCGTGATGATCACCTCGTCGGCAAAGGTGTCGCACGGCGATGCTCTGGCCATCGAAGTAACACCCAGTGGAAATCCGAAATGCGCACGCTGCTGGCATTGGCGCGCGGATGTCGGCGTGGACCCGGCGCATCCGGCCTTGTGCGCGCGATGTGTCGCCAATCTGTTCGCTGACGGTGAGGTCAGGGTGTTCGCATGACGAGAGTCGGCACACGATCGACCGCGGAGAGCCGCTGGTGGGCGTGGCTCGTCGTGAGCGCGGTCATCGTCGCGGCCGATCAGATCACCAAGGAGCTCGTGCTGGCGACGCTTCGTCCCGGCGAGGAGCGCACGCTGACCGACTTCTTCAGTCTGGTGCTGGCATTCAACTCCGGCGCCGCCTTCAGCTTCCTGGGCGGCGCGGCGGGATGGCAGCGATATCTATTCGGCGTCGTCGCGACCGGCGCAGCGCTCCTGATCGTGTGGCTCCTGCGCCGCGGCGGCGACCGCCTCTACTGCGCAGGCCTGAGCCTGATTCTCGGCGGCGCCGTCGGCAACCTTTGCGACCGCGTCGCGATGGGTAAGGTCGTGGACTTCCTGTCGTTCCACCATTTCATGCCGTTCCGCCATCCGCTCGTCAATTGGCTCGATCCTTTCCCGGCCTTCAATGTCGCCGACAGTGCGATCACCGTCGGCGCCGCATTGCTGATCCTGGACGGCTTCCGGCGCCGCCCCGACCCGTCGGTCGCGGTAAAATAGCCGCCATGCAGATTATTCTCGCCAATCCACGCGGGTTTTGCGCCGGGGTCGATCGCGCCATTGCGATCGTGGAACAGGCGCTGGCACAGTTTGGTTCGCCGATCTACGTCCGCCATGAAGTGGTTCACAACAGATTCGTGGTGGATGACTTGAAGGCGAAAGGTGCGATTTTCGTCGATGAGCTGGCCGAAGTCCCCGGGGGAAGCACCGTGGTGTTCAGCGCCCATGGCGTATCGCGGGCGGTGCGCGCCGAGGCCGAATCGCGCGGGCTCCGGGTGTTCGATGCGACGTGTCCCCTGGTGACCAAGGTCCACGTCGAAGTTGTGAAGATGCGTCAGCGGGGACTCGAGATCGTCATGATCGGTCACTCCGGGCACCCGGAAGTGGAAGGGACCATGGGTCAGTCCGACGGTGGCATCTACCTGGTCGAATCGATCTCGGACGTCGCGACGCTCGCGGTGCGCGACCCGGTCAATCTCGCCTATGTGACGCAGACCACGCTTTCCGTCGATGACGCCGCCGCCATCGTCCAGGCGCTCAGGGTGCGATTTCCTGCGATTGTCGGACCGAAAAAGGACGACATATGCTATGCGACTCAGAATCGTCAGGACGCGGTCAAGTTCATGGCGCAGCGCTGCGACATGGTGATAGTCGTCGGAAGTCCCAACAGCTCGAATTCGAACCGGCTGCGCGAGGTTGCCGCCAATCTGGGGATCCAGGCGTACATGATCGACCGGGCGGATGAGTTGGAAGCGTCCTGGCTCGAGGGTCGGCGTTGCGTCGGCGTAACCGCAGGTGCGTCCGCGCCCGAGGTGCTGGTTCGGCAGGTCGTGGAACGGCTGAAGGCGCTCGGCGCAAAAGACGTCGCGGAACTGGACGGCGTCGTCGAGACGACCGTGTTTCCGATGCCCAAGGGACTCGCGAGCCGAACGACGGCCTTGGCTTAGCCTGACCCGGGCGTGCGCCGCCATCTCAAGCGCGGTTTGGCGAGACGGACGTAGCCGAGTCCACAAACGATCGTTGCCAGAGAAAGCGCTGAAGCGGTCACGGCGCAAAGCGCGTGCCGGCCGCTTTCGCTGAAGCCGCGCACGACGCCTTCCGCGAAATACCACGGCAACAGCAACAGAGCCCATTGCAACGCGCGCGTCCTGCTGCGGGCGACACCGGGCCACAGTGCGATGAGCGGCAGCGCCTTCAGCGCCAGCCACGAGCCGCCGGGCTTAAGCGGCGCCAGCCACAGCTCCCAGCAGATTTCCAGCAGCGCCAGTGCCGCGAGCAAGGCGACGGTTGCGCGTCGCCAGGGCTTGGCCGACGGCATCAGCTCACGGCGACGAATTCGAAGAGCTCGAAGCCCGGACCCTGATCGACCAGCTTGGTAAGAACCACTGTGCCGCCGGTCGCTCCGCGCCGCAGATTGATCGCCTGCTCGAGCTGAAACAAGCCTGCGGGCACCAGAATCATCGGCGGCGAGCCCTCCTGACCATCATCCGGCAGCAACACGACGTGCAGAAAAGGCGCAGTTTCGGCATTTTCGCCGCGCGCGGCCGCGGCCTCCGGACTGTCGGTGAGAAGCTCGCAACCAAACTCCAGGCCGCTACCGCGCAGCGTGTTGCGAAACCAGCGCAGCATCGCGACTTGCAGGGTGTTGCGCCCTTCGACCCTCAATGCGATCAGGTCACCAATGCGCAGCGGTGCATTGGCGGCATCGATCTGCCTCAGCGCGTAGCCCGCCGGAGTATGGTTGATCACCTGGCAGGAATGCATCGGCGGCAAACCGACCGGCGCGTTGGCGACATTGGCGTGGGTTCCACGGCTGTATTGCCACACGGCAGGCAAGCCGGCGCACATGACAACTCGCGCGCGCGATGGAAGCCGGTTGAATTGACGCGCCGGCGGAATGGCCCATTGTCTGAGCAGCCGCCGCAACAGCGCGGTGTATTGCGCGACCGATGCAGGGTCGTTGGAGATACCCATCGGTACGCTGCCTCCGGCGTCCAGGCCGCGCAATTGCTCCTGTATCTGGAACGCGAGGTCGAAGGTCAACAGGAACAACTTGCTGCCGTCGATATTTCCACCCTTGTTGGCGGAGAAGGGAGGGAAGTCGTGGCCGACAGGGACGATGGCAACCGCCTTTGCCAGACGATGCACGGGGGCGACGTCGGTGATCTTGGTCCAGTGCGAATATTCCTGCACGTAGTGAATGACCTGCCCGAGCTGACCGGGAAGAAAACCGTACGGATTCGCCAGTGCCAGCAGAAGAGCCTGCACGTACAAGCGTTCCGGTGTGGCATCCGCACTCTCGGCAGACACGGGAGTCTGATGCAAGCCCCGCTCGCGGGCGAACACGTAGATCGCATGCGCATCGTGCCAGGTGCGCGCGGGCACGGGTGCGTACGACAGGTAACTGTTGATCAGCACGCGCGTCGTGCACTGCAGGCAGCGATGAATCAATGCCACGGTCAAGCGGTTGCCGCCGAGCAGGATGCGCTTGTCCGCCTCCTTCGCCAGCAGGTGCTTGTATGCAGTTGCCAACTCGCCGGCCAGGATCAGCGATGCCTTGGCCGCTTCCAGCGCGTCGCCGGTCAACGGATGCGCGGCCCGCGAAAAATGGCGTTCGAGCTCCAGCCAAAGCGACAGCGCGGCCGTATAGTATTTCTCCGCCAGCTCGAGCCGCTTCGATTCCGAGAGTGAAACGCGATTGATGGCCGCGAGCGCATCGCCGATGGTGCCCGCAGCGTCGATGGGGTCGCGCTTGAGCATTTCGTCCAGCCACGGCTGGACGCGTGCCGGCCGCGTCTCCGGTGGATGCGCGGGCCGCGTTTCGAGCGTTGGAAGACTAAGGGCGAGGGCCATGACGTTGGTATTTTCTGGTCCGCGTCCGAATTGTAGTCGATGCCGGCGCGATTTCCCTAACCGCCGCTGACGCAACGTCTTTCAGCTGTATGCCTCTCAAGCCTGATCGAGGAACGCGATTACTGGAGCCATTTGTTCCTCGCTCATGAGCATCGGTGCGTGGCCGACACCCGGAAATTCGATCAGTTGCGGCCGCGGCCCGCGCGCTTGCATTGCCGCTGCCGTCGCCGCGGAAAGCAGGTCCGACTTTGCGCCGCGCAGGAGGAGCGTCGGACAGGAGATCGCATCCCAAAGCGGCCACACATCGCCGCCCTGGGTCGCCGCGGTGCGGAAAGGCACCGCGATTCCAGGGTCGAATTTTAGCCGCCAGTGACCTTCGGCGTCCTGTCGCGCGGAGCTTTGCGCAAGCGCGTGCCATTGATCCTCGGAAAGTGCGCCGAAAGGTGCCGATACCAGCCGGATCTGCGTTTCGAGCTGTTCGAACGAATCGAACCGTGGGTCCAGGCCGACATACATTCCGATACGCGCGAGCGCGGCCGGTTCGATGAGCGGGCCGACATCGTTGACCACGAGCCGCGCCACCGGCGTTTCAGGCTGCGCCGCCATCGCCATGCCGAGGAGCCCTCCCATCGACGTGCCGACCCAGGAAACGCGATCCGCACGGACGTGGGCGAGCAGGGCCGTCAATGTGGTCAGGTAGGCCGGGAATCCATAGTCGTTGGGGTCGCGCAACCATTCGCTGTCGCCGCGTCCCGGCATATCCGGGCAGACCACTCGAAAGCGATCCGAAATCACCGCGGCCAGG
>OCZU010001138.1_pt1 | contig 17786 bp, 15 predicted proteins | sample 1539001 | NCBI WGS metagenome assembly OCZU01 (sample SAMEA3539306, study PRJEB22396) | soil metagenome | biome: tundra; feature: field; material: soil | place: USA | collected 2010-05 | depth 0.15 m | reverse complement strand
GCAGACAGTTGATCCCGATATTGGCATCCCGATAGGCGCTTGTTTCATGCATGATTAGCCAGATACACTTCGGATCGATCATGAACGAGCAAGATCCTACCGAATCCCTGCCGGCTCCGGAGGGCGGCAGACACCAACTCCGACGCGGCGACAGGCTTGGCGACCGCTTCACGATCGTTCAGTTCCTGGCCCGCGGCGGCATGGGCGAAGTCTACGAGGCTGTTGACGAGCACCTCCAGGCCAAGCACATAGCGCTAAAAACCCTGCGGGCCGAGATTGCCGACGATGTCGAAATGCGTGCGCGCTTCGAGCGCGAAGTTCTGCTCGCGCGCGAAGTGAATCACCGGAACGTCTGTCCCACTTACGATCTGTTCCGTCTGGAAGGGCCGCGCGGTCCCGTACTCTGCCTGACGATGAAGCTGCTCCGCGGCGAATCGCTGGCCGCGCGCCTGCGCCGGCTGGGTCCCATGCCGCCCGAGGCCGTCCTGCCGATTGTACGTCAACTGGCAGCGGGCCTGGATGCGGCGCACGCGGCGGGCGTGATCCACCGCGACTTCAAGCCCGGTAACGTTATTCTCGAGCAGTCAGGACAGAACCCGCAAGTTTCCATCACCGACTTCGGCCTGTCGCGGCCATACGATTCGGATCACACGCTGGGCATTGGAAAAGTCGCCGGCACTCGCGGCTACATCGCGCCCGAGCTTTTCGAAGGCCGAACCGCCTCTCCAGCCAGCGACGTCTACGCCTTCGGCGTGGTCCTGCATGAGATCCTCACTGGCCGCCAGCCCGTGACAAAACCAGGCTCCCGCGATTTTGTGAAGCCGAGCGGCCTGGGGCAGGCGATCCCCGAGGTCTGGGACCGCATCATCCTGGGCTGCCTGGCGCCCGATCCAAGCAAACGTTTCCAATCTCCGGGCGAACCGATGGCGCTCCTGGAGTCCCCGAGCAAGGGAGACCGGATGGTGGCGGCGCATCCCTCACGGCGCCGCTGGCTATGGATTGCGTGCGGCGGCGCAGTCGCCGGTACGCTGTTCATCGGGGGGCCGCGCCTCGATCTTCTTCTACATCCGCTGCCGCAGCGCCGTTTTGTGTTGTTGAGGGCCATGGCTGCCCGCCGGGCTCCAGCGGATACCGCACTGTTAGACAATGTCGTGGATAGCATAGATGCGCGCCTGGTGCGCGCAGAATCGTATGTCAAGGATCTGCTGATCATCGGACCTCGGGACCTTGCCGGGCCGGAAAAACCGAATAAGCCGGAAGACGTCATCGCGGCGTTTGGCGCCAACCTGGTGCTCACGGTCTCTCTGAGCGGCTCGGCTGAAGCTCTCACGCTGGAACTGCTCGACCCGGCTCTCCAGAGAGTGCTCCGGCGCGCTTCTGTGCGGATGAACCGTTTGGCGCTGGCTCGCATTCCCGAGGAAGCCGCCACCGCCGCCGCCAAACTGCTCGGCGTTCCCGAGAAACCGCATCAATGGAGGGACCAGGACGAACTGGCCGGGTTGAGCGCCTCCGTCTATCAGATCTTCACCGACGCCGAAGAACTGCGAAGACAGCCGAACGACAGCGGGCTTGACCAGGCCCTGGAGAAGTATCAGCAGGCATTGGATGGCGAGCCTCACTTTGCGCTGGGCTACGCAAGAATCGCGCTTGCCTATATGCGCAAACACCAGCTCACGCATGATCGCGGCGCTCTGGCAATGGCGGAGAAGAACGCGCAACTGGCCGTCGCACGCAACCCCGAGTCGCCAAACGCCGTCCTCGGCCAGGCGCTTGTTTACCTGTACTCCGGCCGCACGGGCCAGGCGCTCGACGCGCTCGCGAAAGCGCTGAAACTGGACCCCGGCAATCCCGAGGTCCTGCTCTACGAGGCAGTCGCGTATCGCGATCTCAACCGCCTGACCGACGAGCAGAACACTTACCGCCTGATCGTCAAGCAGCGTCCGAACTTCTATGTGGCTTACAACGAACTCGGCCTTTCACTATACCGTCAGGGCCGCTATGCCGAGAGCGTTCCCATGTTCCAGGAGGCCGCCCAGGTGGCGCCTCGCCAGGCGTTGCCGTTGACCAATCTGGGTGTTGCGTACCAGTTGCTCGGACGTAAGCAGGACGCCGTCGCCGCCTTCCGCGCCAGTCTCGATCGCGCGCCCAGCGAGCTCGCCTACTTGAGTCTGGGAAACATCTTTTTCGAAGATGGCGATCACCGCAAGGCGCTGGCCTCCTACGAAAAGGCCCGTGACCTGACGCCCACCGACGATCTCGTCTGGCGCAACATCGGCGACTGCTATGCGGTCCTCGGCGACCACAAGGGCATGCTCGAGAACTACGCCAGCGCGGCCAGGGTTCTTTCCGAGCAGCTCAGGACGAATTCCAACAATGGGCCTGGCTGGATGGTTCTGGCTTTTTATGAGGCCAAGCTCGGCCATCGCGCCGAGGCCGCAGCCGATATAAAAATGGCTGGGGCGATAGGCGCGACCGATGTCCCATCGCAGTTTACCAAAGCGCAGGCGCTGGCCGTACTGGGACGCAAGGTGGAGGCCATCGACGTTCTGGTTTCCTGCGTTCGCCGGGGACTGTCTCCGGTGGAAGTCGAGCTTGCCCTGGACCTGAAGGAGATCCGCTCCGATCACCGGTACCTCCAACAGATTTCCACCCCACAACAACAAGCAACCAACTCAAAAGCAGACAAGGAGCGCTCCAAATGAAGTCGTGGATTCCAGCAGTTTGCATGCTGATTCTGGGAATCGCCGTCGGTTTTCTGATCGCCTCAAGACGTCCGCGCGAGATCCCCATGGCGTTTTCGAATGTGGGTAGTCTCTACGTCAATCCCAAGTCCGGCGATGTCATCAAGTGGTACAACGGCAGCCTGCCGCAAAACGTGCAATTCAAATACGATACGAGTCCCTGCGTTGAATTGAGCGCCAGCGACAAGTGTACGATCAAAGCAACCAAAGGCGATTATTTCTATAATTGCGCCGGGGCCCCCGACACCTGTCCCGACCCCGGCATACGCGTGGGATCGGCGGTCATGGTTGAGGGTCAGACGACCCCAAGCCGCACTCTGCCGGGGCCCTACGCGGACCCGAAGGATCCGAAACTCTGGTGCGCATCCGGCACGGCCAGGGGCCAGCCGATCGCAGCGAAGGCGGGGCAGAGCTTCGAATTCGATCCGGTCGGCGACATCGAGTTTACCGTCACCTTCGCCGCGAACACATGCAGCCACGGAGATTCGCTCACGAACAACGCTCCGGACTGCACCATAACGCAGGCGGCAACGTTCCCCCAGACCTACAAGATTCACATTGATGGTGGCTGCACGGACGGCACTGGGTCTCTCACTCTTAACCCTAACCCTTAGGGCTTGACCCGGGACGACCTGTTACTTCGCGGTGCAGTGAGTCAAGGCCCGACGACGGACGAGTGCTCTCCAACGGGGCATCGGCGGCTACGCCGCGCTGTCGGTCGTCCTGGCAGGCATGCCGAATTTCGACACGGAGATTACACTTACCTGGAGTTCACGAAGGCAAGCAGTGCCGAACGGAAGAAGATGATCGATCGATGCCGACGCGCGGTTGAGCGCTGGCAAGCCCAATCACGAGTAAGCCCATTCCGGCCTGCACGCTGCACGCGCGGCGGGCCAAATAAACACGGGGTTGGCAGGCCCGTGGAGTGGCTTGATCAACGAGTCCGGCCAAAACAAAAAGCTCCACCGCCCAACCTCTGGCGGTGGAGCTTGCCCAGTTGCGGTCGCCGGTTAGCGAACACTCAGAGCGGGGACGATCACGGCGGCCATCGGCTGGCCTTTACCCTCCGAGGCGAGCTCACGCTCCAGTTTAGATGGGCCAACGTGGCCGCGCACCGCGGCGGTCTTGACCTCGGCCAGGAAGTAACGGTCGCCGATCCGGTGGAACAGGACGACGTTCTTGTCCTTGGCGCCCTTATATTCGCTCACGTTGCTGGGCGCGAGCACAAGGATCGTCTTGCGGGTTTCGACATTCTCGATCGACATCACGTCGTGGGACTTGGAAGCCGCGGACATGGTGTAATCGCCGGCCGGCAGCGTGGTGTTCTGCACCGAGAATTCGAACGGAATCGTGGCAGTCGCCTCGGTCTGTGCGTAGAGTCCGCTGGCTCCGAGCAGTGCAACGGCGCCGGCGCTCAGGATGATAGTCTTTAACGTTTTCATTTTCGTGTCTCCTCTGTTCTCCTCCAAGTGCTTTTCTCGGTGGATCACGTCGCATACCGAATGCAATCACTCCGCCAAACCCGGAACAGATCGAACGGCTTTGCGCAAGTCTTTGATAATCCAGCCGATTGCGAACCGGAGGCGGAATGCGCGCCGCCTGCATCCGGCTGCCGGATTGAACCTCCAGGTGAATCCAGTAACCAAAAGGTGAACAATAGAGGATGTGATGAACCCCCGACTGCTCGTGATCACCGGCCCGGAGCAAGGCGCCAGCTATCCGATCGACATGGATTCGTTTGCTATCGGACGCGACGCGCGCAACCAGCTCTCGCTGACTGACGCGTCGGCTTCGCGCGAGCACTGCGTCATCCTCCGGCATGGGGACGATTTCCTCATTCGCGATATGGGCAGTTTCAACGGCACGCTGGTAAACGATGAGCGGGTAACGGAGAGCGTGCTGGTCCACGGGGATAGGATCAAGATCGGCAAGAGTCTGCTGCGGTTTCTGACCGACGAAGAGACTGCATGGGAGGAGACCAGCGGGGACACCCGCACGATCGAGATCCCCACCGGCCAAGACCCGCTTCCCGCGGAGCTGGAGAATTCGCGCGATTTGCACACTTTGCTGCGCATGAGCGTTATGCTGCACTCGTTTCACGCTCTGTACAAAGTGCGCAGATCGCCGGCCCGCAGGACCCTGGAGCGGCACTTGCTGGAGTTTGTCTTCGAGGTGATCCCCGCAAGCCGCGGCGCGATCCTGCTCTACGAAGACGACTTGAGCGAGCCCTCGTTGCTGTCGCTGCAGAGTGAGGAATTGGCGCCGCACCGGCCGGTGGTCATCAATCGGACCTTGGTCCGGCGCGTCACCGAGGAGCGTTGCGGACTGATCGTGGAGAATCCGGAGGCAGAGCAGTCTGCCGGCGCCGGTCCCGGGAAGTCCGCAGCGCTCCTGTTAGTGCCGCTGCTGATCCGCGAGCGGGTCTGCGGGATCGTCTATCTGGAGGGCACCGCTTTTGGGGAGCCGCATCTGCAACTGCTGGTGGCCATCGCACAAATCGCCTCGATGGCGCTGGAGAACGCCTTCCACCTCGACTGGCTCGAGACCGAGAACGAGCGCCTGGAATCGGAGCTTCACCCGGACCATCACATGATCGGCGACAGTCCCCGCCTGCGCGAGTTGCAGCGCAACATCCTGCGCGCTGCGCAGGCCAATTCCACGGTCCTGATCGTCGGCGAGACCGGCACCGGCAAGGAGCTGGTGGCGCGCGCCATGCATCAGAACAGCCCGCGCGCCGGGCAGCCGTTCATGGCGGTGAACTGTGCGGCGCTGGCCGAGACCCTGCTGGAGAGCGAGATGTTTGGCCACGAGAAGGGCGCTTTCACCGGAGCGTACGCCCAAAAGAAGGGACGGCTGGAGGTGGCTGCCGGCGGAACCGTGTTCCTGGACGAAATCGGCGAGATGCCATTGCAGTTGCAGGCCAAGCTGCTGCGCGTGCTGCAGGAGCGGCAAATGGAGCGGGTGGGCGGCACGCAGCCGATTAAGCTGGATATCCGGCTGATCGCGGCCACCAATCGCAATCTGGAAGAGGAGGCGCGCGCGGGAAGGTTTCGGCAGGATCTTTATTACCGTCTCAATGTGGTGACCTTGAAGACACCGCCTTTGCGCGAGCGCCAGTCGGATATTCCCGCCCTGGCGGCGCACTTTGCGTCGAAGTTCGGCGCGCAGTGCGGGCGGCGCATCGGCGGAATCTCACCCGAGGCCGAGGCGTACCTTATGCACTACGACTGGCCTGGCAACATTCGCGAACTGGAGAACGCTCTGGAGCGCGCGGTGGTGCTCGGCTCGAGCGACATCATTCAACTGGAAGACCTGCCCGAGAGCATCCGCGAGATTGCCCGGCCCGCCGATGTGGTCCGGGCTCCGGCGTTGCAGGACGCCGTCGATCGCGCCAAACGCGAGGCTATCGCGCAGTCGCTTCAGCAAGCGAAGAACGATCACGCCGCCGCGGCCAGGCTGCTCGGCGTGCATCCGAATTATCTGTATCGCCTGATGCGGAATCTGGGGATGCGGTAGGTTTCGATGCTAAATTGAAGCTTGCATCCCGGCTAAGAACAGCAGACGGGTTCCGCCACCTCCGCCGGCTCTTCGAGCGGCACTGCGAACTGCCGCTCAATCTTCTCCCGGTACACCGGCCCCGAGTTATAAGCGCAGAACGGATAAATCCGTCCATTGGGCGCGGCATAGTGAATCACGCAGCGCTTCACGCGCTCGATATCGTAGTTATACGAGTCCATGAAGTGCATGCCGGCCACCATCAGCGTGCGGTAAGTGAAGCCTTGCGTCTCCAGCTTGCCGCGGCCGTAGCGCTTGTCGGTCATGCCTTGCAGCGTCTGCAGGAACTTCTGGAAGGTCAGCCCTTCGGGAGCCTTATCCGCGTGGAAGAACTTGCGCAGGATATTCCAGCTCTCGAACTTCGAGAAGAGCTTCACGCGGCGCGATTCCGTCTTGCGCGCCAGCGCGTCCATGGCCTGCAGCATGGGGCCCACATCCACGAAGCGCGTGACCGGCACGGCGTGCCGGTTCTGATCCACGAACAAATAAGTTCCCAGCGAGCAATGCGGATGGCAGGTCAGCGTGGTGGTCTGCTCGCCCCGCATGGCGCTCAGCAGCTTCGAAAACGGCGAGACGCAGGCCAGCGGGAACCAGTCTTCGTAAGGCTCGCAAATGCCGGTCTGCGCCTTCACCGCGTGCGCGAAATCCGACAGCGTGAACCGCTTGGCTTCCAAATCCCGCCGCGCGATGCGCCCGGTGAAGGCCACCGGCTGGAAGCTGATGCCGCTGGTGCACTCGATATTCTCCAGAGCCAGGCGGATGATGTCGCCGATCTGGTGATCGTTCAGACCCTTGACAATCGTGGGCACGAAAACGATCTTCAGATTCGCTTTCCGCACATTCTCGATGGCCTGCAGCTTCTGCTCCCAAAGCGACCGGCCTCGCGTGCGGCGGTAGACATCGTCGCACACGCCGTCGAACTGCAGATACAGCGTGTGCAGGCCCGCGTCCTTGGCCTGCTGCGCGAATTCCAGGTCGGTGAACTTCAGCCCGTTGGTGGCCACCTGCAGGTGCGAGAACCCCATGTCGCGCGCCATCCGCAGCACATCGAAGAAGCGCGGATAGATGGTCGGCTCGCCGCCCGAGAACTGCACGATGCGCCCCGCCACCGGCTGTTCATTGCGCAGCGCCTGCAACATGCCGCGGATCTGCTCGAAATGCGGCTCATACACGTAGCCCGCCGCGTTGGCGTTGGCGAAACATACCGGGCACGTGAGATTGCAGCGGTTCGTCAGGTCGATGTTGGCCAGGCCGGTGTGGCTGGTGTGCATGTTGCACAGGCCGCAATCGTCCGGGCAGCGCGTGGCGGTCGAGACCGCTGGATTCGACAGGCCGCGGCTGTCGCCGAAGGTCCACTCCTCCATCTTCAGGTAGAGGCGCGCGTCCGAGAACACGATGTCGCGGAATTCGCCATGGCTGGGACACGTCTTCTGCATGATCACGCGGCCGTCTTCCTCGAAAATCCGCGCCGGCAGAATCTGAGTGCACTCCGGGCACAGCGATTGAGTCGTCTTGGGAAGGCCCTTGCGCAAGGGTTCGATACGCGATCCCGAATAGGTAGTATCGGGTTGTATTACCTTAAACTCGGCCATAGCCGTTATTGTAGAAAGCGGCTTCCGGGATCGACGACCCGCAGCCGCTAAACTGCGGATTTCTAAGGTCGTACGGCGAATACCGGGGCGCGAACGGAGCGGGTTAGCGGCCCAGTAGCAGAATGCAGGCGCACACAGCCAGAAGCGCCAGCATGGAAATCAGCATGACTCCGGCCGTCTGCAGCAGGCTCTGCGATGTGGATTTCAGCAGCTCCTCGTCGTGCCGGATTCGTTTTGTCAGTGTGTTGAGCATTGTGGGGCAGACCTCCAGGTCTGCGCGGGTCCTCCAGGACCCGCACCTATTTTATCTCAAAGCGGCCGAAGGCCAGCCCCAGGTCCCGCCGGTCTGCGCCGATCCGCACCGTGCGGCTCAGTTCCACCGTAATGTCGATTTCGCTCTTGCCGGCAGTCTCCGGCGGCAGCGCGAAGCTGAACGTGCTTTCCGCATCGCCCTTCGTGAACTGCGCGCTAGCCAGGCGGACGCCGTCAATGGTCAGGGTCATCTCCAGCGGCCCATTCTTGACTTGGGCTGCCGGGCAAATCGCGCTCACATACAACCGCTGACCGGCCGTGCGCGGTCCCGGCATGCGCACGCTCGCGGTGCGCGGCATCCAGCGGATTCCCGATTCGAGCTGATACCAGCCCGGGCCGAGATGGTCCTGCACAAGCGGATCGCCCAGATCGATGCGTAGCGGGCTGGACTCGGCCGCCGGACCGGCGGGCGGCACGTATTGATGCGTGATGTTTCGCAGCGGCCCGTCCCCCGCGTGGTATATCGCAATCTGGTCCCTGTCCAGCCCGTGGCGGACTTCGTCGGCGGGCAGGACGAACTTGGATACGTCGTCCAGCTCGGGATGCGCCGAAATGCTCGCTTCGGAACCCGGCGTCAGGTACACATCCGGAATCTCGAGGAACAGGAAGGGCCGCTGCGCAATGGCGCCCCAGAACAGATCGTCGCCGACGCCGTCGAGCAGGATCACTTTGCCCGGGTGCAATTCGTGCGCGCGCGCGACTCCCAGAACCAGTGCCTCCTGGGCCTCGCTACGCTCGCGGTACCAGTCGGCGATGCGCCACCCGACCGGCACATGTTGCACAACAAAGCCGGCAGCCAGTAGTGCGCTCAAAGCTTTCCAAGCCACACCCCGACGCCAGGCCCAAACCAGCGCATAGCCTCCCAGCATCGCCAGGCACATGGCGGGCAGCGTCAGATAGTAGTCGGTGATGTGGTCGCGCAACGGAACGACGGGGCCGAGCATGATGACATACCAGCCAAACAAAACCAGCGCCAGCCATTGCTTCCGCCGCGCCTGGTAAATAGTGAACGCCAGGAGCGCAACCGTGCAAACCGCCATCAACAGAGCGCTGACAAACGCAGGGAACAGAGACAGGTAGCGCAGACCGACGGGCTCGAACGACCGGCGCCAGTACGTCCACAAGGTGGCCGGAATGGCGCTATCGAAATGCATCGTGTAAGGCACGGTGCCCTGGTTGGGCGCCAGGACCAGATGCAGGATGCCGTACACCGCCGACGCCGCAAAAAAGGGCAGCGTCCGCCGGAAATGCTTGCGCGCGCACAGCAGCGCGTAGCTTCCTGCCAGCGCCGGGAACACGATGTTGGTTTCCATGGCCAGAAAGCCCGTCAGAAAGGCCGCCCACGTCCACACATAGTAGCGGCGCTCGCCCGTTTCGATGTACCGCAGGAAAAAGTGCAGGGCCAGCAACAGGAAGAAGCCGCAAGCCACCAGGATGTACTCACAGGTCCACGACATCACGGTGGCCAGTTTGCTGTTCGCGAGCCAGAAAATGGCGGCCCAGAATCCGGCGGCGCGCGAGCGCGTAAGCCGCGCCGTGATGGACTGCAGCAGCGCCAGGTTCGCGAACATGGTGAGGAACACCCAAATTCGGTAGGGCAGGGCATCGCTGCCGAACATAGCGCCGAACGCCAGAAAGAACACGCGCTCGCTGAGGGGCCGCCAGGTTCCCTGCGGGGTCGGCTGAAACAGCGTCCGGAGCAGGCCGTCCCATCCGTGTGCCTGGTTCGGCAGGTTCAGCCAGACGAAGTCATCCTGTTGGAACCATGCCAGCAAGCCCGGCCAGTACAGGACCAGGCAGAGGATAGAAGGAACTGCCCAGTAGGCGGCGGTGAGGAGTTTCCGTCTCAACGGAAGATTATAACGAGGGGCGGCGCGGTGGCGCGCGTTGCGCGCCGGGCCGGGCGCAAGGAACGTTCTGCGTAATGGTGGCGCAAGCACAGTGGATGAACCTGGTCCGGCCGATGTCGAACGTACCCTAGATTGAGCTGCGGCTCGCGGGACAACTTACAAAAGTTAGCATTGATGCCGGCAAGAATCTCATCGCAGCGTGTGTGCTGAAAGGTCCTGCCAATAGGGACGCGCAGGCCCAAAATCCGCAAGTTCGGGGCCACCAATGCCATCTTGAAGGAGTTGCGCGATTTGGTGAACTGCGGTTGCATGCATGTGGTAATCGAGAGCACCGGAGAGTATTCGAGACATTGGAGACCTGACGTAGTGGATGACGCCGGAGCCATCGACGGTTACGACGCCTCGGCCAAGGGAATTCTCTCAGATGCCGTGCGGTCTGAAAGAGAACGATTCAAGTCCCTTGAGCCGTCACACGCCTCGACCGAACTTGGGAAGACCCTCCAAGGGCGCCTCGCCGGTTCAGGGCATCACGTGGATACCCTTGTAGAGGTGGCGGCTGAGGAACGTCTGCTGAAAGAGGAGGACGACGATGACGATCGCAAGCCCAACTGAGAATCCCGTTGAAAACAAATTAGGACCAGCCAAAGCTCTTCCGCACACCGGGAAGGCGGCGGGGCGAACGCGTTGGGGGAATAGGTTGAGACAGCGCGCTGAGCGGGCGGCTTTGGCCTGTGCCGGCGCGATGGCCACCGGCAATTGCCTGCTGCCTGGGCGCGCTTCCCCGTGACTAGAAGTTCACAAGAGCAACCATTGACTTGGCTTACCGCCGGTTTTATACTCGTCAACTGAGGGATCTCGGAGGACAACATGAGAAACAAGCTTATACTGACCGCTGCCTTGCTGTTTTGCGCGGGCGCCTACGCTCAGACGAACAGCTACACCGTGTCGAATATCGTGACAAATTCGCAGGATCCGCGCCTGGTGAATCCGTGGGGCCTATCCCGTCCGGCAAGCGCAAAGCCGAAGGAGAACGAGTGGTGGACGGCGGACCAAGTGACCGGTCTTTCGACTTTGTACTACGCCAATGGCACCATCGTCGGCTTAGCGGTAACCGTTCCTCCGGCCATCGGTACCGGAGCGGGCAGTCCGACTGGAACCGCTTCCAACCCAACTAACAATAATTTTGCGTTCGCGACTCTGGACGGAACCCTCTCGAATTGGAATCCGGCAACCACGCCCGGCACGCCGGGCAAGGCATGTGCAAAGTGCCATGTGACTACCGCAACCATCATGGTGAATAACTCCGCGTCGGGCGCGTCCTATCAAGGTCTGACCATCGCCAAGAACGCCACTAGCGGCGCAGAGACTTACTACGCGGCCAATGCCAATGGCGGTGTGGAGGCTTATGATGCGACGTCGTTCAGTCCGGTAACACTGCCGGCAGGGGCCTTCACGGATCCAAAAGTACCCAAGACCTATTCGCCCGCCGGTATTCAGGCCATCGGGCCGAGAATCTACGTGACATACAATGCAACCGCCGGCGGCGGGACTGGTTACGTGGATGCTTACAATACCAACGGCAAGCTTCTGTTGCGATTGGCGCAGGGATGGTTCAATCAGCCGTGGGGAGTAGCGATGGCGCCCGTCAGTTTTGGCGCGTTCAGCAGCATGATTCTGGTGGGGAACACCGGCAGCGGCTGGATCGGGGCGTACAGTCCTTCGACCGGAGCGTTCCAAGGTTTCCTGGAGAGCGGCGGATCGGATATTACCCTGCCCGGACTCTGGGGACTTGAGTTTGGCAACGGCAGCACGGAATCCGGACCGGCCAACGTGCTGTATTTCAATGCCGGCGGAGCCAATCTAACCACAGGCGTATTCGGCGCGATCGCGGCGAACTGATAGTGGGGCAGGCCCTCGGCCTGCGGCGGCCTCTCAGGCCGCCCCTATCCGTGCAGCTTGCGGAAATTCGCCAGACAGCGCTCGGCGGTTTCCAATGCGGGATAATCGCTGCCTTCCTGCTCCACCAGGTAAAACTCCAGGCCGCCGGTCTTCTCGGCGGCCTCGAAGAGTTTCTTCCAGGGCGCCACGCCATCGCCGAGCAAAACCTTGTAGCCCTTGTCCTTGGACCAGTCTTTGCAGTGCATGGAACGGATACGGCCGGGATTGCCCTGCACCCAGGCCACCGGGTCGGACCCGGCTTCGATGCAGGTGCCCACATCCAGTTGCAGCATGACGTCTTTGGTGGTGTTAGCGGCCAGCACTTCCATGGGACGTTGGCCATCTATCGGCGTAAACTCCAACTGGTGGTTGTGATATCCGGCGCGCAACCCGGCCGGTTTCATCTTTTCGGCGCCTTGATTGAGTCGTTCGGCAACCGCCTTCCAGCCGTCCGGAGTCTTCGGGTTTCCGGCACTGGCCCACACGATGAACTGGCTGCCGATAATGCCGTTCAGTTCGATGGCGTGCGCGATTCCATCGGGTGTGAACGATTCCGGGCCGTTATGCGTCGACAAGCAGCGGATGCCGGCGTCGTCCATCATTTTGCGTACTTGCCTGGCGTAGTCGGGGGTCCATGCGTAATACGGCGAGAAGAATTCCACGCAGTCATAGCCCATCTTGGCCACGGCGCGCACCGTGCCCATGAGGTCCTGCTTGAGTTCGTCGCGCACGGAGAACAGCTCCAGGCCGACGGGAAGGCCCTTGCCCCGCGCGAAGGCGGACGCAATGGGGGCAGCCGCGGTTAAGGCGAAGAACGCGCGGCGGGAGAGAGAATGGAGTGGCATAATCGGAAAAGCAAACGATATCACATACCATGCTCAGCAAACTGGTTCACACGAACCCTCACGCCGCTCCAACCATCTTGCGCCTGGCACTGGGAGCGGTGTTTTTCGCGCACGGAGCGCAGAAGATGCTGGGCTGGTGGGGAGGGCGCGGCTTCTCCGCGACCATGAGCGGCTTCGAGCACACCGGCATTCCGGCGGTGTTCGCATTTCTGGTCGTCGCCGCCGAGTTCTTCGGCGGGATCGGCCTGATCGTGGGCCTGCTCGGCCGCGTGGCGGCGTTCGGCATCGCTTGCGTGATGGTGGTGGCGATCGCCAAGGTACACGCCGTGAATGGCTTCTTCATGAACTGGGGCGGCCGGCAGAAGGGCGAAGGCTTCGAGTTTCACGTACTGGTGCTGGCGATGACGGCGGCGATCATGATCGCGGGATCGGGCGCGTGGTCGGTGGACCGGGTGCTGAGCAGGTCCGCTCCAGCGGCGCGGCGGTAAGAGGCGATGCCATGATTCGAGGTCTGGCCCTTGCCGTAGGATTTCTCGCCGTGGGCTGCCACGCCCGTGCCGAAAAAAAGATCACGGTCAAGATCGCGCATGCGCCGAGCCTGGCCGGGGCGCTCGCCGGCAGGCTCGTGACTCCCGGCCAACTCACCGGCGATTGCGCCAAGGAATTTGGCGACCTGGTCTTCCAGGACATGCGCGCGCATGGAGTGGCGATGGCCGGCGGCGCGGATTCCGCCGCGGCCGCAGCGCCGGCCATCGCGCTGTCGATCAAAGTCTCCCGATGCGAAGCGCGTCCGCAGCCGGCCATGCTTGGCGAGGGCTTGCCCGCGATGCACATCGCCCGCACGGAAGGGTGGTTCCTCGCGCAGGTAAGCGCCGTGGATGCGGCGAGCGGCCAGGAACTCGCGGCGGTGGCGGTGCGCGGCCATGCGCAGAAGGAGAATCAAAGCCAGACCAGCGCTGCGGAGTGGCCGGCGCCATCCGAACTGAAATCCATGGCGGTGCGCCAGGGACTGGCGGAGGCGCAACGGCTCTACGCGACGTGGATCGAGAGCCGGGAGATCCCGTTCATGGACAGCAAGGAGTGCCATCTCAAACAGGCATTCGACGTGGCGAAGGCGGGCGACTACGAGGCGCTGGTGAAGCTGTCGCGCACCAACGCGGAGTCGTGTGGGACGGGATCGAAGGCGGCGATGGAGGCCTGGTACAACCTGGGCGTGGCGTGTTTACTGGTGCGCCAGTATGACGAAGCGGTTTCCGCGTTCGAAAAAGCTTCGGAACTCAGCGGCGGCAAGTTGGTGGCCGGCCTGATGGAAGAATGCCGGAGGGAGTCCGCGGCGCTGAAGGCGCGGCAGCCAAAGGCGGCGCCGGCCGAGAAAGGCGCGTCCGTGCAGACGGGCATCGTGCTGACCAACGACTTCATCGTCAAGTTGATCGATGGCAACGTTGCAGAGGAGGACGTGCTGAAGATGATCGCGAATCAGCCGGGGCGCTTCTCGCTGGAGCCCGGCGATCTGGCGAAGCTCAAGGCCACGGGCGTGCCGGATTCGATAATAACCGCGATGCGCAATAAGAAGTGATGGATAATGGATCGGGCACGGGAGCGCGTCGCGCCGCACGAGGCGCTCGACCTCGGCGGAAAGCCGGAAATTGGTGGAACGGAGGCGCGCCAATGCCTGATCAAAATCGATGAGGCCGGCGACATACGCATGCACGCCGAGGGTGCCCGTCACGTGGAGCTTACGACGCTCGGCTTCCGTACGGCCGGCCAGTTCATCGATAAGCAACTCGTCGGCGTTCATAGCTTCTGCCAAACTCAGCGCGGCCTGATCGCGGGGCTGTTCCTGGGGTTTTCAGCGCAATTCATCCATCCCCTGCTGGGCGGCATCGTTGGGGTGGGGCTGGCAGCTTTGCCGGTGACCTGCTTGGTGGTGGCCTGGGGCCTCGTCGATCACGCACCCTGGGCCCGCACGTACGCCATCATCGTGAGTGCGATCTGGCTGTTGGATTTCCCGTTAGGCACCGTGCTGAGCATTTACACTCTGTGGGTGCTGTTGCCTGAAAGCTCCGAAAGCGAGTACCGCCAACTGGCCATGCAATAATCGAAGAAGATGTCCGAGTCGCTGCTGGGCATGGAACTGACCGAGATTCGGGAAGCTCTGGGGCCCGGCCATCCGCAGTTCCGCGCCAAACAAATCTACACCGCTTTGTACCGGCAGAGAGTCGCCGACCTGGTGCAGGTTTCCACGCTGCCCGCCGCGCTGCGGCAGGAGTTGGGCGGTGCGCGTCGCGTGGGCCTGCCGGAGATCGCGCAGCGCTATCAGTCGGTGGACGGCACGCGGCGGTACCTGCTGCGCCTGGAAGACGGCCGCACGGTGGAGACCGTGCTGATGCCGGAGGACGAGCGCGACACCGTCTGCATTTCGAGCCAGGTGGGTTGCCCGGTGGACTGCAAGTTCTGCATGACCGCGCTGATGGGGCTGGAGCGCAACCTCACCGCGGGCGAGATCGTGGGACAGGTGCTGCTGGTGGCCCGCGACAACGGGCTATTGGAGGAGCGCACACGGCTCAACATCGTGATGATGGGGCAGGGCGAGCCGCTGCTGAATCTGGCGAACGTGGTAAAAGCCACGCGCCTGCTGACGGATCCGGAAGGTGTAGGAATTCCGCCGCGGCGGATCACGGTTTCGACCGCCGGCATCATCCCGAAAATCGAAGAATTGGGACGCGAGCCGGTGCGCCCCAGGCTGTCGATATCGTTGAACGCTTCCACCGAAGAGATGCGGCAGCAGTTGATGCCCATCACGCGGAAGTATCATCTGCTGGACTTGTTGGCGGCGTGCAAGGCCTATCCGCTGCGTCCTTGGGAGAAGCTCACGTTCGAGTACGTGCTGCTCAAGGGCGTGAACGACACCGACGCCGACGCGCGGCGCGTGGTGAGGCTGCTGGCCAACCTGAATGCCAAGGTCAACCTGATCGCGCTGAATCCGGGTCCGGGCATTCCGTTCGAGACGCCCGATCCCGAGCGGGTCGCCAGCTTCCAGGCCATCGTGCGGCGGTCGATGGGGTGCTTCATCCGCAAGCCGCGCGGCCTGGATATCTACGCGGCGTGCGGGCAGTTGAAGCGGAATGAAGCGCCGCCCAGGCCGCTATAAATGCGAACCACCAAAACCGTATCCATTTCCATGTCGCCGGCCGACCTGAAAGTCGCCGAGCGCCTAGCCCGAACCACCAACCGCAGCCTCAGCGGCGTGCTCCGTGAAGGCCTTAAACGTATGGCCTCCGAGCAATACTGGCAGCAGGTTCACACCATTGCCCGGCCCAAGGCCGAAGCCCTCGGCATCACCGAGGACGATGTGACCCGCCTGGTTGGCGAATACCGCGTGGAGAAGCGCGCCAAGATCGGCAAGATCGGCAAGAAAAAGACCAAGTGACCAGAATCGTAGTGGACTCCAACGTCTACATTTCCGCGTCTTCGGCGGAGTGCCCCAAAGGTCTTTGATCTCATCGAAAGCCAGGACGCGTTGGGCCTCCACATCTCACGACCGATCATGGACGAGGTGGCCGAAGTGCTGGCCAGGAAGTTTGACTGGACCGCCGCCGAACTGGTGGGTTCCTGCCACCCTTGTGGCAGCGATGTAGTGTGCCCAGGCCGCCGAGGCCCGCTTCATCGTCACTGGCGATGACGACCTGACTGCGCATAAAGTTTTTTGGCGCAGTCGAAATCATCACGCCGCGAGCCTTCGTCGATGCCCACGGAAAACTCCGCCGATGAACGGCGCGCACATTGTTACGGTTTCAGAAGCCGGCCTTCGAACAGAATCACGCCGCTGGTGGTATCGCGGATGAAGAACGCGAAGGGGTGGTCCGCGCAAAAGATGGTCTGTTGTTGCGGCCTCATCGCCAACATCCGAAGCTTTACGCCGGTGGCCGCCGCCGCTTCGGTGCCTTCTTCCGACACCTCCACGAAAGCCTTGTGCACCACATCGCCGAGAAACAGGTCGCGGCTTCCGTCGATGCCGGAGAAATCGGCCGTACTCCCGAAAGCGTCTGCCATGCCCATGCGCGACAGCATGTCCCGCAACGAGAACGCCGATTCCGCGCGGAATTTCGGAATGGCGGTCTCGACTTTGCGGCTCGTCAGAGCGCCGAACCATGCGGAGAGCATATCGGGCTTGATGGACCGTTCCAACTCCGCCAGACCGTCGTTCGCTTTAGGCAGCAGTATGTCGAACGCCACGGGCGTGCCTTGGTATGCCATCTCCAGAATTTGGGCGGCGGGCGTTTCGCCATACAGGAAATCGGCCTTCTGGTGCATGAACTTCGCATCCACCGTGCGGCCTCCGCCAAGCTGGAAGGGCTCCGCGCGCGTGTCCTTGGGATCGAAGGGCGAGCGCCATTTGCCATAGAAGTAGATGGCGCTGGTCAGGACCAGGCGGGTGGCGGCATCGATCGAACGAGGCCCGAACAACTCCGGAATCCTGCCGTTGGTGTGCTGCGCGGTCCAGGAATTGATCTCCTGGCGGGCTTGCTCCGGATTGGCGTGGAAATCGAGCGAGGTGAGCGCTGCTTGGTAGAGCTTGCCGATGGTCTGCTCAAATTCGGTTTCGAGCGGGAAGCCTTGCTGTAGCCAGAGGCCATTGGCGATGGCGAGTTGGTTGCCGCCCAGGTTCGCCTGTTTGGTGAGTTCCGCCGCCAGCGATGCGACGGCGGCGTGGTAGCCGGGGCCGGGCTCAAGTTGGTCGAGCGTGGCGGCCATGCCGGCGGCGGTCTGCCCGCGCGCGCCATCGAGCAGCATGGAGAGCGCTGTCGAGATGCTGAAGGGCGAGAGGATCAGGTTGCCCCTGTCTTGGGCGAGGTTTTGGGCGAGTTGCCGGTAAGCTGCGGCCGCAAACCGATTCATGCCCGGAGTTACGTCGCTGGAGGCGAGCAGTGCGCCCGCCAGAAGAAACGGGAT
>OCZU010001136.1_pt1 | contig 17823 bp, 13 predicted proteins | sample 1539001 | NCBI WGS metagenome assembly OCZU01 (sample SAMEA3539306, study PRJEB22396) | soil metagenome | biome: tundra; feature: field; material: soil | place: USA | collected 2010-05 | depth 0.15 m | reverse complement strand
CCAGACCATCGGCCTTGACCACGATCGGCGCGCCGCGATCGTCGACGTAGGCATGTGCTTCGGCAGCGTCAGTGAAGCTTCGGTATTCGGCGGTCGGAATGCCGTGGCGGGCCATGAAGGCTTTCGCGAAATCCTTGGAGCTCTCGAGTTGCGCCGCGGCCTGCGTCGGTCCGAAGATCTTGAGATCTGCGTTCCGGAATGCGTCCACGACGCCTTCGGCGAGCGGCGCTTCCGGGCCGACGACGGTCAGTCCGACGCGCTCGCGCTGCGCGAACGCGACCAGGTCCGCAGGCGAGGTCAAGGCGACATTGCTGAGCTCGCGCTCCCGCGCCGTGCCGGCATTGCCGGGCGCGACGAAGACCTTCGCAACCCGGTTCGATTGCGCGATTTTCCACGCCAGCGCATGCTCGCGGCCGCCGCCGCCGATGACGAGAATATTCACCGCGTCAGCTCGTCCTTGACGCCAAATGTTGCGCCAACCGGGAAAGGTCGGAAAGCAGAGGCGATGCGGACCGGCGAGCCTTCAATGGCGGAAGTGCCGGACACCGGTAAACACCATCGACACTCCGCGTTCGTCGGCTGCGGCGATGACTTCTGCATCGCGCACGCTGCCGCCAGGCTGGATGATCGCGACCGCACCGTTGTCCGCGACGACGTCGAGGCCGTCACGGAACGGGAAGAACGCATCCGACGCGACGACCGATCCGGCCAGCGAGAGTCCGGCACCTTGCGCCTTGATTGCGGCGATACGCGTCGAATCGACGCGGCTCATTTGTCCTGCGCCGATGCCGAGCGTCCTTCCGCCGGCGCCGTAGACGATGGCGTTCGACTTGACGAACTTGGCAACGCCCCAGACAAACAACAAGTCGGCAAGTTGCGACGGCGTCGGCGCTCTGCGCGAGACAACCGAAAGGTCGCTGGCCTTGATAGCGCGGCGGTCAGCGGTCTGCAGCAACATGCCGCCGCCGACGCGCTTCATATCCCAGGCATTTCCAGCGTCGTCTCCGGCGACCTGCACCGCCAGTACGCGAACGTTTATTTTCTTCGAGATCCTCTCGAGCGCATCGACTGAATACCCCGGGGCGATCAGGACCTCGAGAAATTGCGCGCTGACCAGCTCGACCGTCTCGGCGTCGATTTCGCGATTGAAGGCGATGATGCCGCCAAATGCCGATGTGGGATCGGTGGCGAGCGCGAGCCGGTACGCTTCCAGCGGCGTTTTCGCAATCGCAGCTCCGCAGGGATTGGCGTGCTTGACGATGACGCAGGCCGGTTCAGCGAACGTGCCGACGCATTCCCAAGCCGCGTCGCTGTCGACGATATTGTTGAACGACAGCTCCTTGCCCTGAAGTTGCCGGTAGGTCGCGATCGTTCCGGGCGCCGGCGCTTCATCCCGGTAAAAGGCCGCCTGCTGGTGCGGATTTTCGCCGTAGCGCAGATCCTGCACCTTGGCGCCCTGCCAATTGAACCGTTCCGGAAACACTTGCGGCGCGCTGCTTTCGTCGCGCGCGGTCAGGTAATTGCTGATCGCTCCATCGTAGCTGGCAGTGTGCGAAAACGCCTTTTGCGCCAGCCGGAAGCGCGTCGCACTTCCGAGCTGCCGGCCGTTGGCTCGCAACTCGTCGAGCAGCGCCGGATAGTCGGCGGGATCGACCACGACGCCGACATGCGCATGATTCTTTGCCGCGGCGCGGACCAGCGCCGGTCCGCCGATATCGATGTTCTCGATCGCCTCATCGAGCGAACAACCGGGCCTGGCCACGGTTTGCCGAAACGGATAGAGATTGACCACGACCAGGTCGATCGGAGGAATCGAATGCTTGGTCAGGGCCGCCATGTGGTCGAGCGAATCGCGGCGCGCGAGAATCGCGCCGTGGATCCTCGGATGCAAGGTCTTCACCCGGCCGTCGAGCATCTCGGGAAACCCGGTGTAGTCGGCGACTTCGGTGACCGGAAGGCCGGCATCCGCGAGCGATTTCGCGGTGCCTCCGGTGGAGATGAGCTTGACGCCCATCGCGTCGAGCGCGCGCGCAAAGTCCACCAGACCCGTTTTGTCGGAGACAGACAAGAGCGCCTGGGCGATGGGAGCGCTCATCGAGAAGGGTTCATGTGCGGGTGCGTGGGATTCGGATCATTCGAGGACACGCGTGCGGCACGGCCGGCCCGGTGGATTGACGTCGGTTGGCATCGCTGGCCCGGATAGCACGACGTCGCTCGCGCGGGCGACACCGAAGCGCGGCTAACTGATCTTGTACTTCGAAAGCTTGGATCGAAGCGTGTTTCGGTTCATGCCGAGCATGTCCGCGGCCTGCGTCTGGTTGCCGCTGGCACGGTGCATGATCATCGCCAGGAGCGACCGCTCGACATTGGTGATCACCATGTTGTAAATACCATGGGGCTGTTCGCCATCCAGACGGCGGAAGTATTCGTCGATCGACTTCTCGACGCTGCGACAGATCTCGCTGCCCCCGTTGATTCGTACAGTCTTTTTCATGCTGCCTTCACCTCCAGGGCCTCGATATCCCGCGACAGCGTTCGTCGCGCGCGCTCTGCCGGCGCGTAAGTGAGCCGATCGCCATGCGCGCTCAGCTCGTCGAAAAAACGATTCACCGCCGCGATCTGCGCCGTAGCATCGTCGATCGCATTGATCTCGCGCCGAAACTCGAGCCCACCTTCGAGATCGGCGGTATACCACCCCAGATGCTTGCGTGCGATGCGCACGCCACTCTCCTCGCCGTGAAACGCGTGGTGGTCCGCGAGGTGCTCGAGGATGAGCCGGCGGACCTCCGCGATTTCCGGCGATGGAAGCATCTCGCCATGGTCGAGGAAGTGACGGATCTCGCGGAAGATCCACGGGCGTCCCTGCGCCGCGCGTCCGATCATTACCGCGTCCGCGCCGGTATGCTCCAGCACGTCGCGCGCCATTTCAGGCGAGTCGACATCCCCATTGGCCGTCACCGGCACGCTTACGGCCTGCTTCACCGCCCGTATGGTGTCGTACTCGACAGCGCCGACGAAACCACACTCGCGCGTACGGCCGTGAACCGAGAGCGCCGCGATGCCGGCGCCTTCGGCGATGTGAGCGATGCGCACCGCGTTTCGGTGCTGGCGATCCCACCCGGTGCGGATCTTCAGCGTCACGGGAACGTCGACCGCATTGACCACGCGCTCGACAATAGCGCCCACCAGCGATTCGTTCTGCATCAGCGCGGACCCCGCGGCGACGTTACAGACCTTCTTCGCCGGACAGCCCATGTTGATGTCGATGATCTGCGCGCCTCGATCGACGTTATAGCGCGCCGAATCGGCCATCTGCGCGGGATCGGCGCCGGCGATCTGCACGACGATCGGCTCGACCTCGCCGTCATGATTCATTCGCCGCTGCGACTTGCCCGTATTCCGAAGCTGCGGATTCGACGCTACCATCTCTGAAATGGCCAAGCCGGCTCCGAGCCTCTTGCACAATTGTCTGAACGGACGATCGGTCACACCCGCCATAGGGGCGACGACAAGATTGCTCAGTATGCGATGCAAGCCGATTTGCACTGCGTGAATCTCTACGGAAGTTGCAGCGGAAGGGAGCGAATTATACCGAGTTTGCGGCGCGGTAGTCAGCGCGTTCGTCGGTTCGATTCGTTGTCGAGCGAGTTGACAGCGCAGGCCACTCGCTGCAGTGCTCAGTGCAAACCATTCAGTGCAGACCGTAGAGCATCGCGCGCGTAAACATTCGTTTGGCGGGCGGAAAGCTGTCGATAAAAGTAAGCGCCAACCCGCGCGGCCAGCGCAGCATTGAAACGTCCGCGCCGAAAAGACCCAGCAGGCCGTGCGTGAATGCGATACCCGACCAGCGGTCCGCGCTGCGCCGCCGCGCGTAGGTCGCAAGAAACGCATGCGCACCAAAATGATCGCGGTCTGTTGCGCCCGAGACCGCAAGCAACTCTTGCGCCAGTTCATACGCATCGCGCACGCCGAGATTGAAACCCTGCCCGGCGACCGGATGCAGCGCTTGTGCCGCGTTGCCGAGAAGAATAGTACGCTCGCCGAAAACGCGGGTCGCAAATTCCAAAGTCAGCGGGAACTTGCGCCGATCGGCAACGCGGATCCATGGCCCGGCGCAAGGCCCGAAGCGCTGCGCGAGCGCGGTCAGGAAGGATGCTTCCGGAAGCGCGACGAGGGCGCTCGCCTTTTCGGGACTTGTCGTCCACACCAATCCGTAATGATCTTCTTCCGGGAGGAGCGCCATCGGACCTTCGTCGGTAAAGCGCTCGAACGCCAGGCCACCGTGCGGCTCGCTGGGCCAAACCTTCGCGACCAGCGCGACCTGCCTATAGTCATGCTTGCGACGCGTGATGTAGTCCACGACGTCGCCGCCGCCATCGGCAACCGCGACCAGACGTGCGCTCCATTCGACAGCGGCGCCGGCGCGTTCACCGACGACCCGAGCGCGGCCCGCTCCTGGCGTCGCGCTTACGCGCGTCACGCCGACGCCATGCTCGACCGACATGCCCGCGCCCGCCAACGCGGCGTCGAGCGCGTGCTGCAATGCGCGATAGCCGACGACATAGCCGAGTGCCTCGACGCCTTGATCGCGAGCATGAAGGCGCGCGCGTCCGAAGCCTGCGCGCTGCGAGATGTCGATGGCCGTGATCGGCGTCACCGCGCCCGGCGTCGCCGCAACCTCGCTCCAGACACCGAGCCGCTCGAAAATGAGGCGAGCGCCGTGCGACAAGGCAAGCGAGCGGTCGCTTCGCGCAATGGTTCCCGCGGGTCGGGCGTCGAGCGCGACAACGTCCAGATCGCTTTCACGCAGCGCAAGCGCCAGGGTCGCTCCAACAGGACCCGCGCCGACGATGACCAGATCGTGCACCATGGAACTTGAGTCGCGATGTCGCGGTATGGGTCCGCTCAGCGCACGCAGGCGGCCTCGACGTCGGCCACGGTCTTGGGCGTCGTGCCGCTCAGGTTCTCGTTGCCCTCGGCGGTCACCAGCACATCGTCCTCGATGCGCACGCCGATGTCCCAGAATCCCTCGGGCACCTTGTCGGCCGGGCGGATATAGCAGCCGGGCTCCACGGTGAGCACCATGCCGGGCTCGAGAGGGCGCGACTCGCCGCCGATACGATACAAACCGACGTCGTGCACGTCGAGCCCGAGCCAATGCCCGGCACGATGCATGTAGAACTGCTTGTACGCGCCGGACTCGAGCACGCCGTCGAGCGTACCCTCGCACAGCTTGAGGTCGATCAGCCCCTGCGCGAGCACGCGTTCGGCCACCTGGTGATAGTCGTGAAACATCCGGCCCGGCTGGACAACGTCGATGCATGCGAGCTGCGCCGCGAGCACGAGCTCGTAGATCGCCTTTTGCTCGCCGCTGAACTTCCCGCCCACCGGATAGGTGCGCGTGATGTCGGACGCATAGCCGTCGAATTCGCAGCCGGCATCGATGAGCATCAAGTCGTTCGCCTGCGCCTGGCGATTGTTGTCGCGATAATGCAGCACGCACGCGTTGGGTCCCGAGGCGACGATCGACGGGTAGGCGACCGCCTGTGCGCCGGAACGCAGGAATTCGTGCATCAGCTCGGCTTCGACCTGATATTCGTACCAGCCTGGCCGCGTCTCTCGCATCGCACGCCGGTGCGCGCCGCTCGAAATGGCCGCGGCGCGCCGGAGAAGATCCAGCTCGCGCTCGTCCTTGTAGAGGCGCATCGCCCCGAGCGGAGCGCGCACGTCGATCACCGTCTCCGGCGCGGCGATCCCGGTGCGCACCCGGTTGCGCACTTCGTTCAGCGTCGCCGAGGTCGCGTCGTCCCACGCGGGGTAGAGCCCCAGTGGGGTGTAAATCGCGCGCTGGTCGCATGTCCAATCGGCGAGCTTTGCGCGAAGCTCGGTGATCGGATAGGTCTCGTCGAATCCGAAGATTTCACGCGCGGCGTCGGGGCCGTAGCGAAACCCGTCCCAGATCTCGCGCTCCATATTCTTGTCGCGGCAAAACAGGATCTGCTTCGAATCGCTCTCAGCGGCGCCGGCGATGAGGACCACGGTTGCCTCGGGCTCGGGAAAACCGCACAAATAATAGAAATGACTGTCCGGCCGGTAAGGGTAATGCGAATCGGCGTTGCGGATCGCCTCGGGCGCGGTGGGAATCGAGGCGATGCCGCCTCCGGTCTGCTTCCGCATCTCGGCAATGAGTCGCGACCGCCGGGTCCGGTGGTGCTGATGGTTGTAGTTCATGGTGTCTTGGATTGAAGTGCGCGATTGAAACGCGATGGCGGTCTGTTGGGTTTTGCGTGGATTATAAGCGTTCCGTTCGCGGTTCGGGCTTTGCGGTAACATCCCTTGCGTGCCGGCATCTTCCAATGGATCTACCACTGGTCTTGGATCGACCCCGGATCGCTCGACGAACGGCAAGCTGCTCGACGCGAAGCGCGAGCTGCGCATGCGGGTCATGCACGAACGCGACGCCAAGCCAGCGAATGACCGGGCGGCGGCGAGCACCGCGATCGCCGACGCATTGTCGTCGCGCGCTGATTTCGCGTCGTCCAGAACCGTGCTGCTGACGCTGCCCTTCGGCAGCGAATGGGATACGCGCGCTCTGCTTGCTGCGGCGCTGGCCCAGGCCAAGATCGTGGCGCTGCCGAGAGTGAACCACGCAATGCGGATGCTGGACATCTGCGCCATCGACCGCCCGGAGCTTGATGTGGCGCCCGGCTATCGCGGCATCCCGGAGCCCCGCATCCATTGCGCGGCGCTCGATGTCGCCAGCATCGACTGGGTGCTCGTTCCCGGCGTAGCCTTCGATCGCCAGGGACACCGCGTCGGCTACGGCGGCGGCTACTACGACAGGCTGCTGCCGCTGTTGCGCGCCGACGCCCGCCGGGTGGCCGGTGCCTTCGAATTACAACTGGTCGACCAGGTTCCCGCGGCATCACACGATGTCACGATGGACGCCATCGTCACCGAAGCGCGGTCCGTGCCGATCGCGCGATAGCCGAATTCGACCGCCCGCGTCGCGCTTGTCCGCGGGCCGGGGAACTCTTGGACCTGGCGGCCGGCGCTACGGGGCGGCGCTCGGCGCCGTCGTTGGAAACCACTTCCCGGAATGTTATGATGAAGCTTCCCCTGAAACGCGCTGAAACGCCCGCTGCAACGACAATTGCGGCCTGCATCGCAACGATGCGGCGTCAGCTTCCGACGCAAGTCAAAGTGCGATCGACGCGCTTCGCCGCCGTCACCGAGGAACGCCCATGGACATGAACCCTGACGTCGATCCGCAAGAGACCAAGGAATGGCTGGACGCGATCGATGGTGTGATCGAGCACGAAGGACCGGACCGCGCGTATTTTCTCATCGAGCAGGTGATCGACAAGTCGCGCCGCTCCGGCGCGTACATGCCCTTCTCGGCCAATACCGCGTACATCAACACCATTCCCGTCGACAAGCAGGTCAGGATTCCCGGCGACCAGACGATCGAGCACCGCATCCGCTCCTTCGTGCGCTGGAACGCGATGGCGGTGGTGCTGCGCGCCAACAAGCACACGAACGTCGGCGGCCACATCGCGAGCTTCGCCTCGGCCGCGACGCTCTACGACGTCGGCTTCAATCATTTCTGGCACGCGCCTTCGCCCGAGCACGGCGGCGATCTCGTCTTCGTGCAGGGCCACTCCGCGACCGGCGTCTACGCGCGCGCGTACATGCTGGGCCGTCTCAGCGACGAGCAGATGGACAACTTCCGGCAGGAAGTCGACGGCAAGGGGATATCGTCGTACCCGCACCCCTGGCTGATGCCGGATTTCTGGCAGTTCCCGACGGTGTCGATGGGACTGGGGCCGCTGATGGCAATCTATCAGGCGCGCTTCATGAAATACCTGCAGGACCGCGGACTCGCCAAGACCGAGGGCCGCAAGGTCTGGTGTTTTTGCGGTGACGGCGAAATGGACGAGCCCGAGTCGATGGGTGCGATCGGCATGGCCGCGCGCGAAAATCTCGACAACCTGATCTTCGTCATCAATTGCAATCTGCAACGTCTGGACGGGCCGGTGCGCGGCAACGGCAAGATCATCCAGGAGCTCGAGGCGGATTTCCGCGGCGCCGGCTGGAACGTCATCAAGGTCGTGTGGGGCACGCACTGGGATGCACTGCTCGCCCGAGACAAGAAGGGCATCCTGATGCGCCGGATGATGGAGTGCGTCGACGGCGAATATCAGACATTCAAATCCAAGGACGGCGCCTACGTGCGGGAATACTTCTTCAACACACCTGAGCTGAAGGAGCTGGTCGCGGATTGGTCGGACAAGGACATCTGGAACCTGAACCGCGGCGGCCATGACCCGCACAAGGTCTACGCCGCGTTCCACGCCGCGGTCAACCACAAGGGCCAGCCGACGCTGATCCTGCCGAAGACGATCAAGGGCTACGGCATGGGCGAGTCCGGCGAGGCGCAGAACATCACCCACCAGCAGAAGAAGATGTCGATCGACTCGATCCGCGTATTCCGCGATCGATTCCATATACCGGTTCCCGACGACAAGCTCGAGGAAGTGCCTTTCGTCAATTTCGCGCCCGGATCGCCGGAAGCCGAATACATGAAGGCGCGGCGCATGGAATTGGGCGGCTATCTGCCGACGCGCCGGCGCAAGGCAGAGGCGTTACCGGTGCCTCCGCTGACGACGTTCGAGCGCTTCCTCAAAAGCACCGACGAGCGCGAAATCTCGACCACGATGGCGTTCGTGCAGATCCTGCAAACGCTGCTGCGCGACAAGACCATCGGCAAGCACATCGTTCCCATCGTGCCCGACGAATCGCGCACCTTCGGCATGGAAGGCTTGTTCCGCCAATTGGGCATCTGGAACCAGCTCGGCCAGCTCTACACGCCGCAGGACGCCGACCAGTTGATGTTCTACAAGGAAAGCAAGGACGGGCAGATTTTGCAGGAAGGCATCAACGAGCCCGGCGCGATGTGCGACTGGATGGCTGCGGCGACGAGCTACTCGACGCACGGCGTGCCGATGATTCCGTTTTACATTTTCTACTCGATGTTCGGTTTCCAGCGCGTCGGCGATCTGGCGTGGGCCGCCGGCGACATGCGCTCACGCGGCTTCCTGCTCGGAGGCACCGCCGGACGCACGACGCTAAACGGCGAAGGACTGCAGCACGAAGACGGCCACTCCCATCTGTACTCGGCGACGATCCCGAACTGCATCTCCTACGATCCGACGTTCGCCTACGAGGTCGCGGTCATCATCCAGGACGGCATGCGCCGCATGTACGCCGAGCAGGAGGACGTGTATTACTACCTGACGCTGATGAACGAGAACTACACGCATCCGGCGATGCCCGACGGCGCGGCGCCGAACATCATCAAGGGAATGTATCTGCTCAAAGCCGGGGAGAAGAAGCCGAAATCGTTTCGCGTTCAATTGCTTGGCAGCGGCGTAATCCTGCGCGAATCGATCGCCGCCGCGGAGTTGCTGGCCAAGGACTGGGGCGTCGAGTCGGATATCTGGAGCTGCCCCTCGTTCACCGAGCTCGGGCGCGACGGCAATGCGGTCTCGCGCTGGAACATGATGAATCCAACGGCCAAGCAGAAGGTCTCACACGTAGCGGCGTGCCTCGCGGATACTCGCGGTCCGGTGATCGCGACCAGCGATTACATCCGCGCCTTCGCGGAACAGATACGCGCCCTCGTACCGCGGCGATACGTGGTGCTCGGCACCGATGGCTTCGGGCGGTCCGATACGCGCGAGAAGCTACGTGAATTCTTCGAGGTCGACCGTCATTACATCACGATCGCGGCGCTCAAGGCCCTGGCCGACGACGGCGAGATTCCATCGGCGAAAGTGGCCGAGGCCATGAAAAAGTACGGCGTCGATGGCGCCAAGCCTGCGCCATGGACGGTGTGAGCGTGGGTTATCGCGCGTTCCCGGCCCGTCCCTGCAGACGCCCGGACGTCCAAAATTCCGTCCAGGAACATCATGCCTCAGACCGTTGAAGTCAAAGTGCCCGACATCGGCGACTTCACCGACGTGCCGGTCATCGAAGTACTGGTCAAGGCTGGCGACAGCGTCAAGGCCGAGGATTCGCTGGTGACGCTCGAGTCCGAGAAGGCGACGATGGATGTGCCGGCGCCGTTGGCTGGCACGGTCAAGGACGTCAAGGTCAAGCTTGGCGACAAAGTCAGCGAGGGAAACGTCATCCTGACGCTGGAAGCCGCCGCGGCAAGCGATCCCAAGCCCGCGCCGTCGGCGGCCTCGCCCGCCGCACCGTCCAAACCTGCGAGCGCTGCTGCAACTCCTGCTTCCTCCGCCGCCGCCCAACCGGAGGCACCGGCATCGGTCACGACCGCCGGCGCGTCACAAAGGATCGAGGTCAAGGTTCCGGATATCGGTGATTTCACGGATGTGCCGGTCATCGAAGTTCTGGTCAAGGCCGGCGACACGGTGAAGGCGGAAGACTCGCTGGTCACGCTCGAGTCCGAAAAGGCGACCATGGACGTGCCTTCACCGTCCGCCGGCGTGATCAGGGAAGTCGAGGTCAAAGTCGGCGACAAGGTGAGCGAAGGCCACGTGATCGCGATTATCGAAGCGGCCGGTGCACAAGCGCCCGCGGCGGCGACGCAGGCCGCGGGGACACCGACCGCGGCGAAGGCCGTAGCGCCGACGCCTGCGCCTGCTCCTGCGACTTCTCCCGCTCCGGAAAAACAAACGCCGGAGCCCGCCACAGCGCCTCGCATCGACAGCGGGACCTTCAAAAACGCGCACGCTTCACCGTCGGTTCGCTCGCTAGCACGCGAGCTCGGCGTCGACCTTGCCCGGGTCAAGGGTACCGGGCCGAAGGACCGTGTCCTTCAGGAAGATGTGCAGAAGTACGTTAAGCAGGTGATGAGCGGCTCGTCTGCCGCGGCATCCGCCCCTGCGGCATCGTCCGTCGGCGGCGCGGCGCTGGGATTGTTGCCGTGGCCAAAAATCGACTTCACCAAATTCGGCTCCATCGAGACGAAGCCGCTATCCCGGATCAAGAAGATCTCCGGCGCCAATCTGCACCGCAACTGGGTGATGATCCCGCACGTCACCAATCATGACGATGCGGACATTACCGAGCTCGAAGCGCTTCGCGTCACGCTCAACAAGGAAAACGAAAAGGCCGGCATAAAGGTGACGATGCTCGCGTTCCTGATCAAGGTCTGCGTGTCGGCGTTGAAGAAATTCCCCGAATTCAACGCCTCGCTGGACGGCGACAATCTGGTCTTCAAGCAGTACTACAACATCGGCTTCGCCGCCGACACGCCCAACGGGCTCATGGTTCCGGTGATCAAGAATGCCGACCAGAAGGGAGTCCTCGCTATCGCCAGGGAGATGGGCGAGCTCTCGTCCAAGGCGCGCGAAGGCAAGCTCGGTCCCGCGGACATGCAGGGCGGGTGCTTTTCGATTTCGAGCCTGGGCGGCATCGGCGGCACCTACTTCACGCCGATCATCAATGCCCCCGAAGTCGCGATCCTCGGCGTCTGCCGTTCGAGCACGCGTCCGGTGTGGGATGGCAAGCAATTCGTACCCCGATTGATTCTGCCGCTCTCGCTGTCGTACGACCATCGCGTCGTCGACGGTGCCGCAGCCGCGCGCTTCAATACTTATCTCATTGCGTTGCTGGGCGACATGCGGAGATCGCTCCTTTGATGCGCATTGCGTTGCTCCTGCTGGCCGCGGCAGCGACGATCTGCAACGCGGCCGAAACCGTCATCACGATCCCGACGCGCGACGGGGTGAAGCTTTCGTATCTGCTGGTGCAAGACCCGTCGGCGGCGCCAAAAGTGGTCGCGGTGACATTTATCGGCGGTCTGGGCGCGCTCGGCCTTGCGCGCCGCGCCGAAAATGGGCCGGTCAAATTCGGGGCCGGCACCAACTTCCTGATTCGGATCCGCGAGCAGCTGGTCGATGCGGACATCGCCGATGCGATCGTCGATTCGCCATCGGACAAGTTGCCGCAGGGCATGGAAGACAGCTTTCGTCTCGGCGCGGACCATCTCGCCGACATCCGGGCGCTCATCAATGATCTGAAGAAGCGGTTTCCGGGCGCACGTATCTACCTGGTCGGCACCAGCCGCGGCACGATCTCCGCGGCGGCGCTGGGCGCCAGGCTCGGCGACTCGGTCCAGGGCATCATCTTGTCGTCGACCGTCACCAACCACGACAAGGTGGGCGAGGCGCTTTCGACCTTCGATTTCAAGACGATCAAGATTCCACTCCTGTTCGTTCATCATCGCGACGACGGCTGCTTCACGAGCCCGTATCGAAACGTCGCGCGGATAGCAAACCCCAGTGCACTGGTCAGCGTCAGCGGCGGTGACCCACCGCAATCCGGTCCGTGCGATCCGATGAGCCCGCACGGCTACTTCGGGCGCGACGCGCCGGTTGTGCTGGCCATGAAGAACTGGATGCTCGGCCGTGAATTTGCGCGGGACATCCAATAAGCGTGCGGACTCGACAGAGCGGAAGGTCGTCGTGAGCCTTATCCAAGTCAAAGTCCCCGACATCGGCGACTTCAAGGACATACCGGTCATCGAAGTCCTGGTGAAGCCCGGCGACACCGTGAAGGCCGAGGACTCGCTGGTCACGCTCGAGTCGGACAAGGCGACGATGGACGTGCCTTCGCCCGCCGCAGGCGTCGTCAAGGATCTCAAGGTCAAACTCGGCGACAAGGTCAGCGAAGGCGACGTCATCCTGACGCTCGAGGCCGCCGGCGAAGCGGCGGCGAAGCCGGCGCCTGTCTCGGCGTCTTCCAAACCACCGCCCATCGGCGCGACGGCAACGCCGGTGGCCGCCGCGACGCCATCGCCGTCGGATTCGTCTGCTGCGAAAACCGGGACGTCTGCCACCGCAGCGTCAGTTCCCGCTCCGGGTGCCGCGACGTATTCAGGCAGGGTCGACGTCGAATGTGAAATGATGGTCCTCGGCGCGGGCCCGGGCGGCTACAGCGCCGCATTCCGCGCCGCCGACCTGGGCATGAAGACAGTTCTGGTCGAGCGGTATCCCACCTTGGGCGGTGTGTGTCTGAACGTCGGCTGCATTCCATCGAAGGCTTTGCTCCACATCGCCGCGGTGATGGACGAAGCGGCGGCCTTGGGCGAGCACGGCATCAGCTTCGGCGCGCCGAAAATCGATCTCGCCAAACTGCTGGCATGGAAGAACAAAGTCGTCGGGAAACTGACCGGCGGGCTCACCGGCATGGCCAAGGCGCGCAAGGTCGATGTCGTCCGCGGTTACGGCATGTTCCTCGATGCGCACCACATCGCGGTCGAGTTGACCGACGGCTCCGGCCAGAACAGAAGCGACACGAAAAAAGTCGTGCGCTTCGAGAAAGCCATCATCGCCGCGGGCTCGGAATCGATGCGGCCGCCCTTCGCGCCCGACGATCCGCGCATCGTCGATTCGACCGGCGCCCTGGCGCTCAAATCCATCCCGACGCGCCTGCTGGTGGTCGGCGGCGGCATCATCGGACTCGAAATGGGAACGGTGTATTCGACCCTCGGGTCGCGCCTCGACGTGGTCGAGATGCTCGACGGCCTGATGCAGGGCGCGGATCGCGATCTCGTCCGCGTGTGGGAGAAGGTGAACAAGCAACGCTTCGATCGCGTGATGCTCAAGACCAAGACCGTGGCGATCGAGGCGAAAAAGGATGCCCTCTATGTCAGCTTCGAAGGCGAGCAGGCGCCTCCGAAACCACAGCCCTACGACATGGTTCTGCTGTCGGTCGGTCGCAGCCCGAACGGGAAAAAGATCGGCGCTGACAAGGCGGGTGTGGCGGTGACCGATCGCGGATTCATTCCCGCAGATGATCAGATGCGCACCAACGTTACGCACATTTACGCCATCGGCGACATCGTCGGACAGCCTATGCTCGCGCACAAGGCGGTGCACGAAGCGCACGTTGCCGCGGAAGCTGCTGCCGGCGAGAAGTCGTATTTCGACGCTCGTGTCATCCCGTCGGTCGCCTACACCGATCCGGAAGTCGCATGGGTGGGCTTGACGGAGGACGAAGCCAAAGCGAAAGGCATCAAAGTGCAAAAGAGCGTCTTCCCCTGGGCCGCGTCCGGCCGCGCCATCGCCAACGGCCGCGACGAAGGTTTCACCAAGCTTCTCTTCGACGATGCCACGCACCGAGTCGTCGGCGGTGCTATCGTCGGCACCCACGCCGGCGACCTGATCAGCGAAATCGCGCTGGCGATCGAGATGGGTGCAGACGCAGTCGACATCGGCAAGACCATCCATCCGCATCCGACGCTCAGCGAGTCGATCGGATTGGCCGCCGAAGCGTTCGAAGGCGTATGCACCGATCTGCCGCCTGCACGCAAGAAATCATGACGCAGGACGAGCAAAAGCGAGAGGTCGCTCGCGAAGCGATCAAGTACGTCGTCGACGACACCTACCTCGGCGTCGGCAGCGGCTCGACGGCTAACTTCTTCATCGACGAGCTGGCGAAGATCAAGCATCGCATCAAGGGCGCGGTGGCAAGCTCGGTCAGGACCGCCGATCGGCTTAAAAGTCACGGCATCCCGGTGCTCGAGCTTACTGCCGTCGACGCGCTTCCTGTTTACATCGACGGCGCCGACGAAGTGACCGAGCACGGCGCGATGATCAAGGGTGGGGGCGGCGCGCTGACCCGGGAGAAGATCGTCGCCGCGGTAGCAACCAGGTTTGTGTGCATCGTCGATCAGTCGAAGCTGGTCGGCGTGCTGGGCAACTTTCCGCTGCCGGTCGAGGTGATACCGATGGCGCGCAGCTTCGTCGCGCACGAGCTGGTCAAGCTCGGCGGACGACCGCAGCTCCGGGAGAACTTCATCACCGACAACGGCAACATCATTCTCGACGTCGAGGACATGCGAATCCTCGATCCGGTGCCGCTCGAGGCGAAGATCAACAACATCGTCGGTGTCGTCACCAATGGCTTGTTCGCCGATCGCGGCGCCGACGTCATTCTGATAGGCACCGATAGCGGTGTCAGAACGCTGGACGCGCACAAGTTCTGATCGGCCGCCCGTGTCACGTCGTAAGACGGGATGGGGATAGAATATCGGCATGACCAACCTCAATGTTCCCGGTCTGGATCTGCTCGCGGCCACGCGCGAGGTCGGTAAACGTGCGCGTGCCGCATCGCGAGTGCTGGCGAGCGCGCCAACGGCGGCAAAAAATGCTGCGCTGGAGTCGATGGCGCTGGCAATCGCCCGTGACGAGAGCGAGTTGCTCGCGGCCAACGCGAAGGACGTCGCGGCTGCGCGCGAGTCCGGCAACGATGCTGCGTTTGTCGATCGGCTGACTCTGACAGCGTCCGGCGTCGCCGCGATGGCCGAGGGGCTGCGCGAAATCGCAACCCTGGCCGACCCGGTCGGTGAAATCAGTGATCTGAAGTTCCGCCCGAGCGGCATCCAGGTTGGACATATGCGCGTGCCGCTCGGCGTCGTCGGCATGGTCTACGAATCGCGCCCGAATGTCACGGCCGACGCTGCCGCGCTTTGTCTCAAATCGGGCAACGCCTGCATCCTGCGCGGCGGCTCGGAAGCGCGGCATTCGAACCAGGCGATCGCGAAATGCATTCGGGAAGGGCTTGTCGCCGCAGGGCTGCCCGAGGATGCGGTGCAATTGATCGCGAGCACCGACCGCGCGGTCGTCGGTTTGCTGGCAACCATGGACGAATTTGTCGACGTGCTGATTCCGCGCGGCGGCAAGGGATTGATACAGCGCGTCGCCGAGGAAGCGACCGTGCCGGTATTGAAACACCTCGATGGCGTGTGCCACGTCTTCATCGATGAGCACGCCGACCCCGAGATGGCGATCCGCATCGCCGACAACGCGAAAACGCAGCGCTACAGCCCGTGCAACACCATGGAGACGCTGCTCGTTCATGACCGCATCGCCCCGCGCGTGCTGCCCGCGCTGGCGCAGATCTATGCAGCCAAAAGCGTCGAGCTTCGCGGCGACGCCGGCGCACGTGCGATCGTGCCCGGGATGAAGGCAGCCACTGAGGAAGACTGGCGGACGGAATACCTCGGGCCGATTCTATCGGTGGGCGTCGTGCCGTCGCTCGATGCCGCGATCGACCATATCGCCCGGTATGGCTCGCAGCACACCGATGCCATCGTCACCGAGCATTATGGCAACGCGATGCGTTTCGTGCGCGAGGTCGACTCGAGCTCGGTGATGGTCAATGCGTCGACGCGCTTCGCCGACGGATTCGAATATGGACTCGGAGCTGAAATCGGCATCTCGACGAATAAACTTCACGCGCGCGGCCCCGTCGGGCTTGAAGGTCTCACCAGCCGGAAATGGGTCGTGCTGGGCAGCGGGCAGGTACGCAAATGAGACGAAAATGAGACGAAAACGAGAAGCAAACGAGACGTCGGTGAGACGTGATTGAGCCTCGATTGCGCGCCGCCAAGACGCGTGTGAAGCGTCGCTAGCGCAGCGCGATGTCGTCTTCGGTTTCGATTTCCATTGCGACCAACACCGCGATCGCCGCAGCCAAGGGGTTCGGCTGGATCGTGACGGGCTCGCCGACGCTGTTCGCGGAAACAGTCCATTCGGTCGCCGACGTCCTCAATCAGATTCTGCTCAAGGTAGGCGAAGTTCGCGGTCGTCGCGGCCCCGATGCGATGCATCCGTTTGGCCATGGGCAGGAAAAATTCTTCTGGGCGCTGGTGTCGGCCGTCAGCGTGTTCTTCATCGGCTGTGGTCTCAATATCTACCACGGCGCCCACGCGCTGATGCTGACCACCGCCATCGAGCCCTTCACGCCGCTGGTATTAGGGCTGCTGATATTCGCGCTCGCACTCGAATCGTTCACCTTTGCCGTCGCTTTGCGCGAGATCGGCGGGTGGAAGAACATCGCCAGGAATCGCAACAACACCACGGTGCTCGCGGTGCTGTTCGAGGATGCGGTGGCCTTGCTCGGTATTGTGCTTACGCTGGTTGTTGCTGGAGTGTCGTATCTTTGGGGACCACATCCCGAATTCGACGCGGTTGTCGCGATTTCGGTCGGCGTGCTGCTGGGCGCGATGGCGATTGTTCTGGCTGCCATCAATCGACGGCTCTTGATCGACAGCTCCGACCTCGTGCTCGATCGCGTCGTCGGTCAATTCCTCGCCGACAAGGGATTGGACTCCGCGGTGAGCTCGATTGTGCTCGACGACGATCGCTCGATCCTGTTCGTCCGTGTCAATCGAGGTCAGGCGAGCGAAGGCGCAGTCGAATCCCACGCGCTAGGCGAGGCACTGAAGACTTACGCCCTCGTGCATGAGGGCAAGACCGTAGACGCCGTGTATTGGCAGTTTCCGAGCTCGGCGGACTGATCTTCGCGAGACGTCAGAACGAGCGGGGCAACCCGAGCACGTGCTCGGCAATGTACGAAAAGATCATGTTGGTCGACACCGGCGCGACCTGATAGAGCCGCGTCTCGCGGAACTTCCGCTCGACGTCGAATTCGCAGGCGAAACCGAAGCCTCCATGCGTCTGGAGGCAGACGTTGGCCGCCTCCCACGACGCTTTCGCCGCGAGCAGCTTCGCCATGTTCGCCTCCGCGCCGCACGGCTTGGCGGCGTCGAATAGCGATGCCGCGTGAAATCGCATCAGGTTCGCAGCTTCGATCTCGACGTACGCCTCGGCGATCGGAAATTGCACGCCCTGGTTCTGGCCGATCGGACGGCCGAACACCACGCGATCGCTCGCGTAGCGTCGCGCGCGATCGACGAACCAGTATCCGTCGCCTATGCACTCGGCGGCGATCAGCGTCCGTTCGGCATTGAGGCCGTCGAGAATGTAGCGAAATCCCTGCCCTTCC
>OCZU010001135.1_pt1 | contig 17827 bp, 20 predicted proteins | sample 1539001 | NCBI WGS metagenome assembly OCZU01 (sample SAMEA3539306, study PRJEB22396) | soil metagenome | biome: tundra; feature: field; material: soil | place: USA | collected 2010-05 | depth 0.15 m | reverse complement strand
ACCACGCCTCCTGGGCCCGGGCCAGGCGCGGCGCGTGCTGCTGCTCGTCCGCGTCAAGCGCGGACTCGCGCTGGCCGGCGCGCGCCAGGCTGGCTTCCAGCGCGGCGCGCCGGGCCAGCGTGGCGGCCTCATCGCTCTCGTTCCGCTCAAGGTCCGCGGCGGCGGTGACGTAGTCGTCGGCCAGCAGCCGCAGCCGCGCGTCCCGCAGGTCCGCCTGGATGAACGCGGCCCGGCGGGCGATCGCCGCCTGGCGCCCGAGCGGCTTGAGGCGGCGGCGCAGTTCGGCGGTGAGGTCCACCAGCCTGGTCAAGTTGACCTGCATCGCCTCAAGCTTGCGCAGCGCCTTTTCCTTGCGTCTTCGGTGCTTGAGGACGCCCGCGGCCTCTTCGATCAGCGCGCGCCTGGCCTCCGGGCCGGCCTGCAGCACTTCATCCAGCTGGCCTTGGCCCACGATGACGTGCATCTCCCGGCCCAGGCCCGAGTCCGAGAGGAGTTCCTGGACGTCCAGCAGGCGGCAGTGGTCACCGTTGATCGAGTACTCGCTCTGTCCCGACCGGAACAGCAGCCTGCTTATCGTCACCTCGGCGTACTCGATGGGCAGCGCTCCATCGCTGTTGTCGATGGTGAGCGTGACTTCGGCCCGGCCCAGTGCCGCCCGCGACGCGGTCCCGGCGAAGACGACATCCTCCATCTTGCCGCCGCGCAGGGTCTTCACCCCCTGCTCACCCATAACCCAGGAGAACGCGTCAACGACGTTCGACTTGCCGGACCCGTTGGGGCCCACAACGCAGGTGATACCGGGCTCGAACCGCAGCGAGGTGGCTGAGGCGAACGACTTGAACCCGCGCAAGGTGAGAGTTTTCAGGTACACCCGCGGGCTCTCCTCCCCGTCCGGCCGCCCAGCCAGCCTGTCCGCACCCTACCGCGACCAGCCGACCAACCCGGGGATTCGCGGGTCCACGGACAGCCGCGGCGGGAACGCCGATGGAACCACGGACACGAAACGAAAAAGGGACGTCCTGAGGACGTCCCTGTCCGTCGTGGGCGCCCTGGAGGGCGTCCACGTTCATGGTGCAAGCTGTGGCGCGTCAGGTGAGCGCCGGTTCGCGCTCCCGTTCAGCGACGAGCAATTCGTGGCCTACCTCAGCGGCTAGTGTGTCATTCTCGTCCTGGAGCCGCACCAGCGCGGCTTCCAGGTCACGCACTCGCTGCTGTAGGCGGCGCATCTCAGAGACCATGCGGGGATCAAGCCCGCCGACGTGGCCGAGTAGAGCCTTCGCCATTGTAGTGGGTCCTCCACAATGAGTGACCGGAATAGGCGCACACGCGAAGACTCGCATGAGTGCGCACAGGTGACGTAACTAAGGGTCCCACCCATGGGGTATCCGGTCAAGTTGAACGATCCCGCAGGTCATGGCCCCTCGTTTCGGACCCGTGGGCGAGGCTGGCAGCGCGGGCAACTGTAGGCGGACCGATTCATGAACGGATCGCGGCGGATGGGGGTACCGCACCGGTCGCATGGCTGCCCAGCACGCCCGTATACAGCGAGTGACCGGCCGAAATAGCCGCTCTCCCCATTGACGTTCACGTACATGCTGTCGAACGAGGTGCCACCGGCGTCCATCGCCTCGCTGAGGACGTCGCGCACCGCCTCCACCACCCGGACTACCTCCGGGCGGGTCAGTGCCGCAGTGCTGCGCGCCCAGTGCAGCCGGGCGCGCCACAGCGCCTCGTCGGCGTAGATGTTCCCGATGCCGCTCACCAGCGACTGGTCGAGCAGGGCGCGCTTGACACCGGTGCGCCGGCCGCGCAGCCGGCGAATGAACGCGCCGACGTCGAAAGCCGGCTCCATCGGGTCGGGCGCGATGTGCGCAATCAGCGCGGGCAGCACCGCCCCGCCGGTCGCCAGGACCAGGTGACCGAACGTCCGCTGGTCGCTGAACCGCAGGTCCGGGCCGGAGTCGGCGAACGTGAACCGGGCCCGGACGTGCGGCGAAAGCGGCGCCTCCGGATCGGAAATGAGGAACTGCCCACTCATCCCGAGGTGCGCGAGGAGCGCGTCCTCCGCCACCGGTAGCCACAGGTACTTGCCGCGCCTGCGGGCGGCGGTGATGGTCCGCCCGCGGATGGCCGCGGCGAAGTCATCCGGGCCCGCGATGTGCCGGCGCACCGCACGGGGGTGCAGCACCTGAACATCGCTGATGGTGCGGCCGACCACATGGCGCTCCAGGCCCTTGCGGACCGTCTCGACCTCGGGCAGTTCCGGCACGGGTAACGTCCGGTCAGTCGTCGGTGGCGGCGGGGGCGCCGTGGCCGCTGCCCACGGCCGGGGCGCCGCGGCTGGGCTCGTCGGTTACGGCACCGGCCTTCGTTCCGGCCGCGTGACCGTTGCTGATCGCGGTCCAGGCGGCCTCGGCAGCCTGCTGCTCGGCCTCTTTCTTCGAGTGCCCTTCGCCCGACCCGTAGCTGCGCCCGCCCACCCAGACCGAGGCACGGAAGAATTTCTGGTGATCCGGCCCGCTCTCCTCGACGTGGTACTCGGGCACGCCGAGGAATCCGGCGGCGGTGAGTTCCTGGAGCGACGTTTTCCAGTCGAGGCCCGCGCCGAGCCGGGCCGAGCGGGCGATCACCGGGTCGAAGAGCCGGTGCACCAGCTCAGCCGCCTCGTCCAGGCCGCGCTCAAAGTAGACCGCGCCGATCACGGCCTCCAGCGTGTCGGCCAGGATCGAGGACTTGTCCCGGCCGCCGGTGCCCTCCTCGCCCCGGCCGAGGCGTACATAAGATCCCAGCTTGAGCCCGCGTGCCACGCCAGCCAGGGCTCGCATGTTGACCACGGCCGCCCGCAGCTTGGCCAGCTGGCCTTCCGGCAGGTCGGGATACTGGCGGAACAGCGTGTCCGTGACGACCAGGCCGAGCACCGAGTCACCGAGGAACTCCAGGCGCTCGTTGGTCGGCAGGCCACCGTTCTCGTAAGCGAAGGACCGGTGCGTCAGGGCGCGCTCGAGCAACTCCGGACTGAGCCCCGCGTCGAGGGCATGCAGCAACTCCAGACGCTCCGGTTCGGTCGCGTCCGTCCTACCTGCTCCGCCTTTCACGCCGCTCCCTTAGCGCTTCAGGAAGAGGGCGTAATCACCTGACGACGGTTGTACGTTCCGCACGTCGGGCAGGCCGTGTGGGGCAGCTTGGGGTCGCGGCATTGCGGGCACGACACGAGCACGGGGGCAGTGGCCTTCCACTGTGCCCTCCGGGATCTCGTGTTACTCCGCGACATCCTCCGCTTGGGGACAGCCACGTCACCTCTCCTTTATCAATTCAGGTCCTGGCCGGAACGATCCAGCAGGTCTGCTTCGGTCTGGTATTCCGCCGCCTCATACTGGGGCAACTTCTGCAATCCGGCCCACCGCGGGTCGATGGCCGGGCCGTGCGAGTGCTCGGGGCCTGCCGTGGCCAGCTGCGCTCCGCACTCGACGCAGAGCCCCGGGCAGTCGTCCCGGCACAGCGGCGCCAACGGGAGTGCGAGGACCAGCGCGTCACGGAGGGCCGGCTCGAAATCAAGCAGGTCCCCGTCCAGAGAGTACCCGTCACCAGCGTCAGGGTCGGCCTCCGGCGAGTATCCGAACAGTTCCTGGCACCGGACCTCGACCTCCTGGGTGAGCGGTTCCAGGCACCGTGCGCACTCGCTGGTCACCGGCGCCTGCGCGGTGGCGGTGACCAGCACCCCTTCGCTGACCGCCTCGAGCCGGACAGTCAGCTCCAGTTCGGCCCCCTCGGGCACGCCCGCCAGGCCAACGCGCAAGTCGGCCGGGGCCGGCACGGTGCGGGTCTCGGTGTGCTCCGATCCGGCGCCCCGGCCCAGCGCGTGCGTGCTGAAAACCAGCGGCCCGCGGGGATCGAGGCGCTGCGGCGAATTTCTGCGTTGCTGTGGCATGGTGAATACGGTATCCAGGGAAGTAAGTGCGATAGCTTACCCGCGGGTCGGCGGATTCCCAACTCCAGCCGCGGATCAGCGCCCCGCGGACTGCGGATCAGCGCCCCGCGGACTGCGGATCAGCGCCCCGCGGACTGCGGATCCGGCCGCCGTCAGCCGGCGGCCAGGCGCTTCTGGAGTTGGGCGAAAACGGGCGCGGGCACCAGGGACGAGACATCCCCCCCGTACCGGGCGATCTCCTTGACCAGGCTGGACCGCAGGAACGCGTAGAGCGGGTTGGCCGTCATGAACAGCGTCTCGATTTCCGCGAGCCGGTAGTTCATCTGCGCCATCTCCATCTCGTACTCGAAGTCGCTGACCGCGCGCAGGCCCTTCACGATGGCCGAGATGTGGTGCGTCTGGCAGAACTCCACCAGCAGGCCACGGAACTTGTCCACCCGGACGTTGGGCTGGCCGCGGGTGACCTCCCGCAGCATCGCGAGGCGCTCGTCCACACTGAACAGGCCCTCCTTGGCCAGGTTCGCCCCGACCACGACGAAGACCTCATCGTGCAGCCGGGCGGCCCGGACGATGAGGTCGAGGTGACCGTTGGTCACCGGATCGAACGAGCCCGGGTAGACGACACGACGCATGGTTTCGCCAGCCACCGTTTCTGCCACCACGGGGATACGCCCTTCCGTCACGGCACTCCGCCCCTCACTGCGCCTTGGCCGCCTGGTTACCTGCGGCGAGACCGTACCAGAAGGTGGCCTCGCCGTATCGACGGGACCGGTCAGGCGTGTATCCCCGTGGCCAGTGCACCGGTCCCGACCGGGTCGCCCGCTCCACCGCGACCACCGCTCCGGGAGCGAGCCAGGACCCGTCCCGCAGGGCGGCGAGCATCGCCGCCACGTCCTCGTCGGCGGCCGCGTACGGGGGATCGGCCACGACCAGGTCGTATACGGGCTCACCGGCCGCCTCACCGCCACTGTGCTCACCACCACGGGCGCCACGGGCGAGCACCCGTTCCACCCGGCCGGTGACGATCTGGCCGCCAGGCAGGCCGACCACGGCCAGGTTGCCGCGAATCACCCGCGCCGACCCGGCATCCGCCTCCACGAACAGCACACGTTCCGCGCCGCGGGAGAGCGCTTCGAGGCCGACGGCGCCCGACCCAGCGTAGAGGTCGAGGACCCGGGCGCCGTCCAGCGGGCCGCGGATCGCGGTCAGCGTGCCGAACAGCCCCTCCCTGGCCCGGTCACTGGTGGGCCGGGTGAGCCGCCCGGACGGCACAGCCAGCCGCCGGCCCCGCGCCGCGCCGGCGATCACCCGGGTCACCGCATCACGCCTTCTCCAGGAATTCGGCCTGCTCATCGTCAAGCATGGCGGCGATCGCAGCGGCCAGGGCGGGATGGCTAGCCAGTATCGGGTCGCCGTCCACCACGGCCGTGGCCTCCTCCCGCGCCTCCCGGATCAGCTCCTCATCGGCCAGCAGGGTGAGCAGTTTCAGGCTCTTCTTCCGGCCCGCCTGCGCGGCGCCGAGAACGTCGCCTTCGCGGCGTTGCGCCAGGTCGAGCCGGGACAGTTCGAAGCCGTCCAGGGTCGCCGCCACCGCATCGAGCCGGTCCCGCGCCGCGCTGCCTTCCGGCGCCTCCGTGACCAGCAGGCACAACCCCGGCTCGGCGCCCCGGCCGACGCGGCCACGCAACTGGTGCAGCTGGGAGACGCCGAACCGCTCGGCGTCCAGGATGACCATGGCCGTGGCGTTGGGCACGTCCACACCCACCTCGACGACGGTCGTCGCCACCAGGACATCCACCGAGCCGTCGGCGAAGGCCCGCATGGCCGCCTCCTTCTGGTCCGGCGGCATCCGGCCGTGCAGCATCCGCAGCCGCAGGCCGGCCAGCGGCCCCTGCTCCAGCAACGGTGCCAGCTCCAGCACGGCGAGCGGGGAACGGCGCGGGCTTCCGTCGTCGGGGGGATCGATCCCACCGTCCCCGTCGTCGTCACGCTGGCCGCTGCGGGCCCCCGGACCACCAGGATGATCCTCAACGGCCGCTCGCTGTGCGGCCGTGAGTCCGGGCGGACTGTCCGTTGCGGATGGTGTTAGGTTTTCGTGGCCCGGCGCGGTGTCATCCCCGCCGATCCGGGGGCACACAATGTAAGCCTGGCCGCCCCGGCCGACCTCCTCCCTGAGCCGTTCCCAGGTGCGCTCCAGGTAGCGGGGCTTATCGGCGGCCGGCACGACGTGCGTGGCGATGGCCTCGCGGCCCGCGGGAAGCTCGGTCAGCGTGCTGGTGTCGAGGTCGCCGTAGACGGTCATGGCGACCGTGCGCGGGATCGGGGTGGCGGTCATCACCAGCACGTGCGGGCGGGCGTCGCGCGCCTTCTCGCGGAGCGCGTCACGCTGCTCGACGCCGAACCTGTGCTGCTCGTCGATCACCACCAGGCCCAGGTCGGCGAACTGCACATGCTCCTGGAGCAGGGCGTGCGTGCCGATCACTATCCCGGCGGCCCCTGACGCGGCGTCCAGCAGGGCCGCCCGGCGTTCCTTGGCGCCCTGCGAGCCGGTGAGCAGGGTCACCCGGGTCGCGATCTCAGCGCCGCCCAGCTCCCCCGCCTGGCCGAACGGGCCGAGCAACGCGCTGATCGACCGATGGTGCTGCTGGGCGAGCACCTCCGTCGGGGCGAGCAGCGCGGCCTGGCCGCCGGCGTCGATGACCTGGAGCATCGCCCTGATGGCGATGACCGTCTTGCCGGACCCGACTTCGCCCTGCAGCAGCCGGTGCATCGGGTGCTCGCGGGCGAGTTCCGCCGCGATGGTCGCGCCCGCCTCCCGCTGGCCGGCGGTGAGAGTGAACGGCAGCCGGGCGTCGAACGCGGTGAGCAGGCCGCCGTCTCGCGGCGTGCGTTCCTTCGCCGGGAGCGCGGCCGCGTAAAAGCGCCGCTGGGCGAGCGCGGCCTGGAGCACGAACGCCTCGTCCCATTTCAGCCGGCGGCGCGCGTGCTTCACGTCGTTCTCGTCGAGCGGCCGGTGAATCCCGCGCAGCGCCTGGGTCAGGCCCCGCAGACCGTGCCGCCGCTGGACATCTTCTGGCAGCGGGTCCTCCGCGCTATCAAGCGGGTCAAGGATGGTCTGGATGGCCTTGGCGATCTTCCATGACGGGAGTTTCGCGGTAGCCGGGTAGACCGGGATGAGGTCGGCGACGTACTCCTCGGCGAGTTCGGTGCCCGCTTCCCCCGCGTCAGCCGCCCCGATCAGCTCGAAGTCCGGGTGGACCAGCTGCCGGCGCCCACCGTAGGTGGACACCTCCCCCGCGAACAAGCCATGCAGCCCCGGGCGCAGTGTCTTCTCGAGCCACGGCTGCTGGAAGAACAGCAGGCTGAGCACGCCGTGGCCGTCGGTCACCCGCACCTCGGTCATCGAGCCGCGCCTGCTTCTCATCCGGCGGGTGGTGACGGAGGCGATCTGGGCCAGCACGGTCACCTGCTCGCCGTCGCGGAGCGAGACCATGTCGGTCAGCTCACCGTGCTTCTCATACCGGCGCGGGTAATGACGCAGCAGGTCGCCGGTGGTGTGCAGATCGAGGGCGTCGGCGAGGATCTTCGCTGTCTTCGAGCCGAACACCCGGTCGAGCCGCTCGTCAAGCGTGGCCATGGCCCCTCAGAATAGGCGGCTTTGCGGCCGGGTTCGCGCGAGTGGCCGCCGGTCGGATATCCTTCGACAACTGCCCGGGCCAAGCGCGGGCGGTTGTGGTGCGTCTTTGGTCACTCACCCTGGATCACACTCTGATCCTCGGCAACCCTGGATCACACTCTGATCCTCGACAACAATGGAGCGATCCCGTGGCTTCGGTCTGCGACGTCTGCGGCAAGGGACCGGGTTTCGGCAACAGGGTCTCCCACTCACACCGCCGCACCCGGCGCCGCTGGAATCCCAACATCCAGCCCGTGCGGGCCAGGGTGGGCGGCACCACCAAGCGACTGCAGGTGTGCACCTCCTGTATCAAGGCCGGCAAAGTCACCCGCTGACCGCCGAGAGCCCTGATCAACCTACCGCCGAGAGCCCTGCTCAACTTAGAGCCTGCCCGGCCGAGAGCCATGCTCAGCGGAAGCGCCGCTCAGTGGAAGGTGCTCAGCGGAAGCGCCGCTCAGTGGAAGGTGCTCAGCGGAAGCGCCGCTCAGTGGAAGGTGCTCAGCGGAAGCGCCGCTCAGTGGAAGGTGCTCAGCGGAAGCGCCGCTCAGTGGAAGGTGCAGGGAGCGTTGTCGAAGTGGCAGTTGGCGGGTCCGCTGGCCGGCCCGGACGCCTCGATGGTGATCACCACGGTGTTCTGCCGGCTGCCCTGACCGGATCCCTGGTTCCCGCCGCCAGCGCCTGGCCCGTTCTGGTTGCCGCCGGAACCTGATCCGCCGGGCGGGGTCTCGGCTTCGGCCACGCCAGAATTCTGGCCGGTCGGCTGCCACTGCGCGCCTTGCACCTCGACGATGCTCGTTCCCGGGTAGTCGAATGCGAGGCGCCAGGTGCCAAGCAACGACGCAGGCAGCCCGGAGATCATGATCCGGCCGTCGAATCCCCACGACCATTTCTTGGTCGTCTGATAGCCGATCGCCACCCGGCCACCCGGGTACTGCCCGCTGCCCTGCTCCATCGTGGAAGACGAGCCGGACTGCGCCGATCCTGACGGGCGGCCGGTGCTGGGCAGCAGCCTGATGCCCGGCTTGGCGAGCGTGCCGACAACGCCGGGGAGGCCGGGAACGTTGACGCAACGCCGCGCGGTGCAGACTTTCTGCTGGACCGGGCCGCTGAAATGGAGGACCGTCCGGGTGGTCATGGTGACCGCCAGCCCTGCGGCAACCACGACGCCCAGTCCCGCCGCGAACGTCGGCGTGACCATCAGCCTGCGCAGCGCCGGGGCGACATGCCCATCCCCGGGCCGGGCCGTTCCGACACGCTTCGCTCGCCGGCGCACTGCCACGGGGAGCACTGCCCCGGGGAGCACTGCCGCCAAGGGCAGTGTCTCGGGGAGCACTGCCTCGGAGCCCCGTACCTCGGAGCCCCGTACCTCAGGGCGTCTTGGCTCAGGGCGTCTTGGCTCGGAGCGTCTTGGCTCGGGGCGACCGGCCTCGAGGCGGCCAGCACTGGACGGCGCACGATGCCGTGGCGCGGGTCTCCTGCGGGGCGGTCGCATGGCGGGGTATTCCAAGCATGCCGAAGGGCTAGTGGCAGGAGTCTAATCTTTTTCCCCCTCTCGCCAGGGCATACCGGCTCAGCGGAAGTGATTCCACCCTGACAGGCGCCCGGAAGGCCGGGAATCCAGCCGGACCCCGCTGCCCTCGCCGACCTGCCCGATCGTCACCCAGCGCTCCGGGAGGGCCGTGCCCGCCGGGAAGGTGGCGGCCAGCGCGTGGTCCTCCCCGCCGCTCAGCATCCAGTCAAGCGGATCCGGGCCGCCCAGCGCCGCGGCGGCGGCGCGCAGGGCCGGGTCAGGTTCCAGCCGCGCCGAGTCGAGATCGATGAGCACTCCGCTCGCGACGGCCACATGCCCGAGATCCTGGCCCAGCCCGTCGCTGATGTCGATCATCGAGGTCGCGCCCAGCCGGGCCGCCTCCGGTCCGGCGTCATAGGGAGGCCTAGGCCAGCGGTGAGCGGTCAGCAGTGATGCCGGCTCCGAAAGTCCGGCCTGCAGGAGCGCCAGCCCAGCGGCCGCGCGGCCGAGGCGGCCCGCGACCGCCACCACGTCCCCGGGACGGGCCCCGGCCCGGGTGACCGGCGCCCCTCCGGTGAGGCCGCCGAGCGCGGTGATCGCCAGCGTGATCGTGGCCGCCTCGGAGATGTCTCCCCCGGCCACGCTGGCCCCGGCCCGCGCGCACTCCTGGGCCAAGCCCGTAGCGAGGTCTTCCGCCCAGACGACTGGAAGATCCCCTGGCCCGGCCAGGCCGACAAGGAGAGCGATGGGCGTGGCGCCCATCGCGGCGACATCCGCCAGGCTCTGCGCGGCCGCCTTGCCGCCGATCTCGACCGGCCCGGACCAGTCACGACGGAAGTGGCGTCCTTCGACCAGCAGATCCATGGTCGCAACCACGCGGGAATCCGGCATGCTGAGCACCGCGGCGTCGTCGCCTAGGCCAACGATGGTGCCCGGCCCTGGCGGCATCCTGGCCGCCAGCGCCGCGATGAGCCCGAACTCGCCCAGGTCCGCGACGGTGATGCGACCCTCCCGTAGTGGCCAGACCGGTACGGATGAGCAACGCCGCTCAGGTAGGCGGCGAGACGCCCCGTGCCCGGTGGCGGCATGCCCGATGGCGGCCACTGTGCCTTAGGGTAGCGTGGCCATTCCGGCTGCAGGCAACGAGGCCCCGGGAGGACGGCATGGTGCAGGCGTACATCCTCGTTCAGACGGAAGTAGGGAAAGCCGCCGAGGTCGCCATCCATATAGCGGCCATCACCGGCGTCACGCAAGCCGAGGACGTCACCGGCCCCTACGACGTGATCGTCCGGGCGGAAGCGGCCAACGTCGATGACCTCGGGCGGCTCGTGGTCGCCCAGATCCAGGCGGTACCGGGCATCACCCGGACCCTGACCTGCCCCATCGTGCACATCTAGCGGCGCCTGCGCCGCCCGGCGCCTGTGCCGCCTCGCGCCTGTGCCGCCCCGCGCCGTCAGCGCGGTGCATTGTGCCGCCTATGTGCACAGAATGCACCGCACTAACGCCTGGCCCGGGCCTCCAGCCGCCGACGGCGGCCTACCGTAGCTGCGCCTCCAGTGCGGCTGTCCGCGGCCCGAGGCCAAGCGCGGTGGCACCGCGCAGGTCATCCGGGGTGTCCACGTCTCGGCGCAGGCCGGGTGCGTCCGGAAGCAGCAGTTCCGCCGCGCCTCCCGTCCGGTACCGGCCTGCCGATCCGGGCCCGAATCTGGGCCAGAACGCCACCCCGGGACGGGCCGTGTACAGCGTGGTCCCTGTCCCGGCCGCGTCGGGGACGAACGCCTCAGGCCAGGCGGCCGCGGCCCGCAGGCCACGGTCGAGTTCGCCCGGCCTGAGGGCTGGCAGGTCAGCAGCGAGCGCGCCAGTGCCGGAGGCCGGCCAACGGGTGGCGGCAACCGCGGCACCGTGCGCGAGGGCGGGGTTGAGACCGTCTTCCGGCTCGTCGGCGACCACCACGGCGCCCAGCGCGCCAAGCGCCCGTGCCGCCTCGGCGTCGTCGGTCACCACGACCACCGCGCACACCGCGGGGCAGGCCGCGGCGGCGCTCACCGTGTCCGCCGCCATGGCCAGCGCGAGCGCCGACCGGCTGGCCCCCGCATGTGCCGCGAGACGGGATTTGGCATGGGCCAGTACCTTGACGGGGATCACCAGCGACCAGGCGAGCGGGGTTTGCGGCACATCCGCGACCATACTGTGATCCTGCCTCGACACAGCACCAGGCCGGACGGGAGACTGACCAGATGAGGATCGGCGGATGCAGCGGCGGCGGATGCAGCGGCGGCGGATGCAGCGGCGGCGGGATGCGGCGGGAGGAACGAAACCCATGAGCAAGCGCGGGGAACGGAGCTACTCGCCGGCCTGGCGGACCGGGACCACCATCTACCTGCCGCCGCTGATCAAGATGCTCATGAAGCGTGACTGGCACGGCCAGGAGCACTTCCCCGGCCAGGGCGGCATGATCGTCGCCGCCAACCACCTGTCCTACGTGGACTGGGCGGCGATGTCCCTGTTCGTCCATCAGGCGGGGCGCTACCCGGCGTTCCTGATCAAGTCCTCGGCGTTCGACGTCAAGCTCATCGGGCCGTACCTGCGCATCCTCGGCCAATTGCCGGTGCAGCGCGGTTCCGTCGACGCGGCGCTCGTGCTCAAGGACGGCGAGCGGGCCCTGGCCGCCGGCGAGTGCCTGGTGATCTACCCGGAGGGGACGGCCACCCGCGACCCGGCCCTGTGGCCGATGGTGGCCAAGACCGGCGTGGCCCGGCTCGCCCTGGCCACCGGCGCCCCGGTGATCCCGGTGGCCAACTGGGGAGGGCAGGACATCCTCCCGTACGGCAGCACGCGGCCGCACCCGATGCCCCGCAAAATGGTGCACATGCTGGCTGGGCCGCCAGTGGACCTGTCCGCGTTCGCCGGGAAGCCACTCACCGCGCCGACATTGCGCGGCGCCACCGACGCGATCATGGCCGACATCACCGGGCTGCTCGCGGAGATCCGCGGTGAGCAGCCGCCCGCCGTCCCCTATCATCCGGCCGTTGCCCGACGCGCCGCGAGGCAGCAGGCCCGCGCGGCCAGCAACCCCAGCAGCCCAACGGAACCGGCCGCTGATGAACCACGTAAGGCCACTCCAACGTGAGAGCAGCTGTCATGGGGGCCGGCATGTGGGGCACCACGTTCGCCCAGGTGCTCTGCGACGCTGGCACACCCGCTGTGCTCTGGGCCCGCCGCCCGGAGCTGGCGGAAACGATCGGGACCCGGCACCAGAATCCCAGCTATCTGCCGGGGATCGCGCTCACCCCGGAGCTGACCGCGAGCGCTGATCCGGTCCGGGTGCTTGACGGCGCGGGCCTGGTCGTCCTGGCCGTCCCGGCCCAGTCGCTACGGCAGAACCTCTCCGCGTGGACGCACCTCATCCCGCCGAGCGTGCCGCTGGTCAGCCTGATCAAGGGGATCGAACTCGGCACCTGTCAGCGGATGAGCCAGGTGATCGCCGAGGTGACCGGCGCGGGGCCGGAGCGGATCGCGGTGATCTCGGGGCCGAACCTGGCCCGGGAGATCGCCGAGCGCCAGCATGCGGCCACGGTCGTGGCGTGCACCGATGACACCGTGGCCAAGCGGCTGCAGCAGGCTTGCCACACGCCCTACTTCCGCCCGTATACGAACCCCGATGTGATCGGCTGTGAGCTTGGCGGGGCGGTCAAGAACGTCATCGCGCTCGGTGTCGGGATCGCGGTCGGCATGGGGCATGGCGACAACACGCGGGCCACCCTGATCACCCGGGGCCTGGCCGAGATCTCCCGGCTCGGCGTGACGCTCGGCGCCGACCAGCACACCTTCGCCGGGCTGGCCGGGATGGGTGATCTGGTCGCGACCTGTAACTCGGCGCAGTCGCGCAACCGGACGTTTGGCGAGAATCTGGGCCGCGGCAGGGATCCGGCCGACGTCGCCGCGAGCACGACGCAGGTCGCGGAGGGCGCGAAATCAGCGGAGCCGGTGCTGATGCTGGCTCACGCCCGCGGCGTGGAAATGCCAATCACCCAAGTGGTGGCGGGGGTGATGCACGGCACGATCGCGGTAGGGCAGGCGGCCGAGCTGCTTAGCTCCCGTTCAGCCAAACCGGAGCGTTATGGGGTCTGACGGCTGGCCGGACGCCCCGACGGTGGGCCAGGCACGAGCTGGGAGCTGGGTGAGAACACACGGGCGGTTCACCTGCCGCCCCCGCTTCCCGGGCTGCGGCCTCCTAGGAACAGGACCCATTAGGAAGGGAAAGCATGAGCCAAGGACGCAAGATCAGGGTGGCGGTGGTGTTCGGCGGGCAGAGCCCGGAGCACGCGATCTCCTGCGCGGGCGGCGGCGCGATGCTCGCCGCGATCGACCGTGACCGCTACGACGTCATCCCGGTCGGCATCCTGCCGGACGGCCGCTGGGTGCTGACCGCTGACGAACCTGAGCGTCTCGCCATCACGGGAGGCCAGATGCCCTCCGTCGAGTCGGTAACCGGGCCGGGAGCGGGAGTGGTGCCGTGGGCCGCTCAGGCCGCCGAGGCCGTCCCCGCGACCCGGAGCGGGGACGTGGCGGCGGCGGGCACCCTCACCGCCACGGAGCCAGGGGCGATCCCTCGCGAGCTCAGCGAGGTGGATGTGGTGCTGCCCATCCTGCACGGCCCGTTCGGCGAGGACGGCACCATCCAGGGCCTGTTCGAGCTGGCCGGCATCCGCTATGTCGGTGCGGGCGTGCTGGCCAGCGCGGTCAGCATGGACAAGGAGTACATGAAGCTGATCTTCAGGGCGCGCGGGCTGCCGGTGGGCCCGTTCGTGGTGGTCCGCGACAGGGACTGGCAGCCTGCCTCCCGCGGTGGTGCGTCACCGTCAGCGGCGGAAGCGCGCAAGCCGGTCCTCGACGCGATTGCCGAGCTGGGCTGGCCGGTCTTTGTCAAGCCCGCCCGCGGCGGCTCAAGCATCGGCACGTCCAAGGCGACCGACCTGGCTAGCCTGCACGAGGCCATCGAGACCGCACGGCGCTACGACCCGAAGGTGCTCGTCGAGAAGGCCATCGACGGCCGGGAAATCGAGTGCGCCGTCCTTGAGGGGCTGGCCGGGGGGCCGCCCGACACCAGCGTGCCGGGGCAGTTGCTGGTCGACGGGGACGAGGAGTTCTGGGACTTCGAGGCGAAGTACCTCGACGAGGCGAGCGGGATGGCGATTCCGGCCCCCATTCCGGCCGAGGACCTCGGCGAGATCGGCCGGCTGGCGGCCGCCGCGTTCGACGCGGTGTCCTGCGAAGGCCTCGCGCGCGTCGACTTCTTCTACACGCCGGACGGAGAGATCCTGCTCAACGAGATCAACACGATTCCGGGCATGACCGCCGCCTCCTACTTCCCGAAGATGTGGGAGGCCACCGGGCTGCCGCCGGCCGAGCTCATCGACCGGCTGCTCAGCACCGCGCTGGCCAAGCGGCCGGGCCTGCGCTGACCCGACGACCTCCCCCGCCCAGCCCCGCCCGCTTCGCCGTGCTCCGCCCCAACCAGCCCTACCCCCGCCCGTGCTCCGCCCAACCAGCTCCACCCCACCCGTCCCCCGCCCCAGCCCGCCCCGAACCGGTCCGGTGCGAGGCGGGGCGGTGCGATGCGGGGCGGGGCGATGCGGGGCGGGGCGGTGCGATGCGGGGCGGTGCGATGCGGGGCGGAGCCCGGGCCGCCCCGATGAATGTGACATTGGGCGGCCTACAGCACGCTCAATGGCACATTCATCGGCTTCGCGGCCGGGTTGGCGGGAAGGACTGAGGGGATGCAGGGGACGGTGCGCGGCTACGACGAGGCGACCCGCGCGGGGAGCGTGTTCCTCGATGACGGGACCGTGCTCGAGTTCGGCGCCCAGGCGCTGCACGGGTCCGGCCTGCGTCTGCTGCGTCCCGGCCAGCGGGTCCGGATCGGCTGCGACGGCGAGGGCGCCATCAGCGCCATCACACTGGCGACGTTCCCTCTGCCTGAGTGAGGGGGCCCGCGTGGCGGGCCCCCTCTGTGAAAACCGTGTCTTACTTGTGAACCCAGGAATACCGTCCGCCCGGGGTCACGGCCCACCCAGGATGGTGAAACCCAGGGTCCACGGCCCGCCCGGGGCTACTTCTTCTTTGCGGTGAGCTTCTTATCGCCGTTGACGACCGCCTTGAAGTCCGCGCCGGCCCGGAACTTGGGCACGGATGACCGCGGTACCTTGATGGTCGCACCGGTGGACGGGTTGCGGGCCGTGCGAGCGGGCCGGATGGCCTTCTCGAAGACCCCGAACCCGGTGATCGCGACTTTATCTCCCTTGGCCACCGTCAGCTGAATCGTGTCCAGCACTGCGTTCACGGCCTCGGTCGCGGTCTTCTTGTCCCCCAACCGTCCGGAGATCGCATCGATCAGGTCACGCTTGTTCATCACATCACTCCTGCGGTTCCCCCACGGGAGGTCGCGCGGACAGGGCACCCGAAAACGCGACCTCTGACCTGCCCGAAATTAAGCGATGCAGCGCCCGGAAACAATCACCAACGCTTAAAATCCCGGCGTGTCGGGCCATGAAAGCCCCGAAATCCGTCCCGCGGAAGGGTTTTCAGCGGGTCTGGGCTGCGGTCGGCAGCCAATCCGCCCGGCCGCGCTCGAAGCCGGTGATGTCATCGGCGTGCCGAAGCGACAGCGAGATATCGTCAAACCCTTCCATCAGCCGCCACCTGGTGTAATCGTCTATGTCGAACGCCGCGGTGAGCAGTGGCGGCCCCCCACCGGGCCGGCCGGCCGACACCTCGCGGGCGGCCAGGTCGATGGTGATGACACACTCCGGGTCGGCCTCGACAGCATCCTGCAAGGCGCCGACCGCCGCGGCCGGAAGGCGCACCGGCAGCAAGCCTCCCTTAGTGGCGTTATTACGGAAGATGTCGCCGAAGCGCTCTGATATGACGGCACGGAATCCGTAATCGGTAAGTGCCCACACCGCGTGTTCGCGGGATGACCCGATGCCGAAATCCGAGCCCGCGACGAGTACCGTCGCGCCGGCCGCCTCCGGCTGGTTCAAGACGAATTCAGGGTCGCCGCGCCAGGCGGCGAACAATCCGTCAGCGAAACCGACCCGGCTGACTCGCTTCAGGTATTCCGCAGGAATGATCTGGTCCGTATCGACATTGCTGCGCCGCAGCGACACGGCGCGGCCGCTATGGGTGACAAAGGGATCCATGTGGCTGCTTTCCTCTCCAGTGCGCGGGCCGACGGTGCGGTTCTTCACAAGCAGTGCCGTTCTTTACAGGTCGGCCGGGGCGGTGAGGCTGCCGGTGACCGCCGTGGCCGCCGCGACCTGGGGCGAGACGAGGTGCGTGCGGGAACCTTTGCCCTGGCGGCCTTCGAAGTTGCGGTTAGACGTGGACGCGCTGCGCTCGCCGGGCGCCATGATGTCCGGATTCATGCCCAGGCACATGGAGCAGCCCGCCGACCGCCACTGCGCTCCGGCCGCGGTGAACACCGCGTCCAGGCCCTCCTGCTCGGCCGCGGCCTTGACCTCCATCGAGCCCGGCACCACCAGCATCCGGACTCCGCCGGAGACCTTCCGGCCCCGCAGTACATCCGCGGCGGCCCGCAGATCCTCCAGCCGCCCGTTCGTGCACGAGCCGACGAACACGGTGTCCACCCGGATATCGGTGAGTGGCGTTCCCGGCCTCAGGTCCATGTAAGCGAGGGCGCGCTCCGCCGACGCGCGCGCGGCCGGGTCGGTCAGGGACTGCGGGTCCGGCACCGCCGAGGCCAGCGGCCCGGCCTGGGCCGGATTGGTGCCCCAGGTCACGAACGGGGTCAGGGCGGCCACATCCAGGGTGACCTCCCGGTCGAACACAGCATCTGGGTCGGTCGGCAGGGACCGCCAGTAGTCGAGCGCTACCTCCCAGCCGGTGCCCTGCGGGGCGTGCGGACGCCCTTCCAGGTAACTGAAGGTGGTGTCGTCGGGCGCGATGAGGCCCGCGCGGGCGCCGGCCTCGATCGACATGTTGCACACCGTCATCCGCCCTGCCATGGACAGCTGCCGGATGGCCTGGCCACGGTACTCGATCACGTGCCCGACTCCGCCGCCGGTGCCGATCTGCGCGATGACGGCCAGGATCAGGTCCTTGGCGGTCACCCCGTAGGGCAGGTCGCCGGTCACGTTCACCGCCATCTGCCCGGGCCTGGCCTGCGGGAGAGTCTGGGTGGCGAGGACATGCTCCACCTCGCTGGTACCGATCCCGAACGCCAGTGCGCCAAGGGCGCCGTGCGTGCTGGTGTGCGAGTCACCGCAGACGATCGTCATGCCAGGCTGGGTCAGGCCCAGTTGCGGGCTGATGACGTGCACGATGCCCTGCCCGGCGTCGCCCATCGGGAAAAGCCGGATGCCGAACTCGGCGCAGTTCTTGCGTAGGACCTCGACCTGGACCCGGGACACCGGGTCGGTCACCGGGCTGCCCGGACCCACCAGTGGCAGTCCCGGACCGGTAACGCCCGATGTCGGCACGTTGTGGTCTTCGGTCGCGATCGTCAGGTCGGGCCTGCGCACGCCACGTCCGGCCAGCCGCAGCCCGTCGAACGCCTGCGGGCTGGTTACCTCGTGCACCAGGTGCAGGTCAATATAGAGCAGATCGGGCTCACCATCCGCGCTGCGCACGACACGCGAGTCCCAGATCTTCTGCGCGAGCGTACGTCCCATCGATGTACCCCTTTCGGCGG
>OCZU010001132.1_pt1 | contig 17853 bp, 12 predicted proteins | sample 1539001 | NCBI WGS metagenome assembly OCZU01 (sample SAMEA3539306, study PRJEB22396) | soil metagenome | biome: tundra; feature: field; material: soil | place: USA | collected 2010-05 | depth 0.15 m | reverse complement strand
TTGACATAAAACAGCGATCCGTGCGATATTCACGGGCGATGAAACTCAGCAGCGTTGATGTAGCCGTAGCATCGGCCGCCCGGATTCAGGCCCTTGAGCACTCGGCCTTCCTGGCCGCGGCGCACCTTGTCGCCAAGGCCCACCAGGTATTGCTCGTCCATCATGCCGTTGATGGTGACTAACTGGCGCGCGCTCTTGTCGAGGGTATCGATGCCCTGACTGACGAAGCTCACGCCGACGCCGTGGTACTTCAACGTCGCCACCATCGTCAACGCCTCGGCCACGTTGCGCGCCAGCCGCGAGGTGTCGTCTATCAGGATGCGGTCGAACGGTCGAGGCTTTCGCTTGGCGTCGGCAGCCAGGGCATTCAGTGCGTCCCTGCCGGCCAGGGCCGCCCCGGAGATGGCTTGGTCGAATCGGATGTATTCGTCCAGGATCACCCAGCCTTTCAGGGCGGCAAACTCGCGGCACTTGCGGATCTGATCTTCAATCGAGGCTTCCCGCTGCAGGTCGGAAGAGTATCGGGCGTAAACGGCACATCTCATAGTTGTTGTCCATTATGCGTCTGTTCGGCCGGAAGGGTACATTTTTCTCGGATAAATTTCTCGACCAGCGCCGGCACGATGGATTCGTCAATAAGGCTCCGAATGGCGGCGTCGCCGATAACGGCGGATGGGATCTCCAGGGCGGTTTCTGGGCGACTTGGGCGTCTGGGTCGAACGACTTTCCGCGCCGCGGATTTCTTGCGGGGCGCCGCAGCCAAGAGCACACCTCTCCCCTCAGGTTCGACGGGCGGTGCGCTTTGGCCGGGGACGATCATAAGCTCTTAGCCCTGCGGCAGGCTCCGGATGGTCTCCGCAAACCGGGCAATGCAGGTCAACTCCACGCGCTGAACTTCGACCTGTCGGCGGCCGAACTCGATCAATTCCTTGGTGCTTGCTGATAATCCGCGCATGCTAAATCACCAAATTGGGACAGGTCCCGATTTGCCCGCTGACACGCGGCAGTGAGTTTGGAGAAAACCCAGTTTCCGCGTAACCCATTGTGCGGACAGGGGTTCGTGAGAGCCCGATGAGTTTGGTGAGTTTTGTGCTTGCTGCTCTACCAAAAAATACCCACCCCTAACCCGGCAGAGCCGGAACCAAACAGGGCAAACCACAAAAGTTGGAGCCAATTTCGGACTCCAGCCAAGTGCCCGTGAACATTGGCGCAAAATGTAGCCCCGGAATTTCCTGCCACAAAACAGCAGAATTCAACCATAGAGGTTCTAAGCACTTCTGTCTACGGGAGCTGCGCGGTGTGAATGCCAGCCCGCCACGCTGGCAATCAATCAAAAACAACGTCCATATAGAGCCTGACGCGGAGGGCGTCGTCGATGGCCGATCACCAGCGTTTCTGAGCAGTTGTGGACAATTCTGCAGCGGGCGATGTACGCGCAAGCCGCCAAGCCCGCCGCCGTGGAGTTCGGTGTACGATAATGGACATATCAGAATGCGCTCGGCCGGAACGCTTGTCCCGGTTTACGCACTATTGACGTCTGATTCGGAGGTGTTAAATGTCGAATTCGCAACACCATTTCGGCTCGGGGCCGCAGCTAGATCTAGCACATCATTTGCCGTTTTCTTCTGTCATTGGAATCCTGATCATCGGAAGCTTGTCATCTGTGCAAGCCCAAGTTTCAATTAACTGCCCTTCACAATCAACCCAACCGACGATGGCCTATGGCCAAAGGCTCACTGGCTGCACCCTCGCTCAGGCTACCGCCCAAGAGAGCTACGTGTTTTCCGGGACTTCAAACGATCTGGTGCGCATTTCCTTGTGGCAGGAAGGCGGTCCAGGAGTCCCCTGCGTGGAGATATTCGATCCTGACGCGAAGCTCGTCGGTGGGCAGGGGTGCGTTACAGACTTCACTCTTACTCTGAGTCAAACTGGCCAGTACCAGATTGTGGTCCTGGCGCAAGGATCTACGGGCGTGTTCCAGTATGACTTACGCCTCGATCGCATCTTCCCCATTTCCCCCACGTCGATTCCAATGGCAGTCGGTGATATCCGAGGTAATTCCTTACAGAGCTCGGCATTTGATACCGGGTATAGGCCTTCGAGATACCAGCAGGTCGACGACTCCTCGGCGGGCCGCTTGTTCGACTGGCTAGAAGCTCCAACCTCAGCTTACGGCGGCTAGGCGAAGAACTGACGAAGATCCTCCTGCTCGCCTGCTGCTACCAGGAGGTCTGCTACCTGGATTATCATCAAAGAATACGAGGCCGTCGATTTCTTTCAAGCGCGCGCCGGCGAATTGCGTTAGCCGTCGCGGCGTCAAGGCCACGGTACGCGAAGCGTGGCGAAACCGTGACCAACCTTCGGAGTTGCTGCGGCACCGTCACAACGCTTGCGGCCCCCGTTTAGCGTCGAGTTTAAGTCGCGGGCGGGCAGGACGTCCCGCGCATCTCAGTGCCGCAAGCAGTTGTCCCGAAGCCTTAGCCCTCTAGCGGCTCTGCATCGCCGATATTGCTGCGGAGCTAAGCCTCCACCTTAACCGACCGTCCTCGCACAAAGTCCTGTCGAACCACTCTGCTCGTCTGTATATAAGCGACCGAATGGTGGGTGCAGCAACTGCGCTTCCTCTCAACGCCGAAACCCGTTCTGTCAATTCGGCAAAGGTGTACGAGGGCTGTGACCTGCCTCCGCGCGCCGACAATATCTGTGTGAGGCAGTCCATAACCGAGGTTTTTCCATGGCGACCTCGGATCAAGCTCGATGGTTTTCCCATAAACCCTAATTCTAGGACGTCTGACACTTCGTTTACAATGCGGTTTCGCCGTCGGGCCGAGACGGTTCACCCTTGCGGCCCGACAGAGCTTGTTCGACGCGGGCCATGGCCGCAGAGCCGCCCGTGGAAGATTCGCCTTGGTCGTGCCGGAATCGGCCACACCCGCTCGCAGGGTCGACGTAATGAGCGAGAATAAGCGTTTCAAGGATTTTCGAACCGGCTCAGACTAGAGGCCGTTCGTCGAAATGGAGATCATCGACAACATCAACCGTTTGCTCGGGGACAATCTCAAGCAATCCATCACTCCGGGCGCCAAGCTGAAGGTCGCGGCCTCCTGCTTTTCCATCTATGCGTTCGAGGCCTTGAAGGCGGAACTCGAAAAAATCGATTCCCTGGAGTTCATATTTACCACACCGACGTTTGTCCCCGATGAAGTCACTGACAAGATCAGAAGAGAACGCCGCGAGTTTCACATCCCCAGGCTGGAACGGGAACGCAGTATTTACGGCAGCGAATTTGAAATTCGCCTGAAGAACAAACTCACCCAGCGAGCCATCGCGAAGGAATGCGCCGACTGGATGCGCCGCAAGGCGGCCTTTCGCTCAAACCGGGGCACCGCTCCCATGCAGCAGTTCGCCTGCCTGCGGGCCTCGGACAGCGAGGCCGTTTACATGCCGCTCTATGGCTTCACAGCGGTAGACCTCGGCTACCAGCAGGGCAACGCCGTCTCCAACATGGTCAACCGCATCGACGAGCCACTGTTCACGGCCACCTACATCGACCTCTTCGATCAAATCTGGAACGACGCGGAAAAGCTGCAAGACGTGACGGCCCAGTTGTGCGACCACATCGCCTCCGTCTACCAGGAAAACTCCCCCGAGCGCATCTACTTCCTCATGCTGTACAACATCTTCAACGAGTTCCTCGAAGACGTGAGCGAAGATGTCCTGCCCAACAACCTCACCGGCTACCGCGACAGCTTCATCTGGCAAAAGCTTTTCAACTTCCAGCGGGACGCCGCAACCGGCATCATCAACAAACTGGAGACCTATAGCGGCTGCATCCTCGCCGATAGCGTCGGCCTGGGCAAGACGTTTACAGCGCTCGCCGTGGTCAAGTACTACGAACTGCGCAACCGTTCTGTCCTCATCCTATGTCCCAAGAAGCTCGCCGACAACTGGCTCAACTACAACCGCAACCTCACGACCAACATCTTCGCCAAAGACCGCTTCAGTTACGACGTGCTCTGCCACACCGACCTGCAGCGCACCGCCGGCTACTCGTTCGGCATGCCCCTCAATCGCGTCAACTGGAGCAACTACGACCTCGTGGTCATCGACGAGTCCCACAACTTCCGCAATAACGACGCCTTCAAGGACCGCGAGACTCGGTACCAAAAGCTAATGAACGCCGTGATCAAGGAAGGCGTGAAAACCAAGGTCCTGATGCTTTCCGCCACCCCAGTAAACAATCGCTTCAGCGACCTGCGCAATCAGCTCGCCCTAGCCTACGAAGGCGACCCAGAAAGCCTCCGTGCTAAGCTGAAAACCGGCAAAGACATAAACGAAATCTTTCGCAAAGCCCAAACCTGCTTCAATGTCTGGTCTACTCTTCCGCCCGAGGAACGCACCCCCGCCGCCATCCTGAAGGCGCTGGACTTCGACTTCTTCGAGCTCCTCGACTCAGTGACCATCGCCCGCTCCCGCCGTCATATCGAGACATTCTACGACACAAAGGATATTGGCGAATTCCCCAAGCGCCTGAAAACCCTGTCCATTCATTGCCCCCTCACCCAGCGCCCAGACGTGATCGGTTTTAACGACATTTTCAATCAGCTCTCCCTGCTGAAGCTGGCCGTATACGCGCCGGTTGGGTACATTCTGCCCAGCCGCCTATCGAAATACGAGGAGCTTTACGATACCGAGGTCAAGGACGGCACCAGCAAATTCAAGCAGCGCGACCGCGAGACTAGCCTGCAAGCCCTCATGACGGTAAACCTGCTGAAGCGCCTGGAGAGTTCCGTCGAGGCCTTCCGTCTCACGCTCGGGAAGCTGGCCGCCAACCACACCACCACTCTCGCCAAGATCGACGCCTTCAACAAAACCGGACGCGACGCCGGCTTCACCGATGTCTCCTTAGCCCTCGAAGACGCCGAACCGGACGACGACGAAGACCTACCCGACCCCGACAGCCCTGGCGAAGACGAGCAAATCGGCGGCAAAGTCCAGATCTCCCTCTCCGACATGGACCTTCCCGCGTGGGAACACGACCTTCGCGCCGACCTCGCCCTGATCCAGGCCCTCCTCGCCGAGATGCGCAAGATCACTCCCGCCGACGACGCCAAGCTACAACACCTGAAAACTCAAATCCTCAGCAAGCTCGCCTCTCCCATCAACCCAGGCAACAAGAAGATTCTCATCTTCACCGCCTTCGCCGACACCGCCAGTTACCTCTACGAGCACCTCGCCGCCCGCTTGCTGAAAAGCCACCGCATCCACACCGCCAAGGTTACCGGCGCCGACACCCCCAAATCCACCCTCGGCCGCGGCTACGATTTTCAGTCCCTCCTCACACTCTTCTCGCCCCGCTCCAAGGAAAAGGCCGCCATACTCCCTGAGGAGTCCGCCGCCATCGATATCTTAATCGGCACCGACTGCATCTCCGAAGGCCAAAATCTCCAGGATTGCGACTACTTCATCAACTACGACATCCACTGGAACCCCGTCCGCATCATCCAGCGCTTCGGCCGTATCGACCGCATCGGCTCCCAAAATTCCTGCATCCAGCTCGTCAACTACTGGCCCGACATCACCCTCGACGAATACATCAACCTGAAAGAGCGCGTCGAAAACCGCATGGTGATCGCCGACGTCACCGCCACCGGCGACGACAACCCGCTCAACAGCAAAGCCAACGACCTCTCCTATCGCAAAGAACAACTGCGCCGGCTCCAGGAAGAAACTCTCGAGATGGAAGACCTGAAAACCGGCGTCTCCATCACCGATCTCGGCCTGAACGACTTCCGCATGGATCTATTGAACTACGTGAAGGCCCACGGCGATCTCCCCGGCATCCCTAGCGGCATGCACGCCGTGGTCCCCGCGGCGCCCGAACGCGGCCTGCCGCCCGGTGTCATCTTCGCCCTGCGCAACCGCAATCAGGGCGTCAATATCAACCAGCAGAATCGCCTGCATCCTTACTACCTGATCTACATGGGGCATGACGGCAGTGTCGTCGTCAATCACACCGAGGTCAAGCGCCTGCTCGATCTGGTCCGCGCGGCTTGCAAAGGCTCCGCCGACCCGCTGCCGGACGCCTACCGCCCTTTTAATCGCCACACCGACGACGGGCGAAACATGCAGGCCTACTCCGCATTGCTCGCCAGCGCGATTCGTTCAATGATCGACCTGAAGGCCGAAAAGGATCTGGACACCCTCTTCACCAGCAGCCGGACCACGGCCCTACTCGATACCATCAAAGGTCTGGACGATTTCGAGCTGATCGCCTTCCTCGTTATCCAAAATGTTCGACTATCCTAAACAGGCCGAACTCGGCCGCCTCGTGCCCAAGAACAAAATCTACGAATTTGCCCGTCCCAACCGCGCCATCCGCTCCCGCTTCGTCTCCCAGATCGCCGAGATCGTCTGGAAGTACAAGCTTTCGCCCGAAACCGTTAACCTTCCGGCCCGCCAGGGCATTGAGGAAATACAAGTCTTCGTCATCTCTTTGAAGACCCGTGAACTCACCGCTGCCGCCCTTCGGCCTGTCTTGCTCACCATTGATAAATCCATCCCGTCGCCCATCTTCTTTCAGATAACCCTCGCGGGACGCGTCAAGTTCACCGCCGCCTGGAAACGGACAGGTGAGCCGGCCCCCGCGGCTGCGGGCGTCCGTAAAGCCTCGCCCGATATTTACTTCGAGACACCCTGGCAGCCCGCCACCCTCCCGCTTCCTCCACTACCCGTTGCGCTAGATCTCGCCGGACTTTATGACCAGATGCTCCGCCGCCACATGCCGTTGGCCGCGCGCGCCGGGGAGCCGCTCCAGGAGCACGTCGAGCGCGCCAACCAGATCCGCGTCAAAGAGGCGGAGCGCCGGCGGCTCGACGCCCAGCTCCGCAAGGAACGTCAATTCAATCGTAAGGTGGAAATTAACGCCGCGCTCCGCCGTTGCAGTGCCGAACTCGCGGAGCTACGGCAATCGTAGGGAATATACCCCATGGAAAAGCTTAAACTTCACACTCCCGACCTCACCGCCGAAAACATCAAAAAACTCGCCGCGCTCTTTCCCAACTGCATAACCGAGACGCGCGACGACCAGGGCAATCTCAGCAAGGCCGTGGATTTCGACCAACTCCGTCAGGAACTCTCCACTTCAATTGTAGACGGACCCCGCGAACGCTACCACCTTGATTGGCCGGGCAAGCGCGAAGCGCTGCTAGCGGCCAACGCCCCCGTTGCGAAGACTCTCCGTCCGTGTCGCGAGGAAAGCGTGGACTTCGACGCCACGAAGAACCTATTCATTGAGGGCGACAATTTGGACGCCCTGAAGCTGCTGCAAGAAATATACCTGAACAAGGTGAAGATGATCTACATCGACCCCCCATACAACACTGGGAAGGATCTCCTCTACAAAGATGACTTCCGGGACGACGTGACGAGTTACTTCCGCCGATCGAATCAGGTCGACGATATTGGAAACAGGCTAGTCGCCAACACCGAAGCCAATGGACGGTTTCACTCCGATTGGCTTACCTTTATATATCCTCGGATCAAGCTTTCAAGGGCGCTTCTATCTGACGACGGCCTCCTCTTCATCAGCATTAACGACGTCGAGCTCGGCAACTTGATCGAATTGTGTAATGAAATCTATGGGCACGCCAATCATTTCGCTACCTTCGTCTGGGTGAACGAGGGAAATATTGATAACCAGAGCCGGGTCAAACTAAACCACGAGTATGTTGTCGTTTATGCGAAGGACAAAGCCTATGTAGCTCCGCCGCCAGTGATCGACCCCAACATATCGAATGAGAGCAAGCTGTTCCGTGAGACGATTGAGAATACCATAGTGAAGAACGGCCCCAAGAACCCGGTTAGTGATATAATTCTACCTGCTGGGTTCCCAGCCGATTTCGACGAGGGAGTCGTGCAACCAAAGGACAGCTTTTGGCCGCGCCTCAGCGAGACAGTTCGAGTATCGTCCAGCAAAACGCAGAATCAAGTAACAGTGTCAAGCGGCTGGAGTTCAAAGGAGCTCGCCGAGAGGTTTATATCACAGGGCTTTGAGCCGGTCGTGGACACGAAGGGCCAAGAAACCGTATTTGTTCTCTCAGAAACAGGGGCGATATATTGCAGAAAAAAACGACTCGATGCGCAGAGTCACGTCCTCTCGGTGCTGAAGGGCATGGGGACCGTCCAGGGGGCCTCCGCAAGTCTAGCGGAGCTTGGAATCGCATTCAGCTATCCTAAGCCCACGGAATTAATCGAGTATCTATTAAAAGTTGGCTCGTCAGGTGGGGACACTGTGATGGACTTCTTTGCTGGATCGGGCACGTTTGGCGAGTCTGTGCTGAACCTGAACCGCAATACCCAAAACGGAAGCTCACGGCGCTATATCATTGTTCAGATTCCCCAGGCTTGTGACCGAGAGAGCAAACCCCATAAAGCCGGCTTCAAGACCGTCGCCGACCTTTGTAAGGGCCGGCTGAGGGCCTACGCTGTGGCTCGACGCCAAGAGGTAAATTATTCCGGCGAAGTGGATGTCGGCTTCCGCGTTCTGAAGATCGACGCCTCCAACATGAAGGATGTTTATTACACGCCAGACGCCCTGCAACAGCCGGACCTCCTCGCCCACCTGGACAACATTCGCGAGGACCGAACTCCGGAGGACCTCCTCTTCCAGGTGCTGGTAGATTGGGGAATCGACCTCGCCCTGCCCATCGCCACGGAAAAAATCGCCGGGAAGACCGTCTTTTTCGTCGATGGCGATGCACTGGCCGCCTGCTTCGATGCCAGCATCAGTGAGGACCTAGTCAAGGAACTTGCCAAACGCAAACCCTTGCGCGCCGTCTTCCGCGACAGCAGCTACGACAGCGACAGCGTGAAGATCAACGTGGAGCAGATCTTCAAGCTCCTCTCGCCGGCCACGGAAATCAAGTCCCTGTGAGGAGCCGGTAACTGCCATGAAACTCAAATTCAAGCAGCAGGGATTCCAGACCGACGCCGTAATGGCGGTGGCGGATTGCTTCCAAGGCCAGCCCTTCGGCGGCGGCCTCAGCTACCGCATCGATCCGGGCCGCACGGTGGAGGCCAGCGGCCAGATGCGCGTGGAAACCGAGGTGTCCGGTTTCAAGAACCACGACCTAGCTAGCCCTGCCACTCCCAGAGATTTTGAAAAACATTCAGGCCGTCCAGCAGCGCCAGAACCTCCCGCTCTCCTCTGGCCTGAAGAGCGCGCCCGGCTGCGAGATCAATCTCGATGTCGAGATGGAGACCGGCACCGGCAAGACCTACTGCTACATCAAGACCATGTTCGAGCTGAACAAACGATACGGCTGGAGCAAATTCATCGTGGTGGTTCCCAGCATCGCCATCCGCGAGGGCGTGTACAAATCCCTCGACATCACCGCCGCCCATTTCCTCGAGCAATACCGCAGGCGCGCCCGCTTCTTCATCTATAACTCCAAGGAGCTTCACAACCTGGAGAGCTTCTCGTCGGACGCGGGTATCAACGCCATGATCATCAACGTGCAGGCCTTTAATGCCACCGGGAAGGACGCTCGCCGCATCTACGAAGAACTCGACGGCTTCCAGTCGCGCAGACCGATCGATGTGATTGCCCGCAACCGCCCCATTCTGATCCTGGACGAACCGCAAAAGATGGGAGACGCGAAGAGCAAGACTACGGAATCGTTGAAGGCGTTCGCCCCGCTGATGATGCTGCGCTATTCCGCCACCCATAAGCAGGAGTTCAACAAAATCTACCGTTTGGACGCGCTCGACGCCTACAACCAGAAGCTGGTCAAGAAAATTTCCGTGCGGGGCATCTCCGTGAAAGGCCTGGCCGGCACCAATGCCTACCTTTATCTGGAATCGATCCTGATTTCGGCCAGCGAGCCGCCGCGCGCCCGCATCGAGTTTGAGGTTCGCCAAGTCGGCGGGATCAAGCGCACTCTGCGTCAGTTCAAAAAGAACGACAACCTGTTCGAACTGTCGGATGAACTGGAGCAATATAAGGGCTTCGTCGTTTCGGACATCAACGCGCTCGATAACACCGTCAGCTTCACCAACGGAATCGTGCTGCAGGCCGGCGAGGCAACCGGCGACGTGAACGAAGCCGCGCTGCGCCGCATCCAAATCAGAGAGGCCGTCAAAGCCCACTTCGAAAAGGAGCAGGTGCTCTTCTCCCAGGGCATCAAGGTGCTTTCGCTGTTTTTCATTGACGAAGTCGCCAAATATCGGCGCTATGACGAGGCTGGAGAGCAGCCCGGCGAATACGCGCGCGACTTCGAGGAGGAATATACGAGCCAGCTCAATGAAGTCCTGACGCTGGAGGATACGCCCTACAACCGCTATCTCAAAGGCATCGCCGCCGCCGCAACTCACGACGGCTACTTCTCCATCGATAAGAAGACCAAGCGCATGATCAACCCGGACATCGCCGCGCGCTCCACCGAGGCCGACGATGTGGACGCCTACGACCTGATCCTGAGGAACAAGGAACGGCTGCTGTCTTTCGAGGAGCCCGTGCGTTTCATCTTCTCCCACTCGGCGCTGCGGGAAGGCTGGGACAATCCCAATGTGTTCGTCATCTGCACGCTGAAGCACAGCGACAACACCATCTCGCGCCGCCAGGAGGTCGGGCGCGGCCTGCGCCTCTCGGTCAATCAGGAGGGCGACCGCGTGGACGATCCCGCCACGGTCCACCAGATCAATGTGCTCAGCGTGGTCGCCAGCGAGAGCTACAAGGATTTCGTCGCCGGATTGCAGAAGGACATCAGCGCCTCGCTCTCCAACCGTCCGCGCAAGGCGGACGAGGACTACTTCACCGGCAAGGTGCTGAAAACGGAAACGGCGGACGTGCCTGTCACGCCGCCAATGGCAAAGGCGATCTACAGGTACCTGGTGAAGAACGATTACACGGATAATAACGACCAGATCGCCGGCGATTATCTTGAAGCCAAAGCCGAGGGGAAGCTGGCCGCGCTCCCGCCCGAGCTCGCCGCGGTCGCGGCTCAGGTCTTCCAACTGATCGACACCGTGTATAGCGATGCCCAGCTTCCCGCGCCGGAAGACGGCCGCGCGGCGAAGCCGCAGAATCTCCTGAACGACAACTTCCACAAAAAGGAATTCCAGGAGCTTTGGAATCGCATCAACCGCAAGGCCGCTTATACGGTCCACTTCGAAACCGGCGAGCTCTTGCGGAAATGCGTCGAAGCACTGGACCGCGAGTTGAAGGTCGCGCCATTGCAGTACACTATCCAGGCCGGGGAGCAGACGGAAAGCGCCACTTACGACGCATTGAAAAAGGGCGAGGCGTTCCGGTTGCAGGGAACGGAGACCGAAACGCTGCGCGTCTCCGCCCGGTCGGCCGTCCGCTACGACCTGATCGGCAAGATCGCCGAAGAGACCCAACTCACGCGCGCCACAGTCGGCGGCATACTCCAGGGCATGAACGTCGCGGTCTTCAGCCAGTACAAGACCAATCCCGAAGACTTTATGCGCAAGGCCGCCCGCATTGTCAACGAGCAAAAGGCTACCGTCATCGTCGAGCACCTGGCGTATGACCCGGTGGACGAGTCCTACACGGACGAAATCTTCACCCAGGCCAAGCCGCAAGGGGACATCGGCAAAGCTTTCCAGGCCAATCGGCACGTCTACGATTACGTCTTCACGGATTCCCAAACCGAAAGGAAATTCGTCACGGAACTCGATAGCGGCGCCGAAGTGGTGGTATATGCGAAGCTGCCGCGCAGCTTCTTCATCCCGACCCCTGTAGGCAACTACAACCCGGACTGGGCCATTGCGTTCAGGCATGGAAAGGTCAAGCACGTCTACTTCGTCGCCGAGACCAAAGGATCGCTATCGTCGCTGGACCTCCGCAAGATCGAGGAATGCAAAATCAATTGCGCCCGGCGATTCTTCGCCAAGATTACGTCGGATCAGGTCAAATACGACGTTGTGGACAATTACGGGAAGCTCATGGAGCTTGTGAAATAGGAAGTAAGGAGCCTACTCCCCGAAAGCCTGGCCGTTCGCTAAAAGAGCGCCAAGCCAACTCGGTCTCTTCATGGAACGTTGTTCCCCCTTATCGGTAGCGGTCCGCACGGGTCGGCCTTGTGCGCGTCCAAGGGCGGTGGCAAACAGCCCGGTGATGTGCCACCACTTGCGCAGGGCCTCTTCTGAGCCGCGCGGCAACGCCGGTGTCGTGATGCTAGGGTCTCCATTAGGCGGGTCAGAATTGGAAGATGATGAATTGCTTCCAGGAGCACGGGATGTGAAGACGTCTGCAGGAAATTGAGCCTGAGGAGGCGGGACATGCTCAAATGGCTGGTTGGCGTTGCAATTGTATTGGCATTGGCGCCTTTCGTCACCGGCGCAACAAAGCACGATTTCCAAACAGGAAAGCTCATCAACATCGACTTCGAAGAGCGCCTTATCTCGGGCACTAGCTTTCGGTAGGCTATTTTACCGTGCAAGTCGGCGGTGTCGTATACAGTGCAAGAGGTGATCGGATGCGGCGCCACTCCGGTGACCCCGGACACGGTTTGATCATCGGTGATCCGGTGCAGGCCGCCGTCGAAGGCGAAGATCTGGTACTTCTCAGGCCGGATGGCAAGGAACTGAAGGCAAAGATCACCAGACGAGAGCGGGCGCAGTAGGCTACGCGCGACGCTCATGTCCGCGTGATGCGCGCCAGCCAGCCCAGAATTCCGTCGGGGCCCATTCTGCTATCGAGTTTGGCGGGCTCGACCGAGTCTACCTGCCATCCCTTGTCGAAGCTGGCCCTGATTTCGTCCCGGGTTATCCGGCGGGGGCCGAAAGACCCCGGTTGACGGTCGCTGAAGCACAGCATGAAGTAGCGGCCGCCTGGCTGGATCACCGCGCCGAGGCTCTCGACGAACGAACGGCGGTCATCGTCGTCGAGGACGTGGAACAGGCCGCAATCCAGCACAGTGTCGAATTGCTTGGCGAGAGAAGCCAACTGAAGGGCGTCATGGACCAGGAAGCGCACGGTCAAGCCGCGGTCGCGGGCCTTGGCTTCGGCAAGAGCGATTGCGGCAGGAGCCGAATCGATGCCAATCGCCTCCAGTCCCATGCCGGCGGCCATGAGAGCGTGCTCGCCGGTCCCGCAACCCACGTCCAGGACCCGGCCTCGAATGGCGCCCGTTTCCGCCAGCGCGAGAAAGGCCGGCTGCGGACGCCCGATATCCCAAGGGGGCGTACCCGCATAGGAGGCGTCAAAATCCTCTGGCCGCCTCGGTCGCATCGGGCCAGACAGTTCCTCGGTGGGAGTGGCCGGCGGCTCATTCTGTCCAGGGGGTTTCATGTCAGGGCGTCTCATCTCAGCTTGATTCTAAGCGAAGGATCAGAAAGCGCTCTGGAGCGGAGACCGCGCGCCATCCACGCGTTTCGGCTTTGTGGCGCGCCCACGGGCACGGTGGCAACCTTGGTCGTGGTGGGCGCCGCCGGCGCAACGTGGGGCGAGTGTGGCGCGGCTGTGGCGGCTTTCGTCCGCATCTGGCCTCCACTAGGGGCAAACTGGCGCCGGCGCGGCGGCTCATCGTCCCAGGGCTGCTTTCGGGCGTCGCCCGCGCACTTGCTGCCGAGATCGGCCGCCAAGCCAAGGCGCGCCCCAAGCCCAGTTTCAGAGCTTCCCGACAAGATCGCGCACCCGGACTCCCAAGGCGTCGGCGATGATCTTAAGCGTATTGAGCGTCATGCTTTGGCGTCCATTCTCCAGCCGGTAGAGATGAACGCGATTGAGACCGGTGAGTTCGGCAAGCTGATCCTGCGTGATTCCTTTCTTCGAACGCGGGTGGGCCTCAGCATGTACTTAGCACGACGCTTCGGCCCAAGAAACCGTTACCGACTCAACGGTCCCAGGTAACCCCCAGCGAGCTTGGAAAACTGCTGGACACTTCTGGCGGCTAGAATAGTCTTTCAATCGCATATGCATCGGAGTCTTTAGAAGGAGCACGCAACTATGGAACGCGACATATCAAGGCGTACGGCGTTGGCGAGTGCCGGAGCCGCGCTGACGACCTCCCTTTTCACTGGCCGGATAAAGGGAGCGAACGACCGCATCACGATAGGCTTTATCGGGATCGGGGCAATGGGTTCAGGAAATCTGGACTTTGCCATGAGAATTCCTGAAGTCCAGCCCGTTGCGGTGTGTGATGTTTACCGGCCGCATCTGGAAAGCGCGGAAGCCGCCGCACGCCAGAAAGGATTCCAGGCGAAGGCGGTCCTCGATTTCCGCGAAATCCTGGCGGATAAGTCCATCGATGCGGTTTGCATCTCCACTCCCGACCACTGGCACGCCTATATGACGGTGGAAGCGTGCAAGGCGGGCAAGGATGTCTTCGTCGAAAAGCCCGCCTGCAAGTTTGTGGAGGAAGGTCAGAAGATGGTGCAAGCCGCGCGCAAATACAACCGCATCGTCCAAGCCGGCACTATGCAGCGTTCCGGCGGCTATTTTCAAAAAGCTGCTGAGATCGTCAAGAGCGGCAGGCTCGGCGCTGTGACGTTTTGTCACGCCTTCCAGAGTGGGATGACGGAACAAAAGGGCTTCGGCAATCCCCCGGACGGCGATCCACCAGCGGATCTCGATTGGGATCTGTGGCTCGGACCCGCGCCAAAGGTTCCCTTCAATCCGAATCGCTGGGGCGTTAAAACTGCCACTTTCCCGACATTCCGATACTTCTGGGATTACGCGGGGGGCGCCATGACCGACTGGGGCGTGCACTTGATCGATCCGATTCACCAGTGCTTCGGCGACCCGATGCCGCTGGCGGTTTCGGCCATGGGCAGCAAGTTCTACGTGCAGGACAATACCCAGACGCCGGACACGATGCTGGCCACATTCTACTACGAAGATTTCCTTTCCAGTTACGAAAGCCGCACCTGCAACCCGCTGCCTATGTTTGGGCTCGGCCAGGGTGCTGCCACGGTAATTCATGGCACTGAAGCCACCGTTTTCGTGAACCGGAGCGGCTGCCGCCTAATTCCCAATAACAAGTTCAAGGAGCCGGAGACGTGGGAGAAGGACCGGGCGATGGCGGATATGAACGTGCCCCACTGGCGGAATTTCGTGGAATGTATCCGGACGCGTCAAAAGCCGATTAGTGAAATCGAAACGTGCGTGCGCTCGTCAACGGTTTGCCTGCTGGCAAATCTTTCGATGCGCTTCAGATCCCGAATCGATTGGGACCAGAACAAATGGACCTGCGCACAGAGCGATATGCAGCCGAACCTGAACGCCACCTATCGTGAACCATGGAAGCTGGAAGTCTGACGGGAGTGGTCAAGTCATCGATGCATCCGCAAGCTGGCGGTGGAGGCGACCGACAACGGGCTGCTGGCGCGCCAGGCTGGAGACAGGAGATATAATCCCAGGAGAACAGGCGATCATGAAACTGAAGGCATTCGGAATCGCGGCGGCGCTAGCCGCTGCGGTATTCGGCGAACCCATGAGTTTCGCACAACCGGCAGCGGTTCCTGCGAAGCCCGCAAATTGCCCGGCGGACGGATTTAGCGGAGGCTTCACCCGCGGCTGTCCGCAAAAGCAGTTTACCAGCCCTGCCGACATCTCGGCCATGATGGCCGCGCTGCCGGATAAGCCCTATGCAACGCCTCAAAGCCTACGCCGTGTGCTGGTCCTCGGCCGAGCCGTCGGTTGGGTGCACACTTCAATCCCGCTGGCGGCGAAGATGGTTGAATACCTGGGAGACAAGACCGGCGCCTGGATGACTACCATCACGTACGACGCGGCCGCGATCACGCCTGAAAACCTGAAGCAATATGATGCAATCTTCCTTGCCAGCACCACCGGCGAATTTCTGGATGACCCGAACGACAAGGCTGCCACGGACCTTCGCAGGCGGGCGCTCCTTGACTTCGTCAAAGGCGGCAAGGGTCTGGCCGGCATCCACGCTGCTACCGATAGCTACCATACCAATGGCCCTGCGCTGGGCGGCACGTGGCCCGAGTTCAACGAAATGATCGGCGGCTTCTTCAAGTTCCACTGGACCTACCCGACCCTGATCCCTGTTAAGGTGGACGATCCAAACAGTCCCCTGACCGCCATGTTCCCGGCCCGTGGGTTCGAGATCGTTGACGAGACCTACACATTCGCGCAGGACTCATTCAGCCGCAAGCGGGTTCATGTTCTCACCAGCATCAACTACGACAGGATGAGCGCGGAAGACAAAGCCAAAGAGCCGGCATCCACCAAGCGCACCGACGGAGACTACGCGTTGAGCTACATTCAGCGCGTGGGCAATGGCCGCGTGTTCTACGAGGCGCACGGCCACGATGAGAAGGTGTACTTCTCGCGCCCCTTTGTCGCTCACATGCTTGCGGGAATCCAATACGCTCTGGGTGACCTGAAGGCCGACGATAGCCCGAGCGCAAAATAGCTCAGCCGTTGAGTACGCTTTGGGTGCTGCCAGCAGGGCACTTACACGTTCGCGCGGGACTCACATGGGAGAAACATCTGCCGGTACAAGACGGCAGCAAGTTGCAGTCCGCCGTCAACCTAACAGCCAATCAGTGGCACGTGGCCGCCAATGCCTACTTCAATCAGGATGGCCAAGGCGTGTTGCTTCGCCACGAGTCTCCGGGCGCCGAGCCTACGCCGCCCCTTTTTGGGCCTTGCGGTAAGCCGCCCAACGCTTCGTCGTGGCTTCCCTTATGGCCTTCAAACCCGCCGCCGATAGCTTCCGCTTCTTGGGCTTCGCCGGCGTGGCCGGTTCCGCCTGCTGCTTCTTCTGCGCCGCCCATCTCGCTTTCTGCGCGGCGGCGATCCTGGCCCGGCCCGCCTTGCTTATCGTGCGGCGCTTCGCCGGAGCCGCGTGATCCATTCCGGTCGCCGTGGCTTTCGGACCAGGTTGGCCGAGTTGCGCTTTGATATCGGCTATCTTCGCGGAGATCCTGCCCAGTTCGCTTTGATACCCGACGATGGCCATCTCCAGCAAGGTGTTGTCTACTTTTGGCATGTTGGTGTCCTCCCCAGAACACCGTATTGCGACCGTGTTTTAATCAGTCTGGCCGCGATTTGATTCTAGCATCAGCGACTTGTCACTCGATTAGTGTCGGCCATCCCGACAAACCTGCTATGCCTCAAGTGCCGGTCCTCGGTCCACTCCAGGAACTCGAACCGCGCTTTCAATTCCGGGCGGAGCCACCGGCACTGCTTCATCTTGTCCGCCGTGAGCCCTTCGCCCCATCGGCCCGGCCGCTTTTCCGGCAGGTTGCAGAAAGGGCATTCGCCTATTTCCAGCGGCTTCATCTTGCGCAGCAATTCCGCGCGCAATGCTGGTGTGAATCCGCTCCGCGTGCGCGCGATGTACACCAGCTTGCCGTCCACAACATGCCCGACGATCACCGCGTCAAAGGTGCTTCCGCCGACTGAATAGCCGCCGATGACGAATTCCTGGGAGCGGCTGACCCGCATCTTCATCCACGCGCCGGAACGCTGTCCAGGTTCGTATCGGCTGTTGGCGCGTTTGGCCACCAGCCCCTCAAGGCCCTGCGCCCGTATGGATTGAATCAGGTCCGGCAAGCTCGCATCCAGCACAGGCGAGCATCGCACCGGCTCGGATAGCTTCGGCAGGACGTGGTTCTCTAACAGTTCCCGCCGCTTGACCAACGGCTCCCCCGTCACGTCTTGGCCGGACAGCATGAGCAAGTCGAAGACATAGAAATGGACATCGGTGCTGCCGTCTTGCAGAAGACTGAATACTGGCTTCCCGGTTGCATCGAGCGCCACCACCTCTCCGTCGATCACGGTTTCATCCGGCAACTCCCTCAGCGCCGCCACAACGCCGGGATAGCGCTTGGTGAAGTCCTTGTCGTTGCGGG
>OCZU010001131.1_pt1 | contig 17861 bp, 19 predicted proteins | sample 1539001 | NCBI WGS metagenome assembly OCZU01 (sample SAMEA3539306, study PRJEB22396) | soil metagenome | biome: tundra; feature: field; material: soil | place: USA | collected 2010-05 | depth 0.15 m | reverse complement strand
ACGCGCGGTAAATATTGGCGGCCAGCCGCTTCACGTGCGCCGGCGGCAGATCCGCGTCCACCAGCATCTCCGCGCCACCGTAGATCGCCGCCAGGGGATTGCGCAGATCGTGCACGATCGATCCCGATAGCCGCCCGATGGTGGCAATCCGCTCCTGCCGGATCAGGTCCTGGCGTGCCTGCCGGATACTCGCGCACATGGTGTTGAACGTGCGCGCCAGCCGCCCCAACTCGTCTTCGCCGCGCACCGGCACTTCAATCGCGTAGTTCTGCCGCGCCACCTCCGCCGCCGCACGGTCCAACTGTTCCACCGGCTCCACAATCCGCCGCGCCAGCACGTAGGTGAGCACAAACCCCGCGGTCATGGCGCAGAGCCACAGCAGAAGGATATTGGTATAGAGGCTGGCGATCCGCCGCTGTGCTCCCTCGAACGACCGCAGCACGCAGATCTCGCCCACGGGGCGGCCCATGATGTCGGTCAGCGGCGTCTCAAGACGCGCGTATTCCACCACGCCATCGCTCACCTTCTGGCTGCCGCTCTTCCTGGCCAGATCCGCCACCACGGCCGCTGTAGCGCGCGGGTTCAAGGTGGAAGCGATCACCCCGGAGGGCGCCAGGAACAGAAACTCGCTGTTGGTGGCCTCCTTCAAGCGCAGCGCCGCAAGCGCGTCCACCCGTTCGCCCGCCACCAGCACATTGAGCAGATCCTGTCCGCCCCCCGACTGTACGTAAACCGGCGTCACCGAAAGGTGGTACAACTCCCCCGCATCCAAATAGAAGCCCGACGATTGCCGCGGGAATCGCTCCGCGGCGGACTGCACCAGGTCCAGATCCTTGCGCAGCGATGGCGCCGTCACCCCGCCCAGCGACGCAATCACCATGCCCCGAGGGTCGGTCACCAGGAACAGTCCCGTGGACGTCGAAATCCGCGACCACAATTCGCTGGCGCTATCGCGGATGGTGGCCTGGTCCCGCGTGCCGAACGCCGCCCGCACGTCCGACATGCTGGCCAGCAGCCGGCTCACGGAGTTCAACAGTTCGCTGCGCGTTTCCCATAGCGACGCGTAGGCATGAAAGCTGCCTTGCACCTCCGCCTCCAGGCTGTCCGACATGCTCTTGGTGACATTGCGCAGCACAATCTCCCCCGCGATAGCGAACAACACGGTGATCGCCACCGACGTGGAGAGCATGATTTTGGTTAACAGCGAGAGGCGCGAGAATCGCTGTCTCATTGCCTGGGCGCCCCCGGATAGGTGCCGTCGTTGGCCAGCGGCGGATAGTCGTTGCCGTACTTGTTGAGATGCGGCGCGGGGATGAAGCCCGTCTCCGTAATCGAGATCAGGGGCAGCGCCAGGCCGCTCTCCCCCACCGTGATGCGGCGCTCCAGAAACTTCAGGTTCTCCGGCATCGCGCGTTCGTGAAAAATACGCAACTGGTATTCCCCCGGCGGCACCCCGCCGATTACATACTTCCCGCTGGCCTGCGTCACCGCGTACCATGGCGTGTTCAACACCGCGATAATCGCGCTCATCGTGGCGTGAATGTTGCAGAAGACGCGCACGATGCCGGCGTGCCGGAACGTCACGGCCTTCGACGTCCGTGGCGCGTACAGGCCCACGTCAAACGGCTGGCCGCTGAAATTCGAAAAGGCGTTATGGAAAATCAGGTCGAGATTCGGCAGGTCCACCGTGCTGCCCAGCGAGATCGCCACCACGTGCGGCTGGAACAGCTTGTCCTTTTGCTGCATCTCCACGCGCTTGGGCGGCAACGCGGGCACGGCGCGGTCCACCGGCTCCAGCCACAGCACCACGCCGGCGTAGTCTTTGTGCTTGCGCACCGCCAGATTTCTGGAATTGGTCAGTTCCACCTCGCCCGCCACCTGTGCGCCGAGCGCCATTCCCAGGACCACGCTAGAAGAGATAAGCCAACGCCAGATCATAGTGATTATTGATTCGCACTCCCTGCCCGATATACATGGTCCGCACTTGCGAAGCTTCGAAGCCCAGCAACACATTCGGCGCCAGGCGGAAGTAGGCGTTGCCGCCGAACAGCAGGTTCTTGCCGATCGAGCCTACCCCCAGATCGTGGTTGGCATCGTCCACCTGCCCGGTGAAGAAGTGGAAATCGAGGCGCGGCAGCGCGTGCAGCGTCAGTTGCCCCCATCCGCCCCGACTCCCCACCGCGTACCCGTCGCCATGGTAGACCGCGAACCCCTGGCGCGTCCCGCTGCCCAGGTGAGCCACGTTTTGCCCGGAATAGAACACTCCGCTGAACTCTACCCGTTTCCACGGATTGAAAAACCAGTCCATGGAGAAGAGATTGGAGGGAATGGATTGGCCGCCCGCATGCGTCGTGCTGGTATGGAATCCCGCCGCAATTTCCATCCGCCGCTCGTCGTCCAGCTTGTGGTAGAAGTTGAACCTGCCTTCCGCCCCGGGACGCGCCGCTTCCGGTACTACAGTCCCCACGTACGGGCCGATCTCGCGCGTCTGCACGGCGCCCACCTGCGCCAGCACCCCGTTGGAAGAGCCCAGGTGGACCTCCTGTTCGAAGCGCACCTGCGGCAGCCACAACCACAGATTCCCCGCGCCGGTGAGCGGGGAAATCCCCACCTGCGCCAGCGAACTCGGCTCGCGGGGGTTGAAAATGGGCTTCTCCAAGCCGGCTACCACCCGGCGGTCCTGCCACGCGATTGCGATCGAGGCGGTGCGAATGCGCATCGCCTGGGCTGTCCCCCCGGAAAAAAAGTCCATGTAGACCGACCCGCTTACCTTGCCGCCCCAGATGGCTTGCGGCCCGTCGAATTCCAGGCCCAGGACGGTCTGGCGCACGGTCGCTCCCGCGTGCCCCGGACCGGTCGCCGCCGCAATCACCGGATAGTCCACCCCGCCGCTCTGCTTGGAGTTCATGAACGCGTTGAACAGCGCCATCCCCGTCAACCGGATCGGAAACTTTTGCGACGCCTCCACTTTGGTCTGCGCCTGATCTTCGATGCGCTGCTCCTGGATGTCGACCCGCTCCTCCACCGTGGGCGGAGGCGGCGCAGCCGTTCCCAACTGCGCCTGCAACGCGCGCACCTGCTCGGAGAGCGCGCGATTTTCCTGCTCCAACCGGTCCAGCCGCTCTAGGATTTTGGACAGGTCCGGCGCCGTCTGCGCGTACAAGGTAACCGGCGCCAGGCACAGCGCCATGCAAGCTAAACTAGTGCGTGCTGCCATCGAGAAGTTGCTCCACCTTCCGGCGCACCATCGCCGGCGAATACGGTTTCGGGAAATATGCCTCCACTCCCAACGCCGCAATCCGCTGCGGAGTTGCCGGGTCGGTGTCGGCGCTCACTACGATGATCGGCATGCCCGAGAGTCTTTGGTCCGCCCGCACGCGGCGGATCAACTCATACCCGTCCATCCGCGGCATGTTCAGGTCGGTCACCATCACCCGCACGGACCCCGACCCTCCCACCAGTATGCGCAGGGCTTCCGCCGCCGAAGGAGCCGTCAGCACGCGCACGCCCGGGATCCCCAGGAACGCGATCTCCAGCAACGCCGCGCTGTTTTCGGAGTCCTCCACGATCAGGACCGCAGACATTCTGCTATTGTCGCCCATCCCGGACCGTTCGGGCTGTAAATTCCCGCCTCTCATCGCCCCTCAGGGCACGAAGCGATACCCAATCCCATGCACGGTGAGAAAATGACGCGGCGCGTTGCTATCCGGCTCCAGTTTCTGCCGCAACTTCACCACGTGCGCGTCCACCGTCCGCGTATTGGGGAAGAACTCATAGCCCCAAACCGAATTCAGAATCATGTCGCGCGTCAGCGCACGGTCGGGATTGTGCAGGAAATAGGTCAGCAGATTGTATTCCGCCGGGGTTAGCTTGAGATCTTCGCCCTTGCGCTGCACGACGCGGCGTTCGAAATCGACCTCGACGTCGGAGAAGTGCACCACCTTGCGCGCGTCGCTGCTGGCTCGCCGCAGCACGGCGCGGATGCGCGCCATCAGCTCGCGCGTGCCGAACGGCTTCACCACGTAATCGTCCGCGCCGATTTCGAGCAGCAGCACCTTATCGATTTCGTCGCCCACGGCGCTCAGCACGATAATCGGCGTGGACAGGTGCGCTGCCCGCAATTGCTTGCAGATCTCCGTGCCGCTCATCTGCGGGAGGCGCAAATCCACCAGCACCAGGTCGGGCTTCAAAGAGAGCGCCATCTCGAAGCCTTGGCGTCCGTCGCCGGCCTGCGCCGCACGAAAGCCTTCCTGTTCCAGCATCACCACGATGGTGTCGCGCAGGCTTTCGTCGTCGTCGATTACGAGAATCGTCTGCATGGTGGGTCCACCTGATTGTATCCGATCGCACGCTGCCGCCCTCGCGCGCCGCGCCTATTTCACTTTGTGGCTTTCCTCGCGGATGGTTACGCCCACGGCGGCGCCCAACACTTCGGCGCCGGGGAGCACCCGTCCAGTCACCGTCACCCGCGACCCACGGGAGGGCACGCCGCTCACCGAGAGCACGATGATCTTCCCGGTGGCGTCCTCGATCTGGTATCCGCCCTTGCCCATCAGTCCCACGGACGTGGTCACCGTCCCGGCGACCCGCACCCTCTGGTTGCGAAACCGCGAGGGATCGGCATTGATGCGTCCGATTGGTAACATCGGCGCGCACCCCGCCAGCACCACCGCGGCCACCGTCACACTGGTCAGTTTCAGCTTCATGGATGCCTCTACCTTTGCCAGACGCGCGGCGGGTTCCCTCCGGTTTCACCCTACAATATGAACATGCCGTTTCTCAAAGTGGGCACGCTGGCGCAACTGCCCCCGGATTCCGTGATGGAAGTGATGGTGGGCCATGAGCCCTATGCCGTGTGCCATGCCGGCGGGGCCATCCGCGCTCTCAGCGGCGTCTGCATCCATCGCGGCGGCCCGCTCGGTCAGGGGCAGATCCACGATGGCCGCGTGGTCTGCCCCTACCACCTCTGGGAATTCGATTGCGCCACCGGCGAGTACGATTACGACCCCTCCAAATCGGTGCCGGTTTTTGAGGTCAAAGTGGAAGACGGCGACATCTACATCCAGGTTCCCTAAGTGCCCGAGCTCCCCGAAGTCGAAACCGTAGTCCGCTCGATCGCCCCGCTGACCGGCGAGCGCATCCTCAATGCCGAATTTCGCAATCTCCGCATCCTGCGCGGCGGCGATCCCGACGCGCTGGCCGGCCGCCTGCGGGACCGGCGTCTCCTCGCCGTCCAGCGCTACGGCAAGTTCATCGTGGCATCCATGGAGGGCGGCGGCTATCTCACCGTCCACCTCGGCATGACCGGACGCCTGCTGCTCGGCGCGGTCCCCGGCAAGCACACCCACGCCATCTTCACCTTCCCCCGCGCCATCCTGCTGTTCGACGACAGCCGCCAGTTCGGCTCGATCGAGTTCAGCGAAGATTTTCCCCGGCGCGTCGCCCGCCTGGGACCCGAACCGCTGGAAATCCCTTTCGACGAATTCGCCGCCGCCCTGCAACGCCACAAGACCCGCATCAAGTCGCTGCTCCTCAACCAGACCTTCGTCCGCGGAGTCGGCAATATCTACGCCGATGAAGCCCTCTTCCGCGCCGGCATTCATCCCCAGGCGCTCACCCATCGCATCCGCCGGGACCGCGCTCGCAAACTCTACGACGCCATCGTCGCCGTGCTCACTGAAGCCATCGCCGCCGGTGGTTCCTCCATCTCCGATTACGTCGACGCCGAAGGCCGCCCGGGTTTCTTCCAGATCAGCCACCGCGTCTATCAGCGCACCGGCGAGCCCTGTACCGCCTGCCAGACCCCCATCCGCCGCGTCGTCGTCACCCAGCGCAGCTCCCACTTCTGCCCCCGCTGCCAGCGCCGCTAGAACCGTCAACTAATTGAAACCCCGGCGTCAGACGACGCATCCTTAAGTTTGCGGGCGCACTTGTGCTCATAGGAGATTTTCAATCGTGATTCGTATCTTCCGGTACCTTCCCCTGCTATTCTGCATTTCCTTCGCCTACGCGCAAAGCGCCGTGGATGTCAACCTGGGCTTCGGCACCGTCCACGATGGTGCGGCCAGCGGTGGCATCGATTCCGTCACCGGCAATACCTGCGCCACCGGCGTCACTTGCGTGGCGACGCCCGCCCTGAGCGGGTTTTTCATGGGCTTCGGCGGCGACGTCATGCTTTCCAAGCGCTTTGGCTTTGGCGGCGAAGCCGTGCTTCAGCCGGTCAAACAGGATTATTCCGTCCTCCAAGCCAGGCAGATATTCTATGACTTCAATGGCATTTTCGCGCCGGTGAATCAGAAAAAGGTCGTCCTGCGATTAGAGGGTGGCGTTGGCGCCGCGACAACCCGATATTACGTCACCCAAAGTTCATGCGTGGGTACCGCAGTCTGTCAGAGCCAGACGCAGACGTTCGGGAGTTCCAGCCACTTCCAGGTACATGCGGGAGTGGGCGTTCAGCTCTTTGTGACCGAACACATCTTCATCCGTCCCCAGTTCGACCTGCACTACGTTCCCAACTTCACCACGCAATACGGCAGCAATATAGCACCGTCCGGCATGATCTGGATCGGCTACAGCCTCGGCGACCGGTAAACTACTCGATCCACGGGAATGCGGTAATGCGCAACTTTGCCGCGCCATAGGGCACCAGCGTCACCGTCTCTTCAGCGCGTTTGGTGGTGACCGGACTCACCGGCAGTATGCCCGGCGAATCGTCCACCAGCGTCCACTGAGGCAGGCGCCTCGCCTTGGCGGCGATCTCCACTGGGGCCGCATCCGCCGTATAAGGCTGCCGCGCCATCGGCTTCTCCGTTGCTTGAAACGCGCCTTTCAGCAGTGCGTAGTTCCACGGCGTCGTGGGGTAGACTTCCCAATCCGCCGCCGGACCGGTCTGTTTGATCTTGTGCCAGCTTTCGCCGATCTTCAGGGAGTACACCAGCGGGCCACGCTCCACGGCTATTGAGTTGTTGAACCACGTCGAGGTCCGCACCTCCATGGGAAAACGCAGTTCCACGCGGTCCCCATCCTTCCATTCACGCTCGATGCGCAGGAACTCGCCCGCCTTGACGCCGGCCACCGGCGCCCCGTTCACCGTAACGCTCGCCGCGCCGGCCCACCCCGGAATGCGCAGTGCGAGTGGGAAGCGCACCGTCCCATGCAGTTTCACCGCCAGCGATACGGCCTCGCGAAACGGATAGCCGGTCTGTTCCTCAATCGCCGCCACGCTGCCCCCGCGCACCGTGGCAGTGACTTCGCTGGGACCGTACGCCACCGCGGCGAGCCCGCCATCCACCGTCGCCATCCACAGGCTCGCCGCCAACTTCGGCCAACCCTGATGCATGTTCGCCGTGCAGCAGCCGTAATTCGGCTCCAGTCCGAAAATGTTACTCTCCGGACCGTTGGTGGCCCAGCGCCGGTTGGAGATCGAGCACATCACCTGGTTGGCCTGCTGATCGTATTGATGCGCCCAGAGGTCCGCGCTGAGCGTCGCGGGAAGCGCGTTATAGGCGATCTTCTCCAGACGGTCGCCGAATGCGGCGTCGCCCAGGATCGCCATGTCGGTCTCCAGCGAGAACATGGCTTCCACCACGGCGCACAACTCCGTGCCCTGGGAGGGGTCGCGTCCGGCGTAGTGCTCGTCCGCGCTGAAGATTCCCGAAGGTTGGCCGTGATAGCGATCCAAGGCGTCGAACATCTGGTACAGGCTGGCGCGGTCGCCCTTCTCGCCGGTGATGAGCCACCACACCGCCGCCGCCTTCATCGCCATCGCGTTGTTCACGCCGTGCGTCGAAAGATTGGATGCGGCGCGCGTCACCCTCTCCCTGGTTTTGAAATCGGCGAACTGCGCCTCCCAATCGTGCCCCTGGGCGTGCAGTTTGCGCGCCAGGTCGAGCAGCGCGCGGTCTCCGTTGCGGTTGTAGAGCCAGAGCACGCTGAGCACTTCATCGTGCCAGCGGAAGATGGCCCACTCCTTGAGCGGGCGCTCGTCCATGTGCCGGGCCTGATAGGCGAAGTATTTTTCCATCAGCGGGATCACGCGGGCGTCGCCCGACGCTTCCTGGTATTGCATCAGCGCCTTCAGCATCACGTAGTTCGGCCACCAGTCCAGGTTTTTCACGGGACCGATGGCGCCATCGGGCTGCTGGTGAAGGAGCACCCAATCCATCCACTTCTTCACCTTGGCGAGTAACGCCGCGTCCTTCGTAAGATACGCGAGCGGCACCAGGCCATCCAGGAAATACGGCCCGCGTTCCCACCCTTCGCCGGAACCGCCCAGCCAGGCGCTCTGCGGGCCAAGGTCCGCCCAGAACTCGTCGAGATGCCCGCTCAGCCCTTGCGCCTGCAGCCGCAACTGCTCCAGCAGCCACCCCTTGGGCATCACAGAGCCCAGCGGCAGGGGGTTGAACGCGTTGGGCTGCAGCGGGCCGCGGTTGGCGACCGGCGCGTTGGCGGCGCGCGTGCCGGATGTGGTCAGGCAAGCAAGCGTGAATACCAGCAAGAGCTTTCGCATGGTCATTGACTCCAGTGTGCCGGTCTCACGACTCCAGCGCAAGCCGAAGCGGGCCGTGGAACGGGCGCGGACGACCCGGAGCGTACCCCGTCCGGGATAACGGCTCTATCGGGTCCGTTATGGTTACAATCGCTGAAGATCCCGGTGCCGGGAAAAGGAAAAGACTGAATTATGCGTATTATCCCTGCCGTTTTCTTACTCTCGGCGTACCTCCAGGCGCAGACGGGATCCGCTCCGGTAAGGCCGCCAGTTCTGTTGCCACAAATCATAGAGAACCGCGGCGTGAAGCAAATGCTCGTGGACGGCAAGCCGTTTATCATGCTCGCCGGGGAATTGCACAACTCGAGCGCCTCCGGGCTGGAGTACATGAAGACGGTTTGGGAGAAACTCGAAGCGCTGCACGTGAACACAGTGGTCGGCACCGTGAACTGGGAACTGGTGGAGCCACAGGAAGGCAAGTTCGACTTCAGCTTGCTGGATGCGCAGATCCAGGACGCCCGCAAGAGAGACATACGCCTGGTTCTCATCTGGTTCGCGACATGGAAAAACGGCGACTCCGATTACGCGCCGTACTGGGTCAAAGCCGATCCCAAGCGGTTTCCCGTCATGCAGAAAAAGCGTGGTTTCGGGGACAGAGCCGGCATCGGGTCCATCACACCGCTGAGCGAGGCGGCGATGGCTGCCGACGCCAAAGCCTTTCGTGCGCTCATGCGCCACATCAGAGAAGCGGATCCGCAGCACACCGTCATCATGATGCAGGTGGAAAACGAGTCCGGCTTGCTGGGCGATAGCAGGGACCGCTCGCCGCTGGCGGAGAGTGCTTGGGGGAAAGCGGTTCCTGCCGAGTTGATGAACTATCTGGTCCGCAACAAGAGCACGCTCCTCCCTGAAATGCAGGAGGTATGGGGGCGAAACGGTTACAAGACCTCCGGGACATGGGCGGAAATCTTTGGCACGGATGAATGGGCCGATGAAGTCTTCATGGCGTGGTACATGGGCCGATACCACGGTAAAGTGGCCGAAGCCGGAAAGGCCGAACTAAACATTCCGATGTACGCGAACGCCTGGTTGGGACCCCAACCCAACCAGAAGGTTCCAGGGGACTGGCCCAGCGGCGGCCCGGTGGCTCGCGTTCACGATATTTGGCGTGCGGCGGCGCCCTCACTCGACCTGCTCGCGCCGGACATTTATGTCCAGGATTTCAAGGGGACCTGCGCCCTGTACACCCGTTCGGGGAATCCGCTCTTTATCCCCGAAGCCAGGGACATGGCAGGCAACCTTTTCTATGCATTCGGGCGGCATTCGGCGATGGGTTGGTCTCCATTCGGGATTGAGGATCTGAGTGTGGATGGTCAAGTCGCGCAATCCTACAAATTGCTGAGGGAAATGTTACCCCAACTGGCCGACTGGCAGGCAGCCGGCAAGGTCACAGGCGTAGCGGTGGATGGCGATCAGCCCGAGACGGTGGAACTGGGCGGGTATAAGATCACCGCAGCGCCGATCGCGCGGAAGCGTGGCGGGCCGGGCGGCCCGGGTCCCCAGGCTGCGCCGGCAGACGCCGCCGCCCAGTTGCCCGCGCTGCTGGCCGGCGGAGTATCCCCGGGAGCAAGGGCAATGCCGGCCGATATGCGGCCCTTCGCATTGATCGTCAATACGGCACAAGACGAGTTCCTGTTTATTGGATCCAATCTGGCGCCCAGCTTCGCGGTGGATGCGGCAGGGACAAAGGTGGTGGTCGCCTCGAAAGACGAGGGCCGATACGAGAAGGGCAAATGGATACCCGACCGGCGCCTCAACGGAGACGAGATGGGACGTGGGCTTCCCAACGGAACCATTGGAATGCTGAAGGTCAAAGTAGTGCGCGTCCAGAACTAGCTTTTGCTGAAGTCGCTTTGGAACGCTGGGAAGCTTATATCGGTTTGCGGGGGAGCGGCTTAGTACGTTACGGCCATATCCGAGTGATACAAATCCTCTCCACCTTTGGAGGACTTGCGGCCCGGCCCCGTTCGCGGCAAGATGCGAAGTGCCTCGCCATGAGGGGCGGGAGGTTTGCTTTATGAGCTGCACGGAGAGAGACCACATCATCCTGGCATTCGCGCTGGCCGCGAACGAAGGAAACATCGCGGCGGAAGACTTCGAACTGGCCGCCGGCGAGAGAGAACGCCAGGACGCGAAGCAGTCCGTGGATGCGGCCCGCAACTGTTGTTATGATCTTCGGGCCAGGTTTCTGACCCACTGCGAGCATCACGGCTGCTGACCCTCCCGGGATCCCTGCCTGCGTGGCGCTCAGGTGACGCGATAGCGTCGTCCCGCCCGCGGTCTTCGGCCGCGCCCGCCGTTTCTTGGGCCGATCATGCCTCGCCGGCGCAGCACGGAGGGAGCGATCGCCAGAAGTCCGATGAGGCATAGCGCGAGTTGTTCCTGGGGCGGCCCCCCCTCCAGCGTATTCCAGCCGATCACATCGCCCGATGCCGTTTCGCTTTGGCTGATTCTCAGCCATCGACCGGCCTCGGTGGTCAGATTCGCGATCGCCGTCCCTGGGGCGTCCTTCCGTTGACTCGCCGGAGGCGCGCCGCCGAACTCCGCTCCGCCGGCGGAGTGGGCAATGCAGATTGCGCGTTTCTCCGCCGCAAGGAACGTGATCCGGCTATCGGAGTTGAAGTCCATTGCCATAGTGGAACTGGTGGAGCCGCTGTCGTCGGCATCGAGGTCCCAGACATAGTCGCCGGGTAAGTCGCTCCCCGCGCCGGCCCGGTATAGATACTGAACTGGAACCCCAGTCCTTGAGTAGGGGGCGATATCCTGACAGAACCCGTTTGACAAGAGGGCGGCAGCGGTTTCCAACGCGGCGGGAACCGGGGGGCCGCGATGTTCCGTGCAGGGGGCCGGATCAAATCTAAGTCGGCTGGCCCAAGGAACCATGGGCACAGACACACATAGGAATACACTTACCACCAAAGGAGGAGGCATTAATTGTAGTTCTGCGTATGTTGTGTGGGGTTGCGGAAATGTTCTCGACTAATAACGAAAGATAGTAGCGACCTAACCCCGAGGCTGGCAGTGGCCTATCTGCAAAAGGGGGGAACAGCTCTTTTACGCGGGGGTAGCGGCCCGGTTACCCGGGGGGGAGCGGCTCGCCAAGAACTCCAGTGCGAGGCGACGGCGCCGGGTGGTCCGGCGCCCTAGAAGCCCTCTTTCTTGTCCACCACATTGAGCAACGCCATCCCGGCTCCAAACCGCCGGATGTTCTCTTTGACTATGAAGGTCAGCCGCGCCTCCAGATTGTCCGAGCCGCCCGACACATGGGGCGTAATGATCACGTTCGGGAACTTCCAGAGAGGATTGCCCTTCGGCAACGGTTCCGGGTCGGTGACGTCCAGCCCCACTCCCGCCAACCGCCGGCTATCGAGCGCTTTCACCAGGGCCTTTTGGTCATAGATCTTGCCTCTGGACATGGCAATGAAATACGACCCCTGCTTCATCAGTTCAAACTCGCGGGCGCCCATCATGCCTTCGCTCCTGGCGGTGTGCGGCACGGAGACGAAGACGACATCCGCCTCGGGCAGCACCGAATCCAGCATGTCCGGCGGCACCATGCGCTGGACAATGTTGCTGGTGGGCAGGTCGCGTATGTCCACGCCGATTACCTTCATGCCGAATCCATGCGCGCGCTGGGCGATCTGGCTGCCGATTCCGCCCACCCCGATGATGACCGCGGTCTTGCCGTTCAGCTCAAACATCCCGTCCCGGTTGGTGGGCCATTCTTCGAGATGCTGGAGCGGAATACTCACATTCAACTTGCGGGTCAACGCTAGCAGGAATGCGAACGCGTGATCGGCAATCTGCGGGCCGTAAACATTCTTGGCATTGGTTACCACCACGTTGCTGTCCACCAATGCCGGAAAGAGTCCGACCTGCGTTCCGTGGGCCTCCACGCCGGCACTGGAAATGTGAAGCCATTTCAGTTGCCTGGCCCGCTTGAACAACTCGGGCGTCAACGTGACGCCGACCAACGCGTCGGCATCCTCGATCTCCTTCGCGAGATCCGCGCCTCGCGCCGGAACGATTCTCACGTTTGGAGCCGAGACAGCCAACTCCTTCACCATGTCGGGGGGCAGGTTGGCGATGACTTTCTTGGTCTGTGCGGGCAATACGCAGCAGAAGACCAGCAGCGAGAGTATCTGGCGTCGCATTGGGTAGTTCCTCCGGATTGGGATTCCCCTATTGTAGTCAAACGCGTGACAATGGGGCGGTATGCCCATTGACGATCCGACCAAGCTGCGCAGCTACTCCTGGTTCAACGGCCGGGAGTATTACAACTTCTCCCGGCGCGCCAACGTCCGCGCCCTCGGTCTCTCGCGGGAGGCGTTTCACGGCAAGCCGGTCATCGGCATCTGCAATTCCTTCAGCGAGCTGAACAACTGCAACGCGCACCTGCGGCAGGTGGCGGATGCCGTCAAGCGCGGCGTCTGGGCCGCCGGGGGCTTACCGCTGGAGTTTCCGGTGATCTCGCTTGGCGAGCAGTTCATGAAACCGACCACGATGCTGTTCCGCAACCTGATGGCGATGGATGTGGAAGAGTCCATCCGCGCCAATCCCGTCGATGGCGTGGTGCTGCTCTCGGGCTGCGACAAGACGACTCCCGCGATGCTGATGGGGGCCGCCTCCGCCGACGTCCCGGCCATGATCGTCACCGGAGGCCCCACGCTCTCCGGAAACTATCAGGGCACGCCAATCGGTCAGGGCACCGATGGCCGCAAGATCTTCGATCGCTATCGCATGAATCAGATTTCAGCGGAGGAACTGCAGGAAATCGAAGGCTGCATGGTGCGCAGCGCCGGCCACTGTACGGTAATGGGCACGGCATCGACCATGGCCATCGTCGCCGAAGCGCTCGGCATGTCGCTGCCCGGTTCGGCCGCCATACCGGCCCCCGACTCCCGCCGTCTGGCCGTGGCCGAACTGAGCGGCCGGCGCATGGTGGAGATGGTGCGCGAAGATTTGAGGCCCTCCACTGTATTGACGCGCGAAGCGTTTGAGAACGCCATCACGGTGGATATGGCCGTCGGCGGTTCCACCAACGCGGTGGTCCATCTGCTGGCGATTGCGGGCCGCACCCCGCACCAGCTCGTGCTGGACGATTTCGACACGATCTCGCGCCGGACTCCGTTCCTGGTCAACGTCCGCCCCAGCGGCCAGCACCTGATGGAGGACTTCTTCTTCGCCGGCGGCGTGCCGGCGGTGATGCGCGAACTTCTGCCGCTGCTGCACGGCGGTTGCCTGACGGTGAACGGCCACTCGGTGGAAGGCAATGTAGCGCAAGCGCCCTGTTACAACCGCGACGTGATTCGCGCTTTCGACCAGCCGCTGTTTGGCGAAGGCGGCACCGTGGTGTTGCGCGGCAACCTGTGCCCCGACGGCGCTGTCCTGAAACAGACCGCGGCGTCGCCTCACCTCTGCGAACACACCGGTCCCGCGTACGTGTTCGAGAGTTACCAGCAAATGCACGACACCATCGACAGCATGGACCTGCCGGTTGATCAGGATACCGTTCTGGTGATGAAGGGTTGCGGGCCGAAAGGCGCTCCGGGCTTTCCCGAGTGGGGCCACATCCCGATGCCCAAGGTGCTCCTGCAACGCGGAGTCGACGATTGCGTCCGCATCTCCGACGCTCGCATGAGCGGGACGAGCTTCGGAACGGTGGTGCTGCACGTCTCACCCGAATCGAACATCGGCGGGCCGCTCGCCGTGGTGGAGACCGGCGACCGGATCACGCTGAGTGTCGCCGGCCGCGCGCTACACTTGCACATCACGGAAGAAGAGATGCGCCGCCGCGCCGGACTCGTTAAGCCCGCCGCGCCCCACTACACGCGCGGCTACGGCAAGCTCTTCCTGGATCATGTCACGCAGGCGCACCTCGGCTGCGACTTCGATTTCCTGCGGAGCGAATGAACCCTACATCAAGAACCCGGTGATGGCAATTCCTATGCCGGCCACCCCGGCGATGCCGCCCAACACCGGGAACATGCCTTTGCGCGAGATGAAGTAGAGCGAGCTGAGCACCAGTCCGATCTCCAGCAGTCCCTCGCCCAGGTCGTAGCGCAAGGCGCGGTGTTCGTCGGCTTCGGCAGCCTCGTCGGCGCTCTTGGCCTGTTCCTGGATCTTCTCGCTTTGCTCCTCGTACTTCTTTTTCTGGCCTTCGTATTGGGCCAGCATCTTCTCGGCGCCCTCGCCCTTCGCCCCCAACAGGTGGACCATGTTTTCGCCCATCTCCGTGCCGTGCAGTTTGACCCGGGTGGCCTGGTAGTACGCCCATTGGTCGTTGGAGCCGGATTTGTGGATGATCGCCGCCGTGTGCGTGCGGTGGCTGGCGATGCTCACCACCGCCAGCAATACCGCAAGGACGGATGCCATTACTCCGACCTTTTGACCCAGGGGGTCGGAGCTGTGTTCGTCTTCGTGATGGATTTCGAGTTCGGCCATAGTGGATTTCCGTATTATAGAGGTTCACGTGGCCACTGACGAGGAGTATATGCGGGAAGCGCTCGCGCTGGCGGGCCAAAGCGCCGGCGAAGGCGAGGTGCCGGTAGGCGCCGTGGTCGTCATTGGCGGCGAAATCGCCGGGCGCGGTTCCAATTCTCCCATTGCGCATACGGACCCCACGGCGCATGCCGAGATTCTGGCCATCCGGCAGGCGGCGGCGCGGCTGGGAAACTACCGCCTCACCGGCGCCACCCTGTATTGCACGCTGGAACCCTGCGTGATGTGCGCCGGAGCGCTGGTTGCGGCGCGCGTCCAACGCCTCGTCTTCGGCGCCCGCGACCTGCGTTTCGGAGGCGTGCGCAGTAAGTTCCAGGTGGCGGATTCGCCCCTCCTCAATCACCGCGTCGAGGTGGTCGAGGGTGTCCTGGCGGTGGAATGCGTCGAACGGTTGCGCGCGTTCTTCGGGTCTCTCCGGTGACTTCCCGCCAGAGGCGCAATGCCGCCCCGCCAGGGGACTCAGCGGCGCAGATAGGCGTCGTCGCCCGCAATCCAGTCTTCGCGCCGCGGGGTGAAAACGTCGGTGACCACGGTATCTTCCAGCGCCACCACGCCGTGCGGCACGTTGGGAGGAATCACCAGGCTTTCGCCGGCGCCCACCACCTGATCGACGCCGCCGACATGGAACAGGAGCGCGCCGCGTTCCACGTTGGCAATCTGCTCGTTGACGTGGCTGTGCTCCGGCACTACGGCGTCCTTGCGGATGTTGAGCCGCGCAATCGTCATCTGTCCGCTATGGATCACCTTGCGGACCACCATGGCGTTCATCTGCTCCGCCGGCAGTTGCTCCCAATTGTAAAGTTCCATGCAGGGTATTCTACCAGCGTCGAGGCCCTCGCGGCGCCACAGGACGAGGACTGGCGGGGCTGGCGGGCGCGAAAGCCGTTGCGTTATGATAAGAGCCTATGAAGGGCGTCGTGCTGGCTGGGGGAACGGGAAGCCGCTTGTTCCCGCTCACCAAGATCACCAATAAACACTTGCTGCCGATCTACGACCGGCCGATGATTTACTATCCGATCCAGGCTCTTGTCGATGCCGGGATTCAGGAGATTCTGGTGGTCACCGGCGGCCGGAATTCAGGCGATTTTCTCCGCCTGCTGTCCAACGGCAAACAGTTCGGCCTGAAGCACATCAACTACACGTACCAGGAAGGCGAAGGCGGTATTGCCGACGCCCTGGCGCTGGCCGAACACTTCGCCGACGGGCAGAAGATCTGCGTGGTGCTGGGCGACAACATCATCGAGGGCAGCATCCTGGAGGCGGCCGACCGTTTCCGCGCGCAGTCCGAAGGCGCCCACATCCTGCTCAAGGAAGTGCCTGACGCGGAGCGCTTCGGCGTGGCCGAAATCTCCGGCGACCGGATTGCCGGCATCGAGGAAAAGCCGCTGAGGCCTAAATCGAACCTCGCCGTCACCGGCTTCTACATGTACGATGCCAGCGTATTCGACAAGATCAAGACGCTGGTGCCTTCCGGCCGCGGCGAGCTGGAAATCACCGACGTCAACAACGCTTACATTCGCGAAGGCACCATGACGTTCTCCTACCTGGAGGGCTGGTGGACCGATGCCGGCACGTTCGACTCCCTCCTGCGCGCGGCGAACCTGGTGGCGCAGTCGGCCCCCTCCAAAGACGCTATCGCTCCCGAACTGGCGGCACGCATCTGATGTCGCAACCAATGGCGCCGCAGCCAGCGTCCACCACCGGGGGGCGGCGGCTGGTTTCGTCCGGCGACCTGGACCTGGCGATCGTCGAGTGCCCCAAGGGAATCGGCTCGGTGATCGGCTCGCCGCAATCTCCGGACCTGATCGCCGGTGTGCGGGTGCAGCCCTTCCCCATTTATCCGGACGACCGCGGCTACTTTCTGGAGGTGCAGCGCATCGGCAGCGGCCTCGCCGCCGGGTTTCCGCCGGAAAGCACGCAGATCTCGGCGGCCGTAAGCTATCCCGGAACCGTCAAGGCGTTCCACTATCACCTCTTTCAGCACGATTGCTGGACTCCGGTGAAAGGCCTGTTGCAGGTGGTGCTGGCGGACCTGCGCCTCGGGTCGCCGACGCACGGCGCGCGCAATACGATGTACGTCGGCGGGTTGCGCCCCTGGCAGATACTGATCCCCCCCGGCGTGGCCCACGGGTACAAGATCGTGGGCCGCGAAGAGGCCCTGCTGGTCTATCTCACCGACCGCTTCTACAATCCCAAGGACGAAGGCCGCATCCCCCACAACGACCCCGGGATCAACTACGATTGGGAGACGCAGCACAAGTAGTTCCGCGTCTGCGAAGGGACCGACTGTCCATGAAAATTCTGGTGACCGGCGGAGCGGGTTTCATCGGCTCGGCCTTTGTCCGCATGGCGATCTCCGAGACCGATCTGAGCGTCGTCAATCTCGATAAGCTGACCTACGCGGGCAATCTGGAGAACCTGGCGGAGATCGATGGCAACGCGCGCTACCGCTTCGTACAAGGCGATATCTGCGACCCGGAACTGGTCAACGCGCTGCTGGGAGAAGAGCGCCCGGACGCCATCGTGCATTTCGCGGCGGAGTCGCATGTCGACCGCAGCATCCTCTCGCCGGAACCGGTGGTGCGCACCAATTACAACGGCACTTTCACCCTGCTGGAAGCGGCCAGGCTGCACCGCCTCGCGCGCTTCGTGCACGTCTCCACCGATGAAGTCTACGGCAGCCTGCCAGCGCCCGCCGAAGCCGACGAGCGGTATCCGCTGAATCCCAGCAGCCCCTATTCGGCATCCAAGGCCGCCAGCGACCTGCTGGCGCGGTCGTACTTCGTCACCTTCAAGCTGCCGGTGGTGATCA
>OCZU010001130.1_pt1 | contig 17871 bp, 15 predicted proteins | sample 1539001 | NCBI WGS metagenome assembly OCZU01 (sample SAMEA3539306, study PRJEB22396) | soil metagenome | biome: tundra; feature: field; material: soil | place: USA | collected 2010-05 | depth 0.15 m | reverse complement strand
GCCGGCTCCGGCCGCCGCAGCACCGGTGGCTGACGCGGCGACCGTCGAGTGCTCCGGCTGCCACGGCCAGGTGCGGGCCGGGGCGAAGTTCTGCGACTCGTGCGGCACGCCCATGGCCAAGCACTGCACCAACTGCAATGCCAGCGTGAGCGCGGCATCGAAGTTCTGCGCCGAATGCGGTACACCGACAGGCCCGCCACCGGCATAACCTGATCCGGCAGCCCCATCCTGGGCTACCATCTCATCCACTTATTCCCTGCTGTAACTGCCCAACGCCCACCGACGAGAGAGGCATGCCCGGATGGATCGGATTGAGTGCCAGTGGTGCAAAGCTCAGAACGAGCCGCAGCAAACGAGCTGCACCACCTGCGGTGCGCCGCTGGATACAAAGAACCTGGTGTCGGACTCCGGCTGGAGCGAGGCGCCACGGCTGCGGGACATGACGGAGTTCAGGTTCTCGAACTCGACCTGCCAGATCGAGGGCGAGATCGTTCCGGTGGCCGAGATGGCGCTGGCGCACGGAGACGCGGTGTTCTTCGAACATCACGTGCTGTTGTGGAAAGAACCGCAGGTGCCGATGTCGGCGATGAATACCGGCGGCGGCGGAATGAAGCGGATGCTGGGCGGGATGCCGCACGTGCTGAGCGTGGCGCAGGGACCTGGCCGGATCGCGTTCTCCCGTGACGCGGCGGGCGAGGTAGTCGTACTGCCGCTGCACCCGTCCATGGAACTCGATGTGCGCGAGCACGCGTTCCTGGCCGGAACGCACTCACTGAGCTACTCCTTCGTGCGGATCAAGGGGCTGGCGAACGTGCTGCACGGCGGTGAGGGGATGTACCTGGACCGGTTCGTGACCGCGAATCAGCCCGGGCTGCTGCTGCTGCATGGGTACGGCAACGTGTTCCAGAAGACGCTGCAGCCGGGGGAGAAGATCCTGATCGAGCCGGGCGGGTTCTTGTACAAGGACTCGACGGTGACGATGAATACGGTCCAGCAGAACATCAAGACCGGGATGGCCAGGCACAGCATGTACCTGGCCGAGATGGTCGGCCCAGGCCGGGTCGGAATCCAGTCCATGTACGTCCACCACGGTTCTTCTGAGTAGGGGATCCGATATGTCGACGCCGCCAGGCGCGAGCACTTACACCTGCCCGTACTGCCGCATGCCCACCGACGGGGCGAGCACCGCGTGCGCGCGGTGCGGCGCGCCCGTAGATGTGCGACTGGCCGTCTCGCACTCCGGCTGGGCCAAGCAGCCACCGATCAAGGACATGGCCCGGATTCGTTTTAACCGTTCGACCTGCCAGATCAGCGGCAGTTACGTGCCGGTCGCCGAGATGAACCTGCACGAGGAGGACTGGGTCTACTTCTCCCACCACGTCCTGCTGCACGCCGACGCCAATGTCCGGATGGAGGCGATGAAGATGGCCGGCGGCTGGAGCAGGGTGCTGGCCGGGATGCCCCTGATCATGATGCGGGCGCAGGGCCCCGGACACATCGCGTTCAGCGCCGACCACCCGGGCGAGACACTGGCCATCCCGCTGCAGGCTAACCAGTCCGTTGACGTGGTCGAACACCGTTTTCTGCTCGCCACAGGCAACGTGGGTTACCGCTATGAGTCCTCTGGAGTGTGGTTCACCACACAGGATGGGGACGAGCAAGAGTGGCACTACCCGCTCGGCCAGATGATGGACCGGTTCACCGCGCAAGGCGGCCCTGGCCTGCTGATGCTGCACGCCCCTGGCAACACTTTCGTGCGCGATCTGGGCCCGAACGACCGGATTCTGGTGCAGCCCTCCGGGTTGATCTGGAAAGACCCGTCGGTCAGGATGCATCTGCACTTTGAGTATCCGCACGGCACCTACTGGTTCAGTTCAGCCCGGTGGGAAGCCAAGTCGGTGTGGCTGACGCTGCAAGGTCCTGGCCGGGTGGCGATCGGGTCGGTATTCGAACGTCCGGAGACGGTCGGATCAGTAATTCGGAGTTCTGGTTCGACGACACAGTTCTGGTGATCGGGGGATCTGCTGATCGGGGGCGGCCGGGCGAATTTGGCGGCCGCCCCGCTGATGTCCGCTCAGCCCTGTCCGCGTCGCCTCAGCCTTTTCCGCGTCGCCTCAGGGCTGTCGGCGTCCGCTCAACTGTCCTGGGCTAGATCGCTGATCATCTGGATGATCTCGCGGTGGCCGTAACCCTGCTGCCGCGCGAACGCGAGCAGATTCCGTACCTCATGCAGGACAGCACCGCGCTGCGCCGTGCCCGCGACGGTAATGCCACGCCCGCGCCGGAAATCCAGCAGCCCTTCCTCCCTGAGCATATGCAGGGCACGCAGCACCGTGTTCTTATTCACTCCGAGTACTGCGGCGAGATCCTTGGCCAGTGGCAGCCGCTCACCCGGACCGGCCTCGCCGTCGGCGATGGCCCGGCGGATCTGCGCGGCGACCTGGTCGTGTAGCGGCTCTGGCCCGGACCGATCGATGTTGACATCCAACATGGTACTAGTAATGGTAGTTCCATAACTACGTCGGCGCAAGTGCGGACCGGCTTAAACGCGGACACCGCGCGGCCGGGCGTGGTGATGCTGATCGAGGACGTCTCCGCGCGGCACTAGCGTCCCTGGCAGCGCGGCGGGCGCACCTTTGCCATGCTGGCCATAAGCACTAGCGATTCAGCACCACCCGAACCGTTGCGCGGCACGGAAAACTCCACGGCTCCGGGCACCGTGAGACCGAGATCGGCCAGCGACGATCAAGGCCCCGCTGATCGCGACAATCCTCCCGCACTCGTAAGAGTTGCCACGGGACTCGGCCGGAGGCTGAGGAAGGACGGACTCCGATGGCTGTCACCCTCACGCAGGTCCGGGCATTCCTCGCCGTGAAGCACTCAGGCAGCGTCCGCGCCGCCGCTGGCCAGCTGCTGGTGAGCCAGCCCACGGTCTCGGCGGCGATCGCGGCGCTGGCCAGGGAACTCGGGGTAGGGCTCTTCGAGCGCCAGGGCCGTGGCGTCCGGCCGACCGAAGCGGGCGAGGCTTTCGCTCCGTACGCCGCTGCGCTACTTGGGATTCTTGAACAGGGCCAGGCCGCAGCTCAGGAGGCTGCCCGCCCTGGGAACTCGGTGATCAGGCTGGTATGCGTGAACACCGCAGGTGAGTACCTGGTGCCCCCGCTGATCCAGGCCTACCGCCAGCAGCACGCAGGCGTCCGCGTCATGCTCGAGGTCGGCAACCGCGCCACGGTCCTGGAGCGGCTTGAGTCCCGCCGGGCCGACATCGGGATCGGGGGCCGTCCGCCCGGCGGACGGCTTCGTGGTTTCCGCTGGCTCGACAATCAGCTCGTCGTGGTCGGCAGGGACCGCCCGGCCGATCTGGCCGCGATACCTTGGCTGCTGCGCGGCGAGGGATCGGGGACGCGGCTCGCCACCGAGCGGCTGCTGATGGACCTCGACCTGGACTCGCCCGAACTACTCACCCTCGGCTCGAACGGCGCGATCAAGCAGGCTCTGGCGATCGGCCTTGGCGTGACGCTCATCTCCGCCCGCGCGGTGGCACGAGAGCTGAGCGAAGGGCTGCTGGTCCAGATTCCGGTCGCAGGAACGCCACTGAAGCGCCCGTGGCATGTACTTTTCCCGGCCGGCGGCCCGCTCCGGCCCGCTGTGCAGGCCTTCAGCGGATTCCTCCGCTCGGATACTGCGCACGAAATCATAGAAAATTCGCTATGAGAGATAGCTAATCCTGGTCTTATCCCGATGATTACACCGTCTCTAGACTGCGATTATGTTTCAGGCCGGAGTTCGCGAGTACCAGGAGACCTACTGGGTTCCCGACTATCAGCCGCAGGATACCGACATCCTGGCCGTGTTCCGGCTGACACCGCAGCCGGAGGTAGCGCCGCGGGAAGCTGCCGCCGCCGTGGCGGCCGAGTCGTCGACCGGGACCTGGACGCAGGTGTGGACCGACCGGCTGACGACACTGTCCCGCTACCAGGCCCGCGCGTACCACCTGGAGGCGGTGCCGGGCCGGGACGATCAGTACCTCGCCTATGTGGCCTACCCCCTCGATCTGTTCGAGGAGGGCTCGGTCACGTCGATGATGGCGTCGATCACGGGAAACGTGTTCGGCTTCAAGGCCATCCGGGCGCTGCGCCTGGAGGACCTCCGCATCCCGGTCGCCTACGTCAAGACCTTCCCCGGACCTCCGAACGGCATCCAGCTTGAGCGGGACAAGCTGAACAAGTACGGCAGGCCGCTGGTCGGAGCCACGCTCAAGCCTAAGCTCGGGCTATCAGCCAAGAACTATGGCCGGGCCTGCTTCGAACTGCTCAGCGGCGGCCTCGACTTCACCAAGGACGACGAGAACATCACCTCGCAGCCCTTCATGCGATGGGGCGACCGGTACCTGTTCGTAATGGAAGCAGTCCGCAAGGCCGAGCAGGAGACCGGCGAGCGGAAGGGGCACTACCTGAATGTGACCGCGCCAGACTGCGAGCAGATGCTGGAGCGAGCCGAGTTCGCTAAGGAACTCGGCTCGCCGATCATCATGCACGACTACCTGGTCGGCGGCCTGGCCGCGCACACCACGCTCTCGAACTGGTGCCGGCGCAACGGCATGCTCCTGCATGTCCACCGCGCGCTGCATGCTGTCTACGACCGGCAGAAAGACCACGGCATCCACTTCCGCGTGCTCGCGAAGTGGCTGCGCCTCGCCGGAGGGGACCACCTCCACACCGGGACCGTGGTTGGCAAGCTTGAAGGCGACCGCGCGACCACGGCCGGCGTTGTCAGCCTGCTGCGCGATGACGTCGTGCCCGCCGACCGGAGCCGCGGCATCTACTTCGACCAGGGGTGGGCCTCGATGCCGGCCGTGATGCCGGTCGCGTCCGGCGGGATACACGTCTGGCACGTACCTGCTCTGGTGGACCTCTTCGGCGACGACTCCATCCTGCAGTTCGGGGGCGGCTCTGCCGGGCACCCGGCCGGCAGCCGCGCGGGCGCGGCAGCCAACCGGGTCGCCGTCGAAGCGTGCGTTCAAGCCCGCAACGAGGGTGCGGACCTGCGGACCGAGGGACCCGTAATCCTCAAGCGGGCGGCCAGCCATTCACCTGAACTGGCCGCGGCCCTGGAGACCTGGCGCGAGATCACATTCGATTTCGAGGCCGTCGACACCCCGGACCAGGTAGCGCCGTGAAACTTGAGACTTTCTCCTACTTGCCCGAATTCTCCGTCGACCAGCGCGCGGATCAGATCCGCTCGATCGTCGCCCGCGGTCTCGTTGTGGGTATCGAGTACAGCGCGGCACCCGATCCCTACGATCACTACTGGACGCTCTGGAAGCTGCCGCTCTTCGATATCGACGACGCCGCTACCGTCATGATTGAACTCGACGCCTGCAGGCGCGCGAATCCGGGCTGCTATGTCAAGGTGAATGGTTACGACCCGGTCCGGCAGGGGCAGGTCTCCTCGTTCATCTTCTGCCAGCCAGCAAAGAACGCCTGATGCCCCGGCCGATCATGCTCAGCATCGTCGGCGACTCTGGCTCCGGCAAGACGACGATCACCCGTGGCCTGGTCCGGGTACTGGGGGAGGACCAGGTCAGCCACTTCTGCACAGACGACTACCATCGCTACGACCGGCTGCAGCGGGCTGAGCGCCGGATCACGCCGATCAGTCCTGACTGCAACTACCTCGACATCCTGACGCAGCACCTGGGCCATCTGCGGCACAACGAGGCGATACTTAAACCGGTCTACCGGCACGCCGACGGCAGCTTCGGGCCGCCGGTGTACTTTCGGCCCGGACGATTCGTGGTGGCCGAGGGATTGCTCGCCAACCACACGCCAGAACTGCGCGAGATGTTTGACGTGCGGGTCTACCTGAATCCGCCGGAAGATCTCCGCCGCCAGTGGAAAGTGGCACGTGACTGCTCGAGGCGCGGATACTCCACCGACCAGGTACTAGCCGAACTTGACCGCCGCGAGCCAGACTCAGAGGCGTACATCCGCCCGCAGCGGCACCATGCTGACCTGGTCGTATCGTTCACCTCCGGTGCCGCTCGCGATCCGGAGCGGCTCGACGCGCACCTGTTCCTGCGCGACTCGCTGCCTCATCCAGACCTATCCGGTGTGGTCGCCGACGGCGCCAGCATGAATGGCGATCTGACTCTGGTCGACAATCCGGGCGAACAGGAGCTGCGGATACCCGGCACGATTGCCGCCAAGCGGGCAGGTGAGCTTGAGGAAGCTATCTGGGCCCGCATGCAGTTCGCCAGTCACCTGCGTCAGCAGCGGCTCGGCGAGTTCACGATCGGCACCGTTCTGCATCGGTCGGACGCACTAGCCGTCACTCAGCTGCTGATCCTCTATCATCTGGTCACCGCGCGCGCCGTGATCGCGCTCGGCGGCGAAAGTGCGCGCGGCAAGATCGGAGACGCGCTCGATCCCGTCCCCGCTGCCCAGTCATAGACCGACCGCACCTTCAGATGCGACCGGGCGAATTATCCTGAATTCCTCAATTCAGGAGCTCTGGCCACTGGTGAGCGGTACAGTATGCGAACGTCTGTCAGTACCTGAGACGGCTGAAAAACGCGTGGTGGCACGGTGAAAGCAGAGCAGAATGACCGACGGTGGGCGGTGCCCGCATTGCAGCGCAAGGATCGGAGCTCGTGACCGGATCTGCTTTGCCTGCCAGCGGGTGGTGGCACTGCCCGCTGAGCCGGCTGCGAACGGGCTGAACGCGCCGACCATCGCTGGCCGTAACCGGTCCCTTGATCTGGAGCTGATCTACGGGCGGGACCGCCGGATGTCAACGGTGCCGGCAGCGGGCGCCACTATCGGGTCGACGGCGGCATCCGACATCGTCGTGCCGGCCGCTTTCCTAGCTCCGGTGCATGCCCGGATCTGGCTGCGCGACGATGGCTGGGCGGTGGAATCGCTCACTCCGGCCGGATCGGTGCTACTACATGGTGCCCCAGTCCGGCTCGGCGTCATCGCAGCCGGCGACATGTTCCGGCTGGCCGACCGGGTCGGCAACTTCGTCACGGTCAAGGTTCCGCGGGCGGGCCGGCCGCGGGCCAGCCAAGGATCGCTCAGGGCCGAGCTGCCGATGCCGGGCCAGTCCTACCTGATCGGCAGCGACGCCAGCTGTCGCGTCCGACTGGACCATCCGCTCGTCCAGCCCAGGCACGTCGCCGTCCGCCGCGATGACGCAGGCAGCCTGTGGCTGACCGACCGCGGGACGGCCGCAGGCACCTATGTCAACGGCAGGCGGCTGCGCGGCCAGCAGCCGCTGACCATCGGCGACGTCGTCCAGATCGGCCCGTTCAGCGCGCGCCTCGGCTCCGACGCGCTGGAACCGCTTGAGCAGGTCTCCGGTGTCGACATCGAGGTCCTCGACGCGAAGGTGACCGTGCCAGCGGCGAAGAACGGCGAGCCGCGCACCCTCCTTGACCGGGTATCGCTACACCTGCCGCCGTCCAGCATGACCGCGGTTGCCGGGCCGAGCGGAGCTGGTAAGACCACGCTGATGCGGCTGCTCTCCGGTCAGCAGGCGGCCGCCACCGGGACTGTGCAGTACAACGGAACCGATCTGGCCGACTGCCGCCAGGCATACGCGGCGCTGATGGGCTACGTACCGCAGGAAGACGTCGTGCATGCCGATCTGACCGTCGACGAAGCGCTGGGCTACGTGGCGCGGCTACGGCTGGGCCAGAACTGCCCGCGGGCCACCAGGAACGCGCGAGTGGAACATGTGCTGGCGCTGATGGGACTCTCCGAGCAGCATCGCCAGCTGGTGAAGACGCTGAGCGGCGGCCAGCGCAAGCGAGTGTCGATCGCCTGTGAGCTGCTGAACGAGCCCCAGATCATCTTCCTCGACGAACCGACGTCCGGCCTGGATCCCGGCCTCGACAAGCGGATGATGCTGCTCCTGCGGCTGCTCGCCGATCAGGGCCGTACGGTCGTCCTGACCACTCACGCGATCGCGCACGTCGATGTCTGCGACACCCTGGTGCTGGTCGGCCCGGGCGGCCACGTCATCTACGCGGGACCGCCTGAGGCCGCGACGGACTGGTTCGGAGTGGCGAGCCTGGGTGACGTGTTCGCCATGGTGGAGACCCCGCAGGCGGCGGCACAGGCCGCGGCCAGAGTCTTGCAGGCATCTGGACCTCACGGCCAGGGATCTGGACCCCGCGCCAACCCGGGGCTGATCGCCGCCGGGCCGGCTGCGGTCCTTGCCGAAGATTCATCCGCCGAGAACAGCGCCGCCGGCCTGGGCGGCAGCAGGCTGCCCGTCGGATCGCCCGTCTGGCGCCGCGCGGTCGCTGACCAGGCCCGGATTTTCGCCGGGCGATACGTCCGGCTGCTCGGCCGTGATCGCGCGGCGCTCTCGTTCAGTCTGCTCCAGGGCGTCGCGGTAGCTCTGCTGACCGCGCTGGTGGCGCCGAAACCGTTCAGCTGGAGCCTGAAGGGCAACGCCCCGATGTTCGTCTTCGGCTGCGCGGCGGTCTGGTTCGGCATGATCGGCTCAGTCCGGGAACTGGTCAAGGAGCAGCACATCTGGCGCCGCGAATTCCTGGCTGGCGGGAATGTAGCTGCCTACCTGATCTCGAAGATCGCGGTGCTGGGAACGCTCGTCGCCTTCCAGGCACTGACCCTGACCGTTGCGCTCGCACTGACGCTCGGGCTACCGTCCAGTTCACCGATCGGTACACCGTTTATCGGCGTCGCAGTAGCACTCTGGCTGGCCGGCCTGTGCGGGATGGCCGTCGGGCTGGCTGTGTCCGTCACAGCGTCGAGCGCAGACCGGGCGATGAGCCTGGTTCCGTATCTGCTGATCACCCAGCTGGTGCTGTGCGGCGTGCTGTTCCCGCTCGGCGCGATGACGTTCGCCTCATGGCTGATGCCAGCACGCTGGTCGGTATCCGCGCTAGGAAGCGTCGCCGGGCTCAATGCCCAGGTGCTGCATCAGAGCTCAGGACTGTATCCGCGCTCCGCGATCGGGCTGGCGTCGAACTGGCTCGTGCTCGTTGTGCTCGCGGTGGGCGGCCTGGCCCTGACGGCGCGAGCGCTGATCCGGCAGGGCGAGCGGTGGAGTGTCGGCACCGAGCCGGGCGGGCGCCGTCTGCTTCCCGGGCATCGCGGCGTCCGTCCGGCGACGTCAGCGGTCCTGGGGCAGCCTGGTGCCTGAGCCCACCGCCCTCGGCATCGACCTGGGCACGACGTTCTCCGTCGTGGCCCAGGTCAACAAGGCCGGGCTGCCGGTTGTACTGCCCAACGCCGAAGGCTCTCCAACCACACCATCGGTCGTTCTGTTCGACGGCGACACCGCCGTGGTCGGCGCGATCGCACGGGAGTCGCTGGCCAGCGAACCCGAATGCGTGGTGCAGCTCGTCAAGCGCCACATGGGGTCACGGTGGACATTTGACTATCGCGGCGTCAGCTACGGCCCCGAACACATCTCCGCCATCATCTTGCGCAAGCTGCACGCTGGCGCGCAACTCCTGACCGGCCCGGTAGCCCAGGCAGCCGTAACGGTCCCCGCATACTTCAACGACCCGATGCGTGCCGCGACCCGCCGGGCGGCCGAACTGGCCGGTCTCGACGTGGTCGGGCTTCTTTCTGAGCCGACCGCGGCTGCCCTGGCCTTCGGATACGACCGGCGGCCCAGCGGGGCCACGGGCGTGGTCGTCGACCTCGGAGGCGGGACCTTCGACGTGACGGTCATGGACTACGACGGAGCCGACCTGTCTGTCCGGGCAACCGGCGGGGATTCCTATCTCGGTGGCGCGAACTTCGACAAGGTCATCTTCGACTACTTCGTCGAGCAATTCCGCTCGGCCCATGGCCTGGATATCAATGACCCTGACGCACTGTCTCTGGACGAGTGCACCCAGGTCTCGCAGGACTGGCTACTGCGCGCCACCAGAGCAAAGCACGATCTGACCGCGCGCGACCGAGCCGTGGTCGCGCTTGCGGCTGCCGGACTCTTGCTGCGGGTGCAGGTCAGCCGGGAGACTTTCCTGAACCGGAGCAGGCTACTCCTCGATGAGGTCACGGAGAAGATGATCGACGTCGTCGCGGCTGCCGGAATCCAGCCGAAGGAAGTCACGTTCGTCCTGGCAGTTGGCGGATCGACCAGGATCCCCGCAGTTCGGGAGCGGGTGCAGGATATCTTCGGGATGGCTCCGGACACCTCGGTGCGTCCGGACGAGGCGGTGGGCACGGGTGCTGCACTGTTTGCCGCGCAGCGCCAGCTTGAGCGTGGCGGCGCCCTGGTCATGGACAGCGGAGCGCGCGACTACCTGGAGCGTCTGACCGTGAACGATGTGGCCGCGCACACGCTGGGCGTCAGCGTGTTCGACGCCGCGGCTGGGATCGGGGGCCGGCAGGTGATGGCACCGCTGCTGCCGCGCAATACCAGGCTGCCGTTCGAAACCAGGAACACGTTCCTGACCATGCGGCCAGGAGAGACCAGGATTGTGGTCCCTATCCTGGAGGGCGAGGAGGTCGATCCCGAGCTCTGCCGGCGGATCGGCGAAGTCGTAGTCAAGGGGCTGCCGTCGGACCGGCCGGCCCGGCAAGAGGTCGTGGTGACAATGCAACTGGACAGGGACGGCATCCTGCGGGTGTCGGCCGCCGACACCGAGACCGGTTCGGCGGCCAGTACCACGATCGTGCACGCCCATCAGCAGATCGCTGACGACGCGGCCGACCGGGCAGTCCGCGGCATCGCGGTTGAGTAGCGGCCAGCCATGAACCCAGCCAGCCAGGATCGGGCGCGCGACTGGTACTCGGTCCTCGGGATCAGCGCCCAGGCCACCGCGCAGGAGATCACCGCCGCGGTCGAACGGCTGACCAGGCAGGCGACCGCCTTGTCAGTAACCGATCCTGACCGGTCCCGGCAGCTTCGTGAGCAGGCCCGCGACATCAAACGCGACCTGCTCTCCGGTGACCTTGAGCGGCAGCGTTATGACCAGTCGCTCGCCAGTGGTCTCCAGGTCAGGCATCCCCCGGCCACAGCCTCCCCGGCGAGTCAGTCCCCGGCCACAGCCTCGCCGGCGAGTCAGTTCCCTGCGCGGGAGGCACCGACTATGCCGGCCGCTGAGCCGGGTCCGGGCGTGTACGCAGCGGGCAGTCAGGCAGGTCCTCCCGTCGCTGGCCCGCCGCGGGCCCGAGGGCAGGGTCTCACGTCTCGAGTCGCTCGTTTTCTGCAGACCGGCTGGACATGTCCGGCTTGCGGGCACGGCGCGATGCCCGCTGATAAGTTTTGCCAGAAATGTGGTTCCAGGATCCAGATCGTCGCTAAGGTCGAACAGCCGCCCGAAGCTGTGAATTCAGGTCGTCAATCCGTGGTCTGCGGAAACTGCCGGACTGCGATTCCGCCAGGCAACGCCTTCTGCACGCGGTGCGGCACGCCACGTTCGTAAGCCTGCGGCAGTTCGCTTGCAAGGCCACCCGAAATTGCCCTAGCATGCACCGAACCAAGCCAGTATGAAAGGAACGGGTATCAAACGTGCTAACATGCACAAATGGGCATTCCGTTCCTAGTGACGCCGGTTTCTGCGGCGTCTGCGGTGTCCCGCTGAGGACCGACACGCCCGGTGCGGGTGACGATGTCACACCGCTGCTGATGTCACCGGTCGCGGAGCACCCCGCGCCGACGGCCGTGCCCGCGCCACCGACCGAGCCTGCGCCGCCAGGCCAGTCCATGCCGACGCGGCCGCAACCCAGCACGGCAGAATTTCCAAGCGCGGGCTTCCCGGGTGCGCAGTCCCCGTCGCCGGGCGCCAGCTTCCCTTACGGCACCAGTGGCGCCAGCTCATCAGTGACGCCCACCACCGCCATGCCCACGGTCCCGCCGGGCGGTGGCCGGATACCTCCTGGCACACCCGGTGTACCGGGCGCCGCGAGCGACGCCGGCAGCAAGCAGCGCCGCAGCCGCAGGTGGCTCATCGCCGCCGCGATCGCCGTGATCGTGCTGGTCGGCGGTGGGGGAGCCGCGTACGCGTTCCTGCGCCCGCATCACAATGCCACCCACCACAATTCCGCCGCGCCGAAGACTTCCGGGCCCGCGACTAATGCGGCCAGTACCAGTCCGCCCGCGTCGCCGAGTCCTTCGCCCGCCGCTTCCTCCACTCCGGCTCAGTCTCCGGCACCTGCCAGCGCCGGAGCCTCCGGCTGGACCTATCCGACCCCGGTTGACCAGCAGGCGCTCCAGAATGACAATGCCACGATCACGGGGCTTTCCTGCGTGTCGGTCACCCAGTGCTTCGCCGTCGACAGTGCCGGAAACGTACTTCAGTCCAACGCCAAGGCGGCGTGGGCGATCGTAAATACCGACAGCTCAACTGGTCTGGATTCGATCTCCTGCCCGACCGCAAGGTTCTGCGTCGCGGTGGACGGGAACGGTAACGCGGTTATCCTGAGCCATGGCGCGTGGAGCGACCCGATTATTATTGATCAGCAAAACGGTCGTCTCGTGAGCGTGTCCTGCCACAGCGCCAGCTTCTGCATGGCGGTCGATAACAACGGCAGCGCGTACAGCTATACGGGATCGACGACCCGGTGGGCACAGACCAGCGTGGACAGCAACAGCGGCCTGGCCTCGATCTCCTGCCCGACCGCCGCCTTCTGCGCCGCCGTCGATAGCTCAGGAACGGCATTCACCTACAGCAACGGTGCGTGGGACTCCGGCACGCAAGTCGACACGAGCGGCAACGGCTTCACCGCGGTGTCGTGCTCCAGCCCTGTCTTCTGCATGGCGGTCGACGGCAGCGGCTCGTTCGCGGCCTTCGCCCACGGGCAGTGGACGGAGGGGTCCGTCGGGACGTCGGCGGTGGCGGTATCCTGCCCGGCGGACGGCAACTGCGTCGCCGTCGACTCATCGGGCGGATACGCGGCATACCAGCACGGGGCGTGGTCACCGGTGACCAAAATCGACGGCAACAACACCTTCAGCGCACTGAGCTGCTCGGCCATCTCAACCTGCGTCGGTGCCGACGCGAACGACAATGTCCTGTCCTACTCGGCCGCGAAGACCGGCTGAGCCGCGGCTCACAGCCCGCGCGAACCGGCGAACCACTCAACCGATCTCAAGAAGTGATCTCTCAGGAGGTAAATAGCATGTGCCCAAATTGTCAGTCGCCGGTCCGCAGCGACGTGGACTTCTGCCCGAACTGCGGGACGGCACTCCGCGGCCAGGCACCTGCTGGGCAGGCACCTGCTGGGCAGGCTCCCACCGGAGCGATGCCGCCAGGCGCGGGACCCGGCGGCGCCGGATCGGGCCAGCCTGCCGGAGGCTGGACGCCGCCTGGCCAGGTTCAGCGTCCGGCCGGCGCGGCGCCTGCTTTCCGCTTGGATGTCAGCCGGCTGAACATGGCCGACCGGGTCATAGCGGGCACGAGCATCATCGTCTTCATCTCGCTCTTCCTGCCTTGGTTCGGTGTACCCGGCTTCGCCGTCTCCGGCATGTCCTGGCATGGATACCTGGTGATTTCGCTGCTAGCAGCCGTGGCACTGATCGGCTACCTGATCCTGCGGGCCGGTTTGGCCAACCCGTTCCGGCTGCCGATCGCGCACGCGCCATTGCTGCTGATCGGCACCGTGGTACAGCTGTTCTTCGTGCTGATCGCGTTCGCGTTTAAGCCAGCAGGGACGAGCTGGGAGTTTGGTGCTTACCTCGGACTGCTGGCTGCGCTGATCGGCTGCGGTGTCATTGCCGTACCGGCGATCCGTTCCCTGCAATCAGGTCAGCGGTCCTAGCTGGCGCCTCCAGCCGTTGCCGCGCTGTCGATCGCCGCGAGTTCCTCGTCGGTGAGCGTCGGCCCGCCCGCCGCGGCCAGGTTCTCCTCAAGCTGCACCACGCTGCTCGCGCCGATCACCGCGGAGGTAACCCGCTGGTCCCGTAGCACCCAGGCCAGCGCCAGTTGCGCCAGCGACTGACCGCGGGCGGCTGCGATCTCGCTCAGTGCCCGGATGCACGTCGTGGTTGTCTCGGTCAGTTCCGACACTGGCAGCGAGCCTTCGCGGCTGGCGCGCGAGCCGACCGGAATGCCGGCTGCATACTTGCCGGTGAGGATGCCCTGCGCGAGCGGTGAGAACACGATGCAGCCGATGCTCTCGCGGCCGAGGACATCGAGCAGGCCAGCCTCAATCCAGCGATTCAGCATGGAATAGGACGGCTGGTGAATCAGCAGCGGAGTACCCATCGCGCGGAGGATCGCGGCGGCCTGCACCGTCTGCTGCGCTGAATAGGACGATATGCCCGCGTAGAGCGCCTTCCCTGATCTGACCGCCGTATCCAGGGCGCCCATCGTCTCCTCGACGGGCGTCTGCGGATCGAACCGATGGCTGTAGAAGATGTCCACGTAGTCCAGGCCCAGCCGGGCGAGTGAGGCGTCCAGGCTGGCCAGCAGGTACTTGCGCGAGCCCAAGTCACCGTACGGGCCTGGCCACATGTCCCAGCCAGCCTTGGTGGAAATGATCAGCTCGTCCCGGTACGGCTTCAGGTCCATGCGCAGGATCTGGCCGAAGTTCTCCTCAGCCGAGCCGTACGGTGGTCCGTAGTTGTTGGCCAGATCGAAGTGCGTCACGCCAAGGTCGAAGGCTCGCCTGATGATCGCCCGCTGACGGTCAAGAGGCTCGCCGGAGCCGAAGTTCTGCCAGAGGCCGAGCGCGATCTCGGGCAGCTTGATCCCGCTGCGCCCGCAGCGCCGGTAGTCGATCTGCTGGTAACGGTCCGCAGCAGCAATGTAGGTCATAGCAGGAGTCTGCCACCGCCGGTAGCTACGGCGGCTCGCTACCATGGCGCGGCACAGGCCGAACGAAGGGCACCCGGCATGCCGGAGTTCTTGCAAGCCCACACGCTCAGATGGCTAGAGCACTTGCGCCGTCGAGGTCATCCGGACGTGAAGCCGCTCGGCGCCGGAGTCGAGGGAGCTATCTACGACCTCGGCGACGGCACCGTAGCCAAAATCTGGCGGCAGCGCCGTGGGACCGAACTGACGCTGATGCAGAAGATCTACGCCGACATCGCCAGCGCCGGCCTGCCGGTCGCCACGCCCGAAATTCTGGCCATCGAGCAAGTCAACGGAACCGCCGTGACCATCGAGCGTAAGCTTCCCGGCCAGCCGCTGCAGGCCAGGCTGGGATCTGACGACCGCTGGCTCGATCCCTCCGCTGCCCGGTGCGTCGTCGACGTGCTCCGATCCTTGGCCAGCGTCCCGGGCACTGCCAGCATGCGACGGGTCCCGTTCCTGGACGAGGACCAGTCGCTCTGGGCCGATGCCGAAGATTTCGGAATCGCGCTGGCACGACTGCTGCGCCGACGTGTCGCCAGATTCGGACAGGTCATCCGCAGACGGCTGCCAGATTTCGACTCTCGCTTCGCTGGCCTGCTTGACATGCTCGCAGCGCTGGACAAGGTCCCGGATACCGTCATTCACGGTGATCTTGTTCCCGGCAATATCCTTGTCGATGAGCACTTGCGGCCCCTGGCAATTCTGGACTTCGGTTTCTTCACCACGGCCGGCGATCCGCGGCTCGACGGCGCCATCGCCGCGGCCATCATGAACATGTACGGACCGCACGCCCCGGCGATCACCGATCAGCTGACTGCCCGGCTAGCTGCCGACTTCGGTTACTCAGTCGATGTGCTCCTGATCTACCAGGCTGCCTACGCAGTGGCCACCAGCAACGCGTTCACCCCGGATGGCAGCGACGGCCACTTCGCCTGGTCTATCGCGCAATTGCGGCGGCCAGACATCGATGCCGTGCTCCGGCCGCATCGTCAAGCACCTGGGACTCACTAGACGCATGGGGCTCGCTGATGACGGGAAGAACGTGGCGGCAGCCTGCTGGCCGGTCATTCTACGTCGAAGGAAACGTCAACCCGCTGATCCTCCCGGCGCTGATTCTGCAGCACCTGATCGGCTAGCACCAGCCGGTCTGCCTTGGTGAGCGGCGGCTGCACGATCGAGCGCGGCCACAGCCCGCGGGCTAGCACTACGTTCAGCTCGGCCGAGTAGACCACGATCTGGACGGAGAAGTAGATCCAGGCGAGCAGGCCGAGCACCGTGGCGAAGACGCTGTAGACCGAGTTGACGTGCAGCAGATGATGTACCAGGTAGGTACCGAGCGCCTGCAGCACCGTCCAGGCGATACCGCCGGCGACGGCACCGGGCACGAGGGCACGCAGCGGCACGGTCTTCGGCGTGAGGACCCGGAAGCCGATCAGGTACATCCCGATATTGGCTACGACCGCCAGTACCTCGACGAGGACAGTCACCACCGCGCCGATCCGGCCGTAGGCGCCCAGGACCGACAGGAGCGTAGTCACCACGACCCCGAGCCCGAGCACTCCCAGAAACAGCCCGGCACGTCCGAGCCGTTGCAGATATCCAGGGCGTTCGGGGCCCGGCAGGTTCCACACCTGCGCCATCGTGAACAGGCCGGTCTGAGCGAGGCCGGTGGATCCCCAGGCCAGCGTCACCAGGCCGAAGATCAGGCCGATCACGCTCGACTTCCTGAGCTGGTGAACATTGGTGGTGAGCTGATGGCCGATCAGCGGAACCTGCTTCGCGACCGCGCCGAGTACCTGATGCCGCAGCGCCGGGTCACCGGAAGTGAGCAAGCCGAGGACCGTCACGAGGATCAGCAGCAGCGGGAACATCGCGACGAAGCTGGTGTGCGCCAGGCTCGCGGCCAGGATGCCGCCGTTGTCATCGCCGTACTTCTTGACGATCCCGAAGACGAAGGCGCTCGCCCGGTGCCGCTGCTGCGCCGCGTCGACCCGGCGGATCACTCGCTCAATCGGATTCATCGGCAGCCAAACACCCGCTTACGCTCTGCCGCCCCGTCGCTGTCCAGCGTTTGCGGCTCCTGCCAGCTATCCGCGATCGCGGCGGTCAAACCAGGTGCGGCCAACCGCGCGTCACGCACCGTGTGATCAACTACCGCCTCAGCCTCCGTTCAGGTGGCGCAACTCGGCACCGGTATAGATCTGCCGTGGGCGCGAGATCTTCTGCTCGTCATCCAGGATCCCTTCCTCCCACTGGGCGAGCCAGCCCGGCATCCGCCCGATCGCGAATAGCACGGGGAACATCTCCACCGGGAATCCCATCGCCTGGTAGATGATGCCGGAGTAGAAGTCCACGTTCGGATACAGCTTCCTGGACACGAAGTACTCGTCACCGAGCGCGATCCGCTCAAGCTCCAGGGCGATGTCCAGCATCGGATTCCGGCCAGTGACCTTGAAGACCTCGTCCGCTACTTCCTTGATGATCCTGGCCCGGGGGTCGAAGCTCTTGTACACCCGGTGCCCGAAACCCGTCAGGCGCAGCTGACCGGACCGCACCCGCTCGAGGTAGTCGGGAATGTTGTCGACCGAGCCGATCTCGGTCAGCATCTTCAGGACCTGCTCGTTCGCCCCGCCGTGCAGCGGGCCGTACAGCGCCGCTGCCGCCGCGGCGGCGGAGGAATACGGGTCGGAGTGCGAGCTGCCGATGGCCCGCATCGCGCTGGTCGAGCAGTTCTGCTCATGATCGGCATGCAGGATGAAAAGTACATCCAGGGCATGCTCAAGTACCGGATCGGGCCGGTAATGCGACTCGCTCATCTTGGCCATCATGTTCAGGAAATTGCCCGCGTACGACAGATCGTTGTCCGGATAGGAGTACGGCTTTCCCATCGCGTGCCGGTAGGCGAACGCAGCCAGCGTCGGAGTCTTCGCGATCAGCCGGACGATCTGCTTACCCCGGCTGTCCGCGTCGAAGATCTCCTTCGCCTCCGGGTAGAAGGTGGACAACGCCCCGAGTGCGCTGACCAGGATGCCCATCGGGTGCGCGTCGTGGTGGAAACCGTCGATGAACTTCTTGATGTTCTCGTG
>OCZU010001129.1_pt1 | contig 17874 bp, 11 predicted proteins | sample 1539001 | NCBI WGS metagenome assembly OCZU01 (sample SAMEA3539306, study PRJEB22396) | soil metagenome | biome: tundra; feature: field; material: soil | place: USA | collected 2010-05 | depth 0.15 m | reverse complement strand
GGCGCTGGCGCGCGCATGTGCCGCGGGAAACGAGCGGGCGTGGCAGGACTTCATCGCCCGCTACCGGCAGAAGCTGCACGGCATGGCGCTCCACATTACGCGCGACGCCGCACATGCCGCGGAGTTGGCCGATTCGCTGTTTGCGGATCTCTACGGCGTGAACACACGCGATGGCATACGCCGTTCGAAACTCGTGTTCTACACCGGCCGCGGTTCGCTCGAAGGCTGGCTGCGCACGGTGATGGCGCAGGAGTTCATCAATCGCTATCGCAAGCAGAAACGCACGGTCAGTCTGGAAGAGCAGACGGAAGAAGGTGTACAGTTTCGAGCGGCGGTCCAGGAGCCGGCGTACACTTCGGATCGCACCTCGGACCAACGGCTGGAAGCGGCCACCGATGAGGCGCTGGCGGAACTTTCGTCCGAGGACCGGTTTACTCTGGCGTCTTATTATCTGGATGGGCGGACGCTGGCCGAAATTGCGCGCACGCTGGGGCTGCACGAATCGAGCGTGAGCCGGCGGCTTGATCGGCTCGCGACGGGGCTCCGGAAGCGTATTCTGGCGGGGCTGCGAATGCAGGGAATGAGCCATGCCCAGGCTACGGAAGCGCTGGAAACCGATGTGCGGGACATAGGGTTGAATTTGCGCTCGCGTTTGACGCAAGATTCCGGGGCGAAAACGTTCCCTGAGGGAAAGGTTCCGGCACAAGACGCAGGCAAAGGAAGTAATGAGTAATGACTGAAGTGCCCAAAATCGTTTATGACCGCCTGCGGGCTGTTTTGCCGGACCGAGCCGGACCCGAGCAAGCGCATCCGGAGGCGGATCTGCTGACGGCTTTTGCCGAGCAGGCGCTTTCAGCGACCGAGCGCGACGGCGTGCTCGAGCATCTGGCGCTCTGCGGAGACTGCCGCGAGGCCATCGCTCTGGCGCTCCCGCCTGCGGACATTGTCATCGCTCCGATTGCGACCGAGACTGAAGCTGTACGGGCAACGCCGATTCGGGCGAAGAGGAACTTCCTGACTGCATTTGCCTGGCCAAGTCTGCGCTGGGCCGCGCTGGCAGCGGGCGTTGCGGTGGCGGCCTCGGTCCTGCTGATGCATCCGGGCAAGTTGAACCAAGCGACGCTGTCTTCCGTAAACCGGCCGGTCGCGACTACTACGCCGCCAGCTTCCACCCCGCAGATCGCACCGTCGCCTGTCCCAGCATCGTCAGTCCCAGCATCGTCGATCCCATCGTCGTCAGTCGCATCGTCGTCAATCGCATCGTCGCCAACGGACGAATCGGCAATCTCGGTTAGGACCTCGGCTAGAACTAACGAAGCACGACCAAATTCGGAAATGCGGCCGTTCAAGAAACTCAACGCTGGAGAGGCAGTAACACCGTCGCATCAGGCGGAGCGCGGAATGCTGCTTGCCGAGAACAAGAACAAACCAGCCCAGGCAGACAAGCGGTCGGCAGCGCCATCGGCCGGAGCCGTTGCGCTCGATGCACCAACCAGCCGACGGGCGACTGAAACCGTTGAGGTTTCTGGAGCCGCAGCTGCGGTAGAGGTTGCACCCTCCGCGGACGATACCCTGATGGCACGGAACGAGACGCCAGCGATTGAAAAAGCAAAGCCAGCGCTGCAAGAGCCAGCGCTGCCAGAGAAAGAGACGAAAGTGAATGGGCAACAGAACACCCAGGCAGCCGTTGTCCCCGGACTAGCCAGGCCACAGGCCAGGGCGATGATGTCGGCCGCGAAACTGGCATCCCCTGTGAGCCAGTCTTTGGCGCACCGTGTCACTTGGGTAATTACAGGGGGTGTCCTGCAACGGTCACCGGACAGCGGCCAGAGTTGGCAAGACGCTTTGCGCGCGGATCGTCCATTGCTGTGCTACGCAAGTCACGACGAGGATGTATGGGCTGGCGGGCAGGCGGGTACGCTTTTCCACTCCGCCGACGGCGGCGTAACTTGGGTGCAGGTGCAACCTTCGATCAAAGCCCAGCAACTTAGCTCCGACGTAACTCACATTGATGTGCCTGGCAATGTGCGTGGCGATGTCCACCGCGGTGTCCGCGGCCCGGCGGAGATTGTGCTTTCCACCAGTACCGGCGAAATCTGGAGCAGCGCGGACGGCGGAAAAACCTGGGGAAAAAAGTGATCCAGTCGCCTTTGACTTTATACCTTGTGGCTTTTCTTCCCTCCCGTTTTCGGAGCATCTCGCAGAACTCTTGACAGGTTATCCCTCTGGCTTTCATACCGAACATCTACTAACTCCGCAAAGTAACATTACCTCCGCGCAGGACTCGCGGTACTCATTTGCAAGCTTGGTATTACGGAAGTGATATTTACAGTGGGGCCAAACGAACATAGGATGGGCACGTGGTTTGGCAGTTCCGGGGGAGGGCTGCCGAAGACGCCCTGAGCTTAACCGCTTAGGGCGCTTTTTATTGCTCCCAACCGTTCACCGACAAACAGTCTTCTAAGCTTAGATCACGCCGTGGCAGGAGCGGCGATCCTCTTGGCGCCAAAAACCGAATTCACCGTGGCTACGATCTGGTCCATGGCGCCGTCGATGTCGAGCGTGAAACGAACAAGGTCCATAGTTCCGAGCGCAGGATAAGTGCGAACCAGGGATTGCCACGCCTCATCACTGCCGAGATCGACCCCTATGATCTCGTCATAGCCGTAGCCGAGGTAGCGCACCCGGCACAGGAGATCGCTCAGGTGAACCAGACAGGCCAGCGGTCCGGCATCCGGCAGAAGACTTACATCGTGGTGACAGCCAACGGCGTCCACCAACTCCCTTGACAAGCCCCAATGCTCCGAGAGCATCTGCCCGGTCTCGCAGTGAGTGAACCCGAGGACTTGCTCTTCGATGACGTGGAGGGGTACATGCTGCTCGGAGGCCCGCCGGAGGCATTCTCGAAAATCATCGGTATACAGGATCGAGTTCACCAGAAACCCCAGGTCGTGCAGCAGTCCGGCCAGGTAAGCTTTTTCCGGCTCCGGATATTCGATTTTCTTTGCCATTCTTTGCGTTACGAGTGCGCAGCCGAGCGCGTGCCGCCAGAACTCATCCGGCCCGATCACCCACTTATCAGCCGGAATGACTCGATTCACGCACAAACCGAACAGCATCGAGCGTACTCGCTCGAGGCCGAGAGCCATGACCGCGGTGCGCACAGTTTCGGTCTGGCGCCTTCCAAAGAGTGGAGAATTTGCCAGGCGGAGGCATTGCGCCGCGATCGCCCCGTCGTAAGAGACCAGCTCAACCACTTTTTCAAATCTGATTTCCTCGGAAGGCAATCGCATCATCTCGAGGAGCGGCTCCAGAATTGCGGGAGCGGTCGCGATCGAGTCTAGCTTTTTGATTTGCTCTTGCAGCTGTGAGTGCAGTTTGGCGTTCATTTTTTGCCTCCCCCGGCCTGAGCGACTGTCGGTTTCCAGTACCCCGTCGTCCCTTGGAAATGGACCAGCCGAAACGAATCGTCCACCTGAAACAGCGATTCGGCATGTCCCAGAAAAAGGTAGCCACCGGGCAACAAGTTGGAATAAAAATGCTGCACCACCCGGCGCTTCGAAGCCAGGTCGAAGTAGATCAGCACATTGCAGCAGAAAACGACGTCGATCCCTTTCTGGAACACCATCTTGCTGTCGTCACTAAGGTTGATGCGGTCAAATCTGATCTGCGCCTTGAGCAGATCGTTGGCCTGGAGTTTCTTGTCGCCAACATCTTTGAAGTATTTCCGGCGCAGCGCGTCGCTGGTATTGCGCAGGGCATACTCTCCGTAAATGCCGGAGCGTGCCGCTTCCAGCGAAGCGTCGTTCAAATCGGTGGCGAGAATGTCAAAGGTCCAACCGGCAAGCAGCCTGTCTTTTTCTTCGAGCAGACACATGGCCAGCGTGTGAGGCTCTTCTCCGGTCGAGCAACCGGCGCACCAGAAGCGAAGACGTTTGAGGCCGAGAACACCTTTGGTCTGCAGAATCTGGGGAAGAATCACATTGCGCAGCGCATCCAGTTGGGCGGGGTGGCGGAACATGTAGGTTTCGCCAATAGTGATTTCGTTGAGCAGAAGGCGCAACTCCGCAGTGCGGTTTCCGCGCGTGGTGAGGTGTTCCAGGTACTCCGAGGGGCTGGCCACGCCGAGCGCGGCCATGCGGCGCCCGCAACGCGAGCTCAGGAGATAAAGCTTTTCCTCGGGATGATAGATTCCCGAGATCCGGTAAACCAGATCGCGGATTTTCAAATACGCCGGATCGCCAGGGTTTGACTCCGGATTCACCGCCAGCTTCGCTTTTGCGATTTCGATGGCCATCGTTTCATCCTTCGCCAGCTAAACTTTCAGGCAGCGTTTAGTAAATTCCGGAGTTCTTCACCGGCTGGCAGCGATCGCGGAGGCCCTCCGCATCGACACCCTACGCACAACTTCCGGCCCGATGCTGTCCAGCGGATATATGCGATCGGTCAGGCGGGCAGCCACCACACTTCCGGGCATGCCCCAAACCACCGAGGAGGCTTCGTCCTGGACGATTACCTCACCGCCCGCCTTGCGTATGTCGAACGACCCACGGGTCCCGTCCGCCCCCATGCCGGTGAGCACTACCGCCAATACGTTCGCACCGTAGGTTTGAGCCACCGAGCGGAACAACACGTCCACCGCGGGACGGCAGGAATTTTCCTGAGGATCATGGTTGAGGCCCAGCACGAATTCAGTCCCCTTGCGAGCCACCGTCATGTGATGGCCGCCGGGCGCAATCCATACTTGACCTGGCTGCAATTTCTGCCCTTCCGCGCCTTCCCCCACCTCGAGCCGGGCGAGTGTATTGAGACGCTCGGAGAGCAGGCGCGTAAACAGGGGCGGCATGTGCTGCACGATCACGATGGGCACGGGGAAATCTGCGGGGAGTTGCGGGATCAGTTCAGTCAGCGCGTTTGGTCCACCCGTCGACGCGCCGATGGCGACCACGTCGATCCGCGCCTGCGGGCGGGCGGAAACAAGAGGAGGCATTGGCCCAGGCGGTGGCTGTGGCTGTGCCTGCGGCACGCGCACGGCGCACAAGGACTTGATCTTCCGAATCAGCTCTTCCCGCACCCGCTCTTGCGCCAGTTCCCGGGTCTCGCCCTGGCAGGGTTTGGTGACATAGTCGCTCGCGCCCCGCGCCAGCGCATCCAGGGTCGCACTTGCACCGCGCTCGGTAAGAGTACTGAACATAATCACCGGCAATTTTGGATGGAGTTTGCGAATCTCGACCAGGGTTTCCAGCCCGTCCATTCCTGGCATTTCAATGTCGAGCGTAACCAGGTCCGGCTTAACCTCCGGAATCCGGGCCAAGGCCTGACTGCCGTTTCCCGCCGTGCCGGCGACGACAATCTCCGGGTCGGATGCCAGCAGACTGTTGAGCACCTTTCGAACGACCGCCGAATCATCGACGATCAATACGCGAACTGGTTGCATGTCTCCCGTCCTAACATCCTGGCCTCAAGAGCTGTCACAACCGCTTTTTCAGCGCGCACCGGCAGCGTGCCTCGCCGCCTTCATCATGGGTTCCTCACCCGCTGGCTTCGCGCTCTCCGCCCCCACTTTGAAGCGGCCCACCAGATCCCGCAACTGGTTCGCCATCTTCGCCAGATGCTCGGTCGCCGTCTGCGCTTCGCCCACGTTCGTCGAAGTGTTCTGCGCCGCCTCCGCCACCCCTTGAATGTTGCTCGAGATCGTCGCCGCTCCCCGCGCCGCTTCCGCCACATTGCGCGTCATTTCGCCGGTCGTGGCACTCTGTTCCTCCACCGCCGTCGCAATCACCGTCGAGATATGGCTGATCTTGTCGATCACTCCCTTGATCCCCCCGATCGCCTCGACCGCCCCGCTCGTGTTCTCCCGGATCACCGTGATCTTCTGCTTGATCTCCTCCGTCGCTTTGGCCGTCTGCTTGGCCAGTTCCTTGACTTCGTTGGCCACTACCGCGAACCCCTTTCCCGCCTCGCCCGCCCGCGCCGCTTCGATGGTCGCGTTCAGCGCCAGCAGGTTGGTCTGCTGCGCGATCGACGTGATCACTTCGATCACCTTCCCGATCTCGACGCTCGAATCCCCCAGCCGCGACACCGTCTGGTTGGCCGATTCCGCGGTCGCGACCGCTTCACCCGCCACCCGTGCCGCCTCGGTGGCGTTCTTGGCAATCTCGCCAATGGTGGAATTCATTTCCTCCGCCCCCGAGGCCAGCGTCTGCAGGTTGGTGTTGACCTGGCCGCCGGCTTCGGAAACCACCTTCGCCTGCGCCGTCGTCTCTTCGGAATTGGCCGTGATCTGCTGGCTGGTCGAGGACAGCTCTTCACTCGACGCCGCGACCTGTTCCGCGGTGCCCCGGATGGACTGAATCAGCGTATGCAGGCTGTTCTTCATTTGGTTGAGCGCGGTTCCTGCCTGGCCAATCTCATCCTGCGATGTGACCTGCATATCCGCGGTCGCCAGGTTATTGGCCGCAATTTCCTGAATCACGGCCAACATGCGGGCGATGGCGCCGGTAATCGAGCGGACGACGAGTGTGGCCACCACAATTCCGATCAGCAGGCCGACGCCCGCCAGACTCAGCATCAACACCTTCGTATCGCTGTCGCTCGCCGCCTGTCGATCCTCCGCGTCGGTTTTGAGCTTCTCGTACCAAGCGACGAGATCGGTCGTGCCCTTTTTGAGATCTCCGCGCGCTTGTTGAGCATCGGGACCGTAGAACACATCCAATGCCGCTGTCATCTTGCCGGCGCGGCCCAGTTCAATGGCGCGGTCCGCGATATGCTCATAGGCCGCAGCCGCCTGCTGGATGGACGCAAACAGCGCCCTGCTTTGCTCCGACGACAGAAGCGGACGTAGGGCATCCATTTTCTCCCCGAACTCCGCTCTGGCCGCATTGAGGTAGCTCATGTCGCCGTGAAGAAGCGCATCGCGGACCCCAACCTTTTGTTTTTCGATGGCCAGTTGAATGGCCAGAGTGAGGTCCTTCTTAGAGGAGTTAAACCGCACCTCGTGCGATAACTTCTCGGTCGTGACGGCCGACCTGTAACCGACGCCGCCTAAAAGCACCAGGATGAGCAGCAGGGATCCAAACCCCGCTGCCAGTTTCATCTTCAAGCTCAGTTTGTTCATGACTGTCTCCTCTGCATTGCCGCACCGGCCGCGGGAGGCACCGGCATCGGGATCGTATCTTTCACAACTGCACTCCAAATCCGCTGTCCATTCGCGACCGCGGGCGTTGACCAAAGCCGCCGGTTGATCGCCTCTGGACGAAGGGTCTCGGGCCGCCAATCGACCTCAGGCAGGTTTCAAGCCTCGGTCGTCTGCCGTTGGCTCACCGCCTGGACCTCGCATGCCCGGTCGGTATCGAGCACGTGCATCAACTGGTGCTCGAGTTTGTGCACTCCGAGGATCACCGACCGCAACCGCGGGGACAGAGTCTCGGGCGAGGGCTCGAAGGTCGCGTCTTCCACCTCCACTACGTTGCCGACTTCGTCGGCGAGCAGACACACCGTGCCCGAGGCCGCATGCACCACCAGGCAGACCGGTGCCATGTCCGAGGGACGCTCCGGCAGTTCCAGTTGGCGGCGCAGTTCGAGAGCCACCACCACCTGGCCGCGCAGGTTCATCAGACCGCTCACCACTGGCGGGGCCAGAGGAACCGGGCGCAACGCGCGGTAAGTGACCACTTCCTGAATCTTTTGCGACTCCACTCCAAACAGCAAGCGATCCAGGTAAAACGTGCAGAATTGACGGGCGCTGGTCATAAGTTCAACTCTCGAATTCAACTCTCGGCCGGTTGGGACACCGCCGGCTCGTATGCTTCTCCGGCGCGCAGCAGGGCGGGGACATCCAGCAACTCGGTCACCCGCTCCGCGATCACGGAGGAATGCAGCACGCCGGCGCGCGTCGCCGGAGATTGGGGTTGGAGCGTGCTTTCGACAATGTCGAGGATCTGGTTGACCACCAGCCCGAAGGACTGATGTTCGTTTTCGAGCACCAGAACCTGCAGCTGGGCCGTGGTCGGCAACGACAGCACGTCGTCCGCGGACGGCCGATGCCGCCGCTCCTCGAGCGCATGACTGACGCGGATCAGGGGAAGAATCTGCCCCCGGTACTGGGTCACCCATTGATTTCCGGAGCGCTCGACCTGGGTCCCCGGAATGTTTTCGAGACGTGCCAGCAGGTTGAGCGGCACCGCCATCCGCGAATCCGCCGGACCCGTGAACAGCACCAGCTGTTGTTTCCCATTCGCGCCTTCCGCCGTGGCTTCTACTTCTTCGCCTAGAATGCGCTCCCGTCCCTCGCCCAGCAGGTTGGCGCGTTGCGCCAGGCCGATCACGTCCAGAATCAGCGCCACTTTCCCGTCTCCCATGATGGTGGCCCCGGAGTAGACGGTGATGTGTTTCAAGTGCTTTCCGAGCGGCTTGACGACGATCTCTTCGGTGTCGTTGATTTCGTCCACCACCAGCCCGAAGTGCCGGCCATTGGCTTCGAGCACCACAATGTTGACCCGCCCCGGCCTGATCGCTGTCGCCGCTGCGCTATCTAACTGGGCCGCTGGCTCCGGTGAGGACTCGCGCCTCGTTTCTTTTTTTACCTCTTCCGTCGTCTGCAGCGTGCTCTTCAGGTGGACCAGGGGCAGCAGTCGCCCGCGCAACCGGTACACCGGCACGCCATGGATGGTCTCAATGCCCTTCCGCGCCTGTTCGCCTTCCAGGCCAACCAGTTCCAGCAGGTTGACCTGAGGGACGGCATAGCGCTCGCCCGCGCTGGTAACAATCAGCGCGGGAATGATGGCCAGGGTAAGCGGAATTTTCATGCGGACCGTCACCCCCTGACCCGCCTTGGACTGCAGGTCGACGGTGCCGCCGATTTTTTCGATGTGGGTCTTGACCACGTCCATGCCCACCCCGCGGCCGGAGACATTGGTCACTTTCTCCGCCGTGGAGAAGCCCGGCTGGAAAACCAGATTCACGATCTCGTGATCGGTCAGGCGGCCAGCCTGGTCGGCCGAGATCAGGCCCTTCTGTACCGCCTTGTTACGGATCCTCGCCTGATCGAGACCGGCCCCGTCGTCCGAAATCTCGATGTTGACCTGTCCGCCTTCATGAAACGCGCGCAGGAACAAGCGGCCCTCCGGATCTTTCCCGGCGGCCTGGCGCACCTCGGGGCGTTCGATGCCATGATCCACGGCATTCCTCACCAGGTGGGTCAGCGGATCCTTGATGGCCTCGATCAGCGTCTTGTCGAGTTCGGTCTCCTTGCCCTCCATCTCCACCCGCACCTGCTTGCCGCAGTCCAGGGCGAGGTCGCGCACGGTGCGCGGAAACTTGCTCCAGATGTTGCCGATCGGCTGCATGCGGGTCTTCATCACCCCTTCCTGCAGCTCGCTCGTGATCAGGTTGAGCCGCTGGCTGGTGGCCAGCAGGCCGCTCTCTTCGGTGTTGTTGGCGAACTGCAAAATCTGGTTGCGCGCCAGCACCAGTTCCCCGACCAGGTTCATCAACTGGTCGAGCAGGCTGACGTCCAGCCGGATCGTGCGGTCGCTGGCACTCGGCCCGCGTGCGGCCTGCTGCAGGTGCTGCGCTTCCACCCCATCGGCCGGCCGCGCCACGCCCTGTTCCACCAGAATCTCGCCCATGTGGCGCGGGTCGCCTTCTTTCTGCTTTCCGGCCGCCAGCAGGACCTCCGCCGGCGTCACGCCCGCCCGTTGCATCAGAATGTCGCCCATCGAAGACGCCGCGACCGAAGACGGCAAGGCCGCCGTTTCGGCAGCACCCTCCGGCACCGGAGCAACATCGCTCTTCGCCGTTGTCTTCGCCGGCGTCTGGGCCGGCGTCTGCGCCGGCGCTGCGGGAGCCTGCTGCAGGCCGGTCAACCGGGAAATCAGCCCACTGTCGTCGCGTTCGCCCTCGCCGCCGGTGGCTTCTATGCTCGCCAGCATCTGGCGGACCGCGTCCACCAGGGCCAGCAAAGCGCTCGTGATTTCTCGATCCAGCTCGAGTTGGCCATCGCGCAACCGCCCCAGCAGGCTTTCGCCGACATGCGTCACGGCTCCCAGTTGGTTGAATGCCAGAAAACCCGACGTGCCTTTAATGGTGTGAATCGTGCGGAAAATGCTGGCCAGGATCTCGCGGTCGTTGGGATTATTCTCCAACGTAATCAAGTCCCGGTCCAAACGGTCGAGGTTCTCGCAGCTCTCGACCAGAAACTCTTTGATTATGTCGTCGGAATCATTCATAGCGATACCCTCCCCATCGACCCGGCGCTGATCTCGCTTGAGCACTTAGGTGCCCGCCGCTCTCGCTTTCGTTTCCCTTCATCAACCCCTCGCTCGCACAAAAGCCCCGCTCCAATTAGAAAGCTCTCACGCTGCGGCTCGATCATTACTCAGTTCGAGCATTCTCGTGCCCCAAACAGTCGCGCACCCGGCCCCTTCGACAGTCTCCAATGGACGGATCGGCAGTTCTGCGCCTCTACGTGAGGTGCGCACCTTTGTGCGTAAATTTGTGTGAGTTTCAGGGTTGGGCGAAGAATCCATCGCCCAGAGAGAGGACGGGATCTCTACTTCTTTCCCGAGGGATTCGGGTGCTTTCGAAAGGACTACGACTATGCCCAGCGAATCAGGTGCGCTTCCGCCAATTCGACCGTCTTACACCGAATAGGAGACATCGTCACTGGCGGCGCCTTGCGCCATCCTTTCCGTCGTCGCAGCCGCGTCGGCAGACTTGCTGCCACGTCGCATGGCGACGATGCCGGTGCGCACCATCTCCAATACACCGTATGGACGCAGCACTTCGAGCAGTCCATCGATCTTGTCTTCTCCACCGGTGATTTCGATGGTCAGCGATTCGGCAGCCACATCCACCACACGCGCACGAAACACGCTGGCCAGTTCCAGCACGTGGGAGCGCGCATCGTGCGTGGCCGCCACCCGGATCATGGCCAAGTCCCGGACAATGGCCGGTTGATTGGTGATGTTTTCGACCAGTAACACGTTTACCAGTTTGTATAAATTGGCCTCGATGCGGCGGGCCTGGTCATGGTCGGCGTCGACGGTAATGGTCATGCGCGATACTTCTGGTTTTTCAGTCCGCCCGACCGTCAGCGAATCGATATTGAAGGCGCGGCGGCGAAACAGCGAGGCCACGCGGGTAAGCACACCCGGTTTGTTTTCGACGTACACCATGAATGTATTCAGCATAGGTTTATTGAGTCATTGAGGCATTGAGGTATTGAGGTATTGAATCATTGAGGTCTTGAATGGGTTTGAATCTCTCAATGAGTCAATGATTCAATGCCTCAATAAATTCATCAGTCCTCGGCCGTCTCGACAATCGGGCTGGGCCGCCGGATCATGTCGTGCAACGCCGCCCCGGCCGCGACCATCGGATAGACCGTGTCTTCCTGTTCCACCTTAAAATTGATCAGCATCGGCCCCTCGTGCTGGCGCGCCGCTTCGACCGCGGGCACGACCTCGGAACGCCTCGACACCGTCGCGCTCCGTATGCCGTAAGCCTCCGCCAACTTCGCGAAATCCGGATTGAGCAACGGCGTCGCCGCGTAATTGCGGTCGTAGAAAAATTCCTGCCACTGCCGCACCATGCCGAGAAAGCCGTTGTTGATGATGGCGATATGGATCTTCAGGTTTTCCTGCACTATCGTCGCCAGTTCGCACATAGTCATCTGGAATCCGCCGTCGCCCGCCACCACCCAGACCTCGGCCTCCGGGCAAGCGACTTTGGCGCCGATGGCGGCCGGCAGCGCGAAACCCATCGTTCCCAATCCTCCGGAAGTAATGAGCGAGCGCGGACGCTCATGCTTGTAATACTGCGCCTCCCACATCTGGTGCTGCCCCACGTCGGTTACCACGATGGTATTGCCGTCGCGCGTCTGGTGCCACAAATCGTTAATGACATGGGCGGCATAAAGATGGCCGCTGTCGGGCAGGTTCTGGATGTCGCGCACCGCGGAATCGCCCTTCAGCCGGTCGATGGAATCCAGCCACTCACTACGATCAATCGATTCAATGTGCGGCAACAACTCCAGCAAAACTTCCCGCAAGTCGCCGACCAGCGGAACGTCGACCTTGACGTTCTTGTTAATCTCCGCGGGATCGATCTCGATGTGAATTTTCTTAGCGTTGGGCGCGTAGGTTTTCAGCGTGCCGGTGACGCGGTCGTCGAACCGCATGCCGAAGGCCAAGAGCAGATCCGCTTCTTGAATCGTATGGTTCACCCAGGCTTCCCCGTGCATGCCCATCATGCCCAGATTGAGCGGGTGCGATGCGGGGAGCGCACCCAGGCCGAGCAGTGTGAGTGCGACCGGAATCCCGGCACGCTCGGCAAAATCGCGCACCTCGCGCATGGCTCCAGAAATGATGATGCCGTGACCGGCAAGGATCACCGGCCGCTTCGAATTGTGGATCAAATCCAGCGCCTGCGCATACTCCTGCGGAGCGGGCGAAAGGTCGGGCCGGTAACCCGGCAGTTGCGGCTTCGCCGCTTCCCAGTCGAACTCGCACGTACCCTGCTGCGCATCTTTGGTGATATCCACCAGCACCGGACCGGGACGCCCCGACCGCGCCACATAAAAAGCTTCGCGGATCGTGCGCGCCACTTCGCTAGCGTGCGTAACTAGATAGTTGTGCTTGGTGATCGGAAGGGTCACGCCGGTAATGTCGGTCTCCTGAAACGCGTCCGACCCAATCAGCTTGCTGCCCACCTGCCCGGTGATGCAGACGATCGGTATGGAATCGAGCATGGCGGTGGCGATTCCGGTAACCATGTTGGTCGCTCCCGGCCCCGAGGTTGCAACCGCGACTCCCACCTCTCCACTGGCGCGCGCGAAGCCGTCGGCCATGTGGGTGGCGCCTTGTTCGTGGCGCACCAGAATGTGATGGATCTTGCTGCCCTTCAGAGCGTCATAAGCGGGCAGAATGGCGCCCCCGGGATAGCCAAAGACGACCTTCACGCCTTTACGTTCCAGACATTCCCAAAGAATACTGGCCCCGGTCATTGTCTTGCCCTTGCTCGCGGTTGGCGCGGCTTTCTGATCGGTCATAAGACCTCCCTAGCATTCCGTGGTGCAAATCCAGCCCCGAAGGGGCGAAAACAGCCAGCACTCGGCGGTGCAAATCCAGCCCCGGAGGGGCGAAACCAGCTTAGCCCAGCGCTTCAGCGCTGGGTAACAGTGGACCAAATGAGTCAAGTCCCGGAGGGACGGCCGAGTTCCCACGCCCACTCTTCAGGGACTGCAATGTCGAAAAGCGCGCTCCTCGGAAAAAACAAAACCCACCTTGCCAGCGTTTCTGGCGGGTGGGATTCGGGAGCACTTACGATTTCTAATTTCTCAGCTCACTCTTCCCCCCGCACCGCGAACGACAGGCATACTCGTACCCCGGGAATTCTAAAACTAAGCCGTCGGAAACTCCGTCCATTCGTCACGGTCGCACCAAAGAGTTGACGTGATACTACCGAAGCTCCCGCCCGCCTGCAAGGGGAAAGTCCGACACGTTCTTTGCAGGCGCTGAGCCCCCATGGCCGAAGGTCTTGAGAAGGGCACGACTTTTACAAGCTGCGGGAAAACTCGGGGGGGTACCCAGTACCAACTAATAAACATCCGCGAAAGTCCGACTGCGTTTACTGGCCTTGCGGGTTGCCCGCCGCCTTCACCGCTTCCTGGCAAGCGCCTGCGGCGGTCAACACTTTGTCAAACGCTGTATCGGTTCGAAGTTTTGCCAGCAGCGGATCGTAAAGCAGATTCTCGTGCGCGCAATAGTTCTGTTCGACCGCGCTCTGGAGCAGATGGAGAGCCGCTTGTTTCTTGCCACAGTACGCGAAGAGCGATCCCTGGTAATACCACGTCTCGGGGTCGGGCTCGGTGGGCAGGCTGGTTTCCGCTTCGTGCGCCATCCGGTCCAGATCCGCGGCGGGCCGCAACTGCAGACAAGCCTCCAGCAGATCGCGCTGATAGCGCGGCGCGCTCGGCATGTGCTTCACGGCCTCGCGCGCTTCCGAGATTTTCCCCTCGCGCAGAAAGATGGATGGCATGATATACGCCGCCCACTCCGAACCAGCATCCAGACGGACAAAATCCGTGGCCCGTTCCGTCTTACCCAACTCCATGAACGCCCAGGCGCAAGAGCGAAAAGTGTAATTACCGGGGTCAAGCGCGAGCGCAGTGTCGCACTCACCCGTCGATTGCCCCAGCATGCCGGCGTAACGATAGACATAGGCCATCGCGAAATGGGCCTCGGCACTCTCCGGACGACGCTTGACCATCGCTTGCGCCGCCTGGTATGCCTTGCCCAGTTCGCCTCGCTCCACCCGGTTGGCGATCAGTTGTCGAGCGGCAAGCACCCGATTCGGATCAAGCGCTACGGCGCGTTCGTAGGCTTGGTTGGAGCGCTGGAACATCGGCTCGCCACCATTCGAATAGGACTCGTCATAGTAGCAACGCAATCCGAGCTGTTCCCATGCCGGCGCATAGGTTGGGTCCACTTCGACCACACGCTCCAGAACCGCGATGGCATCCTTATTCGGCCCGGCATCGTGAGGCAGCGCCAGGCTATGCAGGTAGAGATCGTAGGCCTCCGCGTTTTTCGGGCGCGTGCCGGTATCGAGAAAACCACCGGCCGCACCGAGCGCCGGCAACAACCCTTGCCGTATCTGCGCGGCCATCTGCGCTTGCAATGCGATCAGATCCTGAGCGGGCGCGGTCATGTTGATCTGCCACAAAAGCCGGTTGCCGTCCACCTGGATTGCTTCGAGCGTAATCAGAAGGCGGTCGCCTTGCTTCAGGAAGTGTCCGGTAAGAACGTTGGCCACGTGCACGGCGCGGCCCGCCTGCTGCGGATCGACGTCATTGCCGACAAACTTCCGCGTGATCGCGGATGGGCGAACGTCCAGCGTCCGGGTATAGGTGAGCGTGTTGGCAATTTCATCGGCCAGCGCGAAACGCAGAAACTCCACGCTGATGTCGCCATTCATGTTTTGCAGCGGCAGCACCGCAATGGTGTTCTTCGGCGCACCACCGCCCGCCATCCGACGCTCTTTGAACCACCACGCTCCTACCGCGATCAAAACTGTCAGCAGCAGCGCGCTGACTCCCAGCAGAAGATAAGTTGGAAACTTGCTCGAGGACTGAAACGCGTTCGTGGCAATGCGATACGGCAAGGCGGGCCGCCGCGCTCCGCTCCTGGTCAACCCCGATTCCGTTTCCCTCCTCAACGACTGGAGATCGCCTTTCATCGCCAGCGCGTTCGGGTAGCGGTGCCCCCGATCTTTCTCCATAGCCCGGCCAATTATGCCTTCGAGATCCGGGGGGAGCGCGGGGTTGAGCTGAAGAGGAGAGACCGGCTTCTGATTCAGGACTGCGTCCAGCGTGGTAATCACGTTGCCGGTGGCAAAAGGCTTCTTGCCCGTCGCCATTTCGTAAAGCACGACTCCGAGCGAGAACAAATCGCTGCGCGGATCCAGTTCTTCGCTGCGCGCCTGCTCCGGAGACATGTAAACCGCGGTTCCCGGAATCACGCCCACCGCAGTCAGCGAGTCCTCCATCGCCGCCTCGTCCGATCCCGGTTCGCGCGCCGACTTGGCCAATCCGAAATCGAGGATCTTTGTTTGACCGCTCTGCGCCACAAAAATATTGGCCGGCTTGATGTCGCGATGAATGATCCCCTTGGCGTGCGATGCCGCCAAAGCATCCGCCACCTGGATGCCTATGTCGAGGATCTCGTCGACCTCTATCGCCTTCCCCCGTATCCGCTCCTTCAGGCTCATCCCTTCCAGCTTCTCCATGACAATGAAGGGATGTCCGCCGTTGTCCTCGATATCGTGGATGGTGCAGATGCCGGGATGGTTCAACTGGGAAGCGGCGCGGGCTTCGCGCATGAAGCGGTCGAGCGACTTGCGGTCGTGGACCATCTCCTCGGGAATGAACTTGAGAGCGACGTGACGGGCCAGGCGCGTGTCCTCCGCCTCATACACCACGCCCATGCCTCCACCACCGAGCTTCCCCACAATGTGATAGTGGGAGACTGTCTGGCCGATCATTCCGAGGGCCTCAGTGCCGTCGGCGGCTATGTTAGGCCGCTGGAGAAGCTTAGGTCAACCCTCACGCGAGAAACTTCAGGCGAGATAGAAGTCCCCGCATTCTTCGAGGGCACGCGAACGCGTGAAAGCTTGCCCCGACACGCCGGCTGGGTAGGCTTTCGGCGCTTGAAAGTGCGCTTCCAATCCCGGCCCAACGCTAAAGCATCTGACTCCGTTTGCCGATTCATCAAGACGTATCTCTGTGTACACGGGCCAGCCCTATTGCCAGCCCTCAAAGCACCTCTTGGTCTTATGATGGTCAGGTCGGGTACCGATCTGCCAAGGGGGAAGAATGAGCGGCGGTTCTTGGTTTGGCGCAGCGGAGGTCGGAGGTTCAAGACTGATGCAAGCCTTGGTGGTCGATGATTCCGCTGTCTACCGCAAATTGATCGGCGATCATTTGCGCAGCTGGGGTTTTGGCGTCACCCTCGCGGAGACCGGCTCCGAAGCTTGGCGAATCCTGGAGGAGCCGAATGCTCCCAAGCTCGTTCTGCTCGATTGGGTGCTGCCCGATCTGGATGGCATTGAGCTTTGCCAGCGCATCCGCCAAGCCGGATCGTCCAGTCCCTACGTTTACATCATCTTGCTGACCAGCAAGGAGGGCCGCCAGAACATGCTCCAGGCCATGCAAGCCGGGGCCGACGACTATCTGGTCAAGCCCTTTGACGAGCTGGAATTGAAGGCGCGCCTGCTGGTCGGTAAGCGGATCCTCGACCTGCAGGAGGAACTGGTTTCCGCTCGCGAGTCCATGCGCCACGCCGCCACCCACGACAGCCTCACCGGGTTGACAAATCGCGGAGAAATTCTCGCCATGCTGGAGCGGGAATTGGAACGAGGGCGCCGGGAGCGCACGCCCGTGGCCGTGATTCTTTGCGACGTTGACCATTTCAAGGACGTGAACGACACCCTGGGCCATCTTTTTGGCGATGAGGCGCTCCGGGAAATCGGCCGGCGCCTGCGCGCGCAACTGCGCGTCTACGACGGCGTTGGCCGCTATGGCGGAGAAGAATTCCTTATGGTTCTGCCCAGCTGCGATCTGCCCAACGCTCTGCTGCGCGCGAATGAACTGCGCGAGATCATTGCCAAAACACCTGTGGTTTGTTCCGGCGAGGAAAGACTCATCACCATGAGTATGGGAGTCGCCGTCTCTGCTTGCGAGGGAAAGAACGAAGTGGAAATGTTGTTGAATCAGGCTGATGCCGGCCTTTATAAGGCCAAGGAGAACGGCCGGAACCGGATCGAGCACTTCACCCCCGCCGCCAGGAAAGCGGCGCATGGGCGCGCGCCCAAAAGCTAGACGCCTTTTCACAATCAACCGAAGATAAACGTCGTGACCTCTGGGGACAAATTTTGTCGGAAAATTTATCGAGAAGAGAAGAAGACATTATGATTGCTCCTGAGGCGATGATTCGCGGATAGATGATTGCTTTTGGCGGGTAATAAAAGTGGAAATTCGGGGGGGTACCCCCCTACCCCAAAATGAGTTAAGTTATTAATAGTAAGGCAGTTATAAGTAAAGTCTTCAAAAGATTGGACTTAGCTGCGATTTCTGCGGTTTGGCGTGCACTTTCGAGTGCTCGGCAATGGCTCATTTTTGCCAAAAACGTCCACCACAAAGGGCGCCAAGGTTCACGAAGGAACGGCTAGAAAAAATGTGGCAATTCATGGCGTTCGTGTCCGAGCGAGCATGGTCAAACTGGGTCACCACGCGACTGCTTCCATATAGTTGTCAAAGGGCCGATGGTTTGAGGCGGATGATGCGTCTCGTCTCTGGAGACGGGCGCACTTCCC
>OCZU010001128.1_pt1 | contig 17877 bp, 20 predicted proteins | sample 1539001 | NCBI WGS metagenome assembly OCZU01 (sample SAMEA3539306, study PRJEB22396) | soil metagenome | biome: tundra; feature: field; material: soil | place: USA | collected 2010-05 | depth 0.15 m | reverse complement strand
GCTGGCCTGGACGGCGTTTGCGCTGGTCGGCTGTCTGGTAAAAGTGACCGGGAATTCAAGCCAGGCATAGCAGGTGTTTTGAAACTCGTAGCGGCGGGCGTCGCGCCTGTCGTAGAGGGCGCGCGTCTCGCCGCCCGGAACCGCTGTCCGCATGTTCTGAGACTCTGAAAATCTTCAATGGCCCTGCTGCGTGCGTGCGAACTATCCGCCGGGCGGGACGCCCGCCGCTATCACCGCCGCTCAATCGTGGCCGGCTTTGTCTGGCGCGGCATGGCGCAAGCCCTGGCCGGGTTTTGCGTCGGTGTGCTCGCCGTTCTTGATCACCGGCACGCCGTTCACGAGCACATGCGGAATGCCGACGGCGTAATGATGCGGGTCTTCATAAGTGGCGGGATCGCTGATTTTCTCAGGATCAAAAACTACGATGTCCGCCCAGAATCCTTCGCGTAACTCGCCGCGTTGTTTGAACTGAAACGTGTTCGCCGGCAGGCTTGTCATTTTGCGAATCGCGTCTTCGAGCCGCAGCACTTTCAAGTCGCGCACGTAACGACCCAGCACGCGGGCATTGTTGCCGTAACCGCGGGGGTGGGGGACATCCTCGCCAAATTTGCGCAGCCCGCTGTCGCACGCAATCATCGTGTTGGGATGACGCATGAACGTCCGCAAATCGTCCTCGCTCATGCCGTGAAAAACCCCCTGCGCGCCGCCGTTCTTCTCGATCTCCAAAATGGTTTCAATCTGGTCGTCCAGCGAATCCGCGCCGCGCATTTTCTTGGCGGCTTCGACGACGTTCAACCCGTCAAACGACTTGTCGTGCTGGTACGACGCGATGACGGCGTAGGCGTAATTTGTTGCCCGGCGTGTTTGGATCTTCTCCTTCATCTCCGCCACCAGCTTCGCCTTTTGCGCGGGATCGCCGTTGACTTCGAGGAATTTTTTGCGGCCGCCATCGAATGCCCAATCGGGAATCGTCTGCCGCAACGACGTGCTCGACGCGGTGTAAGCATATTGATCCTGCGTGATGTCGAGTCCCCCGGCGCGCGCGCTTTCGATATAGGCCAGAACTTTTTCCGCCTGCCCCCACGCGCGCTCGCCGCCGAGTTTGATGTGCGAAACCTCGGCCCGGATGTGCGCTTCACGCGCGACTCGAAACACCTCATCCAGTGCGCCATAAATCTGCCAGTCCTCGTGGCGCATGTGGCTCGTGTAAATGCCGCCATAGGCCGAGGCGACTTTCGCCAGTTCCACGATTTCGTCCGTCTTGGAAAACGTGCCCGGCAGATAAATCAACCCCGTGGACAATCCCACCGCGCCGTCTTGCATCGCCTGTTCCGCGAGCGATTTCATCCTGTTCAGTTCCTCGGCAGTGGGCGCGCGGTCGAAGTCGCCGCCCATGGCTTTTTCACGAATCGTGTTGTGGCCGACGAGTGTGGCGGCGTTGATGGAAATGTGCTTGCGTTCGATGTCGCGGAAAAATTTCCCCACGTTCAGCGCCGAACCGCCGCAATTTCCGACCACAACGGTGGTGACGCCCATCCGCAAAAATTTTTCCGCGCGCGGCGAATCGGCGATCTCATCCGCGTGCGTATGTACGTCTATGAATCCGGGCGCAACAATGAGTCCTGTCGCGTCAATTTCAGCCGACGCGTTGCCTTGTACGCGGCCAAGCGCGGCGATGCGGCCGTTCTTCACGGCCACATCCGCGAAATAGGCGGGATTGCCGGAGCCATCCACAACGCGACCGTGGCGAATGATGACATCGTAGTTTTCGGAGCGCGCGGTCGTTAGCAGCGCCAGAGCCATCACGGTGAGGCGGGCCTGTTTCATGTGGGATTGATAGCAACACCTGCCGTTTTGCACCAGCGCGAACGCGAAGCGGCTGTCTCCGGCATGTGGCGAAAGCGTTCCAGCGAACAGGCTGAACCGAGTCCTTTGTCACCGCTTCTTGAGGAGCGACATCAAATCCGCGCCATGAGCGGACTGACCAAACACCCAACTGCCGAACGCGATTTGTCCGACGGCGACGAACCCGAACGCGATTTGTCCGACCGCCACCACGCCAGTGGTCAGTTGCCCGACGCCCAGCAGCACACCTGCGGCAAGCTGGCCCACCGCTATCACACCTACCGCTGCCTGCCCAATTGCCACCGCACCGGCGGCCGCTTGCCCAAATGCCACCACACCGATGGCCTTGCGTCCGATGGCGACGAAACCGCGCGCTGTCGTGATTTTTCCCGTCTCTGGATTCCGGCCGGTGGCGATATGCACCAATTGCCGGTTGCAACTTCAGATAGTTTCAACGTGCTGGCGCCATTTGCCATCCCGGAAGCCGTCAAGAATCCGATGCACCAGAGCCGTGTCGCCTGTGAGATCGAGGAACGATTCTCCGACATGAAAGAAATCGTTGAAGCCCGGTGAGGCCCGGCTGCCAATCTCGTCCACGGCCAGAAATCCCATGCTCCAGGAGGGAAAGTTATGTTCTTTGATCTCGCGCCGCGACAGGAGCACGACGCCATCATGGCGCGGATCCTTGTTGATTTTCCCGAACAACTCATCAACGGCGGACGGTTCCCCTTCGATAACCTGCAGGAAGGAACCGTTTTTATACAACAGAATGCCGCTGATACCCCGGCGCACGTTCCTTGCGCGCGCAAGTTTGAGCAGCGACCGCAATTCCCCGGAAGTCAACGGCTTGGTGGCCGAACTGACGTAAATGAGTTGGACCAGGTTCATGATAACTTCGGCACGTTGATTTATTCGAGGCTCGCTGCGTTCAGAGCCAAACCCCGTTCTGTTGAAGCTGGTTTGACAATCCACTGGTCGAGGCCGAACTCTTTGAATGATTGATCCACGACGAGGCGATAATAAACACAGGCAACGGGCTGAACAAGCAAACCAGGAAATTTTTCAAGGTGTCCGGCCATCGGGTCCGCAAAACTGTTTCCATCAGCGTGGCGTGCCGTCATCGTCCGAAAATCGGGCGAGGTAAAAGCAGCCGAGCGCAACCAGCGTGGCCACTGCTGCGATGATGATCGCCTGCGTGCCCGGGCGTTTCAGGTCAGCCGACAAATCCTCGATCGTAGTGCCCATGTTGCCGAAAAGAATTCCCATCTGCCGCGACTCCGCCCGGTTATATCCCGCCATGGACGGATCATCCATCAAATCAACAGAACGAGTCCCCATCCAATAAACAAGGACCGCACCGCCAATCCCAAGCATCAGCACAATGACGCCAATGATTCTCAATCGCCTCTGCTTGCAGGCTGAATCTGGACCAGGCGTTCTGTCGGTGACCGACATATCGCCTAGCGTTCTACGTCTGCTTTCAGAGAAACACAAGCCCGCAGCTACCGACCGAACCCCGCCTTGGCGCGCAACACCGGCATTGCGCGAGAGGAGGTCGGAGAGATGACCGGGACGATTTCTAAATCGGGAAGGAAATGCCCGCGAACAATGCGGGTCGTGTCTGCACATCAAAGCCAACGTGCAGGATACCTCCGCCTTTGAATTCCTTGAGCACCTTGCACGTCATTCTTTTCTCTTCGCTGTGTCTGCCAAACTGATAGGAGGTGCCAACATCAACTGAAAAGCCGTTGGGCATTGGCAAGGACAGGGCAAATTCAAAACGATGATCCGCAAAGTTGCGATAGTGGTACCTCAAGTGACACAGCAGGAGCACGGTGTCATCGTGCTTGATGCCGTAACTGTAGTAAGCATAAGGATCTCTCCGGAATGGGCGCAGGCCATAGAATGCCTGCCCGCTTTCTGAAACCCGCCCCCACCAGGAACGTTCGACCACCCGGTATGACAGATCGAGTGGCGCGATATTCTCCTCATCAGCGTTCCCAATTGAGTTCCGAAGAAAGTCCGCGAGGAACTCCTGCCGGTCATCCAGCCACGCGATGAAAGGCAGGCCAACGGTCGCATCCCGGATGCCGCTCACCGACGACGCTGCGAATGCCCCGCGAGCGGCACCCGCACCCCGGTCGTCGGGCGACTCCAGGCCGGTATTGGGGAAGTGGACGCGTTGATTCATCAGGTTAAGAGGATGGAAACGATCTGCAAACTCCTCGCCAGCCCCTTGCTCGAACGCGGTTTGGAAACGCTCCCACAATGTGTAAGGTTCTTCCGGCGATCGCAAGACCAGCAACGCGGATCCGTCGTATTGGAGCTGTAGACTCTGCTCGCCAGCCCGCACCGCGACCGTCGCCATCGCGGCCAGACAGAATAGCATCCGCGACACGAGGCTCACAAATGCAGGCTGTTTCGGGAGGCGGCTGGCAACCCTCCAACTCCCGGACATGCCTGCCACTCAGCCATGGACCCCGGCGATGGCTTGACTCGACGTTCAGGGATCTGCAAGGCGGAGGTCCTCGCAATACGGATCAGATTTGAACTGAGCATTCTCATCGGTGTTGCTGAGGGAAGAAAGTAGCAAATACGGTGCCGCCGCCATTCTTGCGCTTTCAGGCCGGGGACAGCATGCGCGCGGTGCGAGCGTAATCTGATTTTGGGGGGCGTTGCGTTGACGCACCGCCTCCAGGCTCGCGTTCAACGGGTGCGAGCAACGGCTTGATCTCTTCGCATTTGCACTGCGGGTCGCGGGCTAGGGAGATCGCCGATAGCGTTCGAGCACTTGGTTCAACGGCGTCGCTGTTTATCGGTCGGGTAAAGGAGGATTTTCTGAACTGTCCCAGAGATGCTCTGTTTCAAGCCACTAGACAGGCACGCGGATGCAAAGCGGAACTGCGCGAATGCCTATGGCTTCTGGAATGCGCGAAGCGTCGTGAAGTGCGCCAGTCCTCTGGCGCTTTTGGGGTTGCCTTACCCAAATCAGAAACCAAACCTCACCTTGATGCGCAACTCCGGCAACGCGCGCAACGGGTCGCAGACAAAGTTTTTAAGGAGTCGTCAGCCACGAAAACAAAAAGCTTCCGCGTCGCACTTCACGACGAGGTTGCGATGTGGGCAACGGTGTAAGAGCGCGGAGGCAGTTTGAAAGTCATGGCGGAACCCGCCTTGGGCGCGTCCAGAGTTCGCGGCGACACCAGCGTCGGATGCTCGAACGTGTTGGCGGCTTTCAGATCGGACCCCGTCAATGTTTCACACGCCAGCACCCGAGTGGGCGTCGGGTCGCGCCAGTCGAGGACCAATTCGCGCTCCGACTCCAGATCGCGATTCAACATCAGCACGCAAGCTTGTCCGTTCGCCGGATCGAGCGTTGCAACGACATCCAGGTACGGAACACGGTCGTTACGCGCGAAATCCGCGCGGAGACCCTCCGCTTTGATCGGGTACGTCTCCGACTCCACCTGCAGATCAAGAACCCTCCCGCGCGCGTATTTGAGCGCCCACGCGTAGGGATAGTAAATGCTTTGGCGCAACACACCGTCCGCATTGGTCACCAGGGGAGCGATGACGTTGACGATTTGGGCAAGGCAACCAACGCGCACGCGTTCGGATTGCCGCAGGAGCGTGTTCAGAAACCCGCCGACCAGCAAGGCATCTTCAAGGTTGTACACTTCCTCCAGCAAGTGCGGCGCAAACGTCCTCTGCCCGTCTCGAGCTTTCGCATCGCGCGCGCGGTACCAGACGTTCCACTCATCGAAGGAGAGCCAGAGACGCTTGGACGACTTCTGCAGGCCTTGCACGTAGTCACATACGGCGGCGATTTCGTGAATCTGCCTTTCCATGTCCAGATTCATCGCGAGATAGCGGGAGGTGTCGTTGCCCGTCAAAGCCGGCGTGTTGCCGTAATAATTGTGCAGCGAAATTCCGTCCACCTGGTCGTAACATTCCTCGAGAACTTCCCGATCCCAGACCAGGTAGGTATCGAGAAACGTGTTGCTCGATCCGCAGGCAATCAATTTTGTTTCCGGATCCACCACCCGGATCTGCCGCGCGGCGTCGCGCGCCTTGCGGCCATATTCGCGGGCGGTTGAATGTCCCATTTGCCACGGGCCGTCCATCTCGTTGCCCAGGCACCAATATTTCACGTTGTGCGGCTGCTCGTAACCGTGCGACCGTCGCAACTCGCTCCACCTGGTGCCTTTCTCGACGTTGCAATACTCGACATAGGCAACGGCGTGTTCGGCTGTGCCGGTACCGAGATTAAAGCCGAGCAACGGCTCGGCGTTCACCCGTTGGCACCACTCGATGAACTCGTTCGTGCCGAATTGATTCGTCTCGATGGAATTCCAGGCTCGTTCCAGAACGGTTGGCCGTTTTTCCTTTGGCCCGACGCCATCCTGCCACTCGTAGCCGGAGACAAAATTTCCCCCCGGATATCGTATGATCGGCACGCCGAGCTCCTTGATTTGTGTGATGACGTCTTTGCGAAATCCCTTTTCGTCGGCGAACTTTGAGTCTGGTTCATAGACCCCGGTGTAAACGGCGCGACCGAGGTGTTCCAAGAATGAGCCGAGCAGCCGGCGATCCAGCTCCGAGCGATACCGCGCCTGATTGATCACCGTTCGCGCGGGGCCGCGAGATTGTGCATAGCCCAGGCTGGGGAGCCACGATACCGCAGCCAGCGCGGCGCTCGAAGAGGCAAGCTGCGCCAGGAATTTTCGTCGGTTGGAAGTGTTCATGATGTTGTCAGCCATTATAGAATTGCGTCAGCCAGTGGTAAAGCGTTGTCCAGATCCGAATGACACCTTGCGTGGATTCCCAAGCTTGCCATAGACAAAAAGCGAAGAGCGCCGCCAATTTGATCCACTCTGTCCACTGCTTTTGTCGCAGCAAATACCGGAGAAGAACGATGGTGAGCGGCCAAAAAACCAATCCCACATGACAAAGAAACATTCCGTCAACAAATCTGAATTTGCCCAGCGGGCTGGCCAGGGGTGTCAGCGATCGGGGGATAAAATACCAGACTGGCCCGGTGAGCAGCGCCATCATTATCAACAACGCGATGGCGTTGGACACTTTGAAGGCCAGCGAATCGGGCATTTTGTCGTCATTTTCACGATTTGAGTCATACCAAATCCTTTCCACGGAGGAGCGTCGGGTCAGCATTTTGGAAGGGGAAAGAGCCGTGCGGGCGCAGGTGGCCAACATTTGCAGTCCCGACATGGTGCGAAAACGGCGTCCAGAAGTGAGAACCGTTTCCCAGAGCACCACAAAGCGGCCTTCCCGCTTCAAAGCCATGGCGAACGCGCCTTCTTCGCTCCAATAAAGACGTTCGTCGAAACCGCCGGTCGCGTGAAATGCCTCGCGCGCGCAAAACATAAAAGCACCGCCAGTGAATCCGATCAGCTTCGCACCGATGACACACAAAAAGGCCACCAGCCGTATGTAAAGCGGCACGATCCCGTCAAATAACGTCGGAGCGCCGCCGCCCGCAACACCTTTGTCCAGGTATCGTAACGCCGAGGCAACGGCGCGCGGATTGATCGTCGTGTCCGCGTCCACAAAAAACAACCGGTCGCCCCGCGCCGCGCGAGCGCCGGAATTACGCGTGGCGGCGATTTGCCGGTGGTTGACCGGCACCACGGTCGCATTGTGCTGGCGGGCGACCTCGGATGTGGCGTCGGTGGAGGCGTCGTCCACCACGATGATTTCATAAGGCTGGTCCACGACGCGGGCGGCGTCGTTGATCGCCTCCAACGTCCGGCCAATCCCGGCCTGTTCATTGTGCGCCGGAACGATGAACGAGATCATGACCATTGGATTAGCCTGGAAACTTTTCGTTTTGCTTCGGTCAAACGTTTTCCGCTTCGTTTGACGCCTTACGGTTCATTTCCCAACAGGCCAAATGCTTTGAAGGAGTCGTCAGCCCTGCCATTTCAATACTGAACTGACACGCGATAAAACTGCGTGGCAACGGAACGGTTGAAACTTACGTTCTTTTGCGTGCCATCTCCATTGATGAGCGGGCCGGTGTTGCTCCATTCGGAGGACAGGTTTGTCGTCGTTTGCGCCTGATAACTGTAGTTGGTGTAAGTGTCGAAAACGATTTGCACCTGACCGGGATTTTGCGGCGTGATTTGCAATTGCGGCAATTCCGGCGGGCCAATCATCATGAACTGCCAGACCTGTTGATATATCGGCGTTACACCGTCCGCTGCCAGCGGTGTCGCTGCGTCCGCCACCGTCGCCCCGTGATAATTGCCGTTTTGCGGTGGCAGGTCGGTCGTGAGCATGTGGGAACCGAGATACGGCGCGCGGTTGCTCTCCACCAGCACCGGCCCGCCGAATTGTCCCAGCCCGTAGGCGTTCCAGGTGGGAATGATTTCGGCGTAGAGAATCAGGGGATCCTGCACATGCACAAAGCCAAAATAAAATTCATCCGGGGTGACGTCCGCGCTGAAGATCCAGTTCGCCGGCCGGCCGGGCAGATGACCGTCCGGCGTCCACCAGTCCGTGTCCGAGAACATCACCGACCGCGCCACGGGATACACCTTCGCGATCAAACCGGCGTGGCCCGCGCCCTGCGAATGGCCGGAGATGACAATCTTCGGCCAGTTCAAGTTTGATTGCGCGCCGAGATACTGGCTCCAGTTTTGATTAATGGTGTTCGCGGCCAGATACTCGATCAATTTCACCAGCCGGTTGGTGATGGAATCCGCGTTCGCGATGCTGATCTCGGCGTTCGTGCCGCCGTTGATGACCGCCAGTCGGGCCTCGGCGTAGCAATCGGGATTCGTAGAGTTACCGCAGAGGCTGTTCATCGTCAGAGGATTTTCATACGTCAATCCGATGGCGTGAAAGCCGAGATTGGCCGCCGTCTTCACCACATCCCGGTAATCCACCGGGATCCCGCCGGTGCCGGGCAGAAAGACGACCAACTGCTGCCGCGCCGTAACGTTTGTGTTGAGGTAGATGTAGTGAAAATTATTGAACTGCGTGATGTTCGTGTCCGTCTGGATCGGCTGAACCAGTTGAAGATTCTGCGGCAGTCCGGCGCGGGAAATGGTCAATGCGAGCAGACACACCAGGAATTTGGTCTGCCGTCCGCCGAAAATAAATTGCGGGACAATCACAGTCATGTCTTCAAGACGAACATTCTGCGGGAATGTTACCACTTCCGTCCAGACATTCAGCGCCGGGGGACCAACTCACCGACGATTATCGGGCACGCAACTCCGGCAAGCGCGTAATTGGTCGAGAACCAATCTTTCGAAGGAGTAGTCGGGCAAGATGCGAGAGAATTATTTAGGTTTGCTGGCATGTTCTTTGGCGAGACGAACCATTTTGTCGAATTCATCCTTGCCTCCAAAAAATTCATGATTGACCGGCCCAAGTTTTGAAATCAATTCGCTGAGCGCATCCCATTGTTCCGCGTGATAAGCATACCAAGCGTAATTGTGGTAATAGCCGACAGCACCAGGATTAAGTTCAAAGAACCGATCATAAGCGGCTTTGATGTCCGGCCAAACTTGAGGCTGCTTCCAGTAATTAGTTTTTTCTGAACCACTGAGGTAATAGAATGGAATGTCCCGATGGGCATCCACCAAAGTAAGGGGAACACTGCCTCCCCATTCTTTGGTTCGAACGCAGTCACGACCGAAAGCGATCATTTCCTCAGTCGACCCATACCATTTCGGTTCCAAGTATAGACATTTAGCACTGCAGGCATCGTAGTTATTCGGATCAAGCTCCATCGCGTGGTGGAACCAGGATTCCATCCGATCTCGTCCCTTGCCTTGGCCCAATTCCACCCACATCATTTTTACAGCAATGCGTGGGTCATGCGGATTCAATTTCCAAGCATGGTTCAAGGATTCTTCCACAACAGCTAGGTGTTCCTGAAACAATTTCGAGCCTTCATCAGTAACTGTGTTCGCGTAACCGCCGCCGCGAGCAAACCAGGCCATTTTTATATGAGCTTCTCCTTTCAACAGCCAGACAACAGATTCATCAGGCCAATTTTGGAAAAGTGGGTTCTCGATCAAGTTGTAGCAGTATACATATTGTTTTTGGCTTCGTTCTACTACCCCAAGCATTTCGTGGCAGGCATCGTCAACTTCCCCAATTGGTATGGTTTTGTCATCAAGCGCGTCTGACAGATTGGCAATAGCCTGTTGGCGGTATTCATGCTCTTCGGGAGAAATATTGGTGGTGTTGCCTGCGGCATATTTGAGTTGCTCCGCCGTCCGAAGTGAAGCGTAGAACTTTCGTATCTTTGGATACGGACTTTGTTGCATATTATCCGCTGTTCTGCGAAATGCTTGGACGAACGTCTCCTTGCTGTTGGTCTGATCCATTGCATACTTGATAAAAAGATAATTCACCATCGGATCGTCGCAACCAGAACGGGCAGCAGCAGCCACATTTGTCGAAATGATTTCCCCCGAAGATTCGTTTGTCTCCAGTGCTTTGGCGCGGGCGTGAGCGAATTCTGTTAAGGCCAGTTTGGCGGACGCATCCCATTTGGAATTCGTGTAGCCAGCATGTTCGTAAGGTTCGACCAGCGTCTTCAAATTCCACGCCAGTCTTTGTTCTTTTACTTCTTTGATGGAAAGGGCGGGGCTGGCTTGGTTCGCAGCGTTCGAAACGGGCGCGGCGGTTTTTTTACAGGCCGTTGCCGTGAGTAGAATGAAGGACATACACATGGGCACCGCGAGCAGTGTCAATCTCGTCTGCTTCATAGTGTCCATCATAAATGAATTCAGATTATAGTGTTAACTTTTCCACGCTACCTTCGCCCAAGCGTCTTTCAACGTGATGGTGCGGTTGAAGGCGAGCATGCCGGGCTCATTGTCTTTATCCAGCGTTGTCATTGCGGCTGGTTCAAAAGAACGAGCCGAACACGGACGGGATTTCTTTGACAACCACGCGCAAACTCAGCCCGCGCTGACGGAGTTCCGCGTCCAGTTCGGCATCGGAATCCTTCGGGCTTTCCAGAATGTGCCGCACCTCCGATTCGTGTTCGGCAAAGCGCTCGGCGTGTGGATGGCGTGGGTCGCGCCAGTGGCGCAGAAGCCGCTCGCGAAATTCTGGATTGCGCCAGACCATCCGGCCATATTCCAGCTTGGCGTATTCCTGAAAATGGATGCCGTTGATGAGCATGGCGTCAGTGTAACACGTTTGTTTAGTCGAGCAATCCAATGTGCTTCGCCCAATCGGCATGGGCATGGTCGCGCGGTTCGTTGCGCTTTAATTTAGGTGCGAGCAAGTCTGCTGGCGCGGGCACGAGTAGACTTAATTTACCTATCTGTTTTTGCATCGTACGTAGTTCCCAACCAGCCGGCAATTCCTTCAAAATTGTCGGCGGCATCAAATTGACATGCCAGCCGTGCGTGCGCTCGAATTCACTGCCGATCAGTGCTTCGTAACAGTGCCTGGCCACTTCTTCACTGTCCGTCACAGGATCAACGTCCATGCTGGCTTCAGGAAGCTCCACTTCCAATCCGCGATTAAATGCGTGCCACAACAAAGCTGCTGAGCCAATGAGCGTCATGTTGCCCGGCGCTTTCAACTGTGAACCGATTTCTGTGAGCCAGTCGGCAACCTGCTTTCCGCTTTTGAGTTCGCGGCGTGGCATAAATCAACTTTTCTGCGCCTCCTTTGCCCAAGCATCCTTCAGCGTAATCGTCCGATTGAAAACAAATTTGCCAGGCGCGCTGTCTTTATCGAGCGCGAAGTACGCGAGGCGCTCGAATTGATAACGCAACTCTGGCTTCGCGTCTTTCAAACTCGGCTCGCATTTGGCTGTGACGATTTCCAACGAGTGGGGGTTCAGGAGGGATTTGAAGTCGCCGCCGGCGTCCGGTTCGGGCACGGTGAAGAGACGGTCATAGAGGCGCACTTCGGCGTCCACGGCGTGCGCGGCGCTCACCCAATGAATGGTGCCTTTGACTTTGCGGGCGGAGGTCGCGCCGCCGGTCTTGCTGTCGAGGTCGGCGGTGCAGCGCAATTCGGTGAGGTTGCCCGCGGCGTCCTTCACCACCTCATCGCACTTGATGATGTAGGCGTATTTCAAGCGCACTTCGCCGCCGGGTTTGAGCCGGAAGAATTTTGGCGGCGGCACTTCCTGGAAATCGTCGCGTTCGATAAGCAGTTCGCGGCTGAACGGAATCTTCCGTTTGCCCGCGTTCTCGTCTTCGGGATTGTTGACGGCGTCGAGTTCTTCGACTTTGCCTTCAGGAAAATTTGTGATGACGACTTTGATCGGGCGCAGCACAGCGAGACGGCGAAGCGAACGTTTGTTCAAGTCTTCACGGATGGCGTGTTCGAGCACGGCCACGTCGGTGATGCCGTTATATTTCGTGATGCCGATGTTGTAGGCGAAGTTGCGCAAGGCTTGCGCTGTGACTCCGCGCCGGCGGATGCCGCTGATGGTGGGCATGCGCGGATCGTCCCAACCGGTGACAAGGTTTTCGTCCACGAGTTGCATGAGCTTGCGCTTGCTCATCACGGTGTAACCGAGGCTGAGCCGGGCGAATTCGTATTGGTGCGGCAGAGGACGCGGGAGGTCGAGGCTTTCCAAAATCCAATCGTAGAGCGGGCGATGCACCTCGAACTCCAGCGTGCAGATGCTGTGTGTGATGCCTTCAAGGTAATCGCTCAGACAATGCGCGAAGTCATACATCGGGTAGAGGCACCATTTGTTGCCGGTGTGATGATGTTCGGCGTGCCGGATGCGATAGAGAATCGGGTCGCGCAGCCAGATGTTGGGCGACGCCATATCAATCTTCGCGCGAAGTGTGCGCGTGGCGTCGGGAAACTCACCGGCTTTCATTCGTTGAAACAGATCGAGGTTTTCTTCGATACTGCGATTGCGGAACGGAGAATCTTTGCCAGGGCGGTCGGGCGCGCCGCGATAAAGTTCCATGTCCTCGGGGGAAAGATCGCAGACAAAGGCTTTTCCCTTTTCAATCAATTCCTCCGCATATTCGTAAATCTGGCCAAAGTAGTCGGAAGCGTAAAAAGGTTCCAACGGGACACCCGCTTTCTGACGTTCGCTTTCAGACGTTCCAAAAACCGGCGGAAGAAAAAAATCCCTTTTGCCATTGCCCGAGATCGCTTCCGGCGTTTTGCCTTTGGGTTTGAGACCGAGCTTGTCGTCGGCCCAGGCGCTGATGAGCCAGTTCACGTCCTCCTGGATGGACTCGACGTACTCGATGTCTTCCTTTGCCGGATTGGTGTCGTCCATGCGCAGATTGCAGACGCCGCCGAATTCGTGCGCGATGCCGAAGTTGAGGCAGATGCTTTTGGCATGGCCGATGTGGAGATAGCCGTTCGGCTCCGGCGGAAAGCGGGTGTGGATGCGCGGGTATTTATGTTCCGCGACGTGCCGGGCGACGATGTCGCGGATGAAATCGGAGGGTGCGGCGGGCGCGTTGTCTGGTTTGGACATTGTCATCTCCTGATTCTGCAAATAAAATCAGTGTCAGACAATGAAGAATCCCATCTCGAGGCGAATCGGCGCCCGGGCTTGGGCATACCCGATGGTTTGCCAGAACTCGCGAAAGTATTTTACGCGCTTAGCTTGTCGACCGAATCCAGGTTGAGTCCAGGATGAAAGGTGATTTCCGTGGTGCCGTCTTCCGCAAGAATTTCCATCAAGTTGAAACGCCCGTTCGCGCCGTCTTTCCGCAGCACGAGGCGGATCGGTTCCAGTATTTGGTGCTGCGCCGGACGTTGGTCAGGCAGGCCGGTCTCAATTAATAGCACGTCGTTACAATCAGTTTGTTTTTGAAAAATCATCGACCGGAAATGGATATTGCCAGCGCCGGCGCTGCTCTTGCCGTTGGGTTCAAGCAGTCGGATGTTTACGGTGCCGCGATGCAGTTCGCTGACTCGGCGGCATAGCTCCTGCCAATTCTTGGATGGAATTTCGGTCGTCATGTTGCGGACTGACTCTAGCCTTCGCTTCTGGGAAATGCAACGGCAACGCTGCAAAAGTGTTGTTTGTCCGTGATCTTGTGGCGCGGAGGTTTTCCAGCATGCGAACCGCGGAATTATTTTCCCGGCGACTGCCTGAATGCGAGGAGGACAGCTTTGTCGGTCAAAAGTTTCCCTTCATGGAAAGTAATGCCGATTTGGTTCCAGCGCGCCAGCAGAAGAGTGCCGCCGGTTTGGCCGCTGAAGCCGTAAGTCACGAGGCTGTCGGCCTCGGGCAGGGTTGAATCCCCGGCGCGACGGGCGGTGCTGCGGAAAAGTTCGGTCACCGGCGCAATCACGCCGTCCACGTTCACCGTTTCTCCGAGATGAACCGTGCCGGCCTGCTGAGGCGTCAACGGCACCAGCGGATGAAGCGGGGTGAACAGAGACCATTCTTTCGCATTCGGTTTAAGGCCGCAGACAAGCAGGGCCGGGTGGCCGTCGTCGTCCGAGAGTTGAAATTCGTGCCGCTCAAATCGCAAACCCACCTCGGCGATATCCACAATGTCGTGCCCGGCGATGCGATAATTGTGGCCGTTCAATCTGCCGGAACCGCCGATTTTCAAAGGCGAAGGCGGCGCGGAAAAAATTTTCACGGCGGGCGCGCGCGGAGCAATTAAATTGCAGGAGGGCACGCTGACGAAGAAAACGACTGCCAGAACAGCGACGACAATTATGATGTTCGAGAGCTTTGAGCCGGCATCGTCCTGGGTCTGGGTCAGTGTGAAGTTGCTCAGGACGGGCTCGGCAATCTTGAATGCCTTTTCAACGATGCCGCGTGCGAGGGTCATGCCCCGGTAACATTCCACTTCGTCGCCAGTCCAGCTCACCACGATCATGGTGCTGCCCGTTTCGGCGTTGAAATAATTCGCCACGTCGCCGACCTCCACTCCTTCCGGGGCTTTGCCTTCGATGCGGCAAACGCGCGATTTGTCCACCAAGGTCACGTGAACATCGGTGCCGTCGAGATTCAGCGGGTCGCCAACGCGTTTGGTGGCGGCGTCCCCGGCGTTCATTGGATATTCGGGCTCGAACAGGGTGAACAGCCGCCATTCGCCGCCACGTTCCGTCTCCTCGTAAACCAGCGTGACATTTTCACCAAAGCCAGTTTCGAGATTGAACTCGTTCCAGTAATAAGTTTCGCCCGATACATCCGCGCTCATCACCACGCGACCGACGACGCGGTAATCAATGCCCTCAAGATTTCCGGTCGCGCCGATGCGGAGCTGGGTGGGATTGGCGAGGCTCATGACGATTCGCGCCGCCGCGTCGGAGCGCGGCCGTCCTCAGCCGCAGGATTCCCGCCAGATTCGGCGCATGAAATTTTCCGAGCGTCGCAGTGCTGCGAAGTAGCTTCGACTGAGACAGCCGCGCTCCGAAAAAAATGCGGTACGAAGCGGCTGAGGTTTCCTGTTATGCGACGCGAGTCTTCACGGATGCCAAGCCCGGCGGCTTCGTGATCAATCACCCACACGCCGAAGACCGGATGGTTGCCGTCAAACTGCGGCAGCATCGCCGGCGCCTGATAAACAAAGCCTTCTTCGCCGTAAGCGCCGCCATTTTCTTCCACGAGCACGCCGCTTTCGATCCACGAAACGTTGCTGCCTTCACGGCTCAACTTTGGCTTGCGGATGTAACTATCGCCGAGCGGCGCGGCGAGTTCGTAAGCGGGCAACAAATTCGGATGGTCAGGAAAAAGCTCCCAGAGAATCGGCAGCAGACCTTTATTGCTCAAAAGCATTTTCCATGTCGGCTCGATGAATTGAACACAGTCTTTCGCGAGATGAACGCCGAACTCTTCATGCCACAGCCATTCCCATGGATACAGCTTGAAGCAGCGTTCGATGAGTTCGTTGTCGAGGTCAACGAAACAATTCTCTTTCTTGTGCCAGCCGATGTCCTCGATGAAAACCGACTTCGTTATCAAGCCGGCCTGCTCGCAGGTGTCGCGCAGGTAAAGCACGGTCATCTCGTCTTCCGCGTTTTCCTTGAGGCCGCTGAAGTGAATTGTTTTCCCGGCCCAACGCCGCCACGCTTCGATGAGCCGCTCGTGAATCGAATTAAACTGGTCGGCGTCGGGATGCGTTTCCCGCAGCCAGAACCATTGCGCGACGGACGCCTCGACAAGCGCGGTCGGAGTGTCGGCGTTGTATTCGAGAAGTTTCGGCGGTGTGGCGCCGTCATAGCTCAAATCAAAACGTCCGTAGAGACTGAAGTCGTCGCGTTCCCATGAACGGAGAATTGCCGGAATAGCGGCTTCTGATATGCCGAGCCGCGACCACCAGTTGTTTTTGATGACGGCTTCGGCGGCGTCAATGCAGAGGAAATGCAATTTGTTCGCGGCGGCTTCGATTTCGTCCACTTCGCGAGGGGAGAGTTCGTAACAGACGGACTCATCCCAGTAAGGCCCGTCGTCGTGCGAATGAAAGGTGAGGCCGACGCTTTCAACTTTTTCGCGCCAGTCGGGACGTGGATTGCAGCGATGGCGTTTCATCAGGAATGAAATCCAGAGCCGCCCCAGTAATGGGAGTGGTAACCGGATGACCTGCCGAAGCCGCCGCGTGTGATATCCGTGCGCATTGCTTCAACCTGCGCGGCCACTTGCGGCGGGGGTGAAGAAATGTTCGTGATGTTTTCAAACGGGGCCGCACCCCACTGACCCCCGTAAAAGTAGCGGTGCGTTTGCGGATCTAAATGATTGTAGGGCAGGGGATACCAGGCGCGAAACGGCGCGTGATAATAGCCGACGCCGGGGACATAGAAGTTATTGGTGTAAACATTCTGCGCGCTGACGGGCGCTTTTTGGTTGCAGCCGGCCAGGGCGCCGGCGGACAAACCTCCGATCAGGATCAGACGGATGCTTTTGCTTCGTTTCACGATCAAATCGCGAACCGTGTTTTAGCCGAGCATGGCCGCGGCGATGATGATGCAGACGCCGAGAATGACTGCGGCGGCGACGATGGCAGCAGCGGCATTCTTGTTTTCCAATATTTCCTTGGTGAGGTCGCCGGGCGTGCATTTGTCGAAAACCTTGTAGCCGACAATTGCCGCGACGATGCCAATGCCGGCAAAGATCAGCATGTTGCCGACAGCTTGCAGGAGCGTTTGCGCGTGCCACGAGGGAGCGCCAGCATTTTCCGCCGCCATAAGTGAAGGCACGGTTGCAAGAAGGAATGATAGGGCCAGGAGCAGGAAGCGAAGTGTTTTCATAGATTGAGAACTTGCGAAGGAGTTTGTGGTTTCCCGGTGAACGGGTCAATTACAACGAATGGATGCGATTGGAATCGGTGAAAGCCGCGCGCCAGGCTTACGTCGGACGTGCCTCCCGGAACCGGGCGATAAATAGGCTCAAGTATGATCTGTTCCCTCCGATAAATGAAATGTCACAGTTAAATGCTTAATTGGACAAATTAAAAAATTATGACCGTATCCAATGTTTCTTCGACGACGAATCAATATCAAAACACCGTCCAGGACGGCTTTAGTCAGGCGTTTCAAGATTTCAAGGGAATCGGGACCGCCATTCAATCGGGCGATCTTACGACTGCCGAAAATGCTTTGACCACGTTTCAGCAGGATCTGCAAAACAGTTCCCAAACGTCCCAGAAAAATCCGTTGAGCCAGCTTTTCAGCAATAACAGCACACTCAACAATGATCTCTCCGCGCTCCAAACCGCGCTGAAATCGAACGATGCCGCCGGCGCGCAAACCGCCTTCAAAACTCTGGCCCAGGATATGCAGGGCGCGATGAAAACGCAAAAAGCGCATCATCATCATCACGTCAGGAAAGCAAACGACGGCGAGAGTGCGCAAAGTTCAAATTCCTCCAAAACTTCGGCGGGTGACGCTACGAGTTCAACAACGGGCACTTCAGGCACCGGCAACGCCCTCGACGTGCAAGCCTGAGCAGCCAGAATTGCCTTTGTAACGGCAGGTTGAAAAGCCGCCGTTTTATTTTTTATTCAGCTTACTCCGGTTTGGTTGGCGGAAATAAAAAAGTGAGGGCGCGCCAGGAGCGCAGGCGCCAGTAAAATTCGTTGTGCTGGC
>OCZU010001127.1_pt1 | contig 17903 bp, 14 predicted proteins | sample 1539001 | NCBI WGS metagenome assembly OCZU01 (sample SAMEA3539306, study PRJEB22396) | soil metagenome | biome: tundra; feature: field; material: soil | place: USA | collected 2010-05 | depth 0.15 m | reverse complement strand
TCTATTTCAATATGGCCCCGGTTGTAAAGCACGGCTTTGCCGCCGATGAGAACCCTTTCGCCCATCAGCCGGCAAAAAAATTCCCCGCCGCGTTTGGAAAGCTGGCGCCCGAACAATTGGGCTTTACCAAGCCGTTGCGACCAGTAAGGAACGAGCGTGCAATGTGACGATCCGGTCGCCGGATCCTCCGGCACCCCGGCGGCCGGCGCAAAGAAACGCGAAACAAAATCGCTGTCTTTGCCCGGCGCGGTGACGATGAAGCCAAACGCATCCAGGGTTTTCAACAAGCCGAAATCGGGCTGCAATGCACGCACCTCCGTTTCCTGCGCGAACACGGCAAAATAGTCCCGCGATTTGAGAACTTCGACCGGTCTTCCACCCAGCGCCCGCGCCAATTCATCCGGCACCGCGCAGGGTTGCGGTGGGCGTGAGGGGAAATCAAGAGTCAAAATTTCACCTTCGCGGGTCACGTTCAAAGGGCCGCTGCGGGAATTGAAACGAATGGCGTCGCCGCCAAAGTCCAGCTCCGAAAACAGGACGAAGGCCGATGCCAGTGTCGCGTGTCCGCACAAGTCGATCTCCGTTGCGGGTGTGAACCAGCGCAACTCAAAATCGGCGCTGCGCGGAACGAAAAAAGCCGTCTCTGAAAGGTTGTTTTCGGCGGCGATATTCTGGAGGGTGGCGTCATCCAGCCAGTTTTTGAGCGGGCACACGCCGGCGGGGTTTCCATGGAAAGGACTGTGGGTGAAGGCATCCACCTCGAAGTAAGGAATTTTCATTTTGCTTTTTATGCTGCGGATAAAACCGGCTCTTCAAGTTTTCTCTGCGTCAATTTCCAATCGCACCATCCGGACATGAACGCGGTTTTTGTCATCCAGCGGATGCCTGGCGACATAACGCTCCACGACGGCGGCGATGAATTCCCCGCGCAGATTTTCCGGCACCCGCTGCGTGTAAGGCAGCCACGTCGTGCGCAACCATCCGGCAAATTCTTCGGGCTCCTCTAAAACCATGTCCTTGTCCGCGAGCCGCACGCTGCGCGTCGTGAAGCCGAAACGCGGCAGCCATTTTTCGTAGTCCTCGGGCGCATGGAAAAAATAGGACGCTTCCATTTTCCGGAAGAACTCGCGCCAGCGCTTGAGCCGCATCTCGGCGCGCAGGACGGCAAAAACCTCCTGCGCGTTTCCCCTTCCGCCGCAGGACACGACCAGCCGGCCGCCAGAACACAGACAGGCCGCCGCCCCGCGCAAAAACGCCGGATGATCGTCCACCCAGTGCAACGCGGCGTTGGAAAAAACCAGGTCGAATTCTTGCGAATTTTCTCCCTCTCCCCGCCCAAGCGGGGAGAGGGTTGGGGTGAGGGGATTTGAGCGTGAACCGAGAGGCCTCCTCACCCCGGCCTGGTCGGAACTTATTTTCCACCGAGGCTTCGCCCGCAGCTCCTTTGGGGGAGGAGAGGGAGTCAACACCACGCCTCGAACCTCAAACCTGGCCGGTTGAATTTCCCGGGCATCCATGACTTGAAATTTCAGATTTGAAATTTCCGCCGGTGGAAAAGTTTTTTGCGCGAATTCGATCATTTGCGGCGAGGCATCCACCCCGGTCGCCGAACCGCGCGGCACGGCGCGGGCGAGTTCGGCGCTGACCTTGCCGTCACCGCAGCCGACGTCGAGAATCCGTTCGTCGCCGCGCAGCTTCAGCCTGGCGATCAGCTCGCGCGCCCAGGCTTGCTGCGAGGAGGAATTAGCCGCGTAGGCAGCCGGATCCCAGGCAATTTTATTTTCGACAGTTCGCAATTTGCGGGGAGTATGGGAACCCGCGTGGGTGGGCGAGCGGTTCATTTCACAGGAAAAACTTCGCGAGGTTAAAGTAAAACAGCAGCGTGAAAACATCCGAGAGCGCCAGCGTCAGCGGGCCGGCGGCAATTTTGGGATCCAGCTTGAGCGCGTGCAAAAGGGCCGGGACCGTCAAGCCGGCGAGACACGAGGCACACAGCGTCAGGAAAATGCTTGATCCGATGACGACGGCGGCCATGTTCGCGCCGCGCCAGACGCAGACGATCAGCGCCACCGCCAGTCCACACGACAAGCCAAGCAGCAACGCCGTGCCGGTTTCACGCCGGAATGCCTGCCAGTACCACTTGAGCGTGGGCTTGGTGGCGCGCAATGCTTGAATCGTCATGGTCATGGATTGAATGCTCACGCTTTCACCCAGGCCCAAAATCATTGTGAGGAAAAACGCCAGCACGAGGCTTTTGGCGAGCGTCAATTCGTAGGCGCTGGACAAAAAGGCGCAGAACGTGCCGCTCACAATGGTGGTCAGCAGCCACGGAAACCGGTAGCGAAACGCGCGCACTGGCGAGGCATCCCGGACCTGCGACACGCGAAAACCGATGGCCTCGAAGACGTCGTCCATCTGTTCACGTTCGGCGATGTCGAACACTTCTTCGGTGAACAGCCCCACATCCACGATGCCGACCACGCGGCGTTCCGCGTCAATGACGGGAAACGCAAAAAATTTATGCAGCGCAAAACACTCGCACGCTTCCATCACCGTGGCGGTGTGCGGAATCGTCACGACCTTGCGAATCATCACGTCGTCCAGTCTCGTGTCGAGCGGACTCGTCAGCAACCGGCGCGTCGGCACGACGCCCGCCAGCCGGTTCGTTTCATCCACGACGTAAAAATAAATCACCCGTTCGCCGATGCCCTGGCTGCGAATCGTCGCCAGCGCCTGCTCAATGGTCGAGTCCTGCGCCAGCGTCGCGAAATCCTTCCGCGCGAACGGCAGCACCGTTTCGTTGAGATGCTCGGCCGCGGGTTTTGACGAAGTGGTTCCGGACATTTTATTTTACAAAATCACACCAACCCCGCGGTTTCCGGGAAGCCGCAAAGAATGTTCATGCTTTGCACGGCCTGGCCGCTGGCGCCCTTGACGATGTTGTCCAGCGCGCTCATGACGATGAGCCGGCCCGTGCGTGGGTCGAGCCGCCACGCGATTTCGATGACGTTCGTGCCGGTGACATTTTTTGTGTCGGGCAGCGCCTTGCCTTCGAGCAGCCGCACGAACGGCTCGTTGCCATAGGCTTTTTGATAGCATTCGGTGATCTGGCCAGTGAGCGCGAACATTTCCGCGGCATTGTCAAAATGTTTTTCCGGCGCGAGGTACAGCGTCGTCAGAATGCCACGATTGACCGGAATCAAATGCGGTGTGAATTGAATCGTGACCGGCGATTTTGCCGCGAGCGAAAGCTGTTCCTCGATTTCCGAAAGGTGCCGGTGCTTCGGCACTCCGTACGGGCGGACGCTCTCGTTGCATTCGACGAACAGGTAGTCGGGTTCGGCTTTGCGCCCCGCGCCGCTCACCCCGCTCAAGGCATCGGCGATGATGCCGTTTGATTTGATGAGACCGGCTTTCAACAGCGGAATCAGCGGCAGCAAAATGCTCGTCGGGTAACAGCCCGGCGAGGCGATAAGCAAGGACCTTTTGATTTCCTCGCGATGAATTTCCGGCAGACCGTAAACCGATTTCGCCAGCAACGCCGGAGCGGGATGGTCGTGCGCGTAAAAATCCTTGTAAACCTCCGCGCTCTTGAGCCGGAAATCCGCGCTCAGGTCGATGACGACGCAACCGGCCTGCGTGAGCGGCACGGCGAATTCGGCGGCGACGCCGTGCGGCAGCGCGAGAAAAACAATGTCCGCCTGCTTCGCCAGAACCTCGACGTTGGGTTCGCTGAAACGCAGCTCCTTGGCGCGCGGATGATTCGCAAACCTGGGGAAAATTTGCGCGAGCGTCTGCCCGGTGTTCTGGCGCGAGGTGACGGCGGTGAGTTCGGCGTGCGGATGGTTGAGCAGCAGCCGGACCAGTTCTTCGCCGGAATAACCGGACGCCCCGACGACGGCGATTTTTTTCGTCTTCATTTTCAAAAAATAAAATCAACAACAAAGGAACCGAGAAACAAAGTTTTTCCAGCCGTTTTTCAAATACTCCAACACAAAAGAAACTGCTTTGAGTCGCTCTGAGATAAAACATAATCTATTGTTTCAATAACGATTTCTATCTCTTTTAGGTCGTCCTCAAAAAGTTCCCAATAACTGGGGATAAAACTTTCAAGTTGCGCCGGTTTCAGTTTTTTCAGTTCCCGCAGTGTCTCTGACAGCCGAACTTTTGCCGCGCACCAATCCGGTCTAAAGAATTGCGGATCACCCTCGGCTTCAGGGAAAATAAAATAAACATCCTTGCTTAAAAAATGTGACGTGATAGCGAGAATGACGTCGAGACCAGCCCACGTGCCAATATCCCACGAAGAAAACCTTTTGGATATGACAGAGACTTTGGCGCCGCCGCAACAAGGATCAATTGCGATTTCTTCAGGCAAACCCAACTGTCGCGCCTTGGCTTTCAACTTGGCTTTAGCTTTAGAAACATTTTCACACGACCCAAGCTTGTCGGAAAAACTCGAAAGCTTGAGGATAGAGTCTGTATCTACATTTCTAAACTGATAAAGATAAACATCGAGTCCCATAGTTTGAGATTTGTCTCAGCGTTTACTCCGGTGCAACAGCTTCAATTATTATCCGGCTTCCCTTTGTAAGGGTTTGGCCAATGAATTTCCATGAAACGTTCAATTTCTTTGAGCGGAACAAACCCAAAGCGGCCATAGAGTCCGTGCGCATCCAGAGTTCCCAGCATGAACCGCCGCAGACCCTGGAGGCGCGGATGAGCGAGAACGGCAGCCACAAGTCGTTTGCTCAATCCCTGGCCGCGATGCTCTTCCAGGATGAACACGTCGGCCAGCCACGCGAACGTTGCGCAGTCTGTCACGACGCGCGCAAAACCGACCTGGTGGTCCGCTTTGTAAACTCCAAAGCAAAGCGAGTGCGCGATCGAGCGTTCCACGACTTCGCGCGGCACGTCCTTCGCCCAATAGCTGTGTTCGCTGAGAAACCGATGAATCAAGGCGCGGTTCAGCAGCGCCGAATCATCCGAGATCAGTATGTCGTCTTCGCGAATTGCGTACGGTTTCATAAACAAAAAACCCCGCCGGATTGAACCAGCGGGGTTGGCAAATTTCCAGTTCGATTAACGTTTGCTATATTGGAACCGTTTGCGGGCACCCGGCTGGCCGTATTTCTTGCGTTCGCGCATGCGCGGATCGCGGGTAAGCAGGCCTTCCGCCTTCAAGGCGGGGCGCAGGGCGGCATCCACGACAAGCAGCGCGCGGGCAATGCCATGGCGCACCGCGCCGGCCTGGCCGTTCGGGCCGCCGCCGGTGACGTTCACGCGCACGTCGAATTTGCCGGTCGTGCTGGTGACGGTCAACGGCTGCGTGACGACGCCCCGCTGGTTTTCCATCGGAAAATAATTTTCAAACGTCCGGCCATTGACGGTGATTTTGCCGGTGCCCGAGGAGAGACGAACCCGGGCGACCGCCGTTTTGCGGCGGCCGGTGCCGAGGAATTCTGAGGTTTTTGTTTCTGCCATACTCAAATTTGATGGTTGCGAGTTGAGAAATTATTTCGCCACCGCGAGCGTTGCCGGTTGCTGCGCGGCATGGTCGTGCTTCGGGCCTTTGAAGACTTTCAACTTCGTGAGCAACTGGCGGCCCAAACGGTTCTTGGGAATCATGCCGCGGACGGCGCGATGAATGAGCATTTCCGGATGCTTCGCGCGCAGGTTGGCCACGGAGAAATGCTTTTCGCCGCCTTTCCAACCGGAATAGGTCATGTATTCCTTGGCGGTTTCCTTTTTGCCGGTGACGCGGACTTTTTCCGCGTTCACGACCACCACAAAATCACCGGCATCGAGGTGCGGCGTATAAATGGGTTTATCTTTCCCGCGCAAAATATCAGCCACCTGAACCGCCAGCCGGCCCAGCACGGCGCCATCGGCATCAATGACATGCCACTTGCGCTGATCCAAATTCACTTTCGGCAAATGTGTTTTCATCACGTTTTCCAATCAAAGGAGCGCAGAAACTACCAAACCAACCGGTGAAGTCAATAGTCTTTTCAACTTGATTGCGTCCAAACTGGTCTGTCTATTCTCACACTGCCGCACCCGGCTTTTCGTGGTCGAATTCAAGCTTCAGTGCCCGCAGTGACAAATGAATGTCGGCGATGAACGCGATGAGGGAAGCGATCAGCGCCCCGAGGCAGAAAATGAAAAGCAGACTGATCGGCACCGCCAGTTCCATCTTCAACAGCGCCGTGAAAAACAACGTGATGATCAACACCGCGGCAGACAACACGCTCACTGCCGCCAGGATGATCGCCATCTGAATCAGCCGCGCCCGGCGATAGAGAATTTGCACCTGTCCCGTCAGCCGCTGGCGGTCGTCCTCCCCGGATTCGCGCATTTCCCGGATGAGCTGCCGCGAGCGGTCCACGGCGCGGCCGAAACGGTTCGTCAAGGAGAGCAACAGCAGGCCAATGCCGGAAATCAAGATGACGGGTCCCACCGAAACCTGGAGTACCGGGATGAGTTCATTGAGCGTTGTTGATGGCATGACAGTAAAATGAATCGAGTTGACGCATGAATTCAATCAGCAAATGCGCGGCAATTGCTCGCCGCCGGGCATGTCCAGAATCCGGTTCGCACCAATGCGCCCGGGTTTTCCGGCACTAAAATGACGTCCGCGACATTCCCGGAAGTATTTTCGAGGTTTTGTCTTGTTCCAATTCTGTCTCACCATGGTTATTTCCATTCCCGTGCGTTACAAACCCGCCCCGGCTCGAAACCAGGCAAAACATGCTCGGCAATTCGCAAAAGTTGTGTAGCAACCCGGCGTGGTTGCCATGAAAGTTAAAGTGTGAGCATCGGTCAAACTAACCGGGCAGGCACGGGACAACGAGCAGAACCCCGATGAGCAAACCGGCTGAAATCATATGAAATACGCAAGCACATCCCACACGGAATTAATTTCCACGCCCAACACGCATTTGCTGGACGCCATCAGAACAATTCGAGAGAGCGTGGGAGATGGTCTCAACGACGACGAATTCACGCGTTTGTTGCAACAGACAGCGCTGTCGACCGAAGCGGGATTCAGGTTTCTGAGCTATTCCGACAAGTTTGTGACGCTGAATGTGCCCCCGCAGGATCTAACGAACTGGTATCCGGCGAAGGGCTGGATCACTGCGGAGAAGGAGAGGGTCGCCAGGGAAATTGCGGAGAAATATGAACTTTCTCTCAATGAACCTCCCGATTTGAACTTCAATTACGTATTTCCCCGGCCGGATTCACCGAAACTTCACCACCATCTGGAACTGAGTAATAGTCGGGAGACCATTATCGTTGCTCACCCTCAATACCTGAAGATCTGCCTGTTTGGCTCGCTGTCCCCTGGCCTGTGTGTGCGGACAATAAAACGCCCGTTGCTGCTAGGCCCGGAGTTGCTAACAGACCTTTTATCCCTGTATCAGCCGTGATGCTCATCGCGAAAGCCGTATCCATTCATCTCCGATAAGCCTCGGAACCGTGACGCAACTCAATAGGATAAGCCATGCTAGGGAGATGGCTGGTTCGGTGCTGTAAAATTTCCCTGCCAGCGCTTTGAATCCGAAAGAAACAACTGTTCGGGCAGGAAGCCGGTGGGCATTTCGTGCAAAGGAAAACTTTCCGGCACCTCCTTGAAGGCCAGGCAGCGCAAGACGAAATAGCCCCAACCGTTTTCCCGCGAGCGAACACATTCCGACAGCAACCGGCTGTCAATCGTCAGCGGCGTCAAGTAAAGGGCGCTAACGGGCTTTAAATCATTGTTGAGAGCCTGGAGATTCTCCCGATCAGTTGAGTTTTCGGCATCCGGCGCGGCGTTCAGTGTGAGCCAGACGCATTGCTGGTTGCCATACCAGGCAACGGCCCAGGGAATGTCGCTCATCATCAATTCACTTTTCTTCATCCACGAAGCGGTTTGCTGGATGGTGGGAGGATAGTACGGGGGGTAGGCGAGGGTAGTCGCTTCCGGCTTTAGCAAAGCCAGAATCAGGGTCGAACACGCCGCCAACCCGAACAGTCCGCCGATGATCCCCAATTCGATCCTGGGCCGTTGAAGCCGCTCCAACAGCAGGCAAAAGAAGCTGACGGCGTAGATCAAAATGATCGGGAGCAGGAGGACGAGCAGGTTTTCCGAATTGATTTCGGGTGAATCCACCGAGAGATGAGTGCGCCCGACGGCTTGCACGAGGAACAGAGTGCCCAGGCATAACCCCACAAAGTAACGCACGCACTGGAGGGCGGAGTTGTTAAAACCGATCAAAAGGCCGGTCGCAAACAGCGCCACCACCCAGCCTGTGCCGGCGAGTGTTTGCCGCATCGTGTGCAGGTTGGCAAACAGTTTTGCCCATACCAATCTGGGAATCACGCGCAGGTTGGGATCAAGGGAACGTTCCAATTGATAATCTGGAAATAAACCGCTGTCTTCCAGCACGCTGTAGGTGGCGCTGCCAAAGGGCGTGCCGCTGACATTGTAGTTTCGAACGATCCAGGGCGCCATCACCGCCGCAAACGCGAGCAAGAGGGTGAGGCAAAGAATCGCGCGCCGCGGAGGGGCGGTCGAAATGATGATGAAAATAAAAGCGGGGAAAATCAGCCAGGCAAACGAGTAGCGGGTCAGTCCTCCAATGCCCAGCAGTATGCCGGCGACCGCGGTCAGAAATGTCGCGCGGAATTGCCCCCGTCCCGGTTCCCGCGCTTCCGTCTCCAGCAGCGTCAGGCACCACACGAGCAACATAAAAACCAGCATCAGAAACAGGGTTGAAAGTCCGGACACGCTGAATCTCCAAAGAACTTCCGTGCCTAAAAGCAAAACCGCCGAACTCCAAGCAACCATGGGGTCAAACAGTTTGCGCGTCCACAAAAACGCCAGCACCACCATGGCCAGCAGCAGCATTTGGTTGAACAGCGCGATCACAAAATCCGGACGGTAACGTTGAAAGTTCCGGCTGTTGCCCCAGAACGGAATCGTTTTTTCGTTTTCCGATGAAATCGCAAAATTTAATTTCACCACTTTCATCAGTCCGGCGAGCACACACGGGTAAACCGGCGCGTTGGAAATGTCTGGAAGTCCGATTTCAAGGAGCGAACTGTCTGCCAGGCTGTTCGTGCCCGTTTCAGGTCTGGATTGATGGGCGCGCTTGATAAGAAAAAGACTGAACGGACGGATAAACAGGGTGGTATAACCCTGGCCTTCCGAAATGTTCCGGGCCAGTTGCGCCGTGTCCATGGCCTCCGGCACGGACATGTTTTTGAAGTTGCGCAAATCGTAAACCACGCCGAGCAAAACAGCCCCCAACAGCATTACCAGCACCTGGAAGACGCGGGCCCGGGTGAATGTTTCAAACTTGTGAATCAGAAATTGTAAGGGCATGATCAGTAATCTTGGAGTTGATAGGCGTGCAGCTTGCGATGCAGCGTGCGCCGGCTCATGCCGATTTTTTTGGCGGCCAGCGTCCGGTTGCCTTTCGTTTCCTTCAACGCGCGGATGATCAACTGTTTTTCTGCTTCCGTCACGGTCAAACCATCGCGCTCCAGCATGGGTTGAGGGTCGGAACCAGAAACCGCCGGCCCGGCCCGGACGGAATCCGGCAAATCACGCGCCGTGATCTTTTCGCCGCGACACAAAACCACCGCGCGCTCGATGGCCGACCGCAATTCGCGCACGTTTCCCGGCCACGAATAATTCAGCAACAGCTCCAGCGCATCCGCCGTGAATTCCGAAATCGCTTTGCCGTTTTCTTTCGCGAACTCGCGGAGAAAACTTTGCGCCAGCAACGGAATGTCGCCCGCCCGCCCGCGCAAAGGCGGCAGCTGGATTTTCACCACGTTGAGCCGGAAAAACAAATCATCCCGGAACGTTCCCGCCTTGACCATTTCCTCCAGATTTTTGTTGGTCGCCACGACCAGCCGCACGTCGGCGGTCAAAGTCTTGTTCGAGCCGACGCGCTCGAACGTGCGTTCGCCGAGAAAACGCAACAGCTTGATTTGAATCGAAGGGTCAATCTCGCCGATCTCGTCGAGAAACAAGGTGCCGCCCTGCGCCTGCTCGATGCGTCCCACGCGGCGTTCGTGCGCGCCGGTGAACGCGCCTTTCTCGTGACCGAACAATTCACTTTCCAACAGCGTCGGCGCCAGCGCGGCGCAATGCACGCTGACCATCGGCTGCTTCGCGCGCGGACTGAGTTGATGAATCGCCTTCGCGATGAGTTCCTTGCCGGTGCCGCTTTCGCCTTGGAGCAAAACCGTGGCGCGCGAGGACGCCACCTGCTGCACAATTTCAAAAACCTCCTGCATTGCCGGCGAATGGCCGATGATGCTTTCAAGGCCGAACTTCGAATCGAGCTGCCGGTGCAACGACACGTTTTCCACTTCGAGATTCTGCTGGCGCAGCGCGCGGGCGATGCGCATCTCCAGTTCGTCAATTTGCAGCCGGCCCTTGGCAATGTAATCATCCGCGCCGCGTTTCATCGCCTCGACCGCGATTTCCTCCGAGCCGTAAGCGGTCATCAAAATACAGATCGGGGGTTTCGGCAGCGACTTGGCGCGCGCGATCAGTTTCATTCCATCCTCGCCCGGCAGGCGGAAATCCGTGAGCAGAACGTCGAAATGTTCGCGTTCCAACAAATCCATCGCAGCTTTGGCGTCTTCGGCGACGTAAACGTCGTAACGATGCTCCAGCGCGGCGCGCAATCCGTCGCGCGTCGGCTTTTCGTCATCAACGATCAAGAGTGTCGGGTTCATGCGAACAGCAATGATTGGCGATTTACATTGACGCAACTCGCGCCTGCCGGTTCATAAATCAAAAATTGTAAACCATAAATTTATTCGGGCAGCGGTGCCTTAAGCATCCGGGGTTTTCTTTCATGCAGCGGCAGCCAGATGCGAAATGTTGTGCCGCGTCCAATATGGCTTTCCAGATCAATCCGCCCGTCATGAGCGCGCACGATCCGTTGCACAATCATCAGTCCCAGGCCGGTGCCCTTCTTCTTCGTGGTGTAAAACGGCTCGAAAATCCGGTTGATTTGTTCCTGCGGAATGCCGCCGCCGGTGTCCGCGACGCTCACCCAGACGCCGTCCGAGCCTTCGCCGGTTTGCAGCGTGAGCGTGCCGCCTTTGGTCATCGCTTGCATCGCGTTTTTGATCAGGTTGACCAGCACCTGCTGAATTTGAGTCGCGTCAATCGGAGCCATGGGCAAGCGCGCCGCGAACTTTGTTTTTACGTTCAGTCCGCGGTTGTCCAGTTCCGGTCGTAATAATTCCAGGGTTTTTTCGACGACTTCGTTCAGCGACCCTGGTTTCAATTGCGGCGGCACGGGACGGATCGCCTGCAAGAATTGCGTGACAATGTAATCGAGCCGGTGGATTTCGCCTTTGGCCACGGCGAGATATTCTTCAAGCTTTCGCGCGATGTCCGTGGTGTCATGATCCGCCACGAGATTTTGCGAACGCGATTGGGAGACGCCGGAGGCAAAGCGCGTGGCGGGAGGCTTCAATCTCCTCAGCTCCCGCTCCATGAGTTGGAGGTGGATGTGAAGGGCGTTGAGCGGATTCCCGATTTCATGCGCCACACTGGCGGCGAGCAGCGTCAAAGCCTGAATGCGTTCGCTCTCGATGGCTTCAAAAGTTTGCTGCCGCGCTTCCGTCGCGTCATGAAGAATCAGCGCGACGCCGGAGCTGCCCGCCGCTTCGCCGTCGAGCGGCGCGGCGTAAAGGCGAAGAAAGCGCGGACGCGGGTAGTGAACCTCAAATTCACGCCGCACGACGCGCTGTCCGCCGGCAGCGTCGAGTCGCGAAATGCTTTGCCAATCCAATTCCGGCAGCAATTCTGAGATGTGTTGCTCCTCGGCACCGGCCTGCGGTCCGAGCAGGCGCGTGACGGCCTCGTTGAAATAGATGACTCGACCGTGTTCGTCCGCCACCAGCACGCCGTCTTCGATGGTGTTGAAGAGCGTTTCGAGAAAAGTGCGTTCGCGCGCGAGCCGCTGAACGACCGTCTGCAAGCCCTCGGCGTCGAGGCTGCTGATGCGTCCCAGAACTTTGTCGAGAAAACTGGATTTAGCGGGAGCCATTTCAGGTGCGGGGTGCGGGGGGCCAGGTGTCGGTGATTAAAACCATTTTTTCTTTTTGAAATACCACCACGTGGCCAGGGTGGAAACAAACATTGTGGCCCCGGCCACCCGGTAACCGTGTTTCCATTGCAGTTCAGGCATGTCGTGAAAGTTCATCCCATACCAGGTGCCGATCATCATGAGTGGCGTGGTGATGACCGTGATGAGGGTGAGCAGCTTGACGACTTCACCGGTCTGGTTCGAGGACATGTTGAGGTAAACCTGCAAAAGGCCGGTGAGCGAGTCGGTGTAGCCCTGCGCGAGATCGGAAATCTGGAAGAGCGCGTCGTAAACGTCGCGGTAATACGGCACCATGTGGGCGCGGATGAGCTTGAACTCCCCATGCGCGAACCGCGCCAGCACTTCGCGTTGCGGGCCGATGATTTTGCGCAGGTGCAGCACCTCTTTCTTGACCTGAAGGATTTTGTTCAACGTTTCCTTCGTCGGATGCTGCAGCGCCTGTTGTTCCAGTTCGGAGATTTCGAGCGACAATTCGTCCAACGCCGGCTTGTAGTTGTCCACGATGGAATCCAGCAGCGTGTGGGCGACGCGATCCGGCGCGCGGGCGATATGGGTGGTGCTTTTAATGGCTTGATCTTCAGCGGTGGAAACGCTGCGAAGCGGAACTTCGTGGTAGGTGACGAGATAGTTTTTCCCCAGAAAAAAATTCAATTCGCTCGTGGCGAAGACGCCGTCCTTGCGGCTGTAGTCCACGGCGTGAATCACCATGAAGATGTAAGGTGAGAAGCGATCTTCCTCTCTCGGGGTGTATTCCTCCACCTTGGGCGAAGGGCTGACCGTCACACAATCTTCGATCGAAAGCGGATGAAAATGAAAGACCTCTTCGAGAACGAATTTGGCTTCTTCCGGCGTCGGTTTCTCCAGATCCACCCACAGGAAAAGATTCGTGTCGGTCAAGAGGGTCGGCATCAGGAACCTTTCGATGTCCTTGCTGTGCAGCCTGCCCTGAGTGGTAAACACGAGTGATCGGATCATTCGAACCCTTTCTCTGTATCGTTGGCCAGTCGCGTCATTCTGGCTCAAATCTTAGGCTGAAGAAATAGCAAGGCAAGCCAGTTTGCGCTGGAAGGAGTGGTGGGAGACACAGAAATTGGGTGGCTCGTGAGGCGTTTTGCTGTCCGAGTTGAATTTCAAAGTACTCGAACGCAAGCGCGCGACAGAACGGAGCCGGCATCCAGCATCAGGCAAAGCAGAGTAAGATGATCTCCCGGTATGCGGTCAATGCGGTGGCGAATTCAACCGCAGATGAACGCGGATGCGGTGGGGCGAGACTCCTGGCGAGCCGGAAGAAAGGAGCGCGGCCCTGTGAGCGGAGCATAATGGCCGGTCAACCCGCGTTTCATAAGTGTTAAACAAGTTTTAATTCCCGCCGAACGAATTAAAGGATGGGGTGAATCCTTTAATTATGAAGCGCCAAATTAAAGTTTCGTTCGATGGACAAAGTGGGGGTCCAGTTTGGTTCTATTTTAGGTGCAGCATTACAATGGCTGGCGGCGAAGTGGATGAGGCTCTTTGCGCAAGTCGTCGTGGTAGGCGTGACTATAAACCATCACGGCGTTGATGGCCGCCGTGCCCTGAATCAAATCCAAGCAGCGCTCAATCCCTTCGTCGCGCATCGTGTGCGGCCCCATCTGAATGCCGGTGAACGGCCCGCCCCGTTCACGCGATGGTTTATGGCGTCGTCTTTCGCTGCGGATCCAGATAGAACCGGCGCGAGTTCACATTCACGTAAAAAAGATCTTCGGCGACTTTGAAGTCCTCGGTATTCAAGCCGTGCAGTTGGTTGGTCTGCCATTCGGAAGTCGGCGTGATCCATTCATACTTGCCCGGCGCGGTCGTCACCTTTACCGGCATCCGAAAATCACCCACGTCGGCCTGCCAGCGATATCGCACCGTGACAGAATCCCCCTCTTTCTGCGTCTCGAGGTCGAGTTTGGGAATCTGCGCCCGCTTGAAATATTGCTCGAAGAAGTACGACAAATCTTTCCCTGATTTCCGGTTCACGTATCCGAAGATGTCCTCCGCGGAAACATTCTGATACTTGAACGTCGCCTGCAGGCCGCGCAGAATGGAGAACCACAACGCATCGTCATCCAGCACGCTGCGCAACGTGTTCAGAATAAGCTGTCCCTTGTCATACATATCGGCGGGACTCTTCCGATACAGGCCATATTCACTGATGATCGGGAATTCGTTGCGCACGTTTCCCTTTTTGCCGTTGATGTATTTCAGGGCTTCAGCACGGCCATACTGGTCTTCGACGAACAGCGACTCCGCGTAGGCGGCAAAGCTTTCGTGAATCCACATGTCCGCGATGTCTTTCATCGTGACGCTGTTGCCCCACCATTCGTGCGCGGATTCGTGAATGATGATGAAATCGAATTTAAGGCCGACGTCAGAAGATGACCGCCCACGAAACCCGCCGAGGTAACGGTTGCCATACGCGATACAGCTTTGATGCTCCATGCCGGTGTGCGGACATTCGACGAGTTTGTAGCCGTCCCGTGGGAACGGATACTTCCCAAAATATTTCTCATAGACGGCCAGCATCGTTTTCACCTGCTTGAAATGTTCCTTTGCCTTCTCGAGGTTCTTCGGCAGAACGTAGTAATCCAGCGTCAGGGGTTCTCCATCCTGGCCGACGTACTCATCACTGAAGTGGGCGTATTTCCCGATGTTGAAGGTGACGCAATAATTGTTGATGGGATAACTGACGAACCAATCGTAGCGGACCCAGCCGTCGGGCAGAATCGTCCGGGCCTGGAGCCGGCCATTGGAGATTTCATCCAATTCGGGCGGCACGGTGATGCTGATGGTCGTGTTGTCCGGTTTGTCCGAGGCATGATCCTTGTTTGGCCACCAGATGCTTGCTCCAGTCTCAGGACAAGTCACCACGATCCAGGGATTGCCATCAGGATCGTGGTCCCAACTGATCCCACCGTCCCAAGGAGGATGCCGCGCTGCTGTTGGCACTCCGGAATAATAAACCGTCACCGAATGTGAGCTTTTCTTCTGGACCTTTTCGGGAAGCTCCACGAACACGGCGTTCAATTCACGCGTGAACGCGGCTGGCGTTTGATCATCGAAGACTATTTTGCTGATGGGCAGGTTGCTCCAGAGGTCCACCTGCATTTTTGTGAAGTCCTCCACGGTTTTAAACGTGATTTTGTTGGACCCTTTCAAGGACTTCGTCGCCGGATCAATCCTCGCATCGAGATGATAAGAAGTGACATCATAACAGGTCCGCTCGGGGCCCAGACCGCCTTTGAGGATTTCCGCGCGCGTCGGCTCGATTGCGCCAACACTTGGCTTTGCAAAACTCAAAATGAAACCCAGCACCACGAGGGTGGGAAAACGGGTCCGAAGATTATTGTCGGTTGATTTCATAATGGACGCTCTCAGTTTTTCGCCGGTCACAGTTTCATCTGCCTTCCCTCCCCGCCGGTGCCATTTCGGTCGGGTGGTTCAATTCCTTGCAGGTGGCGCACGAAAAAGTCCTGCAGCCGTCGCTGGACGTAGGCGCGCGCATTGCCCGCGCCGTGACCGCCGTTGGGCACCACCAGCAGATCAAAATCCTTGCCCGCCTTGATCAGCGCATCGGCGAACCGCAACGTGTTTTCCGGCGGAACGTTGTTATCCAGCTCCCCGACGATGAGAAATAAATTCCCCCGGAGCTTCGCCGCGTTCTCGATGTTGGAGGACGCCGCATACCACGGCCCCACCGGGTAACCCATCCACTGCTCGTTCCATGAAGCTTTGTCCATGCGATTGTCATGGCAGCCGCAATTGGCCACGGCCGCTTTGTAAAATTCGGGATGAAACAGAACCGCCCCGGCGGCATTCTGGGCGCCCGCGGAAGTGCCGTAAATTCCGACGCGTGTGAGGTCCATGCAAGGATACTTCCCTGCCGCGGCCTTGATCCAACGAATACGGTCAGGCAAGCCGGCGTCCGCCAGATCGTGCCAGCAAACATCATGAAATGCCTTGGAACGATTGGCCGTTCCCATCCCATCCATCTTCACCACGATGAAACCCAGATCGGTCAGCGCACTGTAGCGGCTGGAAGCGTTGAAGGATTTCGGCACGAAAGAATCGTGCGGCCCGGCGTAAATATCTTCCAGTATCGGATACTCCTTGTTCGGATCGAAATTGCGGGGCCGGACGATGATGCCCCAGATGTCGGTTTTATCGTCGCGTCCTTTGGCAACAAATACCTCCGGCGGTTCCCAGCCGCTGGATTTGAGTTCTGAGATGTCCGCTGCTTCAAGCTGGCAAACCAATTTGCCGTCCGAGACGCGCCGCAACTCATTCACCGGCGCCGCGTCCACGCGCGAGTAAGTGTCAATGAGGTACCTTTCGTCCGGCGAATAATGGACGGTGTGGTTGCCGTTCCCTTCAGTGAGCGCAATCAGTCCGGTACCATCGAAGTTTACTCGATAATGATGGACCAGGTACGGATCCTGATCGGGGTTCCGGCCGCTGCCTCGGAACCAGACCTGGCGGTTGACCTCATCCACCCGCGTCACCCCGCGCATCACCCACGGGCCTTTCGTGATTTGGTTTTTGATCTTTCCCCCGGCCACATCAATGAGATAAAGGTGCTTCCAGCCGTCGCGCTCGGAGGCGTAAATGATTTCGTTGTTGCCCTCGGTGTAATAGATGAAGGAATCGTACGTCGTGCTGATGAAGGTGTCCGAATTGTCGTCGAGAATCGTGCGGGTATTGCCAGTCTGCGCCTTGACCTCGAAGACCCGAAAACGCTGGTGCCCACGGTCGGTTTTTTGAAAGAGGAATCGTTTTCCATCCTTGCTCCATCGCGGTTTCGGTGGCCCGTAGAAGTCCACGCGTTCGGCCTCGACCTTCGCGCCTTTCCGGTTTTCCACGTCAAAAACCCACAACTCGTAGGTCGTGTACTGGTCGCCGGGCAAAGGATAGTTGCGAGTCCTGAGATTGGCCCGGCCTCCACCTGGTGGCGACGACTGAATCTGATAGACGGACTTGTATTCAGCCGGCTCAATCTTCGATGCCACGATCGTCTTTGAGTCTGGGGACCAGGACAGTCTGCCGTAGGAATTGCCTGCGACTCCGTCCCGACTCAGTTGTACCTCTTGGCCATCGCTGCCGCGGATGAATACATTGTGCTCCTTGATGAGGGCGGTCCACTTTCCGTCCGGAGAGGGGCTGTCGTCATAGAGTGGTGGATCTTTCGCGAGGTTCGTGCCGTCGGCCTCCGTCTCAGGAGTGATTTCTTCAAACGCAACCTGCCGCGCCGATTGCGCGACTGCTGCAATCGCTGGCGGCCGGGCGGAGCGCGAAATTGTGTAGGAGGGCAGATCGCAACGCCACGAGGCGTCGCCCGCTTGAAACAGGATCGCCTTCAAATCGTCAGCCACTTCGATATCATCGAAGGGCAGATGATCGGGTTGGTATTCCGTTCCGGCGGCCTTGGTCAAAGCCGCAGCCAGCCTGGCGTGATCAAAGGCTTTTTCACGGGCCCCTTTCCCGGCATTCACCAGGATGAACTCCTTCGCGCCGCCGCGCAGATCATTGCGATACCAGAAGCAGGTGTCGCTTTGGAACCAGTGCGGCGCGATCTGGCTCTTGAAGACGAGGTTGGCTCCCGTTCCCGTTCCCGCTCCGCGTTGCTGCGATTGAGCCTTGGCTCTCTCCGGGCCAATCCCCGTCAGCAGACCAAACGCCAGCAGCACTATGGAGAGCTTGATCGGTGTCGTGGAGCCTGTTTGAAAAGTCCGCCAACGGAGAGCGCCCGTCCCCCGG
>OCZU010001126.1_pt1 | contig 17914 bp, 23 predicted proteins | sample 1539001 | NCBI WGS metagenome assembly OCZU01 (sample SAMEA3539306, study PRJEB22396) | soil metagenome | biome: tundra; feature: field; material: soil | place: USA | collected 2010-05 | depth 0.15 m | reverse complement strand
GCCGCTCGCCCCCGACGTGGCCAAGAGCGTCGATCAGATCGTGTCGGCGGTGGCGGAGATCGCCGCCGCGATGGCGTCAGCCGGCTAGCAGCTGATCGCGGTCACTGGGACGCTTGGCGGGCGCCGATCTCCACATCGTGAAACGGTGAGCTCACTTGGCGATCGTACGCCTTGACAACTATAGGAGTCAGCATCGTTATGCATGCATATAGGCGCTTATTCGAGCGCTGTTCCGACTGCGAGTCCAGAGCCGCTGCCCGGCGCGGCGAATACGCCAGGTGATCGGCGCCACGGAGCCTATGGCGCATTCTGTGCATTCAGAGCAGGAGAGCGTCTCCATGACCCGTTCCATGAAAACGACATTTCGGATCGCGATTAATTTCGAAATAGAGCGTTGACCTGGAGCCCCCTTACGGAATCGAACCGTAGACCTTCTCCTTACCATGGCCACGCTAACCCGCTCACAGCGCACTGCCTGCACTGATCGCCCAGCAGAACGCTCTGAAAGCACAGAATGCACACACTGGACAGCCAGCCCGGTCCACGACTCGTTCCACGACCGTGCGGGCGAGACCCGCCGGTGAGGTCACGCTCAGTGAGAGTGCTCGGGCTCCAGACAGTAGACGTCCAAGCTCGTACCTCGCCGTACTTAGATCCGCCACTGAGGTGCCCAGGCCAGCCAGGGCCAGACCTGCAATCGGCTGGAGGCGACGCTTATCAGTACCGTCGGCATGCTGCTGCTGTTCCTGGCGTCCGACGCCTCCAGCTACGTCACCGGACAGACCCTGTACGTTGACGGCGGGTGGACCTGCCGCTGACCCCCTGGTCGGCCGGCGGTCGGCCGCCGCAGCCTGCCGATTGCTGCCGCCAGGCAAGTCAGGCGCAGCCGGGTGCGCATCGGGTACCGGCCGGTCGCGCCCGGGCCATGCGCCTTCTTTGCCCGGAGAGCCGTACTTTTGCGGTGAAGCGGCTTCTCCAGGCCAGGCGGCCGGCCGGCAGCGCTTCAGCGCCGCTCGAGGATGGATTTGAGCTGGGACAGGTCCTTCTGGTTGGCCCGTCGCATCGCCCGGGCCATCATCGGAGCCGCCAGTTTCGAGAAGCCGGCCGGGTTGCCGCGGTTGCGGAGCCTCATCGTGGTACCGCCTGCCGGGTTGTCTGCCCAGATGTACGTGGTCTCCATCGGAAAGGGCCCTTCCGCGGTGGCCTGGACGAGTCGCTCACCGGCGATCAGTTCGGTCACCTCGTAGGTGTAGGCCAGGCGCCGGCCGAGGAACTGGGCGACGAACGCGATCCGGGAGCCGACCGCGAGCGGCTTCGGTGTCTGCCACTCGACGGACCTGATGTTCTGGTACCAGCGGGTCGCGTTGTCCGGGTCCGACGCGTACGAGGCAACGACGGACCGCGGCTGATCAATGTCGATCTCTGTCTGCACGTCTACGGTCATGGCGGTCGCTCCTATCCGGGAAACTCTATATTGCTGCAAGGCCGGCCATATCACGCCGCAGCGGGGACGAAGGGCTGCGGGCTGCCGCTGGTGAGGTAGCTGGCGAGACGCTGAAGGCGACAGTCAAGCAGGAGGCCCTGATGGAGATCCCGAAGCCGAGCGACGACGACAAGCAGTTCTTCAGGTCCCTGGTTCCCGACGGCGCCGGCATTGAGGTCAAGCCCATGTTCGGCAACCTCGGCGCGTTCGTGAACGGGAACATGTTCGCCGGGTTGTTCGGGCCCGGCGTCGGCGTCCGGCTCGACGACGCCGGACGTGACGAGCTGGCGGCGGTCGAGGGCTCGGGACCGTTCGGCCCGGCCGAACGCCCGATGTCTGGCTACCTGGCGTTGCCGGCCGTGTGGCGGGCGAATCCAGATGTCGCGGCGAGCTGGGTCGAGCGCGCGCTGGCGCACGTGCGGTCGATGCCGCCCAAGGCCAGGAAGCCGAAGCCGTCCGGCAAGCGCTAGCGCGGACGAGGCGGCCGGCATTGCCCCGCTTCGAGGCAGTAAGCGGATCGCCAGCACCATCCGCCGCGCGGCACCGAACGCGGTGTCAGCTGCTCCGCATTCGGTAAAGCCGGCAGCGCGATAGAACTCCATTGCGTACGGATTGGCCGTCACCTCCAGGAGCTCCGCGCCCCGAGCGCCCAGAATCTGCCCGATGCGGTCCACGAGCGCGGGGCGGCATGGTCGCCCTGGGTCGCCGTTGCCCTGGCAGCGAGATACTCATCGAAATGCGTGAGCAGCTCCGGTGAGGCTGCCGGGTAGCCGATGTCCGGCCTGCCCTGCCGACGGACGTGCACGCGGTCGCGCAGCTAGGTCAGCGTGTGCATTCAGTGCATCGTGGGCACTCGAGCGTCTCTTTCAGGGGTCGACGCTACTGGAGGCAGCGGCCGAACGGGGCGAGCCCCGATCCGCTGCCTCGCGGAATCCGCGCCGCGCGACAAGCCGGAACCAGCCGATTCAGGGCTAATCTTCGCGTCATATTCCCGGAGCGCGCCTCCGCTGGCCAGCTAGGAGGGCGCTGCAGCTCGCCGTCGTCACCCTCAGTGACCGACGCTAAGGGCGCCGACTCGACTTATCGGGCAGCCCGGTCCACGACTCGTTCCACGGAAGTTGGACACTACCCGAAATCAATAACTAAACAAGTCTCTAGCCAGCATAAACGCGAGCCCCCTTACGGAATCGAACCGTAGACCTTCTCCTTACCATGGCCACGCCTCCCCGCCCTGAGCGCACTGCCTGCACTGAAAGCACAGCCGAACGCTCTGAAAGCACAGAATGCACAGGATGCACCGCTCAGCCGGTCCACGACTCGTTCCACGATCAGCGGGCCGCGCCTGGCCATGGAGTCACGCCCTGTGAGCGGCTGCTGTTTGCAGTCCGTGACCGAGCCCGGCTCCAGAGTCCTGGGCGGCTCGTGTGCTGAGTGCTCGGGAATGCGGGGCACTCCGACAACCCCGCCAGGACCGCGTGCCGGAGCTTCCAGGCCAGCGGTCCCGATGGGCGGGATCTCGGACAGGCCTGCAGACCGGGTTCCATGTGCCTGGGATGCCTCAGGGGCGGACGAGTGCGGCGAGTAGAGCCTGCAGTTTCAGCTGGGTTTCCTCCAACCCGGCGCGGGGGCGGGAACCCGCCACCACGCCCACGCCGGCGTACAACGAGGCATGCTCGCCATCTACCTCAGCCGCCCGGAGCCCGATTGCCCAGCTCCCGTCGCCGAACGCATCCATCCAGCCCACCGGGACGGCGTACCGACCGCGGTCGAAGCCTTCGGCCTCGCCGATGTAGGCGACCGCAGCCTCGGTTGGCGTGCGCGCCCCAATGGCTCCAGGAATTAGCGTTTCCGCACGTAGAAGACGCGCACGGATACCCACTCCGGAGCCGTGTGCGCAGGTTCGAATCCTGCTGGGGAGGCTTTTTCGAATACCTGATCGATCGCCATCGGCACTACGGCAACCTTCTGACCTGCGAGAACGCGAACAAGATCAAATTCGTACGGGTCCATGCGCGGCCCAGATCCGTCTCAAGGTCGCATGTCCGCTGGTCAGCCAGGCTTGAGTGAAACGGTTCCTAAGGCCGTGTGCGCCGAGTTCGTCGCTCTCAGCGTCCGCGAGACAGGAAGGGACCACGCAAATACCGGTTTGGCGGACACCCAGCAGTAGCCGCCGGCGGGGCGCTGATCGCGTTCTTCCTCAGCCGGGAACTGCGCCGATTCCCGCTGCCGATCCTGCTCTTCGACGCCGCCGGGCTGAGCCTGTTCTGCGTCACCGGCGCCACCAAATCCCTGAACCACGGCCTCGGCGCCGGGCCAGCCGTCATCCTCGGCGCCGTCACAGCCGTCGGCGGCGGGACGATCCGCGACGTCCTAGTCCGGCGGGTACCCACCGTCCTCACCAGCGGCCTGTACGCCATACCCGCCCTGATAGGCGCCGCGATCGCAGTCACCACTGAACGCACCAGCGCATACGGCGCCCCCGCCGCTCTCGGAGCCGCCGCAGCCTGCCTCTTGATCCGGTACGCCGGCATCCGCTACAACCTCAACGCCCCCGTCGCACGCGAGGCCAGGACCAAGGACTGAACACCAAGACCGCTCAAATCCCGGCAGTCCAAATTCTCCTGCTGGTGACGCATTTTTCGAACATGTAGTCGAGTAATTGCGCGAGCGGCCCTAGAGGCCGTGTGTCCGGACTCCAGACCTGAGACATAAGAACGCGCGCTCATGCGCATGACGAGCGGACGACCGTTTCTGTGGACACGGCAGAAGGCGGGCAGGCTGTCCGGCTGACGCAATCTGCTCTGGCTCAACCCGCCTGATGGACGCTCATCCCATATTGAATGGCAGCCTGAAGGACATCGACGTTTATGACTGAGAGGTGTCTGAACTTGATGCAATAGCCCATAACGCTCGCCTTGCCGATCGAGCCGCCATAGGTGCGCGCCAGGGAGGTCTTGTCGTCGAGGCCAAGCACATAGACCGAGATGCCAATCGTGTTGGCGCTCAGGTCAGTCGATAAAACTCGCGCGACGACCCATCGGCGTAGGTGATGGTGTTGGCGCCGTCGCCAATGTTCAGGTTGGCCGCAACCTTGCCGTCCGCGTTCGTGCCATCGTTGGACCACAGCCTGCATCCGGGAAATTCCGCAAGGATGTCTGCGTGCAGCCGTCGGAGGTCGGCCTGCTTGGGCCCGGGTTGACTGGCGAGGTACGCCTCGACTTGCTCGGGTACATCCATCTCGCGCCGCATGCTAGCAACGAACTATCTCATGCCGGGTCGGATGGACCACGCCACGCCGGGCAAGATAACGGGCCGATTATGTAGTACCATGCACCTGACCCAGCCTCGCTGCTACTACAGAAGTTGCGCCAATCAGTGCTCCTTGCCCCAGATGATCGCCTCCGACAGCTGGAAGGCGTCAAACCGCATGCCGGTCGCATTCACGGCCTCGAGCGAAGCCAAGTAGCCAAAGGCGGGAGCCAAACGGGCTGGCGACACCATTCCCACCTTCATCTCCTCCGTGTAGTGGGACGCCGACATCGGAGTGTCAATAGGCGCGCCCGTCGTAACGGTATTAACCGCGATGTTCAGGTCCCTCCCCTGTAGGGACAGCACCTTCATGAGGCCTTCTTGACCATGTTTCGCCGGCGTGTAGGAAGTTTCCATTCTAAAGCCACTAATTGCAGATCCGGACGAGACAAACACGATGCTTCCGCTCCGTGCCTGTCTCATGCCCGGCCAGACTGCCTTCGAAAGGATGAAGGCAGCCTGAATTATAACGTCAACCTCTTTCCTCCATTCAGAATAGCTGACACTCTCAATCTCCCTCTCTTTCAAGACGGCGGCGTCGTGAATGAGGGCGCGGGGGGTACCGCAATCCGCAAGCGCAGAACCAACTGCGTCTTCGGTAGCGCGCGCATCACTGAGGTCGACTACGTACGAATGCACCTCCGCTCCGATCTCGGACAGCGCTCGACTCACCTGCTGGAGTTTGTCCCCCTGAATGTCAAATAGCGCCAGCTTCATGCCGATCCGACCCAACTCCTGAGCGACAGACCGTCCAAGACCATCGGCCGCCCCGGTCAAGAAGACCCAAGCATCGCGCACCTCAGCCACCGTACCAAGCTCCCTCATCTCCCGCCGCTGCCTGTCGCTGGCGCCGTGGCGACCACTGCCCCAACACCGCAAGCGTCACCGTCATCGCATCACCCGCCCAATCTCGGGCCAACAACTCATCCCGCCGCAGCCAAATAGCCATCGCTAGGTCAACGACTGCTGGCCGCCGTCAACCGCACGTCAACGGCGTCCCGCAAACCTTCACCGATGAAGTTGAAGCCAACAACCACCGCGACGATGCAGAGTCCAGCAGGCCAAATCTGCCACCAGTATCCTGCAAACGTATAGTTAACACCATTGGCGAGCATGCTCCCCCAATTCGCTGCCGGCGGCGGTATGCCCAGGCCCAAGAAGCTCAGGGCAGCCACCGTCAGAACTGCATCCGCAACCTGAAACGTCGCATTCACGACAACGGTGCCGAAAACGTTGGGAACCATGTGCCTGATCACAATCCGCACTCCAGTCGCCCCTGCGGATCTCGATGCCTCAACAAAGGGACGTTCCCTTAGGCTGAGCACCTCAGCCCGCACCAGCCTCGAGGGAACGAGCCATGCAAGCGCGGTAATCACAAAGATCAACACGAATACCGAGGGCTTCAGGATCGAGTTCAGGAAAATCAACAGAAAAAGCCCGGGAATGGCCAGGGCAGCGTCAACGATACGCATCATCAAGCTGTCTACGACGCCACCGCTCACGCCAGCCACACAGCCCCAGATCAGTCCGAAGCTGGTAGCCAATACTGCCACAGCGAGAGCAACAAGCAGCGTGATCTGTCCGCCAACCATCAACCGCCCCAACTCGTCGTATCCGGCATCGTCCGTGCCAAGCAGATGTTTGAGGCTCGGCGGCTGGTTGGCTATCGCAACGTCAGTTGCAATTTGATTCGTGTGGTAGAAGATAGGTCCAACAAAACAGAAGAGCAGGAATCCAAGTACAATTACGAGTCCAACAAGAGCGAGGCGATTTTGGCGAAAGACAATCAATGCTGCCGTCCGCAGCGAGGTAACCCTGCCGCCGCTATCGTCGCCAATGACGCCTGCTTGTGCGACGCTCACAGTTCCCTTCCCACTTCGCCGCTCATTGCCGATCACTGGTACCGAACCCTAGGGTCGGCAACTCCGTAGAGAATATCGGCCAGCAGGGATCCCAGGACAACTCCCAGGCCCACCACCAGGGTGGTGCCCAACATGACTGGGAAGTCCTCGGTTTGGGCCGCATTCCAGAAGAGCAAGCCCATGCCCGGATAGTTGAAAAGTGATTCGACGATCAAAGCGCCGCTCAGGATGCCGGGCAAGCTCAGCCCCACCAACGTGATGACCGTTAGCAGGGAGTTGGGAAGTACATGCCGGAAGAGGACGCGAAGGATTGGCGCCCCTTTCGCTTTCGCCGTGCGCACGTAGTCCTCAGCAAGATTGTCGAGCGATGCCGAGCGCATGTATCGACTGAATAGGGCCACCGTGACCAGCGTGAGAGTTGCCACTGGCAGGACCAGATTCGGAATCTGGGAGGCCAGCGAGGCCGTCGCCGTGGGCCCCGTGGAGGGGAAGATCGGGAGGACATCGCTGAACACGATGATCAGCACCAGCCCAAGAAAGAAGCTGGGCATCGAATAGAAGATGAAGGCGAATCCTGTCAGTGCGTAGTCAGCCGCCTTGTTGCGCTTGAAGGCTTGGAGCAAGCCCACCGGAACGGCGATGCCGATGGCTATGACCGTGGCCGACCCCGTCAACACCAGGGTCCGGGGGATGTTTTCGCCGAGCAGCGAGACCACGCTCTGGTTGAGCTTATAGGAGAAGCCCAGGTTCCCCCGGAGCACCTGAGAAATCCACACCACGTATTGGATCGGCAGTGGCTCATTCAGCCCATATTGGGCATTGAACGTCCTGATTGATGTGGGGTTCGCCCGTAGGCCCAAGCTTGCTCGGGCCGGGCCACCCGGAAGCAGGTGGAGAAGCAGGAACACAATGAGGGACACCCCAAATAGAACGATCACTGCGTGGAGGGCCCGCCGGATCAGGTATGCCGTCATTCTCAGATTTCTCCGCGCCCAGACGCTGCTAGCATTGACCTCATCTTCCGCGATGCAGGTCTAGGGGTGTCCGGCTTGATAAGGATGGCACCGGCTCGGCATCTGTATCCGCCAGTAGGCCCCGGGCCCCCTTACTGCCGTCCGCCGAGCGGCAAAGCCATCCAATGGGATGGCGGCAACGATCTCTGCGCTGGCGTGCGGACCCCAGTGGCCCGCACGCCAGCATCGTGCTTGGTTCCCAGCAGCGCTCACTTCGACAGCGACCAATTCTGCGGGTACAGATTGAGGTTCGGATCTTGAGGCAATGCGCCCTGAAGCTTCGGGCTGATGACCGAGATTTGGTAGGCGTAGCTAGGCTCCCAAAGGATCGGCAGCTGCTGGGCGCAATACTCGGCCAAGTTCTGAATGGCCTGGAGTGACCCATCGGTGTATGTCGTCTCGATCAGTTGATCCATCTTGGCGTCGCTGTAGCCTCCGACGTTATTAGCTGAATTCGTGCCGAACCATGGCCCGGGCGCAGGCAGGTACTGGGGCGAGTAGGTCGCTGTGGACCCAGGCTGCCCAAAGTTTGCCATAGCCCAGCTGCAGCCCGCGTTCCCACTCGAGCAAGGCTCGAGTGAGGCGAAGATGGCGGACTGCGACTTCTGTTGAATGGCAACGCTAATGCCGGCGCTTCTCCAGCTGGAGGTCATGTCCTCTACCTCAGCCAAGAACGGCGAGGAGCCCGTGGCTGCCTCCTGCGTCATTTGAAGCTTGGCTCCCGCGGCTATCCCAGCCCCGCACTGCGTGGGCCCAGATCCGGGCCTGGCGCAGGTGTCGGTACCGTTGGGCACCACTTTCCATCCGTGTGACCTCAGCAGGGACACCGCGTGGCTCAGGCTGTACGGATACGGGTTCTGCTGCAGAGCGCTGGACAGGAAGGAGGTTTTGGGCGTCTGGGGAATTGGCCCGAGGGTCGGAAATGCGAAGCCGTGCCAGATGTCCTTAGAAATCTGCGGCTGGTTGATCAGAGACTGCATGGCTTGGCGAATGTAGAGCTGCTTGAGGAGCGGCCCAGCCTGCGGGTTTGTGTAGTTCAGCAGGATGCCGTTGAAGCCGTAGTCAGTCCAGTTGTTTACCTTGTACCCGCGACTGGTGAAGTAGCTGGCCTGGGAGGAGTCCTCTGGCGGCAGATAGCCGTAGTCAACCTGGCCAGACCGGAGAGCATTAAATTCGGCACTGGTACTTGTGAAGGGAAGTTCCTCGAACTTCGCGATCTTGGGCTTGCCAGGTCCGGTGTAGGCCTTATTGGGCACGAACGTCGAGGCGCCGGTCACGGTCGAGAAGGCGCTGAGCTTCCACGGTCCGTCGACGGCCTTCCATAGAGGATTGGTGGAGTAGGTGCGCTGCTGGGTTGCCTGACCGTTCATGAACTTCCAGACCGCCTTGGCCCCGGCCGCGGTGGTGTCGTAATTGCCGACGGGAGACGATGCCGAGGTCTTGTCCCAAGCATGCTGGGGGATGGGCACGATCTCGCTGAGCTCGTCGTAGAGCACCCAGAGGTGACTGTATGCCTTATTGAATGTGATGCTGAACTGGTAAGGGCTGGATGCCGGGAAACTCATGCTGGTGATGTCGTCAGGAATGCTCCCGGGGCTGTATCCCAGGTACTCGCCCTTCTCCACCTTCAGGATGTTCAGCCAGAGCTCGACGTCGCGATTGGTCACTGGCTTCCCGTCTGACCAAGTGAACTTGTGGTTCAAGGTGACGGTGACGGTCTTCCCGCCGTTTGAGTAGGTCGGGGGGCCCGCCATGCTCTGCTGATAGTTGATGTTCACCGTCCCGTTGATGCCGAACCAATAGAGCGGCCTCCACATGTAAGGGGTGAACTGGAACAGATCCACATTGTTGGAGACCGGTCCGGCCACGAACGGCGATATGTAGGTGGGGATGGTACCAGCCGGCAGCGCGAAGGTGACCGTGCCGCCGGTCCCCGATGACCCTGGTGTCCCCGACGTGCATCCGGCCACCAGAAGCGCTACGGATGCCGCGATTGCGGTCGCCCATCGTCTCATGATTGTGCAGTCCCTCCGTATTGGACGGTCGGAGGCCGGCGCCGTGGAGCGGCAGGCACTCGTGGACCGATGGCCAGGATCTGGCTACGCCTCGATATGCGCCGGCCACTCAGGAGGAGACGGAATGCCCGCATCGTCACAGCTCCCTAGACGGCGACTGTCCCTGAGGCCGGCGCGGGCGCTTCGTCCAGGCGGCCTGATAGGCCGGGCCGAAGCATCCACTACCTCACATCGACCAATTCGTTGACTTTGGGTTCCCTTGAGTTCTCATCAGATGAACTGATAGTTCATCTGCCGCAAAGCATAGAACCAGTCATTCCGAAGGGTCAAGAGAAGGCGGGCACACCCGGCCAGAAAGGTTGTCACCGGGCTTTGCCCGGCGTCGCGAGCGTGCTCATGGGCCGCTCGGAGGCTCATGATGAGCCTCGCGAAGACCGCAACGTTGCTTCATGGGCACGGCAGGTGGTGAGCTGTCAGCGCCCGACCACACCGAACCGGAAGGAAGTGCAACCCCGTGGACCTCGTCCAGACCGCGCGGGACCACGTGCAGGGGGTGGACTGATTGGTCATCATCTTGAGCCAGTCCCAGAAGCCGTCACCCAGTTCTCGGCCTCTACCCCGGCCGTCGTGGCCGTAGACCCGGGCGGCACGCTGATGGTCCGCACCCATGACCCCACGGCTATCTTGAGCGGCCGGAAAGCTGGGATGTGGACCCGCCGCACTTGTTCGCGCCCAGCCGCGGCCACTGCCTCGCCGAGCCGATCGAAGTGCGAGGCGCCGAGCCGGGCCAGGCGCTGGCAGTGCACATCGACTGGACAGCGCTTGACGCCTTCCATCTGTCAGAGGCGATACGGTCCGTCACGGCCTGAGCGATGGCTATAGGCCGCCGCCAGCCTCCGAGCGACCGCTAATCGAAGGGATGGAGATCGCGGGTGACCATGGATGATCGCAGCCAGCGCCTGAAATCTTCGGCCAGAATGGCAGGATCCTCCACGAAATAACGGACCGGGAGCTGCGCCGTCCCGACGCGCACCCTGATGAGGACCGGTCCTTCGGTCTCGAGGGCCCAGTCTGTCGCAGCTGCGAGTTCCGCGGCGGTCCGCACTTCGCGGGCACCTCGCCAGCTGCAGGCAGTCGCCATAGTAACTAGGTCGATGTCGGCTGCGGCCGTCGGCTGACCGCCGGTCGCCAGGTACACGCCGTTGTCCAGCACGTACACGAGAAGCCGACGCGGTTTGAGGTGGCCCACGGTGCTGAGCACCGACAGCCCCATCAGCAGCGATCCGTCACCTTCGACCACAATGACCTTCCCGGTCCGGTCGCTGTCTTCGAGTCCGAGCGCGATTCCGAGCGCCACCGAGATGGTCTGACCCATCGCGTCGAGACTCACGAAGTGATTTCCCTTGCGGCCAGCCATCGCGAGCATCTCTCGCGCGATCCCGCCCAGGCTCAGCACCACCGGCGAGTCCGGCGCCGCCGCGTCGATGAAGCTGAGGACCTGTGCACGGTCAAGCCTGGCGGCGGTCATGAGCCCATCAGGTTCACGAGTACAAAGACCGGTCGGTGGGTCGTCCGCGCGAAGGCCCATGCTCGCTCGATCTCCGCGGCCCAGCGATCGACCGGAGTGCGGGCGTCGAGCTGAAACCAGCGGACACCGGCTGCATCGAGTAGTGCCTCTGTCCGCTCGCTGATGGTGTGGATCAACGAGTTGTACTCGCCCAGGCCCCCTCGTCGGCTCACGATGGCGAGCAATGGCAGGTGGTACGGCTGACAAAGCGTCAGCAGCGCTGTCAGCAGATTACCTATGCCGTTATCCTGGAAGATCAGCACCGGACGAGCCCCAGCCAACTCAAGCCCGGCGGCGATTGCCACGCCTTCCTCTTCTCGCGGCATCGCGAAAACGCGTCGCCCCGGTCGGGCTCCCGGACCATCAATGAAATGCGAAAGAACGATCTCGAGTGTGCTGCTCGCCAAGTGCAACACGTGATCCGGATCGATGGCCTCGATCCCGGCGATGACGGCGGCGCTCCGTTGTTCCAGAATCTCCTGCTGGTCCTCGCGCTGGTCTTCGGCGCTTACGTTGCTGCCCGTCACAATTGCACGCCCTTGGTCAGCGCCCCGTCGACCACCAAGTTGGTGCCGCTCGTGAAGCCCGACACCGGACTGGCCAGGAACACGACAGCGGCAGCCATCTCGGCAGCGGTGCCCATTCGGCCGGCCGGGATCAAGGCAAGCGCCGTGTTGAAGAACTCCGGCCGATTCCGCTGTGCGTTGTCCCAGCTGCCGCCATCGAAGAGCGTGTTCCCCGGAGAGACGGTGTTGGCCCGGATACCTTTAGGCGCAAGGCGGTGGGCGAGCCCTTGGGTGTAGTGAATAAGCGCGGCCTTAATCGAACCGTACGGCCCTTCGAAGAAGTCGACTTCCCGGCCGGAGACGCTGGAGATGGTCACAATTGACGCTGCGTTGCTCTGCTCGAGTAACGGAAGTGCCGCGTCGACCATGCGGACTGTGCCCATCAAGTCAATTTCGAAGCACTTAGCCCAGTTCTCCTCGGTGTCGGCCGTCACCATCGCACTGACGTTAGCGACCAGGATGTCGATACCTCCGAGCACGGCTGCCGACTCGGTCACCCATGCCGCCAGCGCCGCTCCATCGCTTACGTCGGCCACCGCTCCCATCACTGTGGCGCCTGCCGCGCGAAGCTCCGCCTCTGTGGTGGCCACTGAGTCGGGATCCCTGGCACAGAACGCCACGTGAGCCCCCTCGGCAAGGAGGGTCTCTACGATCGCCCGGCCGATTCCCCTGGTCCCACCAGTAACGAGCGCCCTCAGGCCAGCAAGGTGCAGGTCCATTTCAGTCGCATTTCCTTCCGCTCACATGGATGTAGAGTCGCATGTTGGCTTCGACTGGCTGCGATACACATTCATCCAGCACTGTCCGCTGCGTATCCGAGACGCTGGGAAAATTCGGCCGCCAGCTTCTGCACCTGCCAGATAAGAAGCTCATGGCTAGCGCCAGCGATCCTAAATGCGGGCCCCGCAGCGCTGATGGCCGCGACGACTCGTCCGGAGTGATCACGCACGGGTGCGGCTACTGCGCGCACGCCGATCGTTCGCTCCTCGGCATCCAGTGCATAGCCCTGACTTCCCACTTTGAGGAGCTCTTCTCGCAACCGACCGATGTTAACGATTGTATTAATAGTCATCCGTTTTCGCTCGATCCGGGAGAGAAGCGCCTTAGCTTCCGGCCAGTCAAGGTCTGCCATGAGAACCTTGCCAAGAGCGGTGCAATACACAGGGTGGCGCGTTCCAACGTTCGACTGGATCCCGAGTTCCCTCTGGCCGTGCGCGATGGCCAGATAAAAGACCTCGTCTGAGTCGAGAATGCCTAGGCTGGCGGTCTCCCCGGTCTCTTCTGAGAGCCGCTCGACTATCATCTGGCCTTCGGATTGCAGTGAGGTACTCCGCAAAAATGAGCTACCCACTTCAAACGCCTTCGAGCCGACTCTGTAGAGGCCACCCGGTGCCTCGACAACGAAATTTCTCAGCTTTAAAGTCTGCAGTATCCGGAATACTGTAGACACGTGGAGCTGCGCGCCTCGCGCAAGAGCGGACGCATCCATCCCCGTAGGCGTGCCGGCTAGCAGGACGAGAACAGTCAGTGCTCGATCAATCGCCCGAACCACATACCGCTCGCTCATCTGGCCAAGCGCCTCGCCCGATTTTCCGGCAGAAGGCCCGGCCGCAGAGGGCGCAACGTCACGGATGCTAATCGACCTCCTTGGCTAGGCCATGTCCGGCGTCGACAGGCTGATCAGAGTCAGGCCATGCCGGTGGCGTGCCCGACGGATGCACACGCGACTTCGGTCGGAACCCGGCCTGGCGATGCCTCACGGCTGGCATGCCGGCCAGGCCTTTGCTCGCATCAGCAGTTCGGCCGCGCGGACCTTTTGGTGCAAGGTGCCCATGCTTCTCTCTTGACCCTGAAGAACGGTCAGGCCTACTCTCTGCAGCAGGTGAACTGCTTGTTCGTCTAATGAGAACACCTGGGCAATACAAAGTACAAGGAAGTCGTCGAAGTGAGGTCGCCGATGCTGATGCCCGGCAGTCCTCACACCGCTGGCCACGGGAACCGTGGTCGTCTATGGCGGCCCTCACGCGGAGAGCACAGCTGCAAGCGCCCTGTGATTGCCGGCCTGAGGCATCGCCCGGAGGTGCCGCAAGAATGATCTTGCCGTGCAGGTTCCTCAGCGACTAAGGAGTCAGTTCGTGGCGCTTGGCCAATCCATCACACGGCACCCGTGCCGGCTGCCGGTTATCGCCTCTCCGGCCCGGCCGCTCTAGGTGGAAGGCCGTGGAAACTGTCATGGGCCCAGTCCTTTCTGCGCATGCTGCGCGCTGCCGCATCGTCGGTACTGTTCGCCGTAGCGATCTTCATCGGTGAGGGCCTGCGTGACGCAGTCGAAGTCCGGCTGCAGCGGCGATAGGGCGGAAACGGAGACACATGGCACCGCTGCTTGAGATCGAAGACCTGCGTACCGACATCAGGCTCCGCAGCGCGACCGTTCACGCGCTCGACGGTGTCAGCCTGACCGTCGAGGCAGGCGAATGCCTGGGGATCGTCGGCGAGTCAGGCTCGGGGAAGACGATGACGGCGCTGTCGATTATGCAGCTGCTCCCCCCGGGCGGCCACATTATTGGCGGCAGCATCACGCTTGGGGGCGCGGACATCGCCGCCCTGGACGACCGAGGGATGCGCCAGATCCGGGGCAACGAGATCGGCATGATCTTCCAGGATCCGATGACCTCACTGAACCCGACAATGACGATTGGCGACCAGATCGCCGAGACGGTTATCCTGCACCGCGGGGCCGACAAGAAAACTGCGCTGGCCCGCGCGGTCGAGGTGCTTGGCCTCGTCGGGATGCCGCACCCGGCGGAGCGAGTCGGCAATTACCCGCACCAGCTGTCGGGCGGCATGCGCCAGCGTGTGATGATCGCGATGGCGCTGGCCTGCGAGCCGAGGTTGCTTATAGCTGACGAGCCCACGACCGCACTGGACGTGACGATTCAGAAGCAGATTCTGGAGCTCATCGATGACCTGCGCCGACGGCTGGGGATGGCGGTCATCCTGGTGACCCACGACCTGGGCGTAATTGCCGGACGGGCCGACCGAGCCACCGTCATGTACGCAGGGAAGGTGGTCGAGACAACTACCACCCAGCGGCTGTTCGCCAACCCGCGGCACCCTTATACCGAGGCCCTGTTCGGCGCACTACCCGAGAATGCTGTCGACGGCTCGCGGCGGCTGTACAGCATCCCTGGCATGCCACCTGACCTCACTGAACCGCCGCCCGCATGCCGATTCGCGCCGCGGTGCCGTTATGCCCAGGACGCCTGCCGCGAAAGCGAGCCACCGCTGGATGGCAGCAGCTCCGATCATCTCTACCGCTGTTTCTTCCCGGTCGGCCGGGACGCCCAGGCGCGGGACGAGTCAGATGCGAAGGTGGCCGGCGTCGCTCCCGCGTGGGCAGTCCCCGCTCAACGGCCGCCCGAGGACGGGTTCGTGCTGGCGGCGGACCACCTGGTGAAGAACTTCGCCGTAACGGCGAACGGGGTGCTACAGCGCAAGATCGGAGAGGTCAGCGCGGTCGCCGGCGTAAGTTTCTCGATCCGGCGTGGTCAGACGTTCGGGCTCGTCGGAGAGTCAGGGTGCGGCAAGACGACGGTCGGACGGCTGATTGCGGGACTTGAAACTGCCAACGGCGGCTCGCTAATCGTGGATGGAGAGGACTTCCTGCAGCTCAGTAAGCGTGAGCGGCGCCACCGCAGCCGCAAGGTGCAGCTCATCTTTCAGGACTCATACGCTTCCATGGACCCCCGGATGCGGGTTAGCTCGATCCTGCGTGAGCCGCTGACTATTCAGCGCATCGGGAGTCGGCAAGACCAGCGCGACCAGATCGCCGCCATGCTGGACGAGGTCGGACTACCCAGGGCGGCGGTTGACCGCTACCCGCACGAGTTCTCCGGCGGCCAGCGGCAGCGACTCGGTCTGGCTCGCGCGCTCATCGTGCGGCCCAAGCTTGTCATCGCCGACGAGCCGGTATCCGCACTGGACGTATCTATTCAGGCGCAGATCCTCAACCTGATGCTGGACCTCCAGCGCGACCTCGGCCTCACCTACCTCTTCATTTCCCACGACCTATCGGTGGTGCGGTATGTGTCCGACACCATCGGCGTTATGTACCTGGGCAAGCTGGTCGAGCTTGGCCCAGCCGACGACGTCTACTACCGCCCAGTGCACCCTTACACCAAGGGCCTCATCGACGCCGTTCCGGTGGCTGACCCAGTCGCCGCGCGCGGCCGTGAGGACAAGGGCGTGGCCGGCGAACTGCCGTCGGCAATCAACCCGCCGTCCGGCTGCCGGTTCCGCACCCGCTGCCCGCGGGCCCAAGAGCTCTGCGCCGAGCAAGAACCTCCGTTGCGCCCCTTCAGCGAGCACGGGCACCTCGCAGCCTGCCACTTCCCGCTGCGCGAGCCGGAGGGCCTTGGCCTATCGGCGCCAGCGTCTTAATACCCCGAATATCCCTCAGAGCAGAGGGCACGCCCGGATTCGTATCAGCGCTCAGCGAAATATGTTCACCGTCCCATCACGGGCCCGGCCCGATGCTACTGATCGCGGTTCTCGATCAACCATCGGCGCGGCACCGTTCACCAGATCCGTCCACCTAACGGACTCGCCAGGTCTCAAGAACGGCTAGGCGGATCCGTAGCCATGGGCGCTGGAGCGGTGACGTTGCGTAACGTGATACGTCACTGGCGAGGCCGTGCCAGTGTTGAAACTGCCTCTGACCAGCTGGCCCCCCATACGCCCCCCAATGGCTGTCGAAGTCAGCGTTTCGCAGATAGAAGGCGTGCGCGGAAACGCACTTCGGAGCGACTGCGAGCCGACCCTTGGCCCGTACCCTCTGGCGGAACATGGCTAATCCAACTAACTGCGCAGTAATGTGACGCGCGACCCAGGATGAGGACGGCTGCGCATGGAACGCACTGAAAGCACAGATTGTGCCAGCCGGCCGGTCCACGACTCGTTCCACGAACAGTGAGCGGGACTGTGCTTTCAGATCACGCTCTGTGGCGGGCCCGGCGGTCACGCTCTGCGTACGGAACCCGCCGTCGTAAGACCATGGCCGCCCAGCTCGAGCGGAGCAGCGCTTCATAACTGCCACGGCCTGACAGCGAGCCCGGGCCGGTGCTAGCCGATCCAGGCGATATCGAAAATGCGGATCAGCTCCGCCTCATCGTCCACCCGGAAGGTGAGCAGCCCGTAACCCTGACCGAAGATGACCTGCCGGTACGCAGGATCGCCGCCGCGCGTCATCACGACTGCGTCCCACGGCTCATCCACCAGATCCACCACGCGCTCGACGATCGCATCAAAGGCAGCGGACGGCAGCCCACTGAGCTGAACTAACGCCTTGCCCTCGAACCTGACCTGGTAACTCACCCTCCGCCGCGCCGGCCCTGCGCAGCCGCGACCCTCTCGGCCCAGTCCGGGACCACGTCCTGGACCGGCGTCCCGCCGCCCGCACCGGAGCGAACTTCCTCCAGCCTGGCCTCAAAACCAGGGTCGGAGTACGCGGCAGCCCGCAGCCGCCACAACCTCAGCGTCTGAAGCAGCTCGTGATACTGGTCGGGCCGCCGGGCGCTCGCCGCGGCCGCGTCATAATCGGCCAGGAACTGCTCGTGGTAGCGGGCGGGCAGGACACGCATGATCTCCATCGGGTCATCCGGATCGTACCCCTGCACCGGCTGCGCGCCCATGCCACCCATCATCTCCCACCGGCCATCCGTCTCGCGCCAAGACCCGCCTCAACTCCGTGCCGCCCGAGCGCCGCGCCAGCTCTAGGCGACCGCCAGGCAGTCCCCGGCAACGCTGACACCTGCGGAGCGTACGCGACCGCGCAGGATGCGTACCGAATGGCCAGGGCCTGTCGTGGAGTTGCCGGGGAGACGGAATCCAGAGCCGCTGCCCGCTCGGCAATTACTCTAAGTGATTAACGTTGCGCAGCCCCTAGCGCTTTCTGTGCATTCAGAGCACAAGAGCGTCTCCACGACTCGTTCCACGAAGACGACATCCGGGTAGTTACTAATTTCGAAATGAGGCGCTTGAACTGCGAGCCCCCTTACGGAATCGAACCGTAGACCTTCTCCTTACCATGGCCACGGCGCC
>OCZU010001125.1_pt1 | contig 17923 bp, 17 predicted proteins | sample 1539001 | NCBI WGS metagenome assembly OCZU01 (sample SAMEA3539306, study PRJEB22396) | soil metagenome | biome: tundra; feature: field; material: soil | place: USA | collected 2010-05 | depth 0.15 m | reverse complement strand
AGCATGGCGGATTCACTCAGAGCTCCATCTATACCTGCCAAATCCCTTTCACCATCGAGTGCTACCCGGCGGGGATCGCCCTGGCCGATGTGAACGGGGATGGGAATCTGGATGTCGTCATCTCGGAGTCTTCACTCGGAGGGGTGGTGGTTTACCTCGGTGACGGCAAGGGAGGGCTCACGGAGAAGCAAGCGCTCACAGATGCCCTTGAAGCGCCGGGGCCGATCGTGGTGGCGGACTTGAACGGAGACGGTATTCCGGACATCGGCTTGATGGAAGCCGGTACGCTGGGGATCTTTCTGGGCAATGGAGACGGTACGTTTCAGTCACCGTTTTATATTGGAGCGGGGCCCAATCCCGGCGGAATTCTGGCAGAGAACCTGCACGGCCAACCCGCTACGGCGGGCAGGCCGGACCTGGTGGCGCCGGACATCTCGGGCGGCGTCATGGTGCTGATCAACACGAGCAAATAACTATGCCATATCTCGTCAACGGGCAGCCAGTGCCGGAAGAGTGGATCCGCGAGGAAGAGCAGCGCCTGGGCCACGACCTGCGGTTTAACGCCATCGCAGATAAAGCCGAGCGGGAGCGGCAGTTGCGGATCGCCGCGCAACACTCGGCCATCGACCGAATGCTGGTGGAGCAAGCCGCGGCCCGGGATCCGCGGCCCATCGATTCTCAGGCGATCATGCAAGAAGTGCAGCGGCAGAAGCAGGCCGGCAATTGCCGCACGGCGTTCGACGACAGCTTCCTGCGGCAGTCGGTTGAGCGGCAGTTCCGCCTGCAACGCACGCATGCGAAGATGGTGGCCGGAGCGCCCCAGCCGGCGGCGCGGGAAGTCGAAGCTTTCTATCAGGCGCACCGGGAAAACTTCCGCAACCCGGAATTGTTCGCGGCCGCGCACATCGTCAAACACGTGAACGAAATTCAGAGTGAGGAGCAGGCACAAGCCGGGATCGACGCGGCGCTGGCGGAACTGGAGCGAGCCGAGCCATTCGCCGAAGTCGCCGAACGCCATTCCGACTGCAAAGGCAACGGAGGCGACCTCGGGCGATTCCCCGCCGGCCACATGGTCCAAGAGTTCGAAGACGCCATCCGGCCACTCAAACCGGGTCAGCGCACCGGCATCTTCACTACGTTTCTCGGATTCCACATCGCCGAACTGCACGCCCGGACCGCCGCCGGCCCAGCCACTCTTGAAGAAGTGCGCGCGGATATCGAACGCGTCCTCGCGTTACAGAACCAGCACCAAGTCTATCTCCGCGCAGTCGCGGAGTTGCGCTCCCGCGCCGATATCCGTTGGGAGGCCCCGGCACAGGCCGTCGCCGTGTGACATGCCGCCCGATCCGCCGTCCCCCTGCTGCGTGCCCAGCAAGCAGCACCTCACGCAATTGGCCGTCTCCATCCGTTCTTCCGCCGAGCGCCCACGCGCTACCACCGGATCGCTTGACAATATGGTTCGCCTCGACGCCGCCCGCTTCCGCATGGGCAGTGAGTCCCCCGAAGCTTTCCCTGCCGATGGCGAAGGTCCGGTGCGGCAAGTCACTCTGAGCGCTTTCCACATTTCCAAGTTCGCGGTCACCAACCGGCAGTTCGCGAAATTCGTCCGCAGGGCCGCATATCGCACCGAGGCGGAGCGCTTCGGCTGGTCGTTCGTCTTCCGCAATCACCTACCTGAGGCAATAGGTGGGACAGGCTTCAGCCTGTCGTGGCGCACCATGCCCGGCACGCCCTGGTGGGTCCGCGTGGACGGCGCAGATTGGGCGCATCCAGAAGGTCCGGACAGTTCCGCGCTTGCCCGCCCGGATCACCCAGTCGTGCATGTCTCCTGGAACGATGCCCTGGCCTATTGTGCATGGGCGGGCTACCGGATGCCCACCGAAGCCGAGTGGGAATACGCCGCGCGCGCCGGCCTCGACCAGAAGACCTACCCCTGGGGCGACGAACTTACTCCGCACGGCCGCCACATGTGCAATATCTGGCAGGGCGTTTTCCCGGACACCGATCTCGGCGAAGACGGCTTCACCACGGTCGCGCCAGTGGATAGCTTCCCGCCCAATGGCTTCGGCCTGTGCAACGCCGTAGGCAACACATGGGAATGGTGCGCCGATTACTTCGACCCGCTCTGGCACGTTCAGTCCACCAATGTGGACCCCGCCGGCCCGCCCTCCGGCGCGACCCGCGTCACGAAAGGCGGCTCCTATCTCTGCCACGAGTCGTACTGCCGCCGTTATCGCAACGCCGCGCGCACAGGCACCGCGCCGGACACATCCACCGGTCACATCGGCTTCCGCGTGGCGCGGGATGTCTAGACTACCCATTCGTTGGTCGCCATGCCCGAGTACAATGGAACATATGGTGAGACTGGAACAAGTTCTGGATTCCTGGAAAACGATCCGCGCCGATACGGCCACGGCCGTCGAAGAGTTCCCGGCCGGCGAGTTCGACTACAAACCCTCCGCCGACGTCATGACGTTCGGCGAAGTCGCGCGTCATATTCTGATCGCCGGCCATGGCCTCACGGGCCTGCTGCTGGAAGGCGAGGAGCAACTCGGCGGTCCGCAATTCCGCGAGAAGATGGCCCGGTTCGCGCTGCTGCCCGAGGGCGCCGGCGCCGCCGATCTGGCGCGGGAATTGCGAGCCTCGGTGGAGCGGCGCGTGGCGGAACTGGCGGCCCAACCGCCGGAGTTCTATTCCGGCATCATCACCCGGGTCGACGGCGCGCGGGTCACGCGTCTCGAAATGCTACAGTTTGTTAAGGAACACGAGCTTACCCACAGGGCGCAACTTTTCTTGTATATGCGGATGAAGGGAATAGTGCCCGCCACCACGCGCCGCCGCTTGGCGAAGCAGGCCGCTCGCTGACCCGCCAAACGCTGTACAATACAGTTGCAAGCGTGGCGCACTTTCGTTAAATGTATTGTGAGGTCTCCGGGAGGAATTCTAGCTATGGTTACATGCCCGGTATGCGACGGGGCCATTGATGTCGATGAAGAAGATGTGGACGAAGGCGACTCCATCAGTTGCGACGAGTGTGGAGCGGACCTGAAGGTAATCGGGACCGACCCTCTCGAACTGGAATCCGCCGAAGAATTGGAGGAGGACGAAGACGAGGACTTCAAGGAGGACGCGGACGAGGAAGAATCCGAAGAGGACTGGAAGTAAAGCGATGTCACAAAATCTGGTCTATCCCGCGAGCCACCGGTTTTTCGCGGTGGCGGCGTGCGCGTTGCTGCTTTCGGCCGGTGCGGCGTGGGCGGCGAAGAAGGATGAAAACGCCAACATCCGTTCAGTGCAGGGTGTCGTGACCAACGCCCAAGGCGAGGCGGTGAACGGGGCGGTTGTGCAGTTGAAGAACACCAAGACTCTGCAGATCCGTTCGTTCATTACGCGGGACAACGGCTCCTACTACTTTCACGGACTCAGCACCGATGTGGATTACGAGTTGAGAGCCGACTCCGACGGCACTGCCAGCGGCGCCAAGACGCTCAGCTCGTTTGACACGCGCAAGCAAGCAACGATGAACCTGAAACTGGAGCCGAAGAAGTAGGACAGGCTTCCCAGCCTGTCCGCGGCAGTGCGCCGAAATCTATTGACTTCGGTTGTCCGAATTGGGCTAACCAGGAGCCGGGGAGTTCCCTGGCGCCGTCCGGTTGCGTGACCTGGACTGTGTTTGCCTGGCGTGTCGCGCCAAGTAGCGCTGATCGAGACCTTGCCGCACAAGCGTCTTGATGACAGCCTGGCGGCTCACATTGAGATCGCGAGCGGCATTGTCAAGTTCCTCCAACATAGCCGCCGTAACGTCCACGTTCACGCGTTGAATCGGCTGAACCATGCGACCTTGGCCCTTGAAGAAATGGGAAATGTCCTTTCCTTGATCGGCTAACCGCGCGATCGCATCGGCGGAAACCGGTTTGGCAGGTTCAAGAGCTTTCTTCATACAATCGGATCTCCTCCCTAGTCGACTTCCACAACGTGACCAAATGCAGAATCTCGCCCTCTTCGTCCTCCCGGACCAACTCCTGCGCCTCCTCGAACCCGATGCCTCGCCTGGGATTCATTCTAAGGCGCTTGCTCTTTTGAGGATCGAAGCTAAAGCGCATGGCCCGGTATGACTGTTATACCACGAAGATCACGGTCGGATTAGCGATTCCGAGCCTCCCGGCCTGCCCTACCGGCCAGCCAGTTGGATCTCCAGCAGGGTCAGGCTGTACGGCTCGAATGTGAACGCGAAACGGTTTCCAAGCGCAGGAAAGCTGTGCGTCTCCACGGATACTGCCTCCCGGTCGCTCACCGAATTCATCGCCTCGGTATTGGGCAGTCCCGCTCTGTTCTTCAATACAAACGCCTTGGCCCCCGCGACGGATTTTCCGGTATCGGCCAGCACAATCGTGGAGCGCAGCGGGGCCGCGGTCGAGTTCACGCCATAAATTCGAAGCAGCCGGCCATCCGCGCTCAGCGCGGCGCTCACGTCGGGCTGCTGCAACTGCCAGGGGAGACCGCCGGCCCGCTCCACACTCAACGGATACGAGCCCGCCGCGCGTCCGTACAGTTCCTCGGCGTAATAAGTGGGCGCGCGGTACATCCAGCCCGGCCCGGTGACGATTACGCCCGACCCGAAGCTATCGATCAAATTCGAGCGGATGCCCATCTCCACCAAGTCCGCGTAGCGCTGCAGCACGTTATGGTAGCGCGCGCAATCGAGCGCATTGCCCAGCGATTGCAGGATGCCGCGCTTCAGCCCGAAGTCGCCCCCGGTGGTATTCCACTCGGTCACCGCGATGCGGACTTCCCTGCCCTGCCCTTGCAGTCGAATCCGTTCCCGCAGCGATTCGAACTCGCGCACCACCTCCGTCAGGTCGCCCGTTTCGTAGTGATGCGGGCACAGGTAGTCGAGTTGGCCTTCCGCGCCGGCGAGCACGCCGGACCTCGGATAAGAGCTCATCAGCTTGATCGACGGGTCGGCTGCTCGCATGGCGCGCGCAAACGCCGCGATGGATCGCTCGTAGTCCTTTCCGCCGACTTCGTTGCCGATCTGCCAGTACTTCACCGCGTAGGGCTCGGGGTGTCCATTTCGCGCGCGCAGGCTGCCCCAGCGCGTCTCCGCGCCGCCGTTCATATACTCGACTTCCGCCGCCGCATCCGCCGGTTGTTTGCCTGTCCACCGGACACAGATCAGCGGCTCCGCGCCCACCAGGCGGCATAACCGGGTGAACTCATCCAGGCCCACGAAGTTAGGCTCCAGCCCGCCCCAATACGTCGTGAACGGCGCGCGCGTGTCCCAATTGCCGATGGTCTGGTCCCACTCCAAGCCTTCGATGGACGTGCCGCCGAAGCGGATCACGCCGGGCTTGAGTCCCTTGAGCGCCTCCACGACGTCCGGACGCCAGATGCCCTCGACGGCGTCCGAGCCGATCAGATACACGCGGTCGAGCCACAACGTTCCGGGGCCTTCGAAATCGATGGCCAGCGTGGCGTCGTCCGAGTGGCGAATCGCGGTCAGCACCGCCTCCGCCGGTTGCCACTGCGCCGTGGCGCGCCCCAGCGCCACCGCCTGCGCCACGTTGCCCTGCACATCCCGCAGAACCGCACGCACCGGCACGTCGCCGGTTCCCTTCATGTGCAGCCGCAGCCGGTACCGCACGCCGGTCTTCGTATAGAAACCATCCTGTGCAATGCCCGCGCGCGCCCGCGGCACGTGAATCGCGATCCTCTGCGACCGCTTGCCGTTGAACGCATCCGTGTCCAGCGCGTACTCCGCCGTCTGCACGGCGCCATCGGGATACCAGGGGCGATTCGGGTGGTCGGTCTCCTTGACGTACGAAAACCGGTACGGCGGCTCTTCTTCGAAGCTGTCGTTATCCACCTGCTGCGCGATCATCGACGGGATGAGCCGGCACAACATCTCGATGAACTGCCCCTGCTGTTTGGCGTCTATGGGGCGCTTCCCGGCGGGCCGCAGATGGACGCGCAGTTCGCCCGGGTCCGGCTCGGACACAGGCTCAAAGCGCAGATCGGAGAAAGACGCTGGTCCGCCGGTGCTATCCAGGTGGATCGTGACCTCACCAGGCGAGGGCGCCCGGAAGAGGAACTCCTGCCCGGACGACGAGCCAAATGTTCCGGAAGGAGTCTCAGTCTCAATGCGTGTGCGGCCGCTGGTCCGGGCACTCAAGCGCCAAAGCGACCCCGGCGTCAAGTAAACGGTTTGCGAAATCCCCGCGCTGCCAGGCCCGCGTGGCTCAATCGAAAGCGTGTGGTTCGCGACTCGCACCACCGGCTCGGCCGCGCGCTCCTGGTGCCGATGAACCGTCCAGCCCGTCAAGTTTTCGTCGAAGTTGCCGTTGTGGAGCTGCGGCGCAATGGCCAGCAGCGCGACAGCCGGCAGAATCAACTCAGTCCCTTCAGGAATTGCGCGCTGGCTTTAAGATCGTCGCGTTCGGTTTCAACGAAGTAGTTCTTCGCCCCCGATTTCCTGGCCGCCGCAAACAGTCTCTTCCAGTCCACCACACCCTGCCCCAGTGCGACTTCTTTCTTCTCCGTTGGCGACCAATCCTGCAGGTGGATCGAAAGGAACCGGCCCGGATACTTCTCGAAGTAGTCCGCCGCCTGGTAGCCCAGACTGATCACGCTCACCTGAAACTGCATCTTCACCAGCTTCGGATCGAACTCGCCCATCAGCTTGTCGTAGATCAGTTCGCCGTCGATCTTGTGGAATTCGAAGTCGTGGTTGTGGAAGCCGAGTTGTATGCCCGCTTTCTGCGTCCGCTCGCCGAACTTGTTGGCGTCGTCGACGGCGTGCATCCAGTCCGCCATTTTGGCGTCCTTCGGCACGCCAAACGTGGAGATAATCATTTGTTTCAGGCCGAGCTCCTTGGCGAATGCCAGCCGCTCGTCGAGATGGTCCCTCAGTTCCGTGAAGCCAAAGTGGCAGCTCTCGCAGCCCAGCCCGGCGGCGTGAATCTTGTCGCGCAACTGCGCTGGTTTCATCTGTGCGAGCGGCCCAAAGCCCATCTGTACGTAGCCGGGCGGCGAGCACATCTCGATCCTCTCGAACCCCATACCGGCCAGTTCCTTCAGTGTGCCATCGAGATCCTTCCCGATGGTTTGCCTGACCGGCCACGTCTGGCACCCGATCGGCAAGCCCAATGGATTGGCGCCTAGATAACCGGCCCCAACCAGGCCGATCGCGCTCACATGGAGAAAGCTTCTCCGCGAAATTGCATTCATCTGCTGCATGGCGAGCATCATATCTTAGCGCTGCCCTTGCCGCAAGGTGGGTGGGATGGCTTTTCAGTATCATGTGAGTGTGGCCATGAAGGAAGCGGCTCCGCTCTATGATCGGGATTTCTTCGAGTGAACCGCCCGCAGCGCCCGGTTGTTGTGCGAGGGCCGGTTCGCGGGACGTGGGCAAACGCGATCGGCGCGAAGTGCGCGACCGGCTCAAGGCGCTGCTCGTCCACCTGTTGAAGTGGACGGCGCAACCCGGTTTGCGGTACGCGGAGAGTGGGGCCTCCGGTTGGCTGGATACCATCCGCGAGCACGCCCGCGAATCGCTCGATCAAATCTTCTAACCAGATTGCCGCGAGTCAAATTCCCCACGAAATGCCCATTTGCGTTCGAGCAGGTCACGGACAAAACGTTCCTGCCAGACTGATCCCGCTTCCTCCTGCGCTGGTGTAAGCTCAGCAGTATGCGCAAACTCACCGTTCTGCTACTGAGCCTGGCACTAGCCGTTTCTGCCACCGCCGCTACCAAGAAGGTCATCCAACCGAAGGACTTCCCCACTGGAAGGCCGTTCAGCCCAGGCATTCTGGTCGACGATACGCTCTACATCGCCGGACAGACCGGCGCGGAACTGAAGACCGGCCAGCTTCCCGAAGACTTCGACGCCGAAGTGAAGCAATGCCTGGACAATATCGGGCTCATCCTGAAAGAAGCCGGCATGAGCTTCGACGACGCCGTGGCGGTGCAGGTGTACCTGACCGACATGGGCCTGTTCCCCCGCATGAATGCGGTTTACACGACGTACTTCAAGGAACCACGACCCGCGCGCACGACCGTGGGTGTGGCGAAGCTGGTAGGCACGGCGCGCATCGAAGTCACCGTGACGGCGCACCGCTGACTCGCGGGAAGTTCAATGAATCAGGCCGTCCCGCAGGGCGCGCGCCACGGCTTCCGAGCGCGTATGCACGTGCAGTTTCTCGTAAATCGAGCGCAGGTGAAAGCCGACCGTGTGAATGCTGATGCCCAGTTCCGCGGCTGCCGTCTTATTCTGGTGACCCTCGGCGAATAGCTTCAGCAGCCGAATCTCCTGCGGCGAAAGGCCCACCCAACCCGCTTCGCGCACGGGGGTCTTGCGAAACAGGTCCACCACGCGCATGGCCACTTCCGGCGACATGACCGCGCCGCCTTCGGCGATCTCCTGAATCGCCTCCATTAACCTGGCCGGCGCCGTATTCTTGAGCAGGTAACCGCAGGCTCCCGCGCACATGGCCCGGAAGATCCGGTCGTCGTCTTTATAAACCGTCAGCATCACCGGCGCGATGCGCGGATAACGTTCCTGCAGAATCCGCAGTCCATCGATGCCGTCCATCCCCGGCAGCCCGATATCGACGAGGGCCACGCGCGGCGGATTCACCCCGATCCCCTCCAGAGCCGCTTCCATCGAAGCATAGGCATGCCGGCACTGGAAACCATCGGTGCGGTTGATCAATAGCGAGATGCCTTCCCGCGTTTCACGCTGGTCTTCGATGACGGCCACGCCGATGACCGCCGCGGATTGGTGTGCTCCCTCCGGCATTCTGTTTGAGTTGACGTTCCAGTGTACTCAATGGCGCCGGGGGATGTAAGCTACACGAACGTGCGGGGCGGCGCTATCGCACGTTCCAATTCTGGCTAGCCGCACCGGTGCATGGGTTGATCACGAGTTGCGTGCCGCCGCCGGACGGTGGCCCCCCCGAGTTATCCAGGCACAGGCCACCGCCTATACCGATGGCGTTGGTTATACCCCCATCAGCCAGGAACCAGTCCAGCATAAACCATTGCTGGGTCGCCTTGCCGGTACACTGGTCCAACTCCACGAGGCTTCCGGCAGTGGCCGCGGTGGTAGTAAGACACTTATCTTTCGCGCCCTCGGAGCCGAGACCATAGATCTCCCCATTGACGTAGTTCCACAGTTGCGATGGGGCGCCGTCGCAAGAGTACGAGATCACGGGCGAGCCGTTGGCAGAACTGCCGACCGACGCGCACACGTAGGGATCGCTGGGAACCAGTTGGAATTGCATTTCACGCAGGATCCAATTCTGGCTCCCCGCGCCCGTACACGTGTTCATCACCAGTTGCGTGCCGCCGCCGACCGAGGGGCCTCCAGCGCTGTCCAGGCAAAGCCCGCTCTGTACACCTTGAATCAGGGTGCTGGATGGAAGCCCGATATAGGTGCCGTCGAGAATAATCCACTGTTGGTTCATCTGGCCGACGCAGGCGTACAAGTCCACCAGGGTTCCGGGGGTCATCCCTTGTCCCTCCACATCGAGGCACTTGGCCCCCGCGCTTGACGTGCCAATCCCTTCAAGCTGGCCTCCGATGTATTGCCAGTGGTCGTTAGGCCCCCCTGAGCAGGGGTAGGCGATCACCGGCGTCTTGTTGGCAATATTCGAGCCTTGGACCGCCGCGCACAAGTACGGGGCGCCCCCATTGACTTGGAGTTGCGCGGCGTTGGCCGGGCCCAAACAGGCGGCCAGTACGCCGAGGAACACTAGAGTTTCTAATACTCGCAAAATACGATTCATTTCTCGCTCCTTTGAATTTAAGTTGTCAGCGCGGTATCTGCAGCGCCTCAGTTACTTATAGCCGTAAGGGCCGCACATACAACCCGCACGTTCGTGTAGGTCCACGGCGGTTATAGATGTACTGGGATGCGGCTGACTGAACGGTAATTACTCGTTGGCTTTGGAACCCGCGGGACACCGCCTCCACAACGCGATGTCCCGCTTGCGACTTCCGAGTCTACGTTCTAAGGACAAGAGAGTCCGTTGTAGGCGGTCAGCAGGTTCAGGAAGTTGTACCCCTCAAACTCCGGACCATTTATGGCCAATGGTTGATTTGGGCTAGTCCACTTGAAGGAGTTCAGCCCGTTTACGAAATTCCCCCCCGAGACGCTGTTGTTTGTGGGAGCCGGATCCGTCGCGCCCTTGGGATCGAGGCCAATTATCCATGGCCCGCCGCTGGTGCCGCCGGTTTGTGGATTGCCGATTTCGATGACATTGTTATACCCGAGGGGATTGACGGCGCCAGTTGCGGCCTCGTCTTGATACATGTGGTTGCCGGCAAACGGGGACGCTTGGGGATAGCCAAACACGTCCCACTGCCGCTGGGTGAAGTCGCCACCATAATACCAGCCAAACCAGCCCGTGTAGTCCCCAATCGGGCTTGAACCACTGCTTCCGTTGCAACCGGAGCCACCGTGGTCGTTCATCTGCATCATGCCGATGTCGTAATCGTAGGTTGATGCGCCCGTGGTCCAGGTGATCAAATTGCGCGGTGTCCAGCTATTCCCATACGTAGGGTTGGGACCGCTGTTATAGGCGGGCTCGAAGACCCAACTGTTGTACCAGATCCCGGTGGAGTAGTCGAACATGCAATGCCGGGCCGTAATAACGGTGTAATCGTTATTGAAGACGGATCCGGAACAAACATAGTTGCCAGGGGGCTCGCTGGCGCCGGACGGTATGACGAAAAACAGCTTTCCGACAGCCGAGTAAGGATACGCGTTCAATACCGGTGGCCGATAATTGGTAAACGGGTACTCGTAGCTAAACGGGTTTGTTGCTGGAACTGTTGCTGGTTCGCCATGGTCCAGCATCTGGAAAGTTTGGGAAGGCAGATTCCCGGTGCTTACCGCGATTGTGGGAAGTCCCCCTTGGCCGAACTGAGCCGGCCCAGGGGGCACCAGCGGGCCCGTGATAGCCGCCGCAGTGGCTGGGTCGACCGTTGGCATCGGCATCGGTTTCGCGTTTGCCATCCGGTCCGTAGTCCAATAAGCTTGCGTTGCAGCTATATCCGAGGCGCTGATTGGATGTTGGCCAGGCGCCGGGGCCTTTTGATCTTGTGCAAAGGCCATCGCTGCCAACCCGAAAAGGGACGCAGTAAGGGCCAAGATACTCGTCTTCATAGTATGCTCCTTGAGTGCGGGATTTCCAGGTTGGATACCCAGCGGGAAAAACCTGCATCGAGGTAACTATAAGGGCGCAAGGCTGTGCATTACAACCCGCATATTCGTGTAGGTGTGTACGTACGGGGCAACATAGCGCGCCGGCTATAGACGCGATTTGGCATGAAATGTGGGGCGGCCAATCTTGGCCGCAGCCGCCTTTTTAGGCGGCCAGAGCCGGCTGAAAGCCGGCTGCGGGCAGGATTGCCCGCCCCACAATTTGACCTCAGTGTTGGGCTATAGGCCGGGCTTTCCAAAGGTGCCTTGGCGCATCGGCAGGCGCACTTCGACCGTGCATCCGCCCTCTGGACTCGACGTCCATTGCATCCTGCCACCCAGGCTCTCGGCGCGTCTGCGCATGCTCGGGATGCCGGTGCCGCCATTTGTCCGGGGCGGACCGCCGTTGACGAGGCCGCGGCCGTTGTCCTGCACGCGGAGAAGAATCTCGCGGCCTTCCACCCCCAACTGGGCCTCCACCGCCGTGCACCCGGAGTGACGCGCGGCGTTGTGAAGGCATTCTTTGAAAATGAGCAAGAGCTGCCGCCGTGCTTGCAGGCCCAATTGAATGTGGGTGTCCGGGCCGGGTGCCCGCAACTGGAAGGCGATGACTTGGGATTCCAGCAGATCGTTGGCGAACTCACGCATGCGCCGGATCAGTGAGTCCAGGCCCTCCGGCTCGGCGCGGATCGACCACACTATGTCGCTCATGGAATCCACCAGCTCGCGCGCCAGTGCGGCAACCCGCTCCAGCCGTTCGTTGGATCCCGATTGTCCCAGGTGGGCATCGCTGCGCGCCACTTCGCTCAATATGGCAATTTGCGAGAGACTGGCGCCAATATCGTCATGCAGGTCGGTGGCGATGCTGGTGCGCATGCGCTCGATTTGGACGGCCTGGGATACGCGGTAGCGGTGCGCCGCGAAAACGAAGCCGGCCAGGCCCGCGAACGCCAGAGTTTCAAACCACCAGCGCCTCCAGACCGGTGGAAGAATCACGAAATCGATCTCCGCGGGCGTCATGCTTTCCTGGCCCTCCGAATTCACCGCCTTGACCAGGAATCGATAGCGTCCCGGCTCCAGCCCGGGGTAGTTCGCCTCATGGTCCCTGCCCGGCCCCTGCCAGTCGAAGTCCCCGCCCTCCAGCTTGTACTTGTAGCGCAAGCTCTCTTCCGGTTCGTCGTTGAAGCCCACAAACTCGACCTGAAACTGATTCTGAGAAGGCTGCAAATCGCCGTGGCGGATGCGTGTTTCACCCACTTGCGAGACCGGATAGCGATCGCGTCCGACGCGCAGATCCGTAATCCGCACGGACGGGATGGCGGGCGGCCGGTCCGCGGCGGGAGTCAGCCTCGACAGGCCCTGCATCGTTGCGAACCACAGGTCGCCGGAGGCGTCGCGCAGCGCCGATGTCAGTACTCCGTGCGCCAATCCGTCAGCCACCGAGAAATGCTTGACGTCACCCGTCTTTGGATTCAAACGATCCACGCCTTTCGCCGTGCCGGCGTAGATGCGCCCCGCCTTGTCCTCCACGATGCAATAGATTGTGTTGTTCGCCAGCCTCTTTGCGGGCGGCCCGTTCGTAGTGTTATACGTTTTCACGTGGAGTTGCGCGCTGCCAGGGTTCTCGACCAATCCGAGCCCACCGCCGTTGGAGCCGATCCACAATCTCCCAATGCTATCGACGAGCAAGGCGAAGACGATACCGGCCGGCGCTCCATCGCCGGGCTTGAAGCGAGTGAATTGCCGGCCGTCGTAGCGTAGCAAATCACCGCCCCAGAAGCCCATCCAGATGGCGCCCTTGCAATCCTCGGCAAAGGCGCTCACCAATCCGCGGCCTTCGTTTTCAAAAGACGAAATTGCGTCCGTTGCGGGATCCCATCGCATGAGCTGGTCGCCCCGCCGCCGAGATTGGCCCGAGGCCCAGATACGGCCCTTGGAATCTTCGAAAACGCGAAACACCTGGGTGTCCCGCTCGTAACACGCCTTAGGCCGCGTCCGTGCAAGATCCGCCGCCTTCACCGGCGGGAACCGGCAAAGCCCGACCGCCGAAGCCGCCCACCACTCGCCGATGCGGCTTTGGAGCAGGATCTGATGTTGTCCCCACGTTGGGTGGTCGCCAAAGACTTTGGGAACCTGGGCGCGGAACTTGACCCCATCGAATACATTCACGAAACGCCTCGTGGTCGCGGACGAAATAGTGACCGCTAAAACCGCACCGGTGCGATCCGCCAGAACCGAAAACACGCGATCCGACGCGAGACCGTCCTGTTCACGAAACGTAGTGAACCCGGCTGGCTGGATTTTCATCACTCCGGCTCCCTCCGTCCCCGCCCACACGTTTCCGGCACTGTCCGTGGCGAGTGCGGTGATCGAGCGGTCTATGAGACCCTGGGCGCGAGTCAGGACCTGGAACAGCGCGGGGCGGCTGCCGGTAAGCGATCGAACGATTCCAACGCTGGCGCCGGCCCAGATGGCCCGGTCCAGTCCTTCCGCCAGCGCCGCCACACTGACGCGTTTCACTCCCTCTATCTCCCTGTAAACTTGCTGAACGCCACACCTGCCCCCTTGGTTCCCATCCCGCATTAATACCAAACCGTCGCGCGTCCCGGCCCATAGCCTGCCGTACTTATCAAGTAACAACGCGTTCACCCACTCATTCGGCAGGCCATCCTCCTTAGTGATGTGCTGGACGCCGCCGTCATTGCCGATGACATAGATCCCGGTGGTAGTAGCCACCCACAGCTTACGGTCCGCATCCTCCAGGACATCGGAGACTTCGATCCGGTCCCATCCAGGAGGGGGAGCGAGCAGCGGTTGGCGACGGAACTTGTGGCCACTCAGCATTTCGAATAACCCTGCGCCAGTGCCGCACCAGATTCTGCCGCCGGAATCTTGCATCAGGGCGGTGATAAAGTTCTCGAATGGCTTGTTTCCGGGCAGGTATGTGGCGAATGAGTTTCCGCCGCGCACCGGTTGGAATTCGCCGAGGCCGCGCGCGGTTGCGACGAGGTACGTTCCGGAGCGAGTCTCCAACAGAGCGTGCACCGACCGCGACGGAAGCCCTTCCGCAACGCCAAAGTTGACGATACGGTAACCATCGAAGCGCGACAGTCCCTCCGGCGTGCAGAACCAGACGAAGCCGCGCGAGTCGACGACGATCTCGTTGATCGAGTCCGCCGCCAGGCCGTCGGCCGTGGTGTAAGACCGGATCGGCAGCAGTTCGGCAATGAGACACAGCGGCAGCGCCAAGGCCGCAATCGGAATTGCCCGCCATCTCATATCGCCTCCGGTTCTCTAGTCTACCGCCCGATGGGCAGTTCCAGGTAGCCGGCGTGCTCGGCGTCGTGATACAGCGAAATGTGGGCGGTGCGCGCGTCCTTGCCGGATTCGCGCGCCACCACGCCGCCGGAGTTGTAATTCTTCTCCACTTGGATGGAGTTCGGCGAACGCAGCATCAGGCGCAGCCGGCTGCCTTTGGCTATCCGCCGCGAGAAGAATGTGAAGCCCCGGAATTCGTATTTCACGATCTGGCCGGGGTCCACCAAACTGGGCTTGCGCGGCGATTCGCGGTATCGGGCGCGCATGGCGTCGCCGGTCAACAGCACGCTGCCGCCGTTGGGCAGGATTTCGTAAAGGTTCACTTCGAAATCCGTATCGGGCACATCCATGGCGATCCAGGCCACCAGCCGCACGTTGCCGCTGATTTCGGTGTCCTGGTCGAAGGGCGCGGTGTGATAAATGAGGCCGTCGCCGAACAGGTGCAGCGGCTCGGTTTCATCCGTCAAGGAGTTTGGATTGTCGGCGGTCTCGAGCGCGCCGGGACGCAGATCCAGCGGATCGTAGATGTAGCGGTCGGGTGCGCCCCCTGTGGGTGATGCCGCGGGCTTCTCCGGAGCGAGAGTGCCGGAATGCAGCGCGTCGTTGGCTTGGCCGTCTGTCGAGTTCAGATACCGCGTGCGCGTGCCGCCCGCGATCGCCTCCAGGCTAGCGGCGTATTTCCACTCTTCCGGACCCACGACGTAGTAGGCCACGCGCTGCTTCAGGAACGCGGGCTTCGGGCCGCTCTTCATCGTCCAGTCGTACCATTCCCTGTGCAGGTTGTTCAGATCGAGCATGCTGGCTTCCCCGAACTTCAAGCCGCCGACCTCGCGAATAGGCGTGCGGGTGCCGGCGTGATCCCAGGGCCCGATGATCAGGTAGTGCCGGTCGCGCGCGGCTTGCGAGCCGTAGCGCATGTGGTCGCGATAGTAGTGCATGGCGCCGGTCTGATCGCCGTCATAGTGCCCGGTGATGGTCAGGATGGGGAGGTCGATTTGGGCGAACTGTTCCGGCGTGGGATACATGGCGTCCCAATAATCATCCGGTTGCGGATGGTCCATCCACTTTTGGAAGACGGTGGACGTGTTGCCCACGATCTGGTCGAGCTCGCGAAACGGCAGATTCCGCGTGTAGCGTTCGCGAAACTTCTCGGCCCAGAACGTAGAGTCGCCGAATTGTTTCGGGTTGCCGGTCTTCCCGCTGGTGAAGGTCAGCCACTGGATGATGTAGGACGTGAACATACCGTTGAAGAACGGAAAGTCTACGGCCGCGGCCGCCGCAGCGGCGGGCACAATGGTGGCGAGATGCGGCGGCCGCTCCTTGAGAGTGGCCCACTGGTCGAAACCCGCGTAGGAGCCGCCCCACATGGCTACTTTGCCGTTCGACCAGGGCTGGCGTGCCAGCCATTCGACGATGTCGTAGCCGTCGCGCGCTTCGTTGGCGAAAGGCTCGAAGCTGCCCTCGGAGTTGCCGCGCCCGCGCACATCCACCAGCGCGAAGACGTAGCCGTGGCGCGCGAAGTAGGATGCGCGATCCTCGTAGCTGTCGGCGATGTAGGGCGTGAGCGTGAACACTACCGGCAGCGGCGCGGGCGTGGCCTTGGGCTTGAAGACGGTCGCGTTGAGGTGCACGCCGTCGCGCATGGGGATCTTGACTCCCCAGAGCAGGTCGACGTCCTGAGCACGAAGCGTGGAGAGCGCGAGAATCGTTAGCAGGGAGATTTTGCGCACAATTTATCGATGGCTACCAGTTTGTAATCGAGCCATCGGGGCGGAAGTAAGTCTGGGCGCGATTGGTGACCCGCTCGGTGATCTCGGCGATTTGCCGCAACGCCTTGAGGTCCACTTCCACGCCCAGTCCGGGCCGGTCGTTGGGATACAGCTTGCCGTTCTTAAAATCCAGGCAGACGGGCAGATGCGGAAGCGTGCGGCCCTGGAAGTTGTACTCCATCAACACGGGGCCTGAGAACGTGCCCAACGAATTAACTAGCGCGGCCGTGGCGATGGGTCCGGTGAAGTGCGGCACGATGCCCACGAAGTGCGTTTCGCAAATGGCGGCGATCTTCATCATCTCGGTGATGCCGCCCACGTTGGGAAGCGTGGCGCGTACGAAGTCGATGTCGTGATTCTCCACCAGCCGGTTGAAGTCCCAGCGATTGCCCCACTCCTCGCCGGCCGCGATAGGCACCTTCGCCATGCGGCGCAGGATGGGCAGATCCTGCTGGAAGGCTTCCGTGCGCACCGGGTCTTCCACGAAGAAGGGCGCCAGGCTTTCGATGAGACTGCATCCGCGCACGGCTTCGTCGAGATCGAAGCGCTGGTGAAAATCGACGCACCAATCGCCATTCTTGCCGACGCCTTCGCGCGCTTCGACGCAATCGTCGTAGAGCTGATTGAGGCGTTCGCTGGTGTTGTAGGTGGTGTTGGCGGGCGCGTCGGCGGCGCCCATGCGGAACGCCCGGTAGCCCGCGGCGATGGTGAGTTGCGCGCGCTCCTTGATGCTCATGCCGGAATGGATGCCGGGAATCGTGCCGGCGGTGTTGTAGCATTCGCAATAGTTACGCACCATGCCGCCCAGGAGCGCGTGAACCGGCAGGCCCAACGCTTTGCCGCGGATATCCCACAGCGCCAGGTCGAGCGCGCCCAGCGCGTGCTCTTTCTCGCGTCCGGGCGGATAGAAGAACGCGCGCGACATGTCCTGCCAGAGCCGCTCGATATACTGCGGGTCCTGGCCGATGAGGCGGCCGGCGCACTGTTCCAGCATTTCCTGGGAACCGCCTTCGCCGATGCCTGTGATGCCGGCGTCGGTCTCGACGGCCACCACCAAGTCGCTCTGATTGAAGAGCGGATTGCGCTCGGGCGGCGCATACACGCGCACCCTGGCGATTTTGGTTTTGGGGACGGCGGCGAGGACCCGCGGAGGCTTCACGGCAGCGGTTGCGGATGCCGCCGCGAGGGAACGAAAGAAGGTTCTGCGATGCACGAGGCTACTCTATCACGGTGCTGCGGGCGGGCCATGGTGGCACAAGCTTTAGCCTGTGAACCGCCGGCCCCCTGGACGGCCTGCCAGCGGGCGGACGAGGGTGTCCGCAGCGGTCCAGGGGGACCGCCCTGGGGACCGCCTCACAAGCGAGTATCCTCATTTCTTCTCCTCCAGTGGCGGCGCCACCGTGACCCAATTCGTTTGGTAGCCGGCGGGCACGATATGACGGTTCTTGTCCGTCGTAAACACAAAAACCGCCACCAGGGGCGACTGCCACATGGGCGGCAGGACAATACCCGCCAATTCATCCTCCCACCTGGGTCTGGCATAGAGCGGGGTCGCCACGCCGCGCACTTCGAGCTTTTCCAGCAACAGGGAGATGGTGAAGTGCCGCGGCTTCTCCAGCCAGTGCTGCAT
>OCZU010001124.1_pt1 | contig 17955 bp, 13 predicted proteins | sample 1539001 | NCBI WGS metagenome assembly OCZU01 (sample SAMEA3539306, study PRJEB22396) | soil metagenome | biome: tundra; feature: field; material: soil | place: USA | collected 2010-05 | depth 0.15 m | reverse complement strand
CCTGAAGGAAGTTGCCGAAGTTCGGCAGGTTGCCGTTGATGGAAACCGCGTCGCCAGCATTCCAGGCGCCCCCTCCCTGCGAGTTCCGCCCCGCTGTAGTGCCTCCAGCGCCCGGCAGATAGATGTTGAAAGCAGCCCAGTCGGCGCCGGTGATCCCGCCCCCCGCCTGGGGCAGCTCTGTCATGGTTTTGGCATCCAAAATGGTACCCTGCTGGCCGGTTTCGGTCTCCACGAGCGGCGCGCCTCCGGCTTCCACCGTCACCGTCTCGGTTACCGCCCCTACTTCCAGGCTGGCGTTCTCGGTGATCACGTCCACCTGCAGCGTGACAGGACCGCGCACCAGCTTCTTGAATCCCTTGGCCGTAAAGCTGATGGTGTAGTTTCCCGCCGGCGTCGAAACCGTGTCGTAGATGCCGTCCGTGTTGGTGACGAAATCCTTCGTTTCCCCCGTGTCTTTATTGGTGAGCGTAACGGTTACACCCGGCAACACGGCTCCCCCAGCCGACACCGTGCCGCGAATCTCACCGGTGTTTCTACTTTGTGAAAATGCCAGCCCGGCCATGCCCAGCAGAAGACAAAACGCGAGTGCCCAGCGAATGAAGCTCGTCATGGAGTTTCTCCCACGCTTAAGAGGTCGATTCCCATCCTCGCGGATGGGTCTTCTCGGATTACGAAATCACTTTTCCGACAGCATTCCAAATCCACAGTTCTTTTTGAGACCAACGGCGAAACAGAATATCGCTATTCTACTGGCCCTTCGGCTAGTACTTTCACACTATTCTGTGCTGCCCAATGGTTTAGCCCCAAGCCCCTTTCGTTGTCAAGACAAAAATATCGATATTCTTGGGGGGAAACTCGTAAGTTACAGATTTTGTTGTTTTATCGCGGCTCACTTCCGGATACAATCCGGGTCCGACGCGGGATGGATCAATCGCCGTAGAGGTCCACAAGGAAATCTGCAGAATGAAGTCTCTCAAGAGAAAAGCAGATCCGGGCAAGAAACCAGCCATAACACTCAGGTCCGTGGCCGAGCGCGTCGGACTTACCGCCAGCACGGTTTCCGCTGTTCTAAATAATTCTTCCGCTTCGCGTTCCGTCCCGGAGCATACCAAGAAGCGAATTTTGGCCGCAGCCCGCGACCTCAACTATCGGCCAAATTTCTTCGCGCGCTCTCTGCGAGTGAAACGCACGTACACGATTGGAGTGATTCTCGAAGAAATCGGCGACGCCTATGGTTCGCTCGTAATCAGCGGCATGGAGCGTTACCTTCGACAGCAGAATTTTTTCTTCCTTACAGTTGCTCATCGCCACGATCCGAAACTGCTGGCAACCTACTCCGCGATGCTTCAGGAACGCGGGGTCGAAGGTTTTATCACGGTGGACACTTTCCTGACGGAAGAACCCCCCATTCCGACCGTAGCTGTTGCGGGCCATCGCAGGATCAAGCACGTGACCAATATTGTTCTGGATCACCACCGGGCGGCCTCTCTGGCGCTAAAGCATTTAGTCGATCTGGGCCACGAAAGAATCGCGTTCATGAAAGGTTCGGCGGTAAGCGTTGATTCTGACGACCGCTGGAGCGCGATCTGCAAAGTCGCTGCGAAGTTGGGCATTCGCATTCGGCCGGAACTGGTTGTGGAACTCGAGGGGGACGATCCTACGCCGAATCTGGGCTACCCGTTCGCCCAGCAACTGCTCGCCCGTAAGCAGCCTTTCACAGCCCTGTTTGCCTACAATGATATTTCTGCCATCGGCTCCGTCTGCGCTTTCCAGGAAGCCGGCTTGCGGGTGCCCGACGACTTATCTGTCGTGGGCTTCGATGACATTCAGAGCGCTGCCTACATCAGTCCTCCGCTCACGACGGTGAGACAGCCCCTGCAAAAGATGGGCGAGATCGCAGCCCGTACTCTGCTTGACCGAATCGAGGGACGGATGAAGTACGTCGCGGAAATTGCGATCGAACCCGAATTGGTGGTGCGCAAGTCCACTGCGCCTCCGAGCAGCTCACATGCCGCCCGAACTTTTACGTCTCTCGCGCCTCAACCCGAACCATTGCCAGCCCGGGTGCTAGGATCTGAATGATCGCTAAGGCCAGCAAGTAGGCGGAGCCAGCCATCACGAAGGGAACGGCGTAGTTGCCGGTCGATTTCAGAAGATGCGAAACCACCTTGGCGATTAGCATTCCGCCAACAGCCCCCGCCGTCGACCCCAGTCCAACCACAGACGCGACGGCTTGCGCAGGAAACATATCCGACGGCAGCGTGAAAAGATTTGCCGAAAAACCCTGGTGCGCCGCCGTGGCGAGTCCCAGCAGCAAGACTGCCCCCCACGTGGATCCGACTCGGGGAAGAAAAATAATGGGCACAACGCTGATCGCGCAAATCAGCATCGCCGTCTTCCGGCTTGCATTGACGGTCTTGCCCCGTCGAATGAGTGCGGACGAAAGCCACCCCCCAGCCACACTGCCCACATCCGCAAGCAGGTAGATGGCGACGATCGGAAGTCCAACCTGGAGCAACACCAGCCCGTGGTCGCGTTGCAGGAAATCGGGTATCCAAAATAAGTAAAACCACCAGATCGGATCGGTGAAGAACTTGCCCAGCACAAACGCCCAGGTCTGGCGATGACGAATCCATCCTCTCCACGAGGGTTTGCCAACAGATTCGGCCGCGCCGCTGCGAATGTACGCCAATTCGCTGGCCGAACAGCGCGGGTGTTCGCCGGGACTTCGATACATCCACAGCCAAAACGCAAGCCAAACGAACCCCAACGACCCGACGGACAAAAATGCCCAGCGCCAGCCCCAGCGCACCGCGATCCAGGGTACGACTAGCGGTGTAATGATCGCTCCTAGGTTCGATCCAGCGTTGAAGATCCCAGCCGCGAGCGCACGCTCTCTTGTGGGAAACCACTCGGCGACGGCTTTAAGGCTGGCGGGAAACACGGCGGCTTCGCTAAAACCAAGAGCACAACGCGCCCCGAGAAAACTCGTCAACGAGCCGCATAAGCCGTGGGCCATCGAGGCGAGACTCCAGGCGGCCATCGCCAGCGCATAACCCAGTCGAGTCCCCAACCAGTCAATCATTCGGCCAAGAGCCAACGTACCAACCGCGTACGCCGCAGTGAAGGCAAACACCAGGTTTCCGTAGTCAATTTCGCTCCAGCCCAAGTCGTGCTGCAGCGTGGTCTTCAATAAACCGATGATCAAACGGTCAACATAATTCTTGGTAACACCTAGAAGGAGAACCGTGCAGATAACCCACCGGAAGCGGCCCACACCACGCCACGGCTGCGGCGCTTGGGCGCCCGCATCGGAGGCCTTCTGGAAATCAGGCAAAGAGTCCATGAGTTCGTTTTCTCGGACCCGACTATTGATTCACGCCACTGGCCAGGAACCCACCGTCCACCGCGAGTAAATGCCCGGTCACAAAACTCGCAGCCTCAGAAGCGAGGAACACTGTCGCTCCTACCAACTCTTCTACATTTCCGAATCGCCGCATCGGAGTGCGAAGCAGAAACTCCTGGCCGCGCGGTGTGCCATCCAGCAACGCTGCATTCAGATCGGTGCGAAAAACCCCCGGCACAATCGCATTGACACAAACTCCATGGCGCGCCCACTCTACGGCGAGAGACTTGGTCAGCGAGGCTACCGCTGCTTTGCTCGCACCGTAAGCCGCAACCTGATAGATCCCCAGGAAGGAAGTTAAAGATGCAACATTGATGATACGGCCATATTTCCGGTCGATCATCTTTCGCCCGAAGATCTGGCAGGCGCGCAGTGTGCCATTGAGGTTGGTTTCCAAAATGCCGTTCCACTCTTTCTCCGAAACGTCGAGTGTGGGAGTTCGCTTCGTCGTGCCGGCGCAGTTCACAAGAATGTCGACAGCGCCAAACTCAGCACAGGCGGCGTCGAGCAGGGCCTCGACGCTGGTTTTAACGGTTACGTCGCAAGTGATGGCCAGGGATCTACGACCTAGTTTCTTGACCGCCTCTGCCGAGAATTGGACAAGCTCGGCGCGGCGTCCGGTGGGAACAACGTTCGCCCCAGCGGTTGCGAGGCCTTGGGCAAGAGCCAAGCCGATGCCCGAAGTACCTCCAATCACCACGGCAGTGCGCGAAGTGAGATCGAGGGCAGGATGCCCCATGAATAAGTTCTCCTGAAACAGAACGACCTTTTTCGCTTCGATAGTATCAGCCGATGCCAATCGGAACTCACGGCTCGGGCACTAGCTGCCAACATTGCCTCTGGCCGACCATCCGGCAGTGTGGCAACATGGTGGCGCGGTGTGAGCCGATGGAGCCATGAGTTGAACTTCATCCATGATGATTTCTTGCTGCACTCAAAGACGGCCCGGCGGCTGTATCACGACTATGCTGCTTCTCAGCCCATTCTGGATTATCACTCGCATCTTGGGCCTGGGGACCTTGCCGCAGACCGTCGCTTCCAGAATCTGTTCGAGATCTGGCTGGAGGGAGATCACTACAAATGGAGGGCGATGCGTGCCAACGGAATTGCCGAGCGCTACTGCACTGGCGACGCAACCCCCCATGAAAAGTTCCTCGCCTGGGCACGCACGGTTCCCTTCACCCTGCGGAACCCGCTTTACCAGTGGTCCCATCTCGAGCTGAAAAGGTATTTCGGAATCGATGAGTTGTTGGATGAACGCAGCGCGAGTTCTGTCTGGAATCAAGCCAACGCCGTCCTGAGCGGGAGTAGCCTTACGGCGCGGGGGATTCTCAGGAAGTTTAATGTTCGAGCGATCTGCACCAGTGATGATCCTTGCAATAGCCTGCAGCACCATCGGAGCCTTGCAGCGTCCGAGCCGGGATTTCGAGTGTATCCAACTTTTCGTCCGGACAAGGCTCTCCTGGTAAACGATCCGGTCACCTTCAATGCGTGGATTAGCCAACTGGAAGAAGCAAGCAACATCGAGATTTCATCCCTGCAGAGTCTTCTCGATGGTCTTAAGCAGCGCCACGATTTTTTCCATGCCGCAGGAGCGCGGCTCTCCGACCACGGTTTGGAGCGTTGCCTTGCGACTCCTTGCAACGAGCGACGGGCGGCCACAATCTTTCGGAAGGTGCGAAGTGGCAAGCCTGCAACGGAGCAGGAGCACGAACAGTTCGCCTCTTACCTGATGCTGTTCTTCGGCAGGTTGGATGCGGAAAAAGGCTGGACGAAACAGCTACATTTGGGCGCACTACGCGCGGTCAACACCCGCCGGTTGCGAGAACTGGGGCCAGACACTGGATTTGATTCCACCGGTGACTGGACACACGCTCAAGCATTCTGCGGGTATCTCGATCGCCTCGAACGGGAAAGTGCGCTTCCGAAGACGATCGTGTACAACCTGAATCCCGCTGATAACTATGCCTTCGCAACCGCGATTGGAAGCTTTCAGGATGGCTCCATTGCAGGGAAGATTCAGTTGGGCAGCGGGTGGTGGTTTTTAGATCAAAAAGAAGGGATCGAGTGGCAGATCAACGCGCTCTCAAACACCGGGTTGCTTTCCCGCTTCATCGGCATGGTAACGGACTCACGGTCATTCATGTCCTTTCCACGTCACGAGTATTTCCGCCGGGTCCTGTGTGATTTGTTGGGGCGCGATATGGAGAACGGCGATCTGCCGAATGACGAGCAGCTTCTGGGAAACATGGTTCGCAACATCTGCTTCGAAAATGCACGCCAATACCTGGGACTGGAATTGGCGCCGGTCTCGGAGAAGCGCTAGACAAAAAACGTATCCCGGTCTACAGCGCTGGTTGCGCTAGTTGCCCTGGATCGGAGCTTTTCCTTCCTCGACGCTGAGGATGCGATCGATACCGGGCACCGTTATTTCTTGTTTGGTTCCGCTAGGCCACTGAATCTCGACGCGGTCCACTTTTGTGGCCGAGCCCAGTCCGAAGTGGACGCGTTGGTCAGAACTCGATCCGTAACTTCCCCCGCTGAATACGTCAGCCCGCTGCCGCACTCCCCTTGCGGTGAGAAAAACCTTCGCCCCAATTGCATCTCGCGGACTCTTGGGCCCGCCGACCAGCTTCAGTGTGAGCCAATGATTGCCGTTCTTGACCACGTTTCGAAGCAGCGTAGGCGGGGAATCGATGTTGTTGAGAACTACATCGATGTGGCCATCATTGAAAAGGTCACCGAAGGCCGCTCCGCGAGCCGGAATCACATCAGCCAACCCACTGCCAGTCGCGGGCGGGACTTCTTGAAACTTGGTACCGTTGAGATTCCGAAACAACTGTGGCCGCTCTGCCCACGTCGTTCCCCAGTCCTGCTTGTCTACTTCTGGATAGACGTGTCCATTGGCGATGAAAAGATCGAGCAAGCCGTCGTTGTCGTAGTCGAGGAAACCCGTCCCCCAGGACAGAAAAGGGATGGTGGGATCGCCGAGGCCGGATTCGTAGCTGACATCGGAAAAATTGCCGCCGCCGTCGTTGCGGTAGAGTGTTTTGTAGTCGTCCGAAAATGTCGTGGTGAAGAGGTCGACTTTCCCATCGCGGTTGTAGTCGCCCACCGCGATTCCCATCGACGCCTGCTCGCGACCGTCCTCGCTCAGCGCGAATCCCGATGCATAACTTACGTCTTCAAACGTGCCGTCGTGCCGGTTGCGATAGAGATAGTTTGGTGTCGAATCATTGGCCACTGCCAGATCTACCCATCCGTCGTCATCGACATCCACGAACACAGCCGCCAGACCGTAGTACCCGTCGCGATCAGAAACACCTGCCTTCACACTGACCTCGGTGAAGGTGCCGTCGCCGTTGTTATGGAAAAGATGGTCGTGCTCTCCGGGCAAACCGCGTGGCCCGCACATCACAGCAACGCCGCGGAATTGACAGAAGTTAGCCGGGATACTGCCTCTTCCCGCAATCGGCGGATGGTCCTGATCGAACTTCACATACCCTGGAACAAACAAGTCGAGCCGGCCGTCACGGTCATAGTCGCCCCACGTAGGCCCGGTCGACCAACCGCCAAGGGTTACGCCGGCCTTTTCCGCGACATCCGTGAAAGTACCGTCGTGGTTGTTGTGATACAGGCGGTTCTTGCCATAGTTCGCGATATAAATGTCGGGCCAGCCATCGTTGTCGTAGTCGCCGACGGCCACGCCAAATCCCCAACGCTCGTTGGAAACGCCGGCTTTGTCTGTAACGTCGGTAAAAGTGCCGTCGTGGTTATTGTGGAAGAGCATTGCACGGGGCGGGGACTCTTTGCCTTGCAGCGCTGCCATCGTCGAACCATTCAGCAGGAAGATGTCGAGCCAGCCATCGTTGTCGTAGTCGAGCAGCGCCACCCCGGAGCCCACCGTCTCAAGAATCGTTGCCTTAGCCGGAGTTCCTGAACGGTGATGAAACTTATCGAGACCGGCTTCTTTCGTGGTGTCCAGGAAGACGATGGGGGCGTTGTCTACAAACCCGCCAGCCGTGATCGGGCGGTGCTGGGAGTCCTTCACCGCGGCGTGCGCAACGCCGGTTGCGACTCCCATCGCAGAAGTTGGTTCGGGTTTCTGCTGCTGCCCGTTGGCGTCGAGACTGAGAAAAGAAATCGACCCTAGAACCACGATGGAAAAAGCAAAAACACCCCACCGTGAGCAAACAACGTTCGAGCGTCTTGGAATGGATGGCATCACGAACTGACCGGCGGTAACCCGATTGTACCGTGGCTACTCTGGCAGTTCTTGCTCACCCTTGATCCTGAATTCCGCGTTCACCTGCGGAGCAGCGGTTCCCGGCTGTCCTCCGCCCAGGCTCAGGCTATAGGTTCCAGCCGCAACCATCCGGTCGCCTGCCAGATCCACCATGCTCAAGTTGCGCGCATCTAAAGTGAACTGCACGTGCTGCGTTGCGCCTGCAGCAACGTGCACGCGACTGAATCCCCGAAGCGCCCGCAGCGGTGTGCCCGGCAACTTGGGAAATGTCAGGTAGATTTCTACCACTTCGTCGCCGTCACGCTGGCTTGCGTTCTTTACGTCCGCGGCTGCGGTGAGGGAATCGCCAGCGGTGAGGCTGGCGGTGGAGAGCTTCAGATTACTGTATTCAAACTTCGAGTAGCTTAATCCGTACCCAAAAGGGTACAGCGGCTGTCCTTCAAAGTACCGGTAGGTCCGGTTCGTCATGGCGTAGTCTTCAAACGACGGCAACTGATCCACACCTTTGTAGAAGGTCACCGGCAACCTCCCCGCTGGATTGTTCTTGCCCGCCAGCGTCTCGCCGATCGCAGTGCCACCTTCTTCGCCGGAATACCACGCGTCGAGGATCGCATTGGCGTGATCGTTGGCCCAGTTCACTGCGAGCGCGCTGCCGTTCATGAGAACCACAATGAGCGGCTTACCCGTAGTCTTCAGCGCTTCCAGAAGATCCTCTTCTTCTCTTGGCAGATCGAGGCTGGTGCGGTCTCCGCCCTTGAAACCGGGCACGTCCACTTTCATCTCTTCGCCCTCGAGCTGAGACGTGATGCCCACAACCGCGACCACTGCGTCAGCATCTTTCGCCAACGCCACCGCATCCGGAATGGGATCAGCAATCATACGAAGCCATACCAGCCTGATGCCGGTCCCTCCTTGCCCGTATTCCAGCTTGATGGGATAGCGGTGTCCTTTTTCAAGTTGAACGGTTGCTTTTGTCGGCTTGGGGTCATGCAAACTAAAATCATCGACAATCAATTTTCCGTCCAGCCAAAGGCGGTTCATCGAACCCACGTTACCGATCTGATATTCGCCGGACTCAGCTGGGGTCAGGAATCCTGTCCATCGCACCGAAAAATCCACCATTCCTGGAGGCGGAGCAATGGTGGAGCGCTCGGGATGAAAGCGCTGCAGGTCGATCGCCTTGTCGACACGCACCAGCTGCGGCACATCTCCGAAGTCCTGGTTGGCAAAGTATTCTCCTCGCAGACCTGCCTGTCCGTCCTCAGTCGAGAGCGCGATAGCCGGGATCACTTCCTCTGGCCTCAGGAAGTTCATGCCGGGCGCGTATGTTACCCCAGCCGAAGCGAATTGTTGGCGAATGCCCGCAAGGGCGGAAGTCGCACGAGACGCTGTGCCACTGTAGTTACCGTGCAGCACGCGAACCGATTCAGCGAGCGGGCCGACAACCGCAATCTTCTTGATGTCCGCACTGAGAGGTAGCGTTCCGTCATTCTTCAGCAGCACAATGGACTCCCGCGCCGCTTGCAGAGCGAGTTTCCGGTGCGGAGCACTATCAATCTCCGATTCTGGGGTGTTGGCATACGGTACTTTCTCGGGAGGATCGAACATTCCCAGCTTCATCCGCGCAGTGAACAACCGTTTGAGCGACTTATCGAGGTCCTTTTCTGTTAGTAAGCCCTGGTGAACGGCATCCACAAACTTCATAGAGTCGGTGTTGTCTTTGGCTTGGGTAAAGAAGTCCGCGCACTCGTTGTCCATTCCTGTCTTCAGCGATACTGCTCCTGCTTCAGCCAGTGACCTGGTGAATTGATGGCCGTTAAAGATGTCCGCCACGGCATCGCAATCAGATACGACGTAGCCGTTGAACTTCCACGCGCCGCGCAACTGATTTTCGAGCAGGAAAGTGTTGGCGCAGGCGGGTTCACCGTTAACGCGGTTGTACGCGCACATAACCGACTCTGCCCTGCCCTCGGTAACGGCGGCGCGGAAGGCCGGAAGATAAGTGTCCTCCATGTCATGTTTCGAGGCTGGTACATCAATCGTGTGCCGCGACGGTTCCGGCCCGCTGTGCACGGCAAAATGCTTAGGCGTAGAGATCACGCGAAAATACTTCGGGTCATCGCCTTGCAGTCCGGTGACAAAAGCTACGCCCATCCGACCCGTGAGAAATGGATCCTCGCCGTAGGTTTCCTGCCCGCGCCCCCAGCGCGGATCGCGGAAGATATTGATGTTCGGCGACCAGAAGTCCAGGCCCTCCATGATGTTGCTGTGTCCAGCGCGCGCCGCCTGGTCATGCTTCGCTCGCCCTTCCGTTCCGATCACCACCGCCATGTCATGGATCAAAGGAGCGTCAAAGGTTGCAGCGAGACCGATCGGCTCCGGAAATACGGTGGCGGTTCCAGCATTCGCGACTCCATGCAAGGCTTCACTCCACCAGTCGTACGCAGGAACCTGCAGCCGCGGAATGGCTCGCGCCTGGTTCACCAGTTGGGATGCCTTTTCCTCCAGCGTCATCCGCCCCACGAGGTCGTCGACCCGCTCATTCGTCGGCAGCGAAGGATTCAGGTAAGGCAGGGCGCTCGAAGGTTCCGTGGTTTGTGCGATCGAGCTCATGACTGCTACAAACAGGACGAAGACCGGCAAGGTAAACGTTCGAATACGATTTTCGTGCATGGAGGAGAGCTCCTACGGCGGCGTTCTCTGGAAACGGCACCCCGGTTCGAGGCGCGATGAGTATATAGCATCGTCAACGTTAGATCGTCAACGTACACGGAATATCGAAATTCTAGTTGACTATTGAGCCTTTACCGTGTGTTCTGTCACCGTAGCGCGCAGGGTTTGCCACAACGAGCGCCGGGCTTTAATCCCGGACAGGCGATTCGCGGGTCAGACCGGCGTATTGGGCACGACCTAAGGATGTGGGTAGAGAATGAAGAAAAATAGGCGCGGAATCCACCTGATCGCAGAACTGGCTGACGTTTCGATCGGGACGGTAGATCGCGCGTTGCACGGGCGTGCCGGCATCAACGAATCCACGCGTCAGCGAATCTTGCAGATTGCGCAGCAGATCGCTTACACCCCGAATCTTGCCGCGCGCGCTTTATCGGTTTCGAGCGCTAATGCCCGCATCGGCGTGTGCGTGCCCCGCGAAATCCACTTTTTCTATGATCAGCTTTGGAGCGGGATCCTGGATGAAGCTCGTCGGGTTGCGCCGCTCGGCGTCCAATTGGTTTATCGCCCGGTTCGCAGCCTTGGAGTAGACGATACCGAGGCTTTCCAGGAACTTGTCCACGGCGGCGTTAACGGAATCATTCTCACCGCAGGAAATCCGGCGGGCCTAAATCCACTTATTGATGCTGCGGAGCAAAAAGGCATCCGTGTAGTTTGCGTTTCCACCGATGCTCCCGATAGCCAGCGGTCCAGTATCGTGTGTGTGGAACCGTGGCTCAACGGCTGTCTGGCTGGGGAATTGATGGGGAAGTTTGTCCCGCGGGGCTCCAAAGTAGCCGTTGTTGCTGGCATGCTGAGCACCGAAGATCATCGCAGGAAAACGGATGGCTTTTCGGAAGCATTTCCGCGGCACTGCCCGGGCGGGAAGATTGTCAAAGTTATTGAAGGGCGCGAAGACGAGGACGAAAGTTTCCAGAAGACGTTTGATCTTCTTGGTCGTTTTCCGGCGCTGGCCGGACTCTATGTGAATACCGTCAACTGCCTGCCGGTGTGCCGCGCCCTGGGAGCGCGAGGTCTTGCCGGGAAAATAAAGTTAATCACGACCGATCTCTTCGCGGAGATGTCTCCCTACTTCCAAAAAGGGATCATCACGGCTTCCATCTACCAACAGCCACATCGCCAGGGCCAAACTGCAGTTCGCCTTATGGCGGATAACCTCACTAGCAAGACGCCTCTCCCTTCGATCGTCCATCTCAGCCCCGGCGTCGTGATGTCCTCGAATCTGCACCTCTTCCGCGAAATAAGACACGCCGACGCCAAGTTCGACGATTCCATACTGACTGCCCGAATTTCGTAATGCTTGGAACGGGTGTGTAAGCCTGACCGAGGGTTTACCGGGGCGGCTCTTCTTCAAGAATCTTCTTCACAAGCCTGATCCAATGGGGATAAAACCCTCGTCGGGTCCGTAACGTGTACGTTAACGTATACCGCACGACGGTTACGTAAGCAACACTGAGCTGAACCTTATCAAAAACGCCGGAGGCTAGCAAATGTGTCATTCCTCGTCGAATGCTTGGGCTCGTAGTGTTGTCCATGCCGTGAAATGCTGTCACCTACGTTGGCTAGAGCACCGGCCCAAGGAAGCGCTCCAAAGGGTCGGCGGGAACAACGGAGCTGAGCTAGCTGCGCCTCGGATAGGTTGCTACGACGGGCGGGAGTGGCTATTCTGATCTGCCCTTATGAAAAGGTCTCCTGACAGCGTGTTCCTTGGTATGAAGAAGAAGTTGGAATGGGCGGTTGTCGCGCTGTTCTGGCCGGCCGGTTTCTTGCCGATCTTTTTTCTTCCGGTCTGCGCGAGCGGGCAGGCGTCCAGCCCGTCGGCTGCCATCGCTCTAGAACAACAAGGAAAGCTGGCAGAGGCGGCCCAGGTTTGGCGGGCAGTCATCCAGAAGGATCCTAACGATGCTGGAGCTTTTGCCAGCCTGGGTGTAATTCTCTCAAAGCAGCAGAACTATCACGATGTGGCTTCCGCTTTGTTCTGGAAGTCACACCTATACGACGACGCCAAGCGCGAGTTCGAGAGTGAGCTATCCATCGACCCCAGCCATCCTCTGGCTCTCGCGTATTTGGGCGACATCGAGATGAAGAGGACCAATCCCGATCCGGCCCTGGCCCTGCTTCGGAGAGCGGTAGGCGTGAAGAACGACATTCGTATCGCCTACGTTGATTTGGGCGCTGTGCTTACGCAGCAAAAGCAGTACAAGGACGCCGTGACCGCACTTCGGCATGCGGTGGAATTGGATCCTTCCCAGCCCGACGCCCACTACCGATTGGGGCGCACGTACCAGGCGATGGGGAACTCGGCGGAATCCCAGAAGGAGTTTGCCAAAGTTCGCGAACTGCACGAAAAGGCAGATGAATCTCTCGCATCCAGAATGTCGGCTACGCCACCTCCGCTGCCGCAATAGGAATCGCGGCCTTGACGACGACGGTCTGGAGAGGTAGCGAGCGTAAGACTGAAACACACAAAGGGAGAACAATGAACTTGCATATTCACTCACTCCGAACAAACCCGTCGACCCTCGGCATTGCGATCCTCAGTTTTGCGCTTTTGCCGGCTTTCGCGCAGGTAGGTTTCGATAAGACACAGGCCCCCTGGATGAACAGCAGCCTCTCTCCAGACGAGCGGGCGGTTCTGGTGTTGAAGGAAATGACGCTCGATGAAAAGATCTCCCTTTTGCACGGGACCGGAATGAAGGACTTAAGCCCGATCAGCCCTCCCGCCGTGAAATCGAATGGCGGCGCTGGCTATGTGGTGGGTGTTCCACGGTTGGGGATCCCTGACCTCCAAATGTCGGATGCGGCTTACGGGGTGAGGCAGAGCGGAGAGAATGGCCGCTATTCAACGGCTCTGCCGGATGATCTCGCCGGCGCTGCGAGTTGGGATCTGGACGCTGCCTATGAATATGGCGCACTCATCGGCCGAGAGTTACGAGCCCAGGGCTACAACATGTCATTGGGTGGAGGCGTAAATTTGGCCCGTGAGCCTCGCAATGGACGCACCTTCGAATACATGGGAGAAGATCCCATCCTGGCGGGGAACATGGTCGGCCAGGTAATGAGAGGGGAACAGGCTCAACATGTGATGGGCGACATAAAGCACTACGCGCTGAACGATCAGGAGAGCGGGCGGAACGCCGTCAACGTCAACATCGATAAGCGGTCGATGAGAGAAAGTGATCTGCTGGCCTTCGAGATTGGCTTGCGCGAGTCCAACGCAGCTGCGGTGATGTGTTCCTACAACCGCGTGAATGGCGACTTCGCTTGCGAAAACAAATACCTGCTCACTGACGTGTTGAAGAAAGACTGGAATTTCAAGGGCTTTGTCTTGTCCGACTGGCAGGGAGCTCACAGTGTCGCGAAGGCATCCGTCGCCGGATTGGATCACGAGGAACCCGGTGAAATCTTCTACGGAAACGCCATGAAGAAAGCGGTGGAGTCTGGCAAAGTCCCCATGGCTGAACTGGATGACCATGTCCGCCGCATCCTGCGCTCCATGTTTGCGACCGGTGTGATCGATGATCCCCCGGTGAAAAGCGTGGTCGACGTAGTAGGCGGCTTCGACATCGCGCAGAAGATCGAGGAACATAGCATCGTGCTGCTCAGAAACGAGCACTCGCAGCTCCCGCTCGACGCTTCCAAAGTTGCCAGCATCGCGGTGATCGGTGCGCACTCCGACGTTGGGATGATCTCGGGTGGAGGGTCCGCCCAGGTCGATCCCCCGGGAGGAAACGCGATCATGCCTCCGGGGAAAGGCAACACCACATGGCAGGCCCACATTTGGTTTCCGACGTCGCCCCTGAGAGCTATTCGGGCCGCAGCTCCACACGCAAATGTTCAGTACAACACCGGGACGGATCCTGCCGCCGCGGCCGCTTTGGCGAAAACCGCTGACGTGGCCATCGTTTTCGCTTACCAGTGGGAGAGCGAGGGCATGGATCTCGATAGCCTGTCGCTTCCCGAACACCAGGATGATTTGATCGCCAAGGTCGCGGGTGCCAATGCGCGCACAATCGTCGTTCTCGAGACCGGCAGCCCCGTGACCATGCCCTGGGCCGATCAGGTGAGCGGCATTCTCGAAGCATGGTACGGCGGCAGCCGGGGCGCCGAAGCCATCGCCCGTGTGATCTTTGGCGAGGTGAACCCAAGCGCGAAATTGCCGATTACTTTTCCAAAGAGTGAGGCAGATCTGCCGCATCTCAATATCGTTAAGCCTCCCGCGGAGTCCACCACGAAACATGGTGAGCACGAGGCCTGGAAGAGAATCGCGACAGGCCTACCTGCATTCCAGACTATCTATGACGAAGGCCTGAAAGTTGGATACAAGTGGTACGATGCCGAGCACAAACAGGTTTTGTTTCCCTTCGGCTACGGCCTGTCTTACACCACTTACAGCTATTCCGGTCTCAAGATAACGCCGGGAAAGAACGTTCACGTGAGTTTCAAGGTGACGAACACAGGCGATCGGGCTGGAGCTGAGATTGCCGAGGTTTACGCTGCGCTGCCAGAAGGCGCGGGAGAACCGCCCAAGCGCCTGGTAGGCTGGAGCAAAGTCAAACTGAATGCGGGAGAAAGCCAAGAGGTAGCAATCGAGGTTGATCCGGAATATCTATCCATCTTCAACGTTGAGGGAAACGCCTGGCAGCTAATCCCCGGCAACTATTCGTTCATGGTGGGCGGCTCCTCGCAGAACCTGCCCTTGAAGGAATCGATCAACCTGAAATAGAGTGAGGGTGGTCCGTTCAGGCCTGCCGTTTCGGTGCGAATTTGAAACAATACATGAGGCCGAACAGCAGCAGGAGCGCGCCCCACCAGACATTGGCGTGCAACTGGAACAGGACCACGCCCGGATTCGCCGGAGGATTCACCAACTGGTAAATTCCCGCGGCCAGGATCAGCGCCCCGTTCACCGCCAGTGAAATCCCAATGAAAAACCAGATCGAAACCATCCTGCCTGCCTCCGTTGATCCCTGAAGTAGTCGCCATGTAGATGTCGGCTCGCGGCTCGTTGGGCTTGGCTTCCAAAGCAAACTTCATCCCGTTCTTCATGGCCGTCCGCGAGATGACGGCGTGGGTAGAGCGAGACGGTCGCCATGGGAACAACGATCCCGCTGGTTTCGCAGGCTTTCTTGAACGATCGGACAATGCAGTCGCGCTCGGCGGTGGTGGCATCGATCGGAACCAGGTCGTTGTCGTGCAAGTTGACGCCCCAGGCACCCACTTCCGCCAGCATGGAGACAATCTCAAGGGGAGAAATCGGTGGCCGCACAAAATCGCCAAAAGCATCGCGTCCCCGGTTACCGACCGTCCAGAGCCCGAAGGAAAACTTATGTTCCGGACGAGGCTGGTAGTCGTTCGCACTGGTCATAACGTATTCTCCATGCCGCAACTATTAATCTAGGATGGACTTCATCGCGGGATATATGCGTCGATACGACGCGTACGCCTTTTCCATAGCGCGCGAGGCCGGGAAATTCGGACTTGTACTCCCGGCCACGCGCACTATGGCATCGCAAGCAGCATCGACCGACGGCCACGCTTTTGCGCCGACTCCCGCCAGGATTGCGGCTCCGTAAGCAGCGCCCTCTTCCGCCTCGACGGTCTCGACTTGTTGTCCGTAGATGTCGGCTTGAATCTGCCGCCAAAGTGGCGATCTGGCACCGCCGCCGCCGAGGCGAATCGTCGTCACCGGGACCTTCATTTCTTCAAAAATCGTAAAAGTATCGCGCAAGCTGAACGCGACTCCTTCGAGAATCGCCCGAATCACATGAGCTCGCGTATGCGACGCCGTCAACCCAACGAGCATTCCGCGGGCCGCTGGATCCAGGTAAGGAGTGCGCTCGCCCATCAGGTAGGGAGCCCACAGGAGACCGTCGCAACCGGGAGGAGCTTTCGCCGCCTCGGCGGTGAGCCTCTCGTAGGATTCACCTTGACCGTCCGCACTCACGCCAAACTGATCTCGAAACCAGCGAAGGGAAAGCCCCGCAGCTTGAGTGACGCCCATCACCAGCCAACGTCCGGGAACAGCGTGGCAAAATGTGTGCAAACGTCCCCCAGGGTCAAGCGCCGGACCATCCGTTGCGGCAAGAACCACTCCCGAGGTCCCAATGGTTGCGCTCACTGCTCCGGAAGAAACCACGCCCATGCCAATCGAGCCCGCCGCCTGATCACCCGCACCGGCTACGACTGGCGTTCCGCTTTGCAGGCCGGTAGCGGCAGCGCCGGCCGCAGAGACTCGCCCGCAGATTTCCGGCGACTCATAAAGGGCGGGCAGAAGCGACTCGTCCATTTGAACCAGTTCCAACATCTCCTTCGACCAGCGCCGGTGGGCGACGTCGAGCAGGAGAGTACCTGAAGCGTCCGCCACGTCGGTGGCGCGTTCGCCCGTCAATGCAAATCGGACGTAGTCTTTGGGCAGCATGAGCGAGCGAACTCTGCTCCAGTTCGCAGGTTCGTTCTCTCGGACCCACAGACACTTGGTTAGCGTGAAATTAGCGAGCGCTGGATTGCAGGTGAGTTGGATTAAACGATCGGCGCCGATTTGCGCGCTCAGCTCCCGGCTCTGTTTCTCAGTCCTGACGTCGCACCAGATCAGTGCTGGTCGTACGACTCGCGCTTGTTCGTCCAGCAGGACCGACCCGTGCATTTGTCCCGACAAACCGACGCACGTAATCTGATCGCCCCGCAGGTGACCTTCTCCGAGCGCCTTGCGCACAACAACCCCACACGCGCGCCACCAATCACAAGGATCCTGTTGCGCCCAGCCGATTTGCGGTGAGGCAAACGCCCGGTGTTCCTCCGTGGCGGAGGCAATCCCACGTCCCCCCTCATCGATGACGAGAGCGCGCGTACCTCCAGTGCCTACGTCGATCCCCAGAAAGTACATTCCACAGGTCGCTTTGCTTGCCCGCCGCCGATCTGCAGCCTTCGTCGCGGAGCCGTGATGCCTATCTCGTGTACGTTAACGACACACATATTACCACGTGTCTGCCGGATTACAAGTGCGGGCGTCAAGCCTCGGCAAGTAGCGTTTTCAGCGATTTCCGGGGGCATTTCGCTCAGGCTCATGCCATGGATCGAATGCCCCCAGAGGTTGATTCAGTCGAGATGCAATCAGCGAATGCTGACGCTGGGTCACCAGAGCGTGACGGACCTTCCAGCTCAGCTTACGGACGCGTTGACGCCCCCTCTGGGCTCGGCTGCCGCGCCGGTATGGAAGACGATTCCAGTGCTTTCCTGAACCACTCCTCGAACCACTCGAGAGAGCGCAGCGTGTAGTCGCGTGCGTCGGCCGGCTTGACGAATGCATGCCCTTCGTTCGGGTAGACCACAAGCTTGGTAGGCACGTGCAGAGTTGCCAGAGCGTGCCACCATTCGACCGATTGTTCCATCGGCACTTCGCCATCCCGATCACCCACCAGGATCAGCGTCGGCGTCCTCACCGCCGTAACGAAGCGCATGGGATCGCTCTTGGCGTACACCGCAGGATCGTCATACACCGATGCGCCGAAGAACGGAATCATCCATTCGTCGATGTCGTTGAGACCGTAGTAGCTCAGCCAATCGGAGAGGC
>OCZU010001123.1_pt1 | contig 17981 bp, 16 predicted proteins | sample 1539001 | NCBI WGS metagenome assembly OCZU01 (sample SAMEA3539306, study PRJEB22396) | soil metagenome | biome: tundra; feature: field; material: soil | place: USA | collected 2010-05 | depth 0.15 m | reverse complement strand
GCGGCGCTGGCTTGAGGCAATGCCTGAAGGAGTTGCCCGCGCACCCGGTCGCGGGGCTGGTTGTGCGGTGCGGCGATCCCTGTCGCATGGTGGTATGGGCTTCGAGAGTACGCAGGGATCCACGGGCTATGTGGGGAGCTGTTCGATCTGGGCCGTCCAGTCGACCCTTTTCAAGTGGATTTGGTGTCGGACTGTTCTCGTTACTTCGTGTCGCTGAGCGTTTTCGCTGCACTCTGGGTGGGCATCACGGCTGGCGGGCTCCGTTTGCAATCCGCGCGGGCAGCCGCAGGCGATTCTTCTGGCAATGGATTGCATCAATTCCAGAGTTTCTTTTGGGTCTATCTGCTCGGTTGGGCGGTGCAATATCGTCTCAGCCAGTGGTTTTCACTCGTATGGCTCCGCACCAACCAGGAATGGCCGCTCTTTGCTCGTCTGCATTTCGTTTTTCTTACCGCGAGTTCCCTCTGGGCATTGGTCTTTATCCGCTTCCTATGGAACGGGAGACCGTGGACGCGGCGAGCGGCAGCCATCGTGGCGTTTTGCGGAACCTTCCTGATCTACATGCTCACGGCACTGACGTTCTTCTGGCTGCTGACGTACGCAGGACCGGTCCTCGATCCTCTCGTGACGCTGAACATATTCGGGTTAGGATGGGCTCTGACCGTCGGCACTTGGCTGGCCTTGCCAGAACAACCGGTGGCGGCGGCCGCGGGTAAGATCGGATCCCGCGGGAGAGGGGCAGGCGTCTTCTCCCTGCGAACGGTCGAGATCATGGCTGGAGTCATCGCCGTTCTACTAGTTGTCGCAGCCGCGATCATGATCTTCCTCTGGCTCTTCGTGGTCTACAAAGGTCCTCCCCATGGGTAGGGAAGCTCTTTAAGGGTCGAGTCCTGCGGGGCTGGCCGACCTTTCCGCCACTGCGACCGAGGCTAACCCGCTCAATCCGCCTCGGGCGACACTTCGGCCCGGTTTGCAGACCCTGAGGAAATCCTAATTTGGAACTATTGGCCTAGTGGTCATAGGGGTTGCTGTACCGTCGGAATCTATACCTCTCGGCGCCAGGCTTTCACACTGGATGCATGCGACTCCCCCAGTCCATCCTCCAGTCTCTTTCCGTCCGCACTGTCCACTTTCTAACCATTGGCATGGCAATCGCGGTTTTCGCCATGGCGCCGGTAAGGGCGGGCGCAACTGCCTCTCAACTCGTGTGCACACCGTCAGACCTTCGATTTGGCGCAATCGTTGTCGGCCAGACCGAAACCTTGCTGGTCACGGTGACGAATACTGGACAAACGAGCGTGACCGTCTCCGAAATCACGGTGAGCAATTCGGAATTCACCACGTCCTCCTTGCATCTCCCGCTGGTCTTGTCCGCGGGACAGAGCGTCGATCTGAGTGTAAGCTTCACACCCACGGCGGCGGGATGGACGAGTGGGACGGTCAAAGTGTCCAGCAATGCCTCGAACCCTACCCTGATCCTTGACGTTAGGGGGACAGGCGCGAGCAGCGATCCGGTGACGGCCAACCCCTCGACGGTGTCGTTTGGCCAAGTCCCGATAGGAACCAGTTCCAGCGTGCCGGTCGTGCTTACGAACGAGCGCTCGTGGAAGGTGACGCTCTCGGCTCTTCAGACAACGGGCAGCCAGTTCTCAACGAGCGGGCCCACGTTCCCTCTGACTCTGAGCGCCGGGCAAAGCGTTACCCTGAACGTGATCTTCACGCCACAATTGGCGGGCACGGACGGAGGTAGCCTGTTTGTTTCCGGCCTTGCGCTCATCCTGCCTCTGACGGGCACGGGGACGGCCCCGGGCGAGTTGAGCATAGCTCCGGCGCCACTGAACTTCGGCGATGTGCCGGACGGAACCACCGAGATTCTGCCGATCACGCTGAGCGCCACGGGATCAAGCGTGACAGTTTCTTCCGCTACCAGCAGCAGTTCCCAATTTGTGCTGGAGGGAGCTTCTTTCCCGTTCACACTCGCCGCGGGCCAGAGCGTTTCGTTCAATGTCGCCTTCACCCCACAAAAAAGCGGTACGGTGTCTGGCTCTCTCTCCTTTGCCAGCAATGCCTCTGACTCTCAAGCAGTGGAGTCTCTTACTGGTGTCGGTACAGTGGCCCCGTACAGCGTCAATCTTTGGTGGAATTCCACGCCGGACGTCGTGGGCTATAACGTTTATCGCAGCACGAATGCGGGCGGCACATATTCCAGGATTAATTCCACCCTGGAGTCGAACACGGCGTATACCGACAGCACAGTCGTCTCCGGCCAAACCTACTACTACGCCGCCACTTCGGTGAACTCCAGCGGCCAGGAGAGTGCCCGTTCCACGCCCCCGGTGCAGGCAGCCATCCCATAGCTGGCGCTTCAAGGAAGGAAACTTCAGGAGATTTGAGTGGGAAGGGGTTGTGAGCCGGGCCCAACTGAAAACAAACTAGGGAAAAGGTACTACCGCTTTGATCTCGCTGGAAGAGCCGCTCTGCGCTCCGCCTTCCGTAACCGCCTTGACGACGTAAAAATAGGTTTTGCGGGGCTCGACTGTGGTATCGACACACCGGGTTCCTCGCAAGGGTGACGGGCTGATCCTGTCGCTCTCCGCATACGTGTGCGAGGCGAGGCTCCGGTAGACGTAGTAGCCCTTGATGGCGTCTCGTGGTGCATTGGACGCGGGGACAGCGGCGTTCCACGAAAGCGTCACAGAATGTGGATGCGGGTTGACTTGCGAGGGCGCGTGCCCAGCCGACGAACTAGCGAGAGCTCCGTTACACGGTGGGATCTCTGGCGTCTGCGGCTGCGCCTTGGCAGATCCCGGACTCGGAGTTCGCGTGTCCTTATTCTTGACTTGACCCGTGCCACCGATGGTCAGGCACACGACTACCGCGAAAACTGCCGCCGCAATTTTGAGCGATAACCTTCTCATCTGTTGTATCTCTAGCCAAACCAGCTTATCCGCACTGGCCGGCGAAGAAAGCGTTCTTGTGTGCAATTTGTTGCACACGGGGAAGTGCCTTCCGTAACTCCGCCCACGCCCAAAGTAATCATTCTAAATGTCTTAGTGGCACCTAGGGGCCATTCTCTCCCGGCCCGGCATTTGCGACAGTACTAGTACGGGCGGCCAATGCCTGGCACTCACTAAAGTTATGCCGACAAACTGGCTTCACGCAATTCTCAAATATCGGGCTGCAATTCTGTTGGCGGTCGTTGTTCTGTGCCGGCCGGCGCTGTCACAAGAAGTTTCTCTCGCGCTGCTCCAACCCAGGGAGGCAACGATACAACCCGCGCCCATGGAACCCGCCGCGATGGTGACGACGGTCCAACCCGCAACCTTGCCGGAAGCTCCCAGCCATCGTCGATTCTGGGACCGCGAGAATGACATTCTGTTTGCGACCAGCGCCGCCTTCAGCGCTGCTGATTTCGTCGTGACGCGGGACAACCTGCGCAACGGTGGCCAGGAGCTGAACCCTGTCACGCGTCTGTTTAGCGGCAGTACGGCGGGGCTGGCGGTGAACTTCGCCGGTGAGACCGCTGGCGTGGTCGGGCTCAGCTACATCTGCCATAAGACCGGGCATCACAAACTGGAGCGGGTAGTCTCCATGCTGAACATCGGCGGTTCCGCGGCAGCCGTGACGTTTGACCTCGCCCATCGCTAAGCTCGATCTCATTTCAGAGAGTTCCTCTCGCCCTTGATTCCGGCTGTCTTCTCTTTACCACGGTGCAATATCCAAATAAGTAGGAATACCACTGCCAAGGCGATGAGAAAGAAGATGATTCCACCCTGGCGATGGAGCCTCCCGGTCAGGAAACTGCGATCGACGCGGGTTGCCAGCATGGCGATGACAAATATGCGAAGCCCATTCTTGGCAATGGAGAGCGGGATTGCCACGGCGATGACCAACACCTTTCGCCAGGGTGAGCGCAACAGGAGCTGCGCCAGAACCATGGTTGTGACCACCAACATCAAGCTCGAACGGATGCTGCTGCATTCCCGGGCCACTTCGACCGTCAGCCCTGGAATGTGAATCAGCATGCCACGTTGTGCCACCGGAACACCTGCGGCCGCGAAAAGCAGATGAGCCGCGGCAGCGGAGCCTTGCTGCAGCAGGCTTACCACCGGATTCAAAACGAAGTCTGGAAAAGGAACCATCCAGAACAGGAAACAAAGAGGAAATAGGGCATGCCGGGAAGCACGAGTGCCGAAGCAAAGGATAAAAGCGCCGATCCACCACGCCACAAGTGCCAGCATGTTCAGCGAAAGTCCTACATCGGAGGGCAGCGGAACCACTCCCCATCTCACCATGGCAGTCACCAAAGCAGCGATGACCAGCAAGAGTGATCCAATAGTCAATCCAGCGAAAGGTTCAGGCGATTTCCAATCCAAGTAGATCAAGGCTGCGCTGATGGGGAGAATCAGCAGCAGGTGGGTGTATTGCTCGTCGTGCAGGGCCAGAGTGAACGAAGACGTAAGCGGGCCCCACCAGATGGCGAGGGAAACTGCGTCGAGAATGGAAAGAGCCAGAAGCGGGGAAAATCTGGGAGTCGATGCCTGGCTCGGAGGATTCGGCAAAATCTCTTTCCACCCAATTTTGGAGTTGGTCGCCTTGGGTTGGGTCGCTGCCCATTCGTCTAGATTGGATCTGTCCTCAACCAGCATAATGCAAAGTCGCGGTAGCATAAACATGACAGCCGTTGCACTCACCACAATCTCTACTGAAGGATGTGTATGAAGGACTGCCGCCAGTTCTATATCGATGGCAAATGGGTCAGTCCAACCCAGGTCCATGACTTCGAAATCATCAATCCCGCCAACGAGGAACCCATCGCGACGATTTCGCTCGGCAGTGCGTCCGACGTCGACAAGGCGGTGGCCGCAGCCAAACGGGCTTTTGAGTGGTACTCGGAGACCACGGTTGAGGCACGCCTGGCATTGCTCCGGCGAATCATTGAGGTCTACAAAGCCAGGTCCGAAGAAATGGCCGAGACGATTTCGCAGGAAATGGGATGCCCCATCTCATTGTCGCGAGCGGCGCAAGCTCCGGCAGGGTTGGGACATTTGTTGGAGATTGTGAAAGTGCTGGAGCGCTTCAAGTTCGAAGATCTCCAGGGCTCGACGCTCATGCGAAAAGAGCCGATTGGCGTGTGTGGACTCATCACCCCCTGGAACTGGCCGATGAACCAGATCGTAGCCAAAGTTGCACCTGCTCTGGCCGCCGGATGCACGGTGGTTCTTAAGCCCAGTGAAGTGGCCCCACTCTCCGCTCATTTGTTCGCTGAGGTTCTCGATCAAGCAGGCCTTCCGCCTGGTGTTTTCAACTTGGTGAATGGCGATGGCCCCACCCTCGGCAGCGCGATTGTTTCGCATCCTGACGTAGACATGGTCTCTTTCACCGGATCCACGCGCGCGGGCGTAGCCGTGGCCCTGGCCGCCGCTCCCACCGTGAAGCGGGTTACGCAGGAATTGGGTGGAAAATCGGCCAACATCATTTTGGACGATGCCGATCTCGATAGTACGGTGACGGAAGGAGTGCAGGCGTGTTTTCGAAATACGGGTCAATCCTGCAACGCGCCCACCCGCATGCTGGTTCCACGTTCGAGGATGGCGCAGGCGATAGTGGCAGCGCGACAAGCCGCCGAGGCTACCAAGGTCGGCGATCCATTTGCAGACGGCACCAACATTGGTCCGCTGGCCAGCAAGGCCCAATTCGAAAAAGTGCAGCGTCTGATCCATCAAGGCATCGCGGATGGCGCGGAGTTGATTGCGGGTGGGCCGGGACGTCCTGAGGGCATCAATAAGGGCTACTTCGTGAAGCCCACCGTATTCGCGAACGTTAGCAACGATATGACGATCGCGCGCGAGGAGATCTTCGGACCCGTTCTCTGCATGATCTCCTGCGAGGACGAAGACGATGCTGTGCGAATTGCGAATGACACGCCGTACGGCTTGTCAGGCTTTGTCACGTCGGGAGACATCGAAGGAGCGCGCCGGGTTGCCAAGCGAATCCGCGCCGGCAACGTTCACATCAACGGCGCCAGGGTCGACTTCGCGGGTTGCTTCGGCGGCTACAAGCAATCGGGCAATGGCCGGGAGTGGGGCGAGGCTGGCCTGGAAGAATTCCTCGAGTTGAAAGCCATCTTTGGTTACGCCAGCCGGCCGAAATGAAAGCACCGGACCCGCGCGAGTTATTGACTCCATAAATTCGGGTAGGGTAGCGTACGATCAACGGGGCGGGGAGAAGAAAATGGCACTCGGCACCGGGTGGTCGAAGACCTGGACCTACTTCGAGGGAGACTGGCACGAGGGCAACGTGCCGATCATGGGTCCGCGCACGCATGCCGCCTGGCTTTGCTCCCTGGTATTCGATGGCGCTCGCGCGTTTGAAGGGGTCACGCCCGATCTTGACCTCCATTGTGCGCGCGTCAACGATTCCGCAAAGCAGCTCTTCCTCAAGCCCGCGGTCTCGACCGGAGAATGGGTGCGGCTGGCGCGGGAAGGGATTGCACGATTCGATAAGGATACCGCGCTCTACATTCGACCGATGTACTGGGCGGAGAAGGAGGGACCATGGGTGCAGGCGCACGATCCCGAGTCGACGCGCTGGTGTCTCTCGATTTACGAAGCGCCGATGCGCGTGCCGAAAGGCTTCTCGATCACGTTGTCTCCCTATCGCCGGCCCACGATTGAAACCATGCCGGTCGATGCCAAGGCCGGATGTCTTTATCCCAACAATTCCCGCGCGCTTTTCGAGGCGCACGCCCGGGGCTTCGACAACGCGATTGTCTGCGACATGCTGGGCAACGTCGCCGAGCTCGCGACCTCCAATGTTTTCATGGCAAAGGATGGCGTGGTGCTGACCCCAATCCCGAATGGAACCTTTCTCGCGGGCATCACCCGACAGAGAGTAATCGGACTATTGCGTGAAGCCGGCGTGACGGTGGTTGAGAAGACTCTCACCTATCAGGACTTCCAGAGAGCCGATGAGATTTTCGCGACGGGAAACTACTCCAAGGTAGTCCCGGTGACCCGGATCGGCGACCGCGCACTGCAATTCGGTCCGCTCTACACCAAGGCCAGGGAACTGTACTGGGCCTTCGCGCATTCATGACCGGCGAAGCCTTCGGCAACGCGGGATCTAAGTTGCTCTCTTCATTGGCGCACGGCCAGATGCGCTTCGCGGATGTGGTGCGGCGAGTTTGCTGTGCGGGACGTTATGAACGCTAAGCCCACCGCCGCGACGGTCGACGGGCTAACCCAGATTTGGCAGCGTGCGCTGCAGCGGTCGCTGATCGGCCCTGAGGAAAAGTTTGTCGATCTCGGCGGCAGTGATCCGCTGGCAGACAGCATATTTGCAGAGATCGCGCAGGTGTGCGGCCGGGAACTGCCGAGCGCTACGATCTGTCACGCACCGACAATCGGGGCGCTGGCGGCCCTGTTGGAACAGCCCGCTCTGCCGCGGTTTTCACCCTTCGTCCAGCTGAAGACTGGCAGTGAGAAGCCGCCGATTCTGATTACCCACGGCCAGGGTGGCCGTGCGCGGTTTTCCGAACTCGCAAAACACATTCGCACCGGGCATCCGATCTATGGAATTGAGGCCAAAGGTGTTGATGGAATGGAGGACCCACTGGACCGCATTGAGGATATGGCCCAGTTCTATCTGGATGCTCTCGGCCGGGTGCAACCCCAAGGTCCTTACATCCTGATCGGTTACTCGTTCGGCGGTCTGGTGGCTCTGGAGATGGCACAACGCCTGCGCGGAGATAGAAAAGATATCGCGCTGCTGGTATTGGTAGATACGTACCCGCACCCACGCTACCTGTCACCGGGCCAGCGTCTGCGGCTCATGGCGCAGCGCGCGCGACCCCATCTCTCTGAAATGAAGAAGATGCCCACCCGTGGCGCATTTTCCTATTTTGTTCGCGGGCTAGAACGTCGATTGCACGTTGCCGGAGTCCGCGGCCATCGCCTTCCAGAACCGTCTCGTCTATCGTTCGCGCATACAACTTCGCGCGTTCAAGAGACGGCTTACGTGGCCTTCGGACGCTATCGCCCCCGGTTCTATCGAGGCCGGATAAAATTCGTAAGAGCCGAGGGCAACTCTTATTTCCCGAATGATCCGGCCGCCGTTTGGGGCAAACTGGCGGATGAATTCGAACTTGAGACCGTGCCTGGAGGCCATCTGGACATCGTCGAAGCCGAGTTCGAAAGCCTGGCGGCTGTACTTACTCGATATGTGAGAGGAGCGGGTTGCGAGGGATGAGGTCGAAACCGGCGCGCGGGGCAAACCGATGAAGGTGCGATGTGAATCCTAGACCGGCCTCGTCGATGATCGAGGTGATCACCCCGATTTGGCGGCGCGTGCTGCAACGGCCATCCGCCGGTGTCGAAGATAATTTCTTTGAAGCCGGCGGCGATGCCCCGTTGGCACGAGAACTATTCGCTGAAATCGCCCAGGCGTGCGGTCGAGACCTTCCTCGGGTGCTGATCTGCCAGGCGCCGACGCTCGCCGCGCTGGCCGCCTTGTTGGAGCAGCCCACGTCCCCTCGGCTGTCGCCGCTCGTACTGCTGAGAGCGGGCGCGGAGAAGCCGCCGGTTTTCATGGCACACGGCATCGGCGGCGACATGATGGATTTTTCCCGACTGGCGCAACATCTCCCAGCCCCGCACACGATCTATGGCATGCAAGCAAAGGGCATGGATGGATTGGACGAACCGCTGCAGAGTGTCGAGGATATGGCCGAATTCTACCTCGATGCGATACGGAAGATTCAAGCCTGCGGCCCGTATTTCCTGATCGGATACTCGCTCGGTGGACTGGTGATGCTGGAGATCGCCCAACGCTTGTGGGAGCGCGGAGAGAATGTTGGCTTGCTGGCTATGCTGGAGACGTATCCAGACATGCGTTACCTCCCGCCTGGCCAGCGCATGCGTCTCATGGCACGCCGGGCGAGGAGGCGCGTGTCGGAAGTGAGGCAATTGCCGGTGCGTGAGGCTCTTTCTCGCATCATTCCCAACCGATTTCGCACTTCGGCAAATCGCCGGGGAAACGAGGACCGGCAGCCGCCGGGTGGCTTATCGTTCGCTGAGGCCGCGGAACAAGTGCGGGAGAAAGCGGAATTGGCGTTGGCGATTTACCGGCCTCGATTTTACCGAGGCAAAATAAAGTTCGTGCGAGCCGGGACCCCATCTTACTTCCCTGACGATCCAGCCGCGGTTTGGGCTCACTTGGCCGCTGGATTTGAAGTCGAGACTGTGCCGGGCGATCACGTCGGAATCGTCGCGACACACTTTGAGAGCCTGGCTGCAGTGCTTACCCGGTATGTGGAAGAAAGCGTTCGACAGGAAATGAGTCCACGATGAATGGTGCAGAAAGTTTAGTTCGCACGCTTATCGCCGGTGGGGTTGAAACATGCTTCACGAACCCCGGCACCTCCGAAATTCACCTGGTCGCTGCGCTTGACCGAGTGCCGGAAATACGCTGCGTGCTGGGTCTGTTCGAAGGTGTGGTGACAGGATCTGCCGACGGCTATGCGCGCCTGGCTGAAAAACCGGCATGCGCCCTGCTGCATCTCGGCCCCGGCCTCGCGAACGGCCTCGCGAATCTGCACAATGCCAGCCGTGCGCAGGTGCCAATCGTCAACCTGGTCGGCCAGCATGCCACGTATCATTTGCGCCACGATACGCCGCTTACCTCGGACATCGAGGCCATCGCGCGGCCTTATTCCAAATGGTTGCGGACGTCTGCCTCTGCATCCGGAGCAGGCCGCGACGTGGCCCAAGCGATCGTCGCCGCGCGTACTACACCGGGGCAAATTGCGACGCTGATCGTGCCCGCCGATGTTGCCTGGAGCGAAGGCGGAACAGTTGCTGCACTCCCTGCATTGCCCAAGTCTCCCTTACCTGCGATGGCAACCGTCGAGCGCGCCGCGGCCATGCTGCGGTCGGGCGCGCGGACAGCTATTCTGATGACCGGGAACGCACTCTACGGCAAAGGGCTGGCGGCCGCGGGAAGGATTGCGGCCGCCACAAATGCGAGACTCCTGGCCCCCTATCCCGTGACGCGCCTTGAAAGGGGTTCAGGCATCCCCGCAGTAGAACGAATTCACTACGTCCTCGAAATGGCGATCGCGCAACTCAAGGAGTTTCGCCAGTTCGTGCTGGTGGGCGCGTCCCCTCCGGTGGCTTATTTCGCTTCCCCGGGGAAGGACAGCGTTTTCACATCACCGGACTGCGATATCCACACGCTGGCAAGTCCCGGCGAAGATTACGTCGGCGCGCTGGATGCACTGGAGACTGCGTTGTCACCGCTTCGCGCACAACCGGTCGGAGAGAAGGCAGAGCGGCCAGCATTGCCGGCAGGCGACATCACTCTGCCGGGTCTGGCCGCAGTAGTGGGCGCACTCCTACCCGAGAACACGATTGTGGTGGATGAATCCATGACCTCAGGTCGAGGCATGATGGCGGCGACAAAAGGCGCTCCGCCTCACGACTGGCTGGGGAATACCGGAGGCTCGATTGGGATTGCCTTGCCGCTGTCTGTGGGTGCAGCAGTGGCGCGCCCGGACCGCCGAGTGTTGTGTCTGACTGCTGACGGCAGCGCGATGTACACACTGCAGGCGCTCTGGACCATGGCACGCGAAGGGCTCAAGGTCACGACTGTGGTTTTCGCCAATCGCGACTATGCCGTCCTCAAGCGCGAGTTTTCCTATTTGGGTGTAGGCAGTCCGGGACGCCGCGCCTTGGACCTGTTCGAGATCGGACGTCCGGATCTCGACTGGGTGCAACTGGCCAAGGGCATGGGAGTGCCCGGGGCGCGCGTGACTTCGTTGGAGGGATTTGCTAAGGCGTTGCGGGAAGGGTTTGAAAGCGAAGGTCCGAGCTTGATCGAAGTGCCGCTATAGACTGGGCACACATTCCTCAGTGGGACTGAAGGCAGTATGCGCCGTCGTTATCCGACCAGCTTGGCGAGCTCGGTCTTGACCACTTTTCCGGTCGGGGTGACCGGCATGGTGGAAACCAGAAGAATCTGCGACGGCCGTTTGTATGGAGCCAGATGCCGCGCGGCATATTCCGCAAGATCTGTCGCCGTCACTGACGAGTGCGGCAGGGGCTGTACGAAAGCGACAACTTCTTCGTCCCCTTCCACTGATCTGCCAATCACGGCTGACTGCGCGACTGCAGGATGAGCGTTCAGCACCGCCTCGACTTCGGCCGGATAAACGTTGAAGCCACGGTGCACGATCAGATCCTTCGTGCGTCCGACAATGAAGAGATTGCCATCTTCCAACCGGGCGAGGTCGCGGGTATTAAACCATCCTTCCGGATCGATCGCGGCATCTGTCTCTTCGGGAGCACGATAGTAGCCCTTCATGACGTTGGGGCCACGCACCCATAGTTCACCGGCTTCTCCCTCGGCCACCGGCTCGCGATCCGGCCCCACTAACTTGATTTCAACTCCTGGAAACGGTGGTCCGATCGAGGTATCGCTGCGCGGAGATTCGACGCGAGTTTGAGCGATGGTAGGAGAGCATTCCGTCACACCATAGCCGTTGTGGAGCGGCATACCGAAAAGACTCTCGACATCTGACTTGGTTGCCGGGTGAAGTTGAGCGCCGGAAGAAGAGATGATTCGAAGCGCGGGAAACTTCAGTGACTCGATTCCTCGAAACTTCGCATATTGGAGAAACTGCGTAAACGTGGCTGGGGCGCCCAGCATCACCGTCAAGCGCTCCCGCTCCAGAGTCACGCGCGCGGTTATGGGATCAAAGCGCGGCGACAAGTAAAGCGCGGCGCCGCTGAGCAACGAGCCGAGGAGTACCACGGATAGGCCTACGGCATGAGACATCGGCAGAATGCCGTACAGGCGGTCGTCCGCTGTAAGAGATCGTATCTTAGCCGATCCGGCCGCGAGAAATAACAGGTTCCGGTGGCTCAGCATGACGCCCTTGGGAAGACCGGTCGTGCCGGACGTGTAGATCAAGGCGGCGACGCGATCGGGAATGTCCTCCTTTATGGGTTCTGGTACGACGCTCTCGTTCAGAGGGCCAATGACGATTGTTCCCAAGCCATCCACTTCTTCGACCATCGCGCCGTGCCGCTTGGCGTGGTCGGCGGCGTGCGGCGAAACGCTGGTGGTGTAGAGCACACGGCGGGCGCCGGAGTGCTGCTGGATCTCGTCGATCTCGCGCGCCGAGAGGCGGGCATTCACCAGCACAGGCCATGCGTCGAGAGCGGTCGAGGCCAACAGAATGGCAACAAACTCCCAGCAATTTTCACCTACTATCATGACGCGATCGCCCGGGCGCACACCCTTCCCGCGCAGCCACGTCTGCATCTCGGAGATTGCGAAAGCCAGTTGCCGGTACGTCCAGGTTCCGGAGGCTTCGACCAGAGCCGGCCGGTCCGGCGCACTCTCGGCCCATGGCTTCACCACGTCGCTGATGCGGGCAGGAAGCGTCCGCAACATTTCAGACGCCAGATTCTCGGCAGTTGGGGCTGGAGTGACCATTGGTAGGAGCGTGTCGGGTTTCGACGGCTACGATACCGCGGAACGTTTGCGTGGAACTTGAGCATACGACGCGGTCATCGCCGCGAACGGCGAGGTCACAGCCTTTTTCGACAACAGATACTGCAACCAGTTGCGATACACGCAGGTCGCCGAGGATTGCCATGTGTTCTGCAACGCCGCGACCACAACGCCCTCCGGAAAGAACACTAACTGCTCTTCCCGCGGATGGGCAAGAGCAGTCTCTTGAAACTCGCTGAGAAGTTTGGTGGCGGCTGCATCGAAGTATCCGTGCGGCATCGTCGGATAGGTTTCTCTTTCCTGCCGGAGGAATCTCTTTATGTCACGGCGGTATTCCTTCAACAGAGTCCGCGCGCCGTATTCCGGATGACCCTGGAAATGCACGAACAGGCTTTTCTTCTTCTGTTTTACAAACAGGTCGACGCCGGCCTGGGGGGACTTGGTCAGAACGTCGTAACCACAAGCGGCCAGCGAATCTTCCTGCACTTCATTCCACCGGGAATGCGGAAACCGCATCGACCGCGCGGCGTGCCGGGTAAGTTCGTGGTCACACACTCTTGCCGACTCAAAGACGCCGAACTGTTTGTCACTCAGCCGGTGACGCGGAATACCGTCGCTGTGGAGAACGCCAGCGTGCGCTGCCAGACAGGACAGGACCGTCGAGGCGGTATTGCGCTCGGCCCAGTCCAGAACACTCGCCAAGGCGTGCCAGTAGGGTTCCTCGCGCAAGTCCGGATGATGCGGCTCGGTGCCGGTGACAATCACGCCGTCAAACTGGCAGTTCCAGAGATCGTCGAGGCCGAAGTAGAAGCTGTTCAGATGCCGCTGTCCGCGATCGGTTCGAGGAATCCCGGTCAACGAGTAAAGCTTGAGGAGCACCGGAACCTCCCCCGACGCGATGTCCAGAAGGTCAAAGAACTGCAATTCCGTGTCTTCGAGCGCCGGGTCCGGCATGTTATTGATGAGTGCGAGGCTGACATACTCCGGCCGCATGGCATGTCGGTCGCTCGACAGCGCCGGTCGCGAATTTCCTTTTTCCGCCCAAAGACCCGGAACTCGTCCACCTTCGATAATCAGTGGCATATCCTACCTCCAACACCGATGCGTGCTTCCACGCCGTTCACTTTGCCGCCTTTTCCAACGCCTGTCCAAGATCTTCGAGAATGTCGTCGATGTGCTCGATGCCCACGCTGAGCCGAATCATCTCCGGAGTGACGCCCACCTTGGCTTGTTCCTCCGGCGTTAGCTGCCGGTGCGTGGTCGACGCCGGATGACATGACAACGATTTCGCATCGCCCATGTTCACCATCCGCTTGAACAGGCGGAAAGCGTTGAAGCACTTCCTGCCCCCTTCGTAGCCGCCTTTGACGCCAAAAGTCAGCAGCGAGCAGAAGTTGGAGCCCAGGTAGCGATGAGCCATGGGATACAGCGGATTGTCCGGGAAGCCAACGTAGTTGACCCAATCGACCATGGGATGAGCGCGCAGAAATTCCGCGACCTTGCGCGCATTCTCCACGTGGCGCTCCACCCGGAGGGCCAGCGTCTGAATTCCCTGCAAGAACAGAAAGCCGTTAAAAGGAGACAGCGTGGCGCCGGTGTTTCGCTGACAGACGGTGCGGCATCGGGCGACAAACGCCGCGTCGCCGTAATGGTCAACATAGACGACGCCGTGATAAGCAACCTCCGGCACATTCAACATGTAAAATTTTTCGGGATACTGCCGCCAGGGGAACTTACCGCTATCGACAATCATTCCGCCAATGCTGGTGCCGCCCCCTCCGATGAACTTCGTCATGGAATGCACGACCACATCGGCGCCGTACTCGATGGGCCGCAACAGAATCGGCGTGGCCACGGTGTTATCGACCACCAGCGGCACACCGTGTTTGTGCGCCACTTTGGCCAGTCCTTCGATGTCGGCCACATTGCCGGCTGGATTACCGACGCTCTCGCAGTACACCGCACGGGTATTCTCGTCGATCAACTTCTCTACATCCTCAGGGCGATCGCTGGCCGCGAAACGCGAACTGATTCCCCGCTTGGGGAAAATGTGCGCCAGGAGCGTATAGGTGGCGCCATATAGCTGCGGAGTGGAAACGATGTTGTTCCCCGCTTCGGCAATGTTGATGAGCGAGTACTCAATCGCAGCCATTCCCGAGCTGACGCTGAGTCCATCGACTCCACCTTCGAGCGCCGCCATGCGTTTTTCCAGCACTGTGTTGGTGGGATTCCCGATGCGGGTGTAGATGTTCCCTTGCACTTCCAGGTTAAACAACGCCGCTCCGTGCTCGGCGCTGTCGAACTCGAATGCGACCGTCTGGTAGATGGGGACAGCCACGGCCTTGGTCGTAGGATCGCCGTCGTAGCCGGCGTGAATGGCGATGGTCTCTCTCTTCATGCGTTTATTAATCTCAGCAGATCGTTCACTTCGCAGTGCTGGCGGCACGGGCTACAGGAACGGAAGCAGGCTTCCGCGAGAATGATTTCGTCATGGCTCGCGTGACCGTACGCGCCGCGAAATCGGCGCCGAATGCAAACCGCATGACGGGCCCGAAGCTGTTGGCCGCCGCGATGCCCACAAAGTAAAGGCCCGGCATGGACGACTCACAGGTCGAAGAAAGCACCGGAGTGCCCTCTACGGCCTTCAGCTTCTGCCGAATCTCTGCACTCAGGAACGTCAAGCGTTCCAGATCGACCTTGTAGCCGGTGGCGGCGATGATGTGATCGGCCAGAACCTCGCGCTCGGCGCCGTCCTGCGCGCGCAGGTGGAGATGCACCTGGCCGTCGCGGACCTCGGCTCCCTGCGGCGTGTATCCCAGCCACTGCGGCACGTGGTTCATGACCCTGTCCTTGATAAACCATCCGCCCGACGGCCCCAGGGTCCTCCTGACGATTTCCAGGCGAAGGCTCTCAGGTAAGCGGTGAAAGGCCGCCGGTGCATTGGCATAGAAACTGGACCGCCAGCCGGGTCCAAGCCCCGTTTGCGGATACTGAATGCGCTCCCACAACGAGCGCTTCTTCCCGGTGGGCTTGCCGTGAAATTTCAACGCCGTTTGACGCGCCACCAACTGCACCTTCGCTCCAGCTTCATGCAGCAACGCGGCCCAGTCGAGCGCCGAAGAACCACCACCGATCACTACCACGCTGCGGCCCCGGAACTGTTCGACGTCGTGATGGCGTGCGCTGTGTGACAGAAATTCCGCCGGCAGGTGTGACAAACTGCCGGGGACATGCTCGAAATGGGTAATGCCGACAGCGAGCACTACACTGCGAACCTTCACCCTCTCGCCGTCGTCGAGTTGCAACAAGTATCCTTCCGGCGACCGCTCGATATTGACGACCAGCTTGTCTTCCAGTTCCTGCACCATCCGGTCTTTGAAGGCCAACCCGTATCTCGCGAACGTATCAAGCCGGACTGGAACTCCCGCGTCGGAGTATTCGATCCCTTGCTCCGCGCAAAACTTTTCCAGGGTGAGTTGACCGTCCGGATCGGAAATGTTGGAGGCAAAGCCATCCGACTTCAGCAACATACCTTTCGGCATGTGCGCGAGCCAGCTATCCATCGGACGTCCGAAAATTCGGAAGGCTATCCCGCGACGTCGAAAATGGGCCGCGATGGAAAGCCCATAGGGCCCCGCGCCAATAATTGCAGTTTCCAGCATATTGTTTATGAAGAACCCACTTGACGGCTTAGTTCTGACAGCAGCCGGCAAACCGGCCCAAACTCACTTTGGGGATTGAAAAGGGGAAGGAATCTAGGAAAATCATATCACGGCCCAGGTCTCAAAACATCCGAAATGAATCTGTGTAACTAATTTATTATGAATGACATAGAAGCGTGACTCTGGCATCTCCGGAGCAAGGTTTGCGGCCTGGGGCAGGGAGTTTAACCTAGGCCTCGCTACCCAGCTTTCTCTTGACGTAGGCAACCGCCTTGTTGACTGAGTTGAGGTTGTCGGTAGTCACCTCATCATCCTCCACCTTGATGGCGAAACGCTCCTGCAGAAAGACCACCAGCTCCATGACGCCATGGGAATCGATCACCTTGTCCAGAAGGGGCGCGTCGTCGTGCAATTCTTCGCTGCGTCCAAAGAGGAAGGTCTCTACGAGAAAGCTGCGAATTTCCTGCCCGATGTCGGTTGTCTGCATGATTCAGATGGCCCCAGCTCAGATCGCCCGCGCGGACGCTGTGCAATGATAATTGTAGTAAGGGATGAATTGGGTATCGGACAACGATATTCGATGGGGAAGTATGGTGAGATCGACGTCCCACCACGAATTGCCCTCAAGCACAACCGGGCCGCCGGGCAGAATCGCGATGTCCCAACCTACGAAAGGCATGCTGGGAAACGCGGTGTGGGCTTGCTGCGCCAGATCGAGAACTTCTCTCCAGCACGGCAATTGCACGCCGACGAAATGGACACCGGTGTCGGGATGTCTCTCGAACCTGGAAACTCCGATTGCTTTGTCTTTTTGAATCGCCGGACCGCAGATTCCTCCGGTGGCAAGGTCGATCGGCGCGGCCAATCCGCCTTGCGCGATGTTATCGACAATCGCCTGCCCGACCGGCATTCGTATCGCCGGCGGCATGAAATCGATCGACCCGGACGGAGTGCGGCAGGTTACCAGGCGGACGGTAGCTAGTCCGCCGCTGGTAAGTGATCCGGTGATGTTCGGATGGTTGGAGACCTTTTCCTGCAGGATGATTCGGCCTGACTTCGAGTCTGCGCAGAGTTTCGCGATCAGAGTGTCCTGGTCATGGCTCTCACCGGAGAGCGCGTTGACATATCTGCCCGCGGACTTGCGTAGCCACAGGTTTGCTCCAATCCCACACCAGTATTCGGAGGGCTTTGAAAACAGGTCTGCTGGAGGAAATGCCGCCTCGCGTTTCGTCGAATGGGCAATCATTTTCCCTTCGGCAAACTCCGCCAGCACGGGAACCGATGGAAGTCCTATTTCTGAGCAGCGTTGGGCAAAACGATGCTTGCTCCGGAGCCAGGGAAAATCCTCGCAGCCCATGACCTCGATGAGGTACTGCTGCATCGGCAGAATCTCGGAGAAGGCAAAGTGTCTGGCTCTCAGCCGGCGATTCTCGGCCAGATACAACTGATACATATAAAAATTCTCGGGCAGAAAGCGGTAAGAACAATTATCCGCAGCGAGAAGACGAAACTGCTGCAAGAGACCGACGTTGTATTGTTTCTTGACCCCACGACCGTAGCGGCCGATTCCCCGGAGTCCGTGCGAGATCGCCAGAGGAATCGACAGTCGGCGCCCGGCAAAGTGTCGCAGCCGCGTGAGAAGACTGCGGCGATGCTTTCTGACGACCGCCAGATTCTCCCGGAACTCACGGATGTCCGCGTCTATGGCGGTCACGGCGCAAGCACCTTCAGCCGGAGACCGTTCCGTCAAGGTCGAAGTCACCGGCAGTTCAGCGATTAAGTTTCGTTCAGTCATGGGAGATC
>OCZU010001122.1_pt1 | contig 17984 bp, 11 predicted proteins | sample 1539001 | NCBI WGS metagenome assembly OCZU01 (sample SAMEA3539306, study PRJEB22396) | soil metagenome | biome: tundra; feature: field; material: soil | place: USA | collected 2010-05 | depth 0.15 m | reverse complement strand
GGCAGTTCCAACTACCTGCCGGCGTGTTGGTTAGTGCGGATCCAGCCGTCGAGGCCGAGGTAAGGACGCTCGCGCGAGCTAAGGTTGTGCCGTCGCCTGCGAAGCCGATCACCCAGGCGGACATCGACGCCATCCTGGCGCGGCGAAAAAAGCAGGAGTAAACCGGAGGCATAGAGGCGATCGGCAGCCAAGGGAACGCATATTGGCGTCGGCACGGTGGTCCGCGTCATCCACACTTTAGAGTGGGTTGCTGTACCGCATTTCAATACCGAACACCCGCACGTCCACGTCGCCATGCGCGGGATCAAAGCTGACGGTTATCCGCTCGATCTGAAGCGTGAGTCGTCGTCGCGCTCGGCACGCACGCGCTCGTCGAGGCGAAGTCGCGTGAGCTCATCGCGCTCTTCAGCGACACCCACCGCTTGATCTTGAACGCTGGCTGCGCCATCCCCGCCACGGCGCCCGGGCCAACATTCGCGCCATGGTGCACGCTGCCCGAATGTGGTAAGTGGGCGACCTCGCTCGGCCTCGCGCCCGCTGGCCGGTTTCTGCAGGCGCGGCGAGCGTCGGGCACCTCGAAGATCTGCAAACGCCATCGGTCGGCCCAAGCGCACGTTCGATGGGGCGACTTCATCTGGCCCATCCGGTCACGACGGGCACCTTCCAAAAGGCTACAGCATAGATCCCTTCGAAAACGGCGATTCAAAAGGGCTTCGCGGCTCCTTCCGATGCCTTCGGAAACCATCAGGTTTTGGAAGATAAAAACCATCGTGAGGCGCGAGGTAGTTTCCCTTGGTGCTACTCGTCCGTGTAGGTGCCGGCTTCCTCATCTCTGTTCACAGCGCCGACGATTTTGCGCGCGAACGCTCGTCGATCCTCTTCGTTGCGATGTTGGGTGACGAGCTCGTCGTACAAGGCTTGAAGCTCCGTCGGCGAAAGTCGGTGGGTAAATTCCCTAATCGACGAGCCTGAGCATCCTGTCGTGATTTTCATATGCAAGCGTTCAAGGAATGGCGGAATCAGCGAGAACGTAAGGATGACAGGCTGCACGACGACCTGGGGTGCGAGCCTGAAACTCTCCTTCGCAAGAATCTGCGTAATGCACCCGAAGGCCTGATTCGCAGACCAGTTCTGCAGGTCAGGAAACTCGACGGCGATTCGGCTGTTGGCGCCTGGAGGAAAAATCATGACGCTCAGATACACGTCGCGGGCGATCGAAGGTGAGCGGTTCGTCAAAAGAAGCCCAATCCGAAAACACGCTGCGCCGTCGTTCCGGAGCTCGGCGGGCGGGGCGCCCCACATGTGAAAGATGACCGGCTGAGGGGGTCTTCCGAACATTCCGGCCAGTACTCCATGCGGCACCGGTTCGAAATTGGACCCCGCACGCATATAGTACTGCATCGGCCGGAGACACTGGTGGGGTGCCAGGTAGCTCTTCGGGATATGTGTGACCACGAAGCCTGTCCCCGAGTCATCTTCAACTACCACATGGGTGACCGCAGGGTGCGGAGGAACAGTCAAACCCGAGACGGCACCTTCAAGCCAACTTTTGAAACGACACGGGTTTTGGACCTTGACCTTGGCTGCCGCCACATCGCCGAGCGATTGATTCGGCCTACAATCGACGCCCCAGACGATAATCCCCCCTTCGGAGTTGCCGAAGCCCGAAATGGCCTTCGCGAGGTTCGCGCGATCAGCATCGGAGAGGCGCACACCGGAACCATTGTCGGACGATCGCTTGAAGTCGAGGAAGAGATCTTCCGAGTGCCGTTCAAGGATCAGCTCATCAATGGCAGGTTCGCCCCGCGATGAGATCCGCGCAGTCAGGTCTTCTGCTCTTCCCATAACATGCCCGATGAACTTCCTTTCCGAGCCTTTGATGCCGAGCCGCGAGTGGCCGGGCGCCAACGCACGAGGGTGCTCTCTAACCCGTGCCGGACCACATCCAGGTGACCAGATTCCATCAGTTGTTCCGGAAAGACTCGGCCGATCTGGAATGGGAACAGGGCCGGGCCATTGACCAGACCGTCGAAGTCGACTGCGGTCTCAGATGCTGAAACGACTGCGGCTTCGAGGAGCCAGGCAGCCGTTCTCGGATCGGCAATCTTAAGCGTCGGTGCTTGAGAGTACTCTCCTCTGCGGTCCGAGTCCTCGATCACACCCCAGTCCGCAAACGCGCGGAGCACATACCGGGCCGATCTTGCGACCGCTTCCCTCTCACCCAGCAACTCCTTTACGCGCCTCTGAACCTGCATCGGAGCTGCAGTTCCCTGTAGGCGGAACAGCCGACCCGTCACGTCCGCTACTACCCGCCAGAACGGATAGACGGCCATCGTCATACCCCAGTGCAGCGGCAATCTTTCTGATCGGCGCACTCCGTGCAGGAGTTGAACGCCGTCCTTCCGCAACTCCCGCAACGGCGGCGGCACGCGCACCCAGGTCCTCATCAGAATCGTGATCGTTTTCTCGCGGCTGCCGCGCGGGGCTGTGCTCCCCACCGAAAGCTCGTCCTTCAAACGCTCACGCAGCGCCTCATAAATGTCGGCGTCGGACATACCGGCCAGGAACAAGTCCACCGTCTCATCCAGCCAACGGAGTTTGACCGTCCGGTTATATCCGATCATGCGCTGGCGATCACTCAATCCTTTCCTCCCACGACCCGAATGAACGGCACAATGGCCTCTTCCAGTGTCACTCCACCGTGCGCAACAGTCCGATGCCCCTCCTGCACGAAGGCACTGCGATCTGCGGACAACAGTGGCAGGAAGTCTTCCGGAAGCCCCAGAGGTTTCCACGAGATCGCGGTCGCAAATCTCGCGGCAACATTAGCGCGGAGGACAGCGTCGGAATAGATCCTCGCCCGTTCACCGCGAACGTCAGCCGTCATACCCTCTTTCGGCCTTCCACGGCCCACGCATTCCACATTGCCGTGATCTGCGGTTAAGAACACCACAAACCCGTTCGAAAGCAGCAAATCCAAGAGCGCGGATAGGAATCCTTCGGCCGCCCACTGCCGCACTTGGTTATGCATCCCCGCCGCACCCAACTCCATGCCATGCATGATACGGTCGACCTTGTCGACAACGGCGCCGATCACTTTGAGCTTGGGTGCCGACAACGCATCTTCGAGCGCTTGCAGCGTCGACGGCTCACCAAGGCCCTTAAGGTAAGCGACCTCGCTGCCGACGAGACCATGATCAACCCAAAATTGCTGCCAAAGGCTCTCTTCTCTGCCTGTGCCGTATATGCTCGACGGAAAGTAGAGCGGTGCCTTTCCAGCGAAAATGGCCTGTCGCGACACACAGGTAATCGTCGGCACCCAGGCAAAGGCAGCGCTCTCGTCGAACCGCCATGCGGGACGTTGCTGGCTGAGTTCCTGGCGGACCACCAGCCACTGGTCGAATGCGAGCCCGTCCACTACGACGAGGGCCGCCCTACCGCCGCCGTCGATTTGCGCGGCGAGGAAACGCGCAATGTGGTGCACCATCACCGGCGGCGTGGCCGGCAAGCTATACAGGCTGCCGAACCGCCTTTGCAGCCACTGACTGAAACGGGCATCGACCTGAGATCGAATGCTGGAGACTCGCGCGGTTACATCCAGATTGGATCTGGCACCGATCTCGCAAACCAGGAGATTGAATTGCGCCCAGATTGTGGCGAAAGACAGCCAGTCCCCGTGACGAGCGTCCTCGCCAGGTAGCTCCCGCTCCGCAGCCTCAGCGAGGGCCGCGAAACGGTTTACTCGGTCCTGCTCAGGATCGTGCCGCACGCCGGCGGCGGCCCATCCCTTGGGAACGCTGGTCCATTCGATAGGCTGCAGCGTGCCTTCCATGAACAGGTTATCGATGTAGACGCGCACGTCCGGGTTATCGAACGGAAGATCCGCTGGTCCCTCAACGGATAGTGGAATGTCTCCGGGCAACGGCACCTGGCTTAGGATGCCGAGGAATCTCGGCCAGCGCTCCTGCAAAAAGGCGAAAAACAGGCTTCGGTCCGTGAACAGCTCGGCAAGCGGCCAGCCTCGAAAGCGTCCACTCTGATGCAGAATGGCTACCAGCCGGTCGACGAAGGGCCTTGGGATCAACTGGAGCCTGTAGTGCCTCCGCAATAACGTTCGCAAGAGATCTGCATCGGTTTTGATCAGCTCCGCCGCGATCTCGAAGACGTGGCGTAGGATGAAGTCCTTCGTGGCGTTTTCCCCAAGAACCCCAGGATTGAAACGGTGCTGCGCTTCATAGAGTAGGTCGAGGTACTGAGGCTCCAAGGCGCGCAGCACTGGATAGCTGAACTGGGGGAACACGTCCGCCAGGGCGAACGAGAGCTTCCGGGCACCAGCGAGGACATCAAAGGGCAGCTTCATCAGCGAAGAGGCATCATCGCCAACCAGCACTACCAGATCTACGCTTTGCCCGGCATCCAACCGCGAGCGGAAGCGTGACTCGTAAGCGAACCGGAAGGAGATCGAATCCTCAAACAATACCGACTCGAAGCCTCGCTCGCTGAGTGCTTGGCTCAGGCGCGGTTCAGTCAGCAATCCATCCGGATCGGCAACTGCCGTTATCGGCCGCACGCCGGGCGTGAACTCTTGCAGGATCTGCTTGCGCCAGTCAGGCATTACCAAGACCCTCCACGCGGAGTATCAACCGCGGAATGAGATCAGGATGGACGTGGGCGCGCGATTCCGATTCAAGGTTCCACGCTGTCTCTTCCTTGGCAAGTTCGTTCAGGCGGTGCTGGCGCACGGCAGGCAGCCCGATCCGCTCTATCGCGCGGCGCCGGGCATCGAATGCATAGCGCCTATTCTCTCTCTCCCGTCCGAGCCGCCCTTGGTGGAACCGCAACAGTTCTTCGTAGAGAGGATGGCCGTAACGCTCCGCAGCCGATGTCACTTCCGCGAAGATCCGGGTGGATTCGTCACCGTCCAGGTAACGGCCAGGATTGGGCATCTGCTCCAGCAGCAGCGACCAGAGGTGCCGCGCTGTTGGTGCCAGTACGCGTCCATCGTCATGCAGAAACAACGCCAGCACCCGTTCCTTGCACCATTCCGCACTCCGAATCGCGACCGTCCACAGAGACCAATAACCCCGGATTTCCCATGGGATGCCGGTCACCTCGATGGACGGAATCGGCTGTCCAGGCACAAAACGCGGCACCCGCGTCGCAATTCCACGAATTCGCGGTTCCTCCAGTGTTAAATGGGCTGCTGCGGGCTGGCTCTCCGCGTCCGCGAGTGTGAAGACAGCGGATGTGGTGGTCGTTCCATCAGGCCACCGCAGCTTCCAGCCTGCCTTGGCCTTCTCCGCCGCGCCACCTGCATTTTCGAGGTAGTTCACCGTCATCCGTTCAACCCAGTAGGGCAGCGGATGGCCAAGCAGCCGTTGTGCCTCTGACGGGCTCAGCCCCTCCGTCTGTGCCAGCAGACTGGTACTTCGCCTCATGGCATCTGCTTGCGCCCGGACCTTGGTGAGAACCGACTCCACCTTACTCTCGACGTCGGCAGGATTCATAATGGCGTCGCGGTACAGCTCGTCAAAGATCTCTCCAGCATCGGCGGAATCGAGTACATCACCGGTCTTGTCGACGCCGAACTCGCGCAGGATCACGGCCAGCTTCTCTTCCAGGACCTCCCGCACGCGGAATTCGACGGTGTCCTCCAGGACCAAGTTCAAGGCCCGCACCACACGCCCCTGGCCAATTCGGTCCACGCGGCCGATGCGCTGTTCGAGCCGCATAGGATTCCAGGGGATATCGAAGTTGACCACAACATGGCAGAACTGCAAGTTCAAGCCCTCGCCGCCGGCGTCGGTGGAAACCAGGATGCGCACGTCGCCCGCGAACGCCTGAAGAACCTGCTTGCGCGCGTCCAAATCCATGCTGCCGTTCAAACACGCGACCGAGAAGCCCCGCTCAGCAAGAAAGTCCCGCAGCATTTCTTGAGACGGTACGAACTCCGTGAACAGCAAGACCTTCAAGTCCGGATCGGATTCTTCCTGCTGCAACCGGTAGATCCAATCGAGCAGCGCCTCGGCTTTTGCGTCAGAGGTGGTCGCCTCTGTACGCTTCGCGAGATCGAGCAGCAGTTGCACCTCGGCGCGTTCATTCCGCAGCGCCTTGGTGCGCATCCGGAGCAGCATCTCGATCTGCTCCTGGCCATCCATGTCCGGCCACTCGTCGTCGAAGCCCGGCGGGAAAAGCGACAATTGCTCCTCCGGCGCTTGAAGCATTTCTAGCCTGCGCTCCAATGTGGTCCGGATCGCGCGTGTTGAGGATGTCACCAGCCGCTGCATCAAGATCAGCAGGAAGCCCACATAGTTCTTCTTCTCCCGGATTGCCTGGTTGTACCCGATTCGAACGTACTCCGAGATCGCTTCGTAGAGTTGCCGCTGGAGCAGGTGACGATCATTCCAGTGAACGGGCTCCAACTGCGTTCGCCGCGGCTTGAACAGTGGATTGCCCTGTGCGTCGATGGCCCTGCGCTTCTCGGTTCGAACCAAATACGGTTCCAACCGCTCGCGACTGACCGAACCGGGATCGGGGAATGCCGTCTTGTCGAGAAGCGAGACCAGACGATGAAAGGAATCCGTCTTGCCTTGGTGAGGCGTTGCGGTGAGGAGCAGAAGATAGGGCGCAGCTTCGGCCAGGCCTTGACCGAGTCTGAACCTGGCCACCTGGTCCGTCATACCGCCCAGGCGGTGCGCTTCATCGATCACGATCAAATCCCAGTTTGCCGCCAGCAGGTCTTCGAAGCGGTCCCGGTTGTACTCGGCGAGCTGCTCTTTTGACCACCCGCGCCGGTTGTCGATCGGCTTCACTGCGTCCATTGGGCAGATAATCTGGTCATACATCTTCCAGACGTTGTCCTGCCCGGCGACGCGCCGGAAAGCCGGGAAGTCACTCGGCAGCAGCAACCGGAACTCTTCACCGAAATGAGTCCGCATCTCAGCCGCCCACTGGCTCACCAAACCTTTCGGAGCGACGACGAGAACGCGGCGGATCAATCCGCGCAGCTTCAATTCCTTGATGATCAGGCCGGCTTCGATGGTTTTGCCCAGTCCCACTTCATCGGCCAGAAGCAGCCGCACCCGGTCTGAGGAGACGGCCTTTAGCAAGGCAAGAATCTGGTGGGGAAGAGGGATCACCGACGATTCAATCGGCGCCAGAAGCGTGTTCTCCTCCAGCGCGTCCGCGACTTTGGCAGCAGCGGTGATGTAAGCGATCTCCTGTGGGCTGGTGCGGAGATCTTCGACCGGCTTTAATTGTTCGGGAGCGACTAGAAGGATGGTCTGGGCTTCGGGATACCAGACCCGCACAGCCGTCTGCCCCCAGGTATTGACCTGCTCCAACACCTGGCACCGCAGTCGCCGCCCCTCGTCAAAATGCCATGCTCCACTCGATCTCAAGTCCTTTTGCCTCGTTATCCCGCACAGGCCAGTACCGTCAAAGCGGCCTGGCAGCTTCGTCAGTCACCAACCTACCCCGTTCAGAAGTCATTACTGTCGATGAACTCAATCGGGAATCGAGAAGTCGTTGTGCACGACGACGAGAGCCAATTCGACGGTACCTTTAGCGCACTCCCAATAATGCAGGTGGTACTCGTAATCCACGTCCCGGCGCCAGGCGGCATCCTCTCCCCGCATTCTTTGCGGGTCGTTTGCGCCACGACCTTTCCTGAGCGCGTGAGTCGCGCCAAGATTCTCGTGGCAGATTGTTTCGACGATGGCCCGGAAGAGCTTCTCGGCTAAGCCAGAATCCGCTGCAACATGATGAGTCTGGAGGCTGCCGAAGAACTCATGCCCAATCTCAAATGCTGGCAGTTCTTCCCACGGCAAAACGTTCCCGCTTGAAACGAACTTCTTGTAGACGCCAACTTTGACGGCGGTCGCGACGTGAACCGCGGTCTTCGCCCAACGCAAAATGCCTACCTCATCCAGTGTCATCAGGAGGCGATGAAAGCTGCCGCAGACGAAGGTAGAACCTTCGAAATATGCCGGAGCCATCGGGAGTCCTCCGAGATCGTCGCGGCTGTGCGCTATTTCCAGAATGATGCCCCGTATCCGGAGGGCAGCCCCGACATCCGTCGCACGGATGGCGATTGCGTGGCACCGGAGACTGGGTTCATCGAGATAACGACTGGCAATAGAGACAACCGCTGCGCAACGCTGTGCTTCATCGCGGAGCGCGGCGGGAGAGTGAGACGCGAAGCAGTCTGGATCGATGGTAAGGTCGTCAACAAGAATGTCGGAGATGCCGAGCAGATCTTCGATTTTGGCTGAGCGGTTGAGGATCGTCTCTGCGAGCACGGCAACGGTGTTCGCGTCATACTCGAACACTGCCGCCTGCCGTAGGAGCTCTTTCAATCGCGGACGAATCGGGTAGAGATCACAGTCCCCCAGTATTTCTGGAGCGTGAACGCTCGTGTAAACATCGAGGCGACCGTCGTTCATTGCATTCCGCCACTCCAGCAAGGTTGCGACGAAGCTATGCACGTCCTCTTCCGCAGAGCCGAGCGGCGGTGGGGCGAAGACCGCCGTGTCAATCGTGACGCTCAGCACGTGGCAGCCTCCCGACACGGGTCTGCCGTTTGCGAGTCGCCGCCCGGAGAATTTGCTCGGCCTCGCTCTGCGATTGATCAAAAAAGCCGTCCGGCCAATCAGGAATGGCACCGTATTCGTTGACAACCACGGGGCGGAACATGGAAGTATCCCCGCGCTTTTCGACGAAGTACATCTTCATGGCTTTGGCGAATTCGCTCTTGTCCTTTTCCGCCGCAGCCCGAAAACGAAGGCGGTTGATGAGGTACTCGCTATGCGTCTCCAACACGCACTGCTTTCCAAGCATGCCCATCGACAGGAAGAAGTCCCCCAGAAGCGTCTGGACTCTGGGATGCAAGTGGAGTTCCGGTTGCTCAAATACCAAGGTTGTATCGGGATCGGCCAGAAGACACATCACCAGAATGGGGAGCACCTGGCTGACTCCCACGCCAACGTGCGTCAGATCATGGGGCTGAGTCAGGCCGGGAGGCACGACTTTGAGTTCGTGACCCAGCTTTCCTTTATCGATGGTCACGACGGATTCGGCGACACCGAGGTATAACAGCCAATCCGTGACAGCGGCCTCCAGCGTGCGCATTGAGGTTGTCGGCTTGACATCGGGCGATTGGAACGATGATGTCGGGAGGTAGCGAATCCGCTTCCCCTTGTGAAGGTCGAGAACTGCGGCTGTGTATTCACCGCGGAGACCAACATCGGATGGATCGATGCCGGTTGCCAGCGGATACAACGCCTTCGGCTCATCTCGAAGAGGGCCGAGATACTTGACCGCGTTTGTGAAGAAGTAGTCGAGGTACATGATGCCGTCCATCACGTCGGCCGGCGGCGGATTTGGAACGACAATGAAACGGGTAGGCTTCCCTTCCTTGAACGCCGCAACCAGCTTGCCCGTCAGTCCCGGTGTCGTCTGAATTCGTTTCCGGATCTCCGACCGGCGACCCATTGGGAGGCGCCTGACCTGCGTGCTCCAGCCGCGAAGCGTCACGGCGGGTGCCATACCTTCGGTGTCGAGGGTAGCTTGGTTGGTCTGTGGCAAAACCTCAGACATCAATTCCGCTCCGAGCAGTTCTTTCAAGACCGCGATTACCTGTTCAGGAATAGCGACGTCCCGATCCGGACCCATCCGACGCCGGAGGCCACGCGGTGATTCCTCGCAGATGGTGCTGACCATTGCGCGCGCTTCCTCCTCGGCCACATTGATCCGCAGGCCCAGGGTCTCCGGCAGGAAATGCCTGGTAAAGCAGCCAACCGGCTCCGCTGTCGCATATTCGCTCTTGATGTCCTGGAGCGAATCTTCGTCTAGGCTGACGTCAAGTTCGAGACTCTTCTTCACGACGTCATTCTCAGGTTCTTCCAGGTCGAGACTCCGAATCTTCTCGGCCACGCTATCCGCACTGGACAAATTCGCTCGCCGGATCTCTATCCAGGATTTCGCGTCGACGTTGTCTTCGCCCCGAACGGTCGCGCCGACGCGGCAGGAATACAACTGTGGCTGCAACTGGTAGAGATCACGTTGCGGGCTGTCGATGTTTGCATCGAACGCCAACTCACAGGACACGCCCTTGAGTTGATCTGTGCTCCGGCCGTAGAAGACCATGCGCCGCCCCGTTGTCTGTGGGCCTTCGAGCGTCATGATCGGGCTGTCGCCTCGGGGCTCGCATTCACAGCCGATTACGATTTCGTTCGCATCGCCGCCGTACGACTTCAGGTCGTCGAACTGGCCCAGCCGGGTGAGTGAACCATTTAGCACAACCGAACGCGACCGCACGCGATTGGAAAGCGTTTGGCTCACCAGCAGGAGCGATTGAATCCACGTGCTCTTACCGCTGCTGTTAGGCCCAGCGAAAATCGTAAGCGGTCCAAACTCCAGACTCGTGTCGCTCTTCACGGACTTGAAATTGAAAAGCCTCCATCGGGTAATCATGACTGCCTCCCCGTTCGGGTGAGGCTGTTGGTGTACCACATCAATAGCATGGCGTCTTCTTGGAGAACGTCCTCTGGAATCTTCTCAGCGACGTCCAGAATCGCGTTGTAGTCGTTCTGCTGCCACGCCCATCGGAAGCCTGTTCGAATCGCCTCAAGCCGGAACACTTTCAGTTTCTTCTGCTTCAAGTCGCGATACTCCGCAAATTCGCGGAGGAGAGCCTTCTCACGGCTCTTCTGGACATCCACCTCTTTAGCGGGATCTGGGACGTAATAGCGGTCCTTGGCTTTGGCGCGCAACGCCGGGGCGTCCTTTGGAAGCTTACGCAGATCGTGAAAGTTCGTTGAAAGATAGCGGTGAATCTGACTAGGGACTTCGCCTTGCCCTTCGTAGAGTAGAAAATTCTGTTCCAGCAAGTCGCGCAGCTCTATCGGACGTTCGTGCTTTTCCCAACCGGCGACCTCGCGCATAAACTGAGGATGGATCTCCTGAAAGGTTTGCGGCTTGTCCTGCAATTGCTGTCGGAGCCACTGAATGGCGCTCTTTTCGTTGCGGACGAAGATTTCAAGTTGTCGTACCTCGCTTGCCTTCATCCTCTTCTGGTCGTAGTCCGCAATCTGTTCTGGAAGAAAGTACATCCCGTCTCTCTCTGGAAAGCGTTGCGAAAGCCCGGCGAAGAACTCGCCGATTGAGACCGGTACCGTTACGCTTCTCTGCACATGGAACGCCACCATTCGATCAAAGAGCAGGTACGGCTGCCGCTCGGCGATCACCTCGACGTTTCCATCCTTAGCCACGAAAGCTGGCAACTGGCGCAGGTGTGTGCGCACGAAATCCCAGACACCGTCTTCGGTACCCTTCTCCAATTCGAACCGCCTCTCAAGACCGCCATTGGGCTTGTAGGCCGAGATCACTAGATCCTGCTTGACGGCGGTGCTTGTGAGTTGGCGGTATGATCCCTGTTGCTTATCCAGAGTTCGAACATCCGCGACAACAAATCCAGCTTGGCTTAGTGATTCCTGGATAGCTGCCCAAACTGCATTGCTTGAGTTGTGAAACACCATCGTCATCCACCTACCTGGCTTCAGCACTCGGCAGTATTCTTTCAGGCAGACAGTCATCAAATGGCCATAGTCGAGAAGTGTCTTGCCCTTTGTCCGATCTACTATTGCCTCGGGACGCGAGTCCGTGCGGACTCTGAGCCATGATTCAGGAAGGAAATTCAAATCCGCATAGTAGATGTTTTCGCCGAATGGTGGGTCAGTGAAAATGTAGTCGATGGAACTGTCCGTGAGGCCTGGCAGATGAGCAGCGCCCGATGTGGTCGTGATAACTCCGCTGCCTGGCAGCGTTGCCCGACCCAGCCCTGATGCCACCATTCGATTTATTCGTCGTATGCTTCCTTCGATTAAGGCAAACACGTTCGCCTCAGCAATCATCGACGACACGTAATAGACGCCGCCAAGGGGCGCGTTGCCAAATGAGGAGGCTGGACGATAGCGGTTCATGATGCTAGCATTCGGGAACTGGTGCGTCGCCAGGATCAACATGGCGTTGCGGAGACGTGTGTCAGCAATCCCCTCCACGGCCTTCACATACGCGCCCAGGACTTGTAGCGTCCTTGGTAGGTAAAGATGATGTATCCGTGTGAAGCCTTTTGGCGCCAGACGTGAGCCGTGGTACATCTGGTCGATTGGGAACTCTGCGTCGGGAACAGTTGACGGGAGTGCGAGATCGGCTATCTTTGCCAGACATGCGCGGTCTTGTTTGTCGGGCTTCTTCTCGAACTTCTTCGAGCCAACGGAATAGTTGATAAGTACTGGCACTAAGCGAATGCGACTCCACGTGCCCCCGGTCGCAGGGTCTACCAGGCTCTCCATCCTACGCTGCAAGCTGTCCTTTGTCAGTTCAGCAGAGCAGTGGGGACACGGAAACTGCTCCTTGACCCTTTTGGTCTGTGGGTCCAATGCCTCTTCGACGAAAGTGACTTCTCCACCACAATCCGCGCACGAAAATACTTCGCTCCAAACGGTGTAGTTGATAGACCCTCTGTGAATTCCGCCAGCGTGGTTCGTCTCGTACATCCATCCGAGTTCTGCCTTCAGTTCACTGAGAATCCTATGGGCCTCGCTTTGAAACGCTGCGGTATCGAATTGGGTGTTGTAGTTTGCTGAAATAAAGGTGGCGGCCGGGGACAGGTCTCCAAGAATCGCGCGCCGCGCTCCCCAACTCGGCAGCGGGTCACCCTCACTCCGCAACTCTTCCTCAATTTCTTTCTTGAAATCAGAGTCCGGCACTCCGCAAAACTGCGCGGCGACTCCCGCCATGCCAGAACCAGCGAACCCGTCCAGCACCAAATCACCCGGGTCCGAATAGTGGAGGATCGCGCGCATGATCGCCTTATACGGGACCTTGGTGTGGTACGAATGTGCTGTATAGATAGGATCTGACTTGCCCTCGCTGACATCCACTGCGAAAGGCTTCCGTCCATAGGGCGCGGCGGGGTCGTACGGCTTGCCGTAATAGCGAACGAATTCTTCGAGGAACGGATTGGGGCACGCTGTGTAGTAAGGCGGGTCCGAAAGATTGAGAATATCGTCATCCGAAGCCACCGGGAAGCCTTCAGCCTTCCGAAACTCCGGTTCTTTCAATTTCGCTCGCAGTTTCTCGCGGAAATGCGTGCGGCGCGCATCCTCCGAAGGAAAGGTGAGTCCGAGGCATTCCACCCGCCTTCCTTCAGATGATCCGGTGAACAGCGACTGGCTGTCGTGGGTTACTTTGCTCACTTTGTGGTCTCCTGATCCTTCTGCTTGGATCGGCGGTTCCCGAATGTCCCGAGACCCGCCCCGGCCAAAAGGTAAGCCTCGTTTATCTCCCGATGGTCCCAGTCGATGCTGAACAGCCGGTTCAAAAGTTGTTCTCTTGTCATGTGGGCGGCTACTCCAAGACGATTCTGACTTTTGATGGGTCCTTGCCTTTTACAATCTCGACGAGGTAGTCGTCGAAGCGCTTTTTCAGTTCCGTCACCGTAGCTGGCGAACCAGCGGCGAGTAACGCGGTGCGGAGTCCTTCGGTCGTTACAATTACCTTCGACAGCCCAGACAGAGCCTCCTGGAGGGCAGCCACAAAGTCGTGGTTCACTTCCTCCGGCAGCGCGCGCGCAGTCAGAAATGCGTCGACGATCTTTCGGGGTGCCGGCTTGAGCAGGCTCAGGTTCTGCTGCGTGGTGGGGTCCTCCAAGTTGTCCAGAAGCGTCTTGGTCCAACCCTCGTGCAGCCGGTCCAGCTCATCCTCCAGCTTTCTGATAGCCTGGCTCGCGGGGACGAAATCGGGTTCTGAAACGAGCCGGAAATTGCAGTGTGGGCAGACCGGTGATGCATCGAGGTCCGGCTGGGTTAGGGCGAAACACGTTCGCAGACCACCAAGACGGTTCTGGTAATCGCTGAGCTGCTGCCGGGGCATGAGCTCAATGGTCGATAGCCTCTGCAACTGTACCAACCGCGTATCCTTCGACAACTGTGCCTTCAGCTTGTCGTCTTTGGCACCTAGTCGCGCGCGGCCGTGAGCCGTGCCGTAGAGGTCCGAGTAGTCCTTCTTCAAGCCAGATAGCTTCTGAAGACCCTGCTGCCGGAATGAGTGCGACTCGCGTTTCCCGGCATCCAGCATGTCCGAAAGCAGTTCGTGGCGCACCGCCTGAACTTTCTTGATCCAGGCATGGTCGGTGGGCAGTGCCGCTTCTGCCGTGGCCAGATAGGATGCCAGTGGACCGAACTCGGCGGCGATGACCTGGAACGCTTCGACCTGTTTCAGCGCCTCCAGCCCGTCGCGCTTGGCGGTCACGTCCTGTGGCTCGTGGCGGAAGTTCTTGAGTTGTCCGGCACTCGTGTATGCCTGGAGTGATTCAAGAAACTGCTTGGAGTCCTCCATCCGCCCACGCAGCGCGTCGGTATCCTCAGGGGCAAGCAGGTTGCGCGCCCAGAGCTTCATGCTGCCTTGCAGCGCTTGTTGCGCCTGAACAATCCGCTCGGTCACCCTCTTGGATTCACCTGCCATGGTTCTCACGGCGTTGCCGGCCTGCTCGCCACCCTGCGTAAGAGCCTGCGCAAGACCAGGAGCCTGGCCCAATAGCTCAAACAGAGCTTTCAATGCCGGAAGGTTCCAATCCTTAGGTCGCTCGATGTGCTTGAAGTTGAGCAATTCATCGAGGGGTGTGGCCGTCAACTGGGCGATGTTCGTCGCGTCGAGCTTCTTGCCGGGGATCGCAAGCACCAGATCCCCGGAATGCACCAGCGCGGCGAGCAGGACCACCAGCCACTCGGGCTCCAGACGGAAGTGGTCGGGCGCGAAGTATTCGACGCCGTAGACTTCGTGAACCAGTTCACTCCGGTTTACCACTTGGCCGTGGCCCTTCTTCTTCAGCGTGTCGACGACCTGGCCGGCGAACTTTGACTTCGCCGAATCCAATCGGTCACCGTCCAGCAACTCCAGCGCTTCGAGCACGGCAGTGCCGAGCTTCGTTCGCGCACCGCCAGCGATTGCCTTCAACGCATCCTGGGTCGCCAACTCGCGGTTGGCGGTGGTGATGAGAAGAGAGAACGCCGGGTAATTGGGTGCGAGGTCTTCGAAGTGCGGCGCCAGGCAGACAGAGCCAACCGTGTTCACGACGTCACGCACGTTGATACGGCTGCCGCTGCCCAGCAGTTTGCCCTTCACCCAGCCCAGGAGAGGCTTGGCCTTCCCCTGATAAGTGACTTCGAAGGCCGTGGTCATGTGCTCTTGCAGCCACTTGACCAGATCTCGAAGGAATCCGGTTCCCTTCCGCTCGTAAGTGTCCTTGGCGTTCCCCGACGATGTCGATCCGAGGTTAACCGCTGCGGCATAGCTGCGCAGGATCGTTCTGAATGCGTCATCAGCGGCGGTGAGATTGAGCCGGAAGAACACTTCGTCCTTCCTCTTCTCGTCCTGGTATCGCGGCGGATCGAAGGGCTGAAGAAAATACAGGTAGAAATCGCGGGGCGGTGCCGCCGTTGAACGCTCATTGGGCGCGCCGAAGAAAAGATATCCGCGACGGGCGACCTTCCGCTCAATCCATTCCAACTCGTGCTCCCACACACGATAGCCGCTGACGTAGGTCTGGTCCGTACACTCCATCACCCGTTTCAGCGCTTCGTAGTAGTAGCGGTCCAGTTGAGTGGAATCCAAAGATTCGGCGCGCTTTTCGATGATGGCGTCGTAGTCCTCAGTCTTCTTCAGGTCGAGGTAGACTTGGCCATTATCCGGATTTTGGGAGATGAACTGACCGCTGACGGTGCTCTTGATCTGGCCGACCACGTTCTCGACGTGGGTCAAAAGGTCTGCAGCGCCATCCCCGCCCATGGCCGCGACTTCGGCTTGGTAGAGGCAGAGCGTGTCGCGTAGTTCCGCCGCCGTGGGCCCGACCGGAACATGTATGTCTCCGGTCGTGAGCCGATGGACCGAAAGCGCCTGGATGATTCGCCGAGCCATAGGCTTGTACGCCTTCATGGCTGCGTCGATGCGAGATTCCAGGACTTGACTGCAGTCGATGACTGCCCGGATATCTGGGACTGCACGGAAGGACGGGTTCTCCCGGAGCGTGTTCCAGTAATTGTCGTAGGCGATCAGGCCCGGCTCGTTCGTGGGCAACGAATCGTTTAGCCTCTTGCGCATTGCAATCGAGAGGCTCTTCAGCACTTCGCGCTTCTCCACGGCGGTCACCCGTTCGAAGGTGTCGATGTAGTCCGGATGCACAGGGAACAGGCGGACGAACTCGTCCATGCGCTCGTTCATGTTGCCGTAGAACTTCGCATAAGGCAGCAGATACTCCCGAATCTGGGCCTGCTGGGCCGGCGTCTTTCGCAAGAGCCGTTCCGCAACCACGAACTTCACGTCGCTCCGGGCGATGAGAATCTGCTCGAAGCGATCCTTGACTCGGCGCAAACTTTCCGAGACAAAGGAGAATCGCGGGCTGTCGAAGATGGCTTCCTGGATTCCGGCGACGAAGCGGAAGCGCAGATCTTTGCAGACCTCGCCCACTTCGCGGAGAAAGTTCAGATCGAGGATCAGTTCCTGATCTTTCCGGCTTCGCAGGTAGTCGAGCAACTCGTCGACAACGACGAGGAGACCGTGGTCGGGATACTTCTGGTGGAACAGCGCCATCATCTCTTCGAAGCCGCGCTTGTTGTTTGTAACCGTGGCTGCGGATGGGAAGGTGAAGCTGACGCTCAGCTTCGAGAGATGCTCTTCGATTTCCGCGGTGAGGATGTCGCGGAGGGACATCGTCACTGCGCCGATCTCGGTGCGGATCACTTTGAACTTGCCGGCGATCCGCTGCGCGGCCTTCGCCACCGGCGCGCACCGCACCAGTGGTAGCGTAGCCGCATCTTCCGCGATGGCTGAAAGGACCGACATCAGGTGGGATTTACCTGTGCCGTAATTGCCAACGACCATCAAGCCCTTGTTGTCTGAGGGCGCATCGAACTGAAGGTCCGGAATGACCAGCGACGTCAGCTTCTCCGCCATCTCATCCGAGATGACGTAGGTGGACACGAGCTGCTTCGCCGCGTCCAACTGATCCGCGTTGCGGAGTTGTACCACCGACTCAATCGGTTCGAATTGGATTAGATCGCCGTATTTCATCTCTCTACCTTCGCGGGCTCACAGTTTATGCCTGACGCAAACAACCAGCAGATCTGCCGATGGGTATCGCCGAAACTCCGGATGCTCGGGCACCGCATACATCAAATGCCCACCATCCACATCGCCCAGCCAACTGGCAACGATGGTTCTATCTCTGGACAGCCCCTGCAACAGGCGCAGAGGATCTTGCTTGAGCACGGGATTGAAAAGAACCTCAGTATTGTCCAAGACCGTCAGGTTGCCTGGAAGTCCGGCAACGGCTTCTTCCAGCAGTTTGGGCAACTGAAGGACCCGCTGACGCTCGGTCAGGTCCAGAAGCCGACGCGAGATCTCGGCACCCACGTTGAGCACCGGAACTTTTTCGGCATCCGCGAGCGCACGAAGCACCGCCGTCCGGCCGCTGCCAGAAGGCCCGACCAGGAGCACCAGCCGGTTGTAGTTGTCGGCGATTCCCGAGAGCCGCTGCCGAATTTGATCCACTGCACTCTGCGTCTGCATTGCCTATTTGTCCGGTTCGCTGGCGGCACCGCTCCTCACCCACGCGTCGATTTCTTCTTTGCGGAATTTCCAAAGCCGGCCCACCTTGTGCGCGGGCATATTGCGGCGGGTAATCCACTTGTAGACGGTGTCACGCTTGATTCCGAGGTAGCCAGCCAGTTCGTCGACCGACAACCATCTGTCGTCCACCAGAGAGGTGGGCAAGGTGTCCATGGCTTTGTCCAATAGATCAGCATACATCACACTGCATCGAAAACGGTTTTTCGACGGACGAACGTACACCCCTTTGCTGTCCCAGAAGCTTTACCTTTCGGGACAGCGCTCGAAAACGCGCTTATCAATAGAAAGGAAAGGCC